>Ga0182024_10017139_pt1 | contig 13647 bp, 10 predicted proteins | sample P32metaG_FD_120480 | JGI IMG/M metagenome (GOLD analysis project Ga0182024, IMG submission 120480) | Permafrost microbial communities from Stordalen Mire, Sweden - P3-2 metaG (Illumina Assembly) | ecosystem: Environmental > Terrestrial > Soil > Wetlands > Permafrost | place: Sweden: Stordalen... | reverse complement strand
CGGCTCTACGATCTCCGCCACACATCTGCCACACTTGCACTCTCGGTCGGCGTAGCTCCTAAGGTTGTGTCCGAGCAACTTGGTCACGCCAGTGCGGCCTTCACACTAGATACCTACTCCCACGTGCTTCCGCACATGCAAGAAGAAGCCGCTGCAAAGATGGAAGCGGCCCTCACGAATGGCCTTTCGCTGTAACCAGATCCCACTTTAACCCCAGAAAACCGAACCACCCGCTGCTCTGTGAACGCGAGCAAAGAAAGGAGGCGTCTTCATGTCTCGCAAGTTAGGCCAGATCATCGCAGTCCGGGAGAACGCCTGGATGATTCGCATTCCGATGGGTTGCGATCCCCAGACGAAACAACGCAGCTATTACAACCGCACGGTTCATGGCTCTCTGCGCCAAGCGCAGAAGTTTCTCGGAAAGAAGATCAATGAACTTGGCGCCTACATTGAGAGAGATGGCGCGAAGATCCGGCTGGATCAATACCTCGATCAGTGGCTCAAGACCATCAAATCGCGGATCTGCAGCAAAACATATGAGAGCTACGAGAGTCTGCTTGCAAAATACATCCGTCCTTCGCTGGGCAAGAAGCCGATCGTGTCGATCAGGCCACTGGACGTGCAAGCGATTTACCAAGAAAAGACAGATCGCGGGCTTTCACCACGAACGGTCCAAGGCGCTCATTGGGTGCTCAACGCCGCGTTCAGACAGGCGCTGCAATGGGAGATGATCTTGGAGGTTCCGACCAAAGGCGTGAAGCTGCCACGAATCCGAAGGCGCGAGGTGCGAGTCTTCAGTGTTGAGGAGGCCAAGATTTTCTTGAAGTTGGCGCTGCCAACGATGTACGGGACTTTGTTTGCTGTCGCGGTCACCACAGGAATGCGTCCCAGCGAGTACGTCGGGCTCAAGTGGCAGGACATCGACTGGGAGCGCGGAACCGTCAGCGTAAAGAGAACCTTGAGAAAAGGCCCCACGGGTCAATGGGAATATGGCGAGACGAAGCGTGCAGGAAGCCGGCGAATCATCCGGTTGCAAAATTGGGTCCTCGCGAAGCTAAAAGACTTGAAGCAACGCCAGACCGATAATCCGGTCGTTGATCCAGAAGAGTGGCCTGAAGCCGTGGATCTCATTTTCGTCACGGAGTTTGGAAGACCGGTGAATGTGAATAGTCTGGTCTACAAGCATTTCAAACCAATCTTGAAGAGGGCCAAGCTGCCGAACATACGACTCTATGATCTGCGTCATACTGCTGCGACGCTGGCGCTCCCAGTCGGCGTCTCGCCAAAGGTGGTGTCTGAGCAATTGGGACACACGAGTGCAGCATTCACTCTGGACGTATATTCGCATGTTCTGCCACACATGCAGGATGATGCGGCAGCGAAGGTCGAGGCGGTTTTGATGGGTAGCTTCGGAGGGTAGCGTTACTCGACGGTAATAAAAAACGCGAGAGTCTTTCCATAAATTCGCGCCAGTAGCTGCAGCTCAACAAAATCTACCCGTCTTTCACCTAGTTCACATTTAGAGATGAAGGAATGAGACTTTCCCATGCGGTCGTTGACGTCGACTTGTGTCAATCCCGCGTCCTTCCGAGCCTTAATCAGGCGTTCTCGAAAAGCGGTGTAGGCTCGCTGGTATGCCTTGTCTTTCGGATTCACGCTTTGGCAGGTATAAGCAACACGCGAGCTGTTCCCCAAAATAGGGAATCACCGATAACCAGTCGGAACTGAGAGGGGGCATACTACTCGGGTGGGGCACCAAAAAATGAAACCGGCTTCCGATAGATCTTTGCTAGCTTCCGCAGTTCGACATAGTCGAGTCGCCGCTCACCGAGTTCACACTTCGAGATGAACGAAGTGCTTTTGCCCATCTTTGCGCACACTTCACGCTGAGTCAGACCGGCTTCATCGCGCGCTCGTCTCAAGCGCTCACGAAATTCTCTATAGGCCTGCTGATACTCGGGATCTTTAGGGTTCACACCCTGGACATATATTCACCTATTGACTAATTCCCCAAAATAGGGAATTATGCGAGACGAACGTATCCCCAAAATGGGGATACGATTTGTTCTCGGTTCTCAGGTGAGTGCACGGCGGGCAGAAGAGAAAGGAATTTTGCTCTTGTGACTCGACTAGGTAAGACTGAGTCCGCTCCCCGACCGTTGGTTGCCGTAAGTAATTGATAATAATGCGGTTATATGTGCGCCGGGATGTGCGAGCAGTTTGTCCGGATACCAGCGTCTGCGCCGCGGGTAAAAAACGTGGGAATGCGGATGTCCTTCATAAGACGCCACTTGTGCTTGTCGACAATGGTCTGCGCCACGATTTCAGCAATACTGATGCGTCCCGCATCTTTTCTCGGCGGGTTCCATCAGGGCCGGCAAAGATAAGGAAGCGACGCAGCGGCAATGAGCCCCGTTAGACCTCTAAAATGACTCTCGTAGTTCGAGCCAAGTCACAGCCGGGGAGTACCCGCTCCAGCATTTCCGGCCCTTATCTTTATCATCTCCATCCACTTGGGACAGAAGCCGTCACCGGACGTCTCTGCTCCTTCACGCTTTTCTATCTCGAGAGCCCACGCTTTGATCGCGCTTTAACCCGCGCATTGAGGCACAGATGGCTTCCTGGAGGACGTTATGTCTGTACCCGACGATGAACTGGCCGCCCTAATAGTCTCTCCTTCGCGGCTTCGGACCCTCACCGATGAAGATCTGATGACGGTTCTGGCGAAGGGCTGCAACGACGCCTTAGCGGTTCTGTTTGAAAGACACAGTTCCTTGGTTTTTCGAATTGCCCGTGCCATCCTCCGCGATGATGGTGAGGCCGAGGAGACGGTTCAGCGCGTTTTCCTAGATGTGTTCAAGGCGGTGAGACAATTCAATTCCGATCGCGGAAATTTCAAAACGTGGTTGCTTCAATATGCGTACCATCGCACGCTCAACCGGCGCGAGCATCTCCATGCCAAGCGGTTTTACAACCGCGACGAACTGGACGAACTCATGCCGGAGGAATTATTCAACGGACCCGGAGGTTTGCTATGCTTGCCCCAACAGGAGATAACTTGCCTGGTGTCGCAAGTGCTCGCGAAGCTAGAAGACCGCGAGCGTCGGGTCATTGAGCTGACTTATTTCGAGGGACTGACAGCGGAAGAAATCGCCAGAACGACAGGCGACACGGCGCCGTCTGTCCGCCACGTTCTCTACGGCGCACTGGCAAGGCTCCGGAGCGAACTGCGAGAAAAAAGCAAAATAACAGAGCCGAAAGAAAAGCTGGCTTCAGGTGCAGCAAAGACCAAGGGAATTCTTGTTGAACACCCATGAACATTTCGAGGAGCTCTGCGCCGCGGCAGCCAGCGGACAAGCCTCCGAAGAAGAGATGGCCGAGCTCAAGTCTCACATGGAGACTTGCCCGACCTGCCAGAGGGTGGTCTCTGATTTCATGGCAATCAGTGCCCACGGACTTGCCCCTTTGGCAGCTGCGAAATCGCACGCTGTCATCCCATCTGGAATGACCGGGAGATTTTTAGCTCGCGCTCGGTCCGAAGGCATTGATGTCTCCGGTGAGGACATGCTGAAAGCTCCGGCGCGCAGACGTCGCGCTCTGTTCTCCGGGCTCGTTGCTGCTATCGCCGCACTTATTCTGATAGCGGGTTTCCTGGTTTTTAGGTATCGCAAGTCTTTCGGCCCCGAACGAGATCGCGCGCAGATGCCTGTTCAGAAAGGAACGCCTTCCCCTGACGCTTCGCAGGCTGAGCAGCAGCGTCTACAGCAGCAGCTAGCGTCAGCCCGAGCCGAAACCACCTCAATGGAGACTGAAATGCGGGTCCTGCATAGGGAACTAGAGTCCGTTATCCAAGCAAGGATCTCTCTGAATTCTCGCCTTGTCGAAGCCAAGCACAAAAACGAGCGCATCGAGTCGGGAAAAGCCCAATGGGAGGCTCGTGTCTCGCGGATGGAGGCAGACATCCAGAAATCGCGCTCGGAAAAGATTGCAAACGATACTGAACTCGCGCTGCAAGAGGCGGAACTTGGCGCTCTGAGAAAACAAATCTCCGATGAGTCCGAAGCCCTCGAACAACAGGAAGCGCTGGTTTCTCAAGGCGCAGACATCCGCGATCTCGTGGTTGCCCGCAATCTCCACATCATCGACGTACACGATCGCGACGGCGAGGGTAAAGACCAGCGTGCTTTCGGTCGAATTTTCTACACAGAAGGGAAGTCTCTGGTCTTTTATGCCTACGATCTGAGCGACCCACGGAAAGTCGAGGCCAAAGTCTCCTTCCATCTCTGGGGAGAACGTCTCGGCACCGACAAGCCGATCAGCAATCTTGGCATCTTCCACAGCGACGATGCGAACGACTCTCGTTGGGTGCTGGCGTTTGACGATCCTTCGGTTTTGGCCCAAATCGATTCTGTGTTCGTAACAGTAGAGCCATCCGAGACTGTGAGGGGGCCCCGCGGACGGAGAATTCTGTTCGCCTTCTTGGGAGACAGGCCCAACCATCCCTGAGCAACTGGCGATGCTTCAACGGTATTCCTCATGCCAAAGACGAACAAGTTCTACCCGAGAATACGGAACGGGCCGACCAGAGTCTGGAATCAGTGTGTAGAAGAGTAGCAACCTCCTGAAAAGTTAGATTCGGAAATAATCTCCGAAGTTCCGGCATACGTTCGTGAAGGAAAACGAACTGATGCTTGGCTTCTCTTGTGGAGCGTTGGGAAGATCTTGTTTGCTGGGATTGGTCTTCTCCCTCGTCGCCAACTTTACCTGGGCACAATCCGAAGCTGCCACGGTTTCCGGTCAGATCGTGGACCCGTCCGGGCTGAACATAACGGGTGCCCAGGTAAAGCTTGTAGACATCGATCGTGACACCAGTACCAGCGTGGTTACCAACAATACCGGCTTATACATGTTTCCGAGCGTTCGGCCAGGGCGCTATCGAATGGCAGTTACGGCCGCAGGCTTCAAGGTAGTTGACGTTACGGACCTGATCGTCAACGTCCAGGACCACATCGAGCAAAACTTTCATCTTCAGGTTGGTTCAGTGGCGGAAAGTGTGACGGTAACGGCCGGTGCTTCTCTCGTCAATACAAGTGACGCCACAGTAAGCACCGTCGTGGACCGGCAGTTTGCCGAGAACTTACCTCTGAATGGTAGGAGCTTTCAGACTTTAATCCAACTCACTCCGGGAGTGGTTCTGACTGCGAATAACGGGTACGACACGGGCCAGTTCAGCGTCAACGGGCAGCGCTCAAGCTCAAACTATTGGATGGTTGACGGTGCAAGCGCAAATATCGGGATCAGCGCAAATGCATCCCCAGGAAACGGATTGGGAGGTTCGCTTGGCTCTTCTAGCGTACTAGGGGGAACGAATAGCTTGGTCTCAGTTGATGCCATGCAGGAGTTTCGTATCCAAACCTCCAGCTTTGCGCCGGAATTTGGGCGCACTCCCGGCGGACAGATTTCCATCGTCACGCGCTCTGGAACGAATCAATTTCACGGCACCGTGTTTGACTATCTGCGAAACGACATCTTTGACGCGAATAATTGGTTCAACGGCTACACCAACACTCCTCCTCTGCCTAAAGCCGAGGAACGCCAGAACGACTTCGGCGGCACTTTTAGTGGTCCTATTTTGAAAAGCCGGACGTTTTTCTTCCTTTCCTACGAAGGACTCCGACTCCGGCTACCGCAAACCCTTTTAGCCTTCGTTCCCGATCTAACCTCGCGCCAGAGTGCTCTGGCGGCAGTTCAGCCCTTCTTAAACGCCTTCCCAAAGCCAAACGGGCCGGACAACCTTGGAACCAATATTGCTCAGGACAATGCCAGTTTTTCAAATCCTGCCACGCTGGACGCATATAGTCTTCGAATCGATCACAAACTAAGCGACAAGCTCACGCTCTTCGGACGCTATAACTATTCGCCATCGAGCCTCAGTGAACGCGGCGGTCTGGGGTCGGCGTTGAGCACCGTATTACAGCAAACGATCACGACCCAAACTGGGACCGTGGGCGTGACCTGGGCGCTGTCGCCTGTGGCAGAGAACGACTTCCGCTTTAACTACAGCCGTACGGATGCTTCCAGTTCGTACTACCTGGACAATTTTGGAGGAGCTGTTTCTGTCCCAGACCTGCCATTTCCCCGGTCGTTTACAACTCAAAATGCAGGATTTGGCCTTGAAATTTTTTCACTCGGTAACAACCCTGGCCTGAGCGCCGGTGCGAATGCCCACAACCTGCAGCGGCAACTTAATGTCGTGGACAATGTGTCGCTGCAAAGAGGCGCGCATGCTCTAAAGTTTGGCATCGATTTTCGACGGCTATCTCCGCTGTTTGATCCCGCAGAGTATCAGCAGAGCAGCATCTTCCTAGACGTACCGTCCACGGAAATGGGAAACGCGTACTACTACGATCTGAATTCTAGCCGTAACGCAACCTTGCTGTTTCGCAATCTGGGTGTCTTTGCTCAGGATACCTGGCACATAGCGTCACGATTGACCTTGACCTACGGTCTGAGGTGGGACACGGACTTCGCGCCCGCAGCGATTAGCGGCCCCGAGTTTCCGGCGGTTACGGGGTTCAACCTCAGGGACCTGTCCAACCTTGCCTTGGCACCAGCAGGAACGCCGCCGTATGGGACAACATACGGCAATGTCGCACCGCGACTTGGCTTGGCCTACCAGGTGTCTCAGAATCCGAATCGGCAGACAGTGATTCGAGGAGGATTTGGTGTCTTTTATGACTTGGCGACCTCTGAGGCCGGAAATAGCCTTTCGTTTGATACCTATCCCTTTGGAGGGTATAACTTCCTGTTCGGTCCAGATGCAGGTGGGACGGCCACATTTCCGTTGGGTTCGACAGACGCGGCGCCACCGGCGATTGCTCCGCCTGGCCCAAATGTTGGAGTTCTTAACGCATTTGACCCGCACCTCAAACTACCACGAACGCTTCAATGGAATGTTGCGCTGGAGCAATCGCTGGGGAAGCAACAAACAGTAACCGCGTCGTATATTGGCTCCGCGGGAAGACGGCTTCTCCAAACCGCAGCCATCCTCACGCCAAATCCCAATCTTTATTACGCGAATCTCGTAACGAACGCCGGCTCTTCTGATTACGATGCACTGCAGATTCAGTTTCAACGGCGATTGTCCCGCGGCCTTCAGGTCATTGCTTCATATTCCTGGTCGCACTCGATTGATACCGCATCCGCAGGCTCGATTGGCAACGGATCCAATGACCTTTCAGCGCTCAATTCAAATGTCAACCGAGGCCCCTCCGACTTCGACCGTCGAAACGCTTTCTCGCTGGCATTAACCTATGATGTCCCATCCCCCAACTGGAATAGTTTCGCGAATGCGATGTTGCGAGGCTGGTCCACAGAGAATGTTGTGCAGGCCCAATCCGCTCCTCCGGTTAACGTGTACTACTCTTACCTTGGTTACTTGTCTACAGGATTCGCAACCGATGCGAGACCCGACATAGTCGGTAGCCAGCCCTTCTATCTATATGGACCGCAGTATCCCGGCGGAAAGGCGATCAACAACACGATCACGTCAGGAGGCTGTCCGGGTGGTTTGGATATGGTAGGGCCATTCTGTCCTCCACCCACCGTCAACGGCCTGCCGGAACGGCAAGGGAACCTGGGGCGAAATGCTCTAGGGGGCTTCGGTGTGGCCGAGTGGGATTTCGCCGTCCATCGAGATTTTCCGATGCGTGAATCAGTGAAACTGCAATTCCGGGCCGAAATGTTCAATCTCTTAAACCACCCCAACTTCGGGCCGCCTGTCGGGGACCTGCAGTCACCATCTACGATAAATCCTCAGTTCGGCCGGTCAACATCCATGCTGGGGCAGAGTCTAGCCGGAGGCTATCTCGGGGCGGGCGCGTTCGATCCCCTCTACCAACTCGGTGGCCCTCGATCCATTCAGTTGGCTCTGAAGCTTTTCTTCTAGTGATCCCGATGGCAGAGGCGCAAGCAAGGAATGTACCGGCATGAAATGTGACCAACCGCCAAAACCGAGGTGCCCAGCAGGCCGTGGTGGAATCGAGGATCCAAGTCAGGGCATGTCTTCAGGGATACCGAAAGTCCGGTGTGATGAATGCGCCTTCAGGCGCAGCGTTCAGGATTTGGCTTTTACTACTGGTTACCACGGAGGCATCTAGTGATCCGCGCCGCCTCTCCGTTCATGGCATGCTGTCTTTGTATGCTTTGTGCAGGACAGACACTCGTACATTCTGCGAATGTAGTGTCAATGATGCAGTCCAATCCAGAGGCGCGCGCGAATAGGCGCGCCGTTACTGTGGCTGACTCCATTCAAATGACTCGGTTTGGCGATCCGTCCTACACTGACGGTGCATCGGCGAGAGGAATCGTCGCCAAGTTCTCGCCGAATGGCGCACAGTTTGTTGTAATTTTGAAAAGAGGAAATCTCCAAGACAATACCAACGAATATTCTTTAGTTCTATTCCGAGCCGCAGAGGCGTTTCAATCGCCCACGCCGCGCACGCTCGTCTCGATGTCCTCATCTTCCAATCGGCCTGCAATCCACAATGTAGTGTGGCTGGACGACAACGATACTCTTCTATTCCTGGGAGAGCACCCAGGGGAAACGAGCCAACTCTATTCGCTTCAATGCAGCTCAAAGCAGATCACGAAACTCACGAATCACAAAACCAATCTGACATCGTTCGTTGCTACGCCTAGCGGCGACGAAATCGTGTATGTGGCAGAAAATCAAGTTTCGAGTCTCATAAATAATAGCGTCTCGAGAAATGGATTCAACGTCACAAACGAATGGTTGTCCGATCTCATCAGGGGAAACTCCGGGGGAGGGGAAACCGGCGAACACAGCCTGTTCATAAGGCAAGCAGGGATTAGGCCGGACATCGAGATACAACTCGAAGGGCGAATGGTCTATGCGGACGAGCATACGATGGCGCTTTCCCCAGATGGTGCACACCTTCTCATTCAGACGGAGGCCTCCCACATTTCCAAGATGTGGAACCAGTACGAGGACCAATTCCTACAAATCATGCGCCATCAGTCCGCGAAGCGGGGATCCCCCACCAACATCTGGCAATACGAGTTGGTCGATACTCGGACCGGTGCAAGCGCGGTCATGTTCGATGCGCCAATCCCGGCTAAAGGATCGGAGATGGCTTGGTCGCCAGACGGCAAGTCAGTGGTTGTCTCCAATATGTATCTGCCTTTGAACGTTACCGATTCGCAAGAACTGAAGCGGCGCAAGACCCACAAGTTCCTCGTGGAATTCATCTGTCTCGCACACCAATTCCTAATCCTGAGTGAGAAGGACCTGAGGCTCACGAGCTGGGATCAAAAAACGAATGTCGTGATTTGTGATGTGGGAAGAATTGACAGCATCAACGGAAAGGATACTCCGAAGACATACTTTCGAAAGAATGGCGGGTCATGGTCCAGGGTAAGCGCAGCGGAAGAGGCGAGAACATCTTCGCTGCCCGACATAGTTTTGGAGGAGAGCATGAATGCGCCTCCTCGGATTGTTGCGATTGACCACAATGGTGGCAGAAAAGCGGTGCTCAGGGACCTGAATCCTCAGTTCCGGGATTTGGCTTTCGCCAAGGTGGAGGAAATTTCGTGGAAGAATCCTCTCGGCCGTGAGGAAATAGGGGGTCTCTATTGGCCTGTAGGCTATATCGCGGGCCGGAAATACCCGTTGGTCATCCAAACCCACGGATGGATTCCTGGTCAATTCTGGATGGATGGTCCTTGGACGACGGCGTTTGCTGCACAACCGCTGGCGGGGAAAGGGTTTTTCGTTTTGCAGATGGGTGAGGACTCAGCCCAACGTCTTACCGATACACCGGAGGAAGCGCCAAGCGCCGTGGCTGCATATGAGAGTGCGATCGATTATCTGGATGGCAGAGGGCTTATTGACCGGAATTTCGTGGGCATCATCGGGTTCAGCCGAACCTGTTATTACGTAACCCACATGCTGGCGTTTTCGAAGTACCGCATTGCTGCGGCGGTCATTGCGGATGGGGTAGACGTTGATTACTTTCAATACTTCGCTTCTTCAAACGCAGATCCTGCCCAGTCCGCAGAAGTACAGGCTCTGAACGGTGGTGCGCCCTTTGGTGGCGCGCTATCTGCTTGGACCAAGCGAGTCTCCGCTTTTCACATGGACCAAGTCCATACCCCATTACGGATCCAGGCTCTTTCGGGTCCAGGGGCCTTGCTACAGGAGTGGAACTGGTTTTCGGGACTTTATGAGTTGGGAAAACCGGTCGAGATGGTCTACCTTCCAAACGGTGCGCACATTTTAGAGAAGCCTTGGGAGCGAATGGTTTCGCAACAGGGCGACGTGGATTGGTTTTGCTTTTGGCTCAAGGGTGAAGAGGATCCTGACCCTGCAAAGGCCGGGCAATACAAGCGGTGGCGCGAACTGCGGGGCCTGACCCGCCCAGCCGCTTCAAGCGTTGGCCCATCATCGATTTCCGCTCCAGAGATCCTTCCCTCTATTCATCGGAGTCATATGCAGGGATGATGTGCCATTGGATCGACTCGATTACCCCATCTGCCCCTTTACCCGAGTGCCGCGAAACAATTCCATTGCGCTGCCGAGAATCACAATACATGGTGGCGAGTAAGTCCTAGATAGTTTGTTCATTTTGATCGTCTCCGGTTCTGACCTCGCCTGGAAGCAGCTGAAGTGTATTATGACCTTCCCGGCCGTTGGCGCGCTGCCGGGAAGGTCTAAGTGCCAAATCGGCGATCGCTCGCTGGTTAGTCGTCTAGGTCGTATGCGGGAGCAACGTAGCTTAGCGGGGCCTGACCTCCGTCGAATGTTCCATGCGTTATCTTGGGACGGACGGTTCCCTCGATCACGATCTTGGCCTGACCGAGAGTGCTTACTTCGGGTTTGCTGTAGTTCATTGTGGTTCTCCTTGTTCAAGTTTTCCGTCCCCGATCTTCAGGCGGGCGGAAGGTCGTTGCTGGTCTTGGCTATTCGCACACAGCACGCCACGCGGGCCGCAAAGGTGATGAGGAGTTGACAGGCGCATCGAGCAGCCCCCTTGTGGCCAAATCCCGCAACCAAAATTCCAGCGAAACCGTCCAAAATAGCCGCACCAGTGGAACGCTCTTTCCCGCGCGTGCATCACAAATAGTTTTCAGCAGTGGAATCTCAGAAACGTATCCAAGGCTTGAACTCAGAGACATCTGGAAGATGCTTTGCAGCTCGTCCCACTGTTTCTCCAACACCAACACGGGCCCGCGCTCGCTGATTTGTTTTGTGCGGCGTGAAAGGATTTCCTGATGTACGATGCCAGCTAACGATCGCCGCATGAGGGAACGTCTCTCACCGGGTCGCAATAACTGAGTGGCTGGTATGGAGAGGATGAACTCAATCAGATTCTGGTCTAGATATGGGTATCGCGCCTCCTCACAAGCCAACACTTTAGGCGCAAACTTGGCCAGCTTACATGCCATTAATAGAACTCCTCCGATGCAGGAACGGCGGGTTGGGAGCCAAAACCCGAGATGTTCATCGACATCCAGCTGTTTGATCGCCAGTCTGGTACGCTTAGCAAAGTCTTTCCGAATCCAGGATTCGATTTTGGCTTCCTTCACGAAGTATTGGCCCCATGCCGCTGGTAGTACCTCGATTGCCGATTGCCACAGCAGGTGAATCCAAGGCCTGCGTTTGACCAGGCTCCAGGCTATAAGTTGTTTGGCAAGGCTGATGAATCTAAACTGTAAAATGAGATCGGCCAGATGTGATCGAGGATCGGGAACCCCTCCCAGAAATTCGTCGCCGCCGATACCCGAGAGTACAACCTTGTAACTACCATTGCGCACGTGCTCAGCCCGCTCCGCGGCAAGGTAGTCTCCAAAGCGGAGGGCTCCGGGAATGGCGCAGAACTCCTCCAACGCAAGCGAACCGGGAGAGCTTCCCATTTTACTGCCATCAATGTGAATGCCAACTCTCCCCCGAATCCCCTCGACTTTCTGAAAATAAATCGAGTCGTCTCCATTTGGTTCGGTGTTGTCGTAAAACGAAAGCGTGTCCAAGCGCGGTGTTTCTGCATTTTCTTTGGCGATGATGTCATCGGCCATACAAACAATCGACGACGAATCGAGCCCTCCGCTCAACTCAGCTAAGATGGGAAAGTCGGAGCGGAGCCTACGGCGGACTGATTGCCGGAAAACGAAGCGGAAGTGCTCTTCATACTCCGCGTCAGTTTTGTAGCGAATGCGCGATTTGGGAGTGCACTGCCAATAGCGTTCCACAACTGCCCGGCCATCGCGGATGCGCACGAACTGCCCCGGAGGAACCTCGCGAATCTCGCAGTACGGCGTCAGATGCGCGTCAGGATCGTGGGCCAAGTAACCAGCGATGTAGTCGTCGTCGATGTGGAACCTGTGACCGGAAAGCAACACGAGGGGACTGAGGTCTGTCGCCCACCATACTCGATCGGCGGTCAGGTAATAAAAGATGTGCCGGACAGCCATGTAGTCGGCAGCAAAGACTAATTCGCGCTGTTTGGGCTTCCAGATGGTAATAGCCCAATCCCCGATCAGGCGCCGAAAGCAGTCGTTTTCCCATTGATCAAACGCGGTAGCAGCGATCGCAACGTCGGTTGGGTTGGTGTCGAGATGGCTGTGCAGTTCCGTGATGAGTTCTTCACGGTTATCGAGGCGACCGTCCCATGTGAGGACAAATCCACGCCCTGAGCTATACGGCTGTTTCTCGATACGTGATTCTGCGGTGGTGTGAAAAGGACGATAGATCAGCCCGATGGCGCCATCCAGGAAACATGATTCGCCGTCCGGACCTTGTTGCTTTAAGGACTCGCTGAGATCGGCGATCAATTTAGGATCGATCGGCCTGCCATCGAAGTTCCAAATGCCAGCTTGGACACTCATCCCGACCTCCTTGGTTAGCAGCGATCCCAAACGGCAAAAGTCGCCTGAACGTTCGATCTCTCGTTGATTGCATGCCCGTCGACTTCGACCCATGCATGCGCCTTGAATGGAAGCTTCTGTGCTCCGAGGACCATGTGTGCTGGCACGCCGTGTTTCCTGAGCAAATACGTAGTGACGAAGGAGCGCTGAAGGCAAAGCGCCTGTTTGGGGTACCAGATGCAAGCGTAGTTGACCGCCCTGCAAACGCGGTGGCTTGTGTCTTGACCAGAAGGCATGCTGGCAACCGTCCATCTCTTGACCATTGAATAAATGGTCTCGAAGCGACAGATCGTACTCAGAACGTCATAGGCAAATAGGGTGCACAACGCGCGAGTAAACAGCATCACGAAGCCCTCCTATGCCCGACATGAATTCCGAGTTCGTGACAGAGGAAGGCGAGTCTGTCGGTGAGAGCCTCGATCTTGGCTGACAGAGGCTGAACGGGCGTGTGGCCCCAGTCTGGTTTGTAATCGAGCAGGATCGGATGTTCTGAGCGATTTGCTGCCTGGAGGCGTGCCGTCATTTTTCGGGCATGCATGGGGTTGCAACGCGTGTCCGCATCACCCGAGATAAGCAGGACAGCGGGATAGTCCGCGCCGTCTTGCACACGATGATAGGGCGAGTAGGCGAGCAGGGAGTGGAGGTCCCGCTCATCTTCGGGTGAACCATATTCCTCTGCCCATCCCGCTGCGAAATCGAAGAGGT
>Ga0182024_10017138_pt1 | contig 13647 bp, 8 predicted proteins | sample P32metaG_FD_120480 | JGI IMG/M metagenome (GOLD analysis project Ga0182024, IMG submission 120480) | Permafrost microbial communities from Stordalen Mire, Sweden - P3-2 metaG (Illumina Assembly) | ecosystem: Environmental > Terrestrial > Soil > Wetlands > Permafrost | place: Sweden: Stordalen... | reverse complement strand
TCGGCTTCGCAACGCCGGCGCACTTCGTCGCAACATTCAGGCGTACAATGGGCGTGACGCCTGGCGCATTCCAGACTGCTCTCCTGAGCTAATCGTCTGCCCGGCCGCCGGACGGTGACCGCGAGTTCAAAGCTTCGCACAAGACGAGACATCGGATGAACGCCGCTTATATCCGGCGACCCGACGGGCCCCCGCGTACCCGGAAATGACGCATAAGGGTCGACTCCGATCGCTCGACCGCGGTCCTTTACGAATGGCCGGAATCGGCGCTTCCCGCCCGCTGTGGAGCACGCACGGGGAAGTCTTCTTTCCGAACTGATAGCCGCCGCTCAGCCTCGCCAACAGGGGCGGCCTTTCATGCCCCAAACGCGCCATTCGAGATCACGCTGTTGAACCACTGAGATCGGGATGGAAGGCTGACAACCGCTACCGGCGTTGTGCCGCGGGCGAAAACGCCATTGGCAGCTCGATTGCGGCGGCCGATGGCCGGGCAGGCTCAGGCTCAGCGCCTTTCAGGTGATCTGGCTCGCACTCCGTTGGAAAGGATAACAACGAAGGGTTGCCAATCACCGGGAGGATCCCATTGGCCTTCGCCGGAAATCACATCATCACAAATGGCATGAATGGCGACACCATCTAGACCGAGGCACTCGCTGCGCCAAACGATATTTCCATGGTCGTCCAAGCGCGTGATGTCCCTTCCCGTGACAACCAAGAGCCAGTCATCTCCGAGACGAAACTCGCTGAAATATTCTTGTAGCTCGATGCAGCGGGTCACCGTCCCGGACCGGTGCACGAAATAGACTCGCTCCGCAAAGCCGATCACGATTTGGTCATTCCAGAAGATAGCGTCAGTTCGGAACCAACACTCGGCGCGATGCGACCTTCGCAGCTCAAAATGCTGGCTCTCGATACCATCCTTCTCGACGAGCAGATGACTGTGGATCGCACCCTCGCCAAGAGCGACTGCCGCTATCGATGTCAGCGATGGGTCGAGCGTCGTAACTTCGCGAAGGACGATCCTGCTCATCGGCAATCTAGCGCCTCGGAGCGGCGAGCGGTTCATGGACGTGTGCCGCGCCGTGATGTTCAGCCTCCTCTAGCTCGAGCCCCGTCCGGGCCGAGGGGTCATTACGAACCCCCGGCCTTTTCATATGCCTGCTCAATCGCCCTGGCGACGTCAACGCAGTGCGTCGACTTAACCCAGCCCCACTCGATCCACAGCTCCAACTCGCCTGTCGTGCTGCCAGAAAAGTTCCATCTGGGCTTTTCGATCTGTTCGGGCCTGAGCCCTGGCACGGACTTTGGCTGCAGCCGCGGCACGATTGCCGGCATCAAAGCGTGCACCCAGGTTTTCAAATCCGCGTCGGAAACGGCCGTCCCATCGTCGTGCCCTGGCACGTGGTGGCTGAACACCATTCCGCACCGGATCATGATCGTATCAGGGATAGCGATCTCGTCGATTCGCCGTCCCGAGAATACGGGCCGAGGTTCGCTGGGGAAGGGGTACATGACCGTGGGTGGGTTAGCCAGGCGCGGCCCGAAGATGATAATCCCTCCCACACTGCCCATCAGGCGTATGCTTGCTTCAACCTCGGCATCCGTCATCTCGTCCTCTTGGTTTTTGATGGGTTCGAGCTTGAGATCAGCTTGAGCCGCCCGCCGCCGAGCGGGCTTAACCGAGAATCCGCTACCCAAATTTTCTCCTGCCCTCGTGACGTTGCTGCGATTTCTTTGCCGCTGTCCAATTTTTATTGCCACTTTGGCATTGTTCGGTTTGGCGAAACCCCCGTTAGGGCTGACCCCCGCATCGTCCAGATGAGATTTAACTGCGGCCAAGTTTTGTGTAATTCGTTCGCGTAATCTCTCGTCTTTGGGTGCCAGATCCTGTGCGAGCTCAAGCCATATTAGGCCCTCTCGATCCCCTCGGCGCCCCAGGATGATGCCGTAACTCATGGCGGCCATCGCATCATATGGGTTAAGTTCAAATGCTCTTTGGTAGAGTTGCTCGGCGCGAGCCATATCCGTCGCCGCGGTGCGGTCAGCCTCAAGCGTGAGTTTGAGCGACGCGGCCAATCGCTCCACGTCGGCAACATCCAGTTTCGTCAACGACGAGACAAGATCAGACGCGGAAGAATCCGAGGCACGAACTATGGCATCACCGGAACGCTTGGACCTGATGACGGCATCGTAAACCGCCAAGGGACGCCCGGTGACCGCGATCTTTTCTTCCTGCGACAACGGATACAAAAACTCCCGGGCACTCCCGTTCGGTGCCCGCAGAATATCCTCTGCTCCGGAGTGCCCCGCTGTCTGCACTGGACTACGCTTGGGCTTGGGCTTGGGCTTGGGCTGCGCTAGCTCGCTCAGTTGCTGTCGATATGCCACCAACCACCAATACCGCTTGCACTCATAACTATTATTTGGATGGACTTTATCTGGTGGCCCTCCAACCGCAACAGAAAGGCATTTGATTATATCACGCCCGGGAACCCAGTTTGGATCAGAATTATACCAACCAGTATACGGACATTCGTGTTCAGTTCTCCCATCTATCGCTGCCGTCTTTCCTTCGGAGATTGCCTTTTTTCCCTGAAGTATTAATCCAGAAATTCTCTTTTTTTCATCGCGTTGGTACTCCTTTGCGCTAAAGAATATTGCAAAACCAATCCCTACAATCAACAACAATGCCCGATGTAAATTATTCGTCGCTACCGCACCGCAAAGTACGAAAGCGCCAAGAAGGCTTACCACCACCCCCAACTTATATAGATCCATGGCCACCTCGGACGAGAAGACGGCATTTCTACCATAAATTGTAGAAACTCTTCTACTCAACTCCGCAGACTTCTACTTCATCCCGAGGGCGGCCCGACGGGTTTCAGTTCGTCACCTTCTCGCCCCATGCGGCTAGAACACCGCGCAAGATATTCCCAGTTTCCTTTACGCCGGCGAAATCAGCGCGAGCGGCCTGGATTTTTTGCAGCATTACGAGACATTGGACCAGCGGGGTCCGGTATCGGACATCGGCCGATTCGAGTTCCGTCGACCGGCGTCCGTGGACGACGCCGGCGCGATAGGCGTCCTCTGCCTCGGGCAGGCGGGACTGCGCGCGGCGGATATCACCGGTCAGCTTACACCCAAACGCCTGGTAATATTCGAACCCGGCCACGGATCGGGCAGCCAAGACCGCACTTTGTGCGACGAAGGCCTCCAATGCCATTTCGGCGGCCTTGAAGCGGCCTAAGCTGATCTCGAGTTCGCACAGGCGTATGTCGAGATTAAGCTCGATCGAGCCCCAGCCTTCGCGGTGCGGCTCCCTGGCGCTCCAACTCTGCACGATCGACCGCGTGGCGCGATAATGGCGCTCACTTTCGATTCCATCCTTTCGCCGTTGCTGGACGTAACCCAGCTCTAGGTGGCGCAGCGCGAGCGACATCCAGTTTTCACCAAAGTCCGGCGCTTGGCGTGCCGTTTCCTCAGACACAGCCAAAGCCGCCTCATGCCAAGTCAGGGCGCTGTTGAGGTCGTCGCGACTGGCGAAAAGCTCACCGAGCTGAGTTTGAGCCTCAGCCAGCGTCCGCCTTGCCGCGACATTGTTCGGGTCCGCGGCGACGACCATTTCGATCGCTGCAACCGCCCGCCGAAACGCTTCGGTAGCGCCGGTTAGGTTGCCCTGGCGCATACGAATCTGCCCAACGGCCCGATGAGCCTGGGCCAAATCGAGATGCCAAGTCGGGTTTTCCGGCTCGATTGCCACCGAACGCTCGTTGATCGCGAGCGCCGCAACATAGGCGTCCTCCGCGGCAGCGAGCTTGCCACGCGCGACAAGCGCACCGCCCAGGCTCATCTGTCCGCTTGCCAGGTCGCGCTGGTGATCGCGGTCGTCCGGGTTCCGGGCGGCGAGCGTGGTCAGGATTGCGAGACAAGCCCGACAGGCAACTTCCGCGCCGGCATAGTCTTCGAGACTATAAAGAACGCTGGCCATACCACCCTGGCTGATGGCGAGGTCGCGCGCCCATTCAGTGTTGTCCGGCTCCCTCGCCGCGACGGCCTTGATCAAGGCGAGACTTTCTCCGTGTGTACGCTTCGCGGCGACAAAGTCGCCGTGCGCGGCCTGCGTCTTGCCGAGCTTGTTCAACGCGACCGAGCGATCGCGCCGTTCTTCTTCCTTGCGAAACTCGCCAGTTGATCTTTGCCCCAGCGCGATCGACTCGCGGTAGCTCGCCTCTGCGCCCGCGAGGTCGCCCATTTCGAACAGCACGTCGCCGAGTTGGTCATGGGCAGCGCTCCGCTGGGCGTCAAACCGCTTGCCTTCCGCCTGGTCCCTTGGCTGGAAAGAGCCAAAATAAGCGACCAGTGCTTCCGTCAAGATTTTCTGCGTTTCCAGCGGCGCTCGAAGGCGTAGGCCAAGCCGAAGCACGAAATGAAGCAGTCGTTGCGCTGCCAGCTCCTCGTACGCCGTATCGGCGCCCGCTGACAAAAGCTGAAGCAGGCGCTCGATCCCCGGCGTGGCGCTCGCGCGGGCAGGTTCGAGTGCCAGGTCGACCAGGGTGCAGCTCGCGCTCAGAAGCTCACCATCGGTCAGGTCATCGCCGTAGTAATGGGCTGCCCGTGCAAAATCCGCGGCGGCGAGGAGATGAATCATCGTTTCGGTCTCCCGTAGGGGGTCGCCGGCAGGCAGGGCGAGCAGATGATCGGCGATTGCCGTGTGAACGCGCCTCTCATCGATCCGCCGAAGTGCTCCACGCTGCTGCAATGCCACCCGCATTTGCGCGTGGTCGAAGTCCAGCCGCCCGGTCGGGCCGCGACGGCGGATCTGGCCGCGGAATAATCGGCGCAAAGTCGCAAACCGAAGTGCGTCCCAGGGTTCGCTCGACAGAGAAGGCATCAGAATGCGAAAGTCGCTGTCGCGCCAGCCTCCCCGGCTAAGCCCAATCAGCCAGAGAAAGCTGTCGGTAGCAGCCCTGCCGAACAGCATCTCGGCCTCGTTGAACGAAGCCTCGTAAAGCCCGGAGACTGATGCCGGCAGGGCTTCTGCCTTGGATCGCATCAGGGCACGCAGCTGGTCTATCGGCGGACCGGCAAAGGTGGTGTGGGCGCGGGCGAAATCGCCGGCGTCCACTAGATTGAGGTTATCCGCAGCAAGGACGAGCCAAAGCGGACTGCCCCGAGCAGCACCGCCGGCCGTAAAGACCGTCTCGATTAGATCAGGTTCAAAGCGACGATGGTAGCGAGCACAAACGCCCTCGATGATCGTAGCGGCCTCCACTGCGTCAAGGGGCCGAAGGGGCAAAAGTTGGACGTTGCGGTCCGCCAAGCTCTGGCAGGCCTCTCCTGGAACGGTAGTGGCAATGAAGCGGACGTTCTCGGGCCAGCTGCGGGGCAGCCAGGTCAAATGGCGGGCACGAGGTGTGGCCTCGAACTGGTCGAGCGCATCGACCAGTACGATGATGCGCTGAACCCGGGCCGCACGAGCTAGCAGCGAGTTGAACGTTGCCTCGAGTGCAGCCGAGCTGGCGTCGAGATTCGACTCGACCGTCACCCCCAACACTGCGGCCAAGGCGCCGATCCACCGCGACAGCATGCCGTCCACCGATGTCGCCTCGGGGCCCGCCGCTGCCGAATGGGCCAGCACCAAGGCACCTGAGTCAGCCAGCCGCCGACAGAATACCGAAAAGAGCGCGCTCTTGCCCGAGCCTGGCTCGCCCGATACGCAGAGTCCCCAAGTCTCGGGAGACGCTGGCGAATAGGCAAACGCTTCCAGCACACTCAGGATGTCCTTTCGGCCTAAGAAATCCCTGGCGGTTTCCTCGACGAAATCGTCGAGGACAGCCTGCTCCGGGTTCTCGGGTTCATCGGCGATTCCGGCCTCTGCAATCTCGACCTGGAGGGTGGCCAAAAGTCCGTCCGCAACTGCCCGTCCAAAAGCGGCGAGGTCATTCACTTCGCAACGAGCTGAGTTCCAGCCAGCTCTATAGGTGCTGACCCGCTCGGGATAACTGCTCGCGATTCTAGCCTTCAGGCTTTCAAGGCGCGCCGCCGCCTCGGCGAAGCCGGCGCGAGCGTCAGAGTATTGGGCGGTGACGGCCTCTGGCATCTCTTCGTAGGGCAAGGGATCGCGAAAGAAAACTAAGCTGCGGCGAAGCTGAGCCTCGTCCGACAGGACGCCGAAGTCGATCTCGAGCTCGGTGACGCTGCAGCCTGGCTGCGCCAAAAACCCCATTTCGGCCCCCGCCGCGACCAGGCGGTCTGACGGCGGAATCCAACCATACCGGTCGCCCAAAAGGACGATCAGGAACGGTCGGCAGCGTTTGATCTCTTCGAGGCAGACTTTGAGGATCTGCACCTCACGCTCGGCCTCGGACCGGGCCGTATCGGCTGCGACCCCGATGCGAAGATCGACCCACTCCAAATGAACCCGAGCCGCCCGCAGTCGCTCCTCGATCTCCGGGAAGACGAAGTTACGGAGATGGTCCCGCTCGGCCTGCATGTCGCTGAAGGTACTGCTGATGAACACTGGCCGAGATCGCCACATGGTTTGCGCTCATTCCCGAGTACGCCCGCATAGTCATCAACATAATGGGGCAAAACGCAGAACCGCAGCCATAGCGCGGCGGCAGATTTGTTAACCGGCGCTCCTGGGTGCCGTGGCTAAAGTCCGCTCCATAAGCGGTAGCGGCCATTCGCCGTCAATCTAGAGCCCGCGCGATATTCCGCGCGCGGCCATTCACCCGTAGCCGATGTAACTAATTTCAGCCCGACATTATCTGTTGTGGCCAGGCGCGCGAGCTGGATTGCCAGCCGAAGGGACACAATGAACGAGATCGAATAGGCCTGATATATTGTTGTGGAAAGGGCCGCCCAAGTTGGCGAGAACGGGAGGTGGCGATGACTAAAGGGCCGAAGCGGCGAGGAGGAGCAGACAGAGTGGGAGCTGCCCACCGCAACGTGGATATCCCTCCGTTCATGAAATCTGATGCCGGTAAAGGCCACGAATATCCTGTCGAGAGTTGGCTCGGCGAGGAAGGGATGCTGTTTGGTGAAGCTGACCGGGCTCGAGACGACAGGTACGATGAGATTGCGCGGTCCATCTTCAATCCGCGATCGGCGCTGAAAATGATCCTTGTGCAGATAATTCGAGATCACCCTCTCACAGATGGAAGGAGCTTGGAGGCTCGGCTTGATACAGCGGTATCGGCTCTGATGGGACCGGATGAGCCCCCTGGGGCCGAAGGAAAAAATGACAGTAAAAAAGGCGCGGGTGGTCGCAAGAATCTCATCCGCGATAATGAGCTGTTGCAAATCGTCGCTTCCGAGTATCAGCAGGATGTAGGAAAATCGCGTTCGATCACCGACCTTTGTAGATCAGCCTTGCGGGAATACATCCCAAATTTTGAAAAAATGAATAAGGACAACCAAGAAAATCTAATAAGGCAACTCCGTCGGAAATTCAACGAGAAAGGAATAAAAGATAAGGCAATGGTCGAATATACTGAAAAAGATTCATATTTTAATCGAAGATATTTTGATTTGGCTGTGCGAGTGCTCTTGTATCTCGGGTTGCTCGGTATAACACAAGATTTGGTCTCCGATTGACGTGGCGGACAGAACGGACGAGTTAAGTTCTTAGACAGAGGAGAGTAGGGCGATCTTCATAGGGGCCTCGAACAGGAGGTCGCCGTGTCGTCTTCGCATAACGCTACTCAGGAGGGCCTGCTTACCGCAGCGGAGCCAGCCTCTCCGTCATCGACTGCAGAAAAGCTCCTCACCTTCAGGGCAACTGCCGACGCTCTCGGCGTGCCCTACTACAAGATCCAGCGTGCCGCGCGCGGCGGAGTCCTGCCCACCTATCGTCTCCTGAATGGCCGGCGCTTGCTAAAGCTAAGCGACGTCATCGCCGTCATCGACGCCACGCGCGAGGGGGGTGACCAGTGAGCGCCAAGATCTGCGCATCGCTGCTTCGACACGATCTTCTGTTTTGTCGTCGACGCCGCGATTTCAACCCTGATGGGCGAACAATTGGAGCATCCGTCGGCAGCGCCGAGCGGCCATTCTGATCAGTTTTCGGACAATCGGTTACAGAAAAGGTTACAAGGAGATACATCATGGCAGTGTTATTCGAGAGTCCAATCATCACAGTTCTGTCGTTGGAGCCCGGCGGGACGCTGTTCAATACTGAAAAAGAGACCAACAATTACACGATATTCTTGCTCCACCAAGTCGTAGAGTTGGATCCTGGTGAGGAATTGACTGCGGAGATGCTGCCGTTCCCGGAGGACCGCTGGAAGTTCGTGGTCAAGACCCCTTTCGCGTCATCATCACCGAAGCACGCCCCCGTTCTGACTGGCTTAATAAATAATACGAAATAAAAACATGCAATCATGATTTATTGTGGCGGTTGATTTCTCATGATTTTCTTTGGAGTTGTGCCCCATAACGGACGTCGATCATGCAATTCAACATCAGCATTACAAAACGAGTGCGTCGCCGCCGCTATCCCAACGGCCAGGTCGTGCGCCAGACGCGCTACGTTCTGAACTACCGTGACCCCAAGAAGGGACGGCGGCGGCAGGAATTCTTCGAGCTGGTCAAGGATGCCCAGCACCGGCGCGGCGAGTTGCTTGGTCTGGTCGCCGCCGGTGCCTATGTCGACGAGCGGACGGCCCCGAGCGTCGGCGAGGCGCTCGATCACTGGCTGGCCGACAAGACCGGAAAGGTGAAGGCGAACACGCTCGACGGTTACAAGGTGGTTGCCCGACAAATCCGCGGCCCGGTCCTCGCCGGCACCGCGGAGCAGCGTGCCGCTTACGCGGCGACCCGGCGGGTGCCGAAGGGCGCGCAGCTCCTGCCGATGCTTGGCGCGGTCAAGTTGACCGACTTGACGACCGCGGCGATCCGCGCCTGGCACCGCGAGGTGGCGACGCATTCCGGTATCTACACCGCCAACCGCGCCGCCTCGCTGTTGCGCTCGGTCCTGGCGCTGGCCGAGGAGGATTTCGGGGTGCGGGCGCCCTCGATGCCGAACAACCTCGGCCGGCGCCGCAGCCGGGAGAAGAAGGCGATCCTATCGTCCGCCTACATCGCCGCGCTGATCGCCGCGGCGCGGCAGGATCCGGAGCACGGCATCTTCTATGCGTTCCCGTTCCTCGCCGGCACCCGGCCGAGCGAGCAGCTCGGGCTGTTGTGGGACGAGGTCGATTTCGAGCGCGGGGTCATCCGCGTCTGCCGCATCCAGGAACGCGACGGCACGCTCAGCGAGATGACCAAGACCGAGGCCGGCACGCGCGAGGTGCCGATGGGCGCGACCCTGCGGGCGATGCTGCTCGACTGGCGGGTACGCTGCCCGCGCCGGCACGGCGAGCTGCACCGCGTCTTCCCCGGGCCGGGTCGCCTCCAGCCGTGGCCGAAGCCGCGCATCGGCGGCGGCGGGCCGCTGCTCTACCAGAATTTCCGCCAGCGCTACTGGCAGCCGGTGTTCGCGACGCTCGGCCTGCCCTACGTCACGCCGCACTCGGCGCGGCACTCCTTCATCTCGACGCTGCAAGCACAGGGCATCGAGATCGGCCTCGTTGCAAAGCTGGCCGGGCACGCCAGCGCCGTCGTCACCCTCAACCACTACACCCAGGCGGTGCGCGGCGGCGAAGCGGCGGTCGAGGCGCTCGAGAAGGCGTACCAGGCGGCGAGCTGACAGAAGCGAGAGATCAAAAAGGCCGCGGTGAAGAATAACGGTGTAAGTGAGTGTGGTAACTAGAAGTTCTGGTGCGATGACTAGTGTCACCATCGTGGGGTGTGATAGAATAAGTATGATCCGCCGGTAGCTGAAACCGGCGGATCGTAAAGAGTAGATGCAAACCGATCTTGGAAGGTATCACTGACACCAAATCCTATCATAGAGGAGCCGACGGCACAAGATACCGTCACTAGGTGAAGTGTAAGTGGTCCTGCCGGATCTTCTTATCCGGAGGACTGTTGAAGTGGACGAAGAGGCACAATTGGCCGTCCCGGTCCCGGGCGGCCCGGGAAGCGCGGTCGCGGGGGGCCAACCCGCCAACGTGCGGCTCGTGGCGAAAGTATACCGTGAGCGCGGATGGGCACCGATACCGCTGGGTCAGAGAAGTAAGAGCCCGCTTGCAAAGAAGTGGACCCAGCAGGTTGCCGACGATGACACGCAATGGCCCGGCAACATCGGCGTGCGTCTCGGCGCGCCGTCGGCGGGGCTGGTCGACGTGGACCTCGATTGCGAGGAGGCGCGGCTGCTGGCCCCGGTCGTGCTGCCGCCGACCGGCGCCGTCTTCGGCCGGCCAAGCGCGCCGCACGCGCACTGGCTTTATGATTGCGGGGAATCGGCGCCGGACGCCGCCAGCACCGGATCGCGGTTCTCGGCGGGCGCCGGGGATGCCGGTCAAGGTCAAAAGCCGCTCCTCGAGATTCGCTCTACCGGCGGCCAGACCATGTTCCCGCCGTCGACCCACCCGGCGGGGGAGCAAGTCGATTGGGAACGGTACGAGAATCCCGCCAAGATAGACGCCGCTCAGCTAACCCGTGCGGCCGGAGTGCTCGCCGCGGCCTCGCTGTTGTTCCGTCACTTCCCCGCCGAAGGCGCGCGGTTCCACGCGTACGCCGCGCTGATCGGCACGCTGCTGCGTTGCGATGTATCGGACGAGACGGTGCGACAGATCGTGGCTGTCTTCGCCGATCGTTTTGGCAGTCCTGGTCGAGCACGCGAACAGAGCGTTGCAGCCCTGAGGAAGCGCCTGGAAGGCCGCGACGGCGCGGTACCGGGTTTCCCGCGGCTGGCGGAGGTGTTCGGCCAGGACGTTGCCCGGCGTTGCCGGGAATGGCTCGAGAGCGACGGCGACTGGCAGCGCACCGGCAAGGGCATGATCATCGCTGGCGCGCTCCACAATATGCAGCTGGCGATGCGGCGGCTTGACGTGCAGCTGCGCTACAACGAGTTCGCCGACCAGATGCTGGTCACGATCGGGGCGGGAAAGGAAGAAAACCTCGAGGATCAGATCGTCAACCGCCTGTGGTTCCGGGTCGAGGAGGATTTCGGGTTCGTTCCTCCGCAGGAGCGCTTCCGGACCTTCCTCAGCGACGCGGCCTGCCAGAACAGGTTTCACCCGGTGCGAGAGTATCTGAGCGGCCTGATGTGGGACGGCAAGAAGCGGATCGACACCTGGCTGTTCGATTACGGCGGCATCGGCCGGCGCGAGGACGAGAGCTACAACCGATATGTCGAGGCTGTCGGCCGGCTCATCCTGGTCGCCGGCGCGCGTCGCATCCGCGAGCCCGGCTGCAAGTTCGACGAGATGCTGGTGCTGATCAGCGAGACGCAGGGGACGGCCAAGTCGACCTCATTGGCGATCCTCGCGCGCCGGCCCGAATGGTTCACCGACAGCGTCGATCTCGGCATGAACGACAAGGAGGTCATCGAGCAGATGCGGGGCAAGTGGGTCGCCGAGGTGCCGGAGTTGCGCGGCAGCAAGCGTGAGGTGGACCGCATCAAGGCGTTCCTGTCGCGTCAGCACGACCGGGCGCGCCTGGCCTACGGCCATTTTAGGACCGAGGTCGGGCGTTCGTTCGTCCTGTTCGGGACGGCCAACGATGCGCGTTTCATCGTCGACAGCACCGGGAACCGCCGGTTCTGGCCGATCGTCGGCGCGAATTTCGACACCGAAGCGCTGGAACGCGATGCCGACCAGCTGTGGGCCGAGGCCGCGGCGGCCGAGGCTGCGGGCGAGAGCATCCGGCTGCCGAAGGAACTGTGGGCGGCCGCCGAGGCGGTGCAAACGGAGAGCTTGATCGAGGATCCGTGGGCCGAGCTTCTGCGCACCGCTATCGGCGACTGGGAGGGCAAGATCCGCGCCGATGCCGTCTGGAACATTCTCGGCGTCGAGCCCGGCCGGCAGAGCCAGTACGACAACGAACGCATGGGCGCCGCGATGCGGCAGGCCGGTTGGAAGCGCACCGAGAACCCGATGCGCTTCGGTGCGGGCACGGCGCGGGGATACACCAGGGGCGACCCGGCCGAGGAGGTCATCGTCGACCGCGATCATGAGGACCGGTCCGTCGTCGTGCGGCTTGGCCAGCCACCCCATGTCAAGGCCACCCGCCTCTTCGGGAATGGTGCTCTGCTGATGCCGCTGGATGAGAAAAGGTTTTGATCACTATCCGATCGCCGGCGTCACTCCCCGTCACCCCCTGGGTCACCCCCCGGGGGGGTGACGGTTGGAGATGGCCGCCGACGCGGCTCTCCGGAGGATTGTCACCCCTGTCACCCCTCTCTCTTTCTTTTTTCGGGCCGCAGCGAAATCGGCGCGCCTTGTTTGGCCCAGGGGCGGCTGCATCACGCCGTGCCGGCGGCGCATGCCCCTGAGGGGGTGACGGGGGTGACGAGATGCTCAGCGCCGCGCGGGACGGGGGCTCTGGCCGTCACTCCCTACCGTATGGGGTGGGAGTGACAGGGGGTGACGCGCCGACCACAGCCGGGGAACAGCAACGCCCACCGGCATTGCCATCTCGGCGGCGCGGCCGATACGGCCCCCTTTCGCGACGGCCCAAGAGGGCGGTAGGTTTTCAATCAAACCGGCCAGGGGGCTCCACGATGTTGGCGGACCGATACGACCTTCCTTTGTCCACCGCCTCGTCCGCCGCGCGCGACGCCTACGTTCGGGGCTGCGATCTGGCGCTGACCCTCTACCCTGGCGCGATCGAGGCCTTTAACCGCGCCATCGCCGCCGATCCCGGTTTCGCCTTGGCCCATGCCGGCAAGGCGCAGGTATTAATACGTGAAGGCAATGTAGCGGCGGCGCAGGCGGCCCTGGCCGCGGCAAAGGACCTGGCCGCCGGTCTGCTGGCTCGCGAGGTTAGTCACATTGCCTTCTTTGACCTCGTGTTCGCGGGCCGAACCGAAGCCGCAATCGCCGCGCTGCACGCGCATCTGACGGCGTGGCCGCGCGACGCTCTGGTGGTCGCCAGTGCCGCCAACCCTAATGGCGTGGTTGGCGCCTCCGGCCGCATCGGGCAGAAGCACCAGATCGCGGTACTGATGGACAGTCTCGCCCCGCGTTACGGCGACGATTGGTGGTTCCTGGCCTACCATGCCATGGCGCTGTCCGAGGATGGGCAACTTGCTGCCGCCCGGCCAAAGATCGAACGATCGGTTGCGGCCAACCCGAACAACGCGCATGGCGCGCACGGGTTCGCGCATGTTTGTTACGAGAATGGGGAGCGGGACACGGCCCGCGCCTACCTGTCCGCCTGGCTCGCCACCTATCCGCGCGATGGGTTTTTTCATGGCCATCTGAGCTGGCATCTTTCGCTCTTCGAACTCCAGGCCGGCAATTGGTCGGAGGCGCTGCGCCTGTATCGGGACGCCATCGCGCTCGACCGGCACAGCGGCGGGCCGCAACAGAGAATGTCGGATGCGACAGCGTTTTTGTGGCGCTCAGAACTCGCCGGCCATCCCCGCGACGCTGCTGCCTGGCGCGCGATGTACGAGTATGCGAACCGCGCGCTGCCGCGGCCAGGTAGCGGGCTCGCCGACCTGCACGTCATCCTGGCGCAGGCCGTCACGGGCGATCACGCCGCGCTCGATGTCCGCGCCCGCCAGATGGAGGATCTGGCGCGCGAGGGGCGGTA
>Ga0182024_10017137_pt1 | contig 13648 bp, 8 predicted proteins | sample P32metaG_FD_120480 | JGI IMG/M metagenome (GOLD analysis project Ga0182024, IMG submission 120480) | Permafrost microbial communities from Stordalen Mire, Sweden - P3-2 metaG (Illumina Assembly) | ecosystem: Environmental > Terrestrial > Soil > Wetlands > Permafrost | place: Sweden: Stordalen... | reverse complement strand
TTCGAGTTGGAATCACTGGACCGGGTGCTGAGCAGACCCAAAGGCTCGTTCATGATTGCGCACATCGAGGCAGAGGCGATTGGAGAAATGCTCCGGGCAGCGGATTTCACACCTGCACGGTTTCGAATCCTGTTCTGCCCATTTCGCCTCTATCAGAGGGAAAATGAGAGGTAAATTGGCCTCTCTCCTATTTTGGCTCAAAATGTCCTAAAGCGAATAAAAGAGCATAAAACGGTTACCTTTCTGGCGACAGAATGGCGACAGGTCGTTTTAAGGTTGCTGGCCGCGTCTCGTGCAGAAATGCTTGGCGCATGAAAATTAAGCTCACGACTTACGAGGGCAATCCTTTTGTTGCCACCTTTCCTCAAAGGCAATCTCTCGAATTCCCGAGGCAAATAAACGAGCGGTAATTTGCGCATTGGAAATCGGCAGCAAGAGCTTCCCGTCCTTAGGCCAATCGAACACATGGAGATAGAGCTTTCCCGGCTTCTGGGTGACCCGGCCCCAAGCGGGTTCCCGTTTGAAGAAACCGGCTTTAGTCTACGATCGTAGCGAGAATGCTCGAATATCAGCTGCTTAAGTGAGTAGCGGGCGCTTTCATAACGGAACGCATAGCAAATTGCCGAAAACGGTTGTGCCTCAGGACGACAACGGGTTCTACGGCTTACGGCTGCACGGTCAGAGTTTGCTGCCGCTGCTTGCGGGAGATGGTGAGAATGAAAGACGTGACGGCGGTGAGGTGCTTGTCAGCGTTGAACAGGTCGGAGAGTTGATTGATCCTAGTGCTGTTGAGGGACAGGATGACGTCGTTCGCCTGGAGGCCGGCTTGGGCGAGCGGGCCGGCCGCATCAACATTGAGGACGAGAACGCCGGTGACACCGGGAAGACCATAGACGGACATTTCCCCCTCGTCCTTGATGTTGCGGACCTGGGTGCCGCGCCAACTCGTTACGGAGGCGTCGCGGGGCTTTTCGCCGTCAGTTGAGGTGCTGGCACGACTGAAAAGAGGCGTGCGCGCGAGGGCTTTTAATTCCGGTTTTTGGACGCCGAATTGATCCATGGGGAAATTGACGAAGCCGAGCGCGAGGGCGGGCGAGCCGTCTTTCACATCATAATTGCCGTGGGCGGGATCGATGAACATCGCGTCGCCAATCAGGGAATGTTCATCGCGACCACTTTGGCTTTGCAATTGCGTGGCGGGCTGGGTGCCCTGGTCGCCGTTCTTTTGAATAAAGTTGTCATCCATCTCCTTGCCCCAGGGCTTGGGCGGCATCCCGATGGGGCGATAGGAGCCCCAGATGATATTATGGGCGAAGACGTCCTGGCTGTCGGAGTACCAAACGTGGGTGTGGAGGGAGTTGTTGACGATGACGTTGTTTTCCACGTCGCGATAGAAGCCCTCGCGGTTTTTGATGCCGCGGTTGAGGCAGAGATTGTCGATGATCTGGTAGTTGGAGGAGCCGTCGTCGAGATCGATGTCCCAGCCATTGTCGCAGCGCCAGCGGTTGTTGCGGAGGATGATGGGCTTGACCGCATCCAGGCGGGGCAAATCGGGTTGGTCCTGAGCGATGGCGGTGGCGAGGTCGATGCCGGTGAGCCCCCACCAGCGATCGCGTCCCCACGAGTTAAAGGAGCCGTTATCGCCGGTCTCTTTCACCGTGTCGAAGATGTCGCAAAATTCGATAACGTGACCGCCCCAGCAGCCGTCGCCGATATTGATGCCGGCACGGGGACAATCATAGAGAGAGCAGCGGCGCACGGTGATGTCCTGCGCGAGATCGATATCGATGGGGGAGGTTTGCTTTTCGACGCGGCCGGTTTCGTGAATGAGGCAGTCGTCGACGAGACACTCCGCGGGATAATTGTCGGTTTGCGGTCCTGGAGTTTTATCGATCGTGTTGAAATCCTGCCGATGGTCATAGCCGAAAAGAGCACTGCGCGCGGCGGCGGGATCGCCGAGAAAAACCACTCCGTTGGCGCCAGCCTGGAAAATGTGGCAGCCGCGGATGGTGACTCGCCGGTTATAATTGCTGACGAAGATGGCGTTCCCGCCAAGTTGATCAAGAAAGGAGTCCTCGATGGAGCAATCCTCCGCGCCCGCAAACAAAATGGCGCCGCCGCGATAAAGGGCCCAATCGGAGCGGAGAATCGGTTCCCTGGTTTCCATGAAGGTGCGCAGGGCATGGCGAAAAATGATGCCTTTGAGGGAGACGAACTTTACCGGCGCCTGTGGAGTGCCCTGGAATTCGACCAGTTCTTTGAGTCTCGGAGTTTCGATGGTGGCGTTGTTGAGATCGAGACCGGCCGGTGGATAGAAATAAAGAGTATGCGTTTTCGTATTGAGGAACCACTCACCGGGGGCGTCGAGCTCTTCGAAAATGTTCTCAACGAAGCGGAGTTGGGGATGGACCTTGGGAACGGATCCGGTGAATTGCTGCGGGGTATTGACGGGTCGGTTATTCTGCCAACCGCCTTCGAGGGTTAATTGGCCCTCGGCGTTCTTGCCCGTCATGACATAGGAGAAATCGCCCCATTGGGCCGGATGCATCACATGGAGAAAGCCTCCGGCAGGATCGGACCAGCGAGCGACTCGAGAGGGGCTGATAGCGTCGGCGGCGTAGCCGTTGAAGATGGGCTGTTTCGGATCGTAATTAGGATAACGCGCCAGGATTTGACATTGTCCGTTGACGAAAAGCTGGTCGGTTTGGAGGTCTGACGGAACTGAAGTCTGCATGATGCCGTTTTTATACGGCTGCCAATTCAAACCGGTGAGTTTTATGCCGCCGCTAATGACCGGCCTTTCATTTTGGTAGGCTTGATAAATCACAGGCGCCTGCGCGGTGCCGGAGTCGGCTACGGTGAAGACGAGCGGCGCTGGCAAGTAGTAGGTGCCGTCGCGCAGGAAGATGGTGATCGACCCGGAGGCGCGGGCGGCGCGCGCAAGTTCCTGGGCGCGAGCGGGCGTTGCGACGGGCTGCGCGATCGTGCCGGGATTGGAATCGTTGCCCGAAGGCGCGATATAGATTTCCGTGGCGTGAAGAGAGAAACAGGGGATCAGCCCAAGGAGCAGAAGGAAATATTTCAAGGAAAAATCTGGATTAACAAAGTGTAGTTAGAGTTCTTTGAGAAAAAATAACTTTTCGGTGGACGTGGGTTTTTCCAGAAATAAGAAGTAGCGTTTTAAAAAGTCATGAGGAATATTAAACGTTTACTCTAATCGCAGCCGGGAGTCAAGGAAGCTTCGGAATATATAGGTGTATTTAGTTGATGTTCTCCGGCAGCTCCGGCTTGAGGATGGCTTTTATCTTTTTCATAGAATCAAATCTCTTTCCGACACGCTGAGGGTTTGCGCTGCGAGTGCCGGGGAGGTGGAACGAGGAAGATCACGGCGGCGGCGGCCAGCAGCAGGCTGACTGAGCTTTCATATGCGAAGGCAAATGTTTTTGTCAGGTCGTAGGCGCGCCCAGCCAGAAGTGAAAAAACGAACCCACTCAATCCCCACGAGGTGAAGAGCAGCCCGTAGTTGGTCCCGAAATGCCTCAAGCCATAAAAATCCTTCGTGATCGAGGGGAAGAGAGAAAGATTCGCGCCGTAGTTCGCGCCGATCAGGGTCGAGAGGACGATGAGCGCCGGCATCGTCCCCAAGGCGTTACCCGCCCTGGCCAGCGAGAGGAGAAAGATTAGCGCCGCCAGCATGAGGAAGCAGGCGAAAAGCGTCGCGTGGCGTCCGATCTTGTCCGAGATGGCCCCGGCGAGAAACCTGCCGCTGCCGTTGCCTAGGGCGAGGCAGGCCACGAGGAAAAAGCCCGGTTTCAACCCCGCCTGCACGTCGACCATTTTCGCCAGCTTGGAGATGATCATCAATCCGGCCCCGGAACCGCAGGCGTAAAGGAACCAGAGCGCGTAGAATTGCCACGTCTGCAGCACTTCGTAAGGCGTGAAGTCGGTTTTCCCGGCGGGAACGCCTTCAGCGAGCGGTGCGGCCCCCTCCGGGCGGTGGCCTGTTGGTGGCACCTTGAGAAACTGGGCGAGCCCGGTCACGCCGCAGAGGAGACCCAGGCCCAGCCAGAACATCGTGGTCGGGACGCCGTACCAGTTGATTAGAGCTTCGGCAAGCGGGGCGATGTAGACGCTGGCCAGGCCATACGCGCCGATGACAATTCCGGCGATCAACCCGGTGCGGGAGGAGGGGAACCACTTCATCGCCGCCGGGGTAGTCGACGAATAGGCGAAACCGACGCCGGCTCCGACCAGGACCCCGAAGCCCAGCGTGTAGTTAAATGGGGTGTTCGAAAAGCTGGCAAGGATCATCCCCGCGCCTCCCAGGAGGCCGCCAATGGTGGCGACGAGGCGCGGACCGAGGCGGTCCTGCATGCGGCCCGCCGGTACCATGGCGATTGAAATGACAAGGCAGGCGACCGAGTACGGCATGGAACGGTCGGCTTCCGTCCAATTCCATCCGGTGGGAATCTTTTTGCTCAAGACGCTCCAGGAATAAAGGACGCCCAGGACAAGATTAATGCCGACACCGGCGATGACGACGGACCACCCAGTTTTTTGATGCAGGGTGGCAGCAGAACGAGAGCTGGTGGTTGCTAACATGTTATTTATTCTGCAATTGATTTTGGTATAGATTTAACCATACTTCTGCCATAAACGAGCCGTAACTGGATTCTATATGAGCCGAACCGCTATGATTAAGCGTTTTATTAAAAAAGTAAAATTTTACTTGCAATGGAGCATAATTTGACTGTCCTATCCGGCTATACTCCCGTGCCCCTCGATCATTTAACCGGGGGCGCCAGGCTAGAGTGGGTGGGCACTGCGGATCGAGTTATTCCAAGGGGAAAATTTAAACTTCCGTGACTCCTCACTTCGTTCCTTTCTGCGCATGCGCGGTCCTTTCCATTTTCCCCGCGAGTGTACAAGCCGGGCCGGTTGTCGGGCCGGGTGACTTTGCGTTCGACTCCGGGCGCGCCGATTATAACCAAGCGTATGAGAAAGCCCGAAGAGTCATCGCCTCCGACATCCGTGACGGGCGATTTCTTGCCGGACAAGGCTGGGCGGAAGTGTGGACGCGGGACAGTTCCTATTCGATCGACCTGGCGTTGAATCTTCTTCAGCCCGGTTTGTCCCGGAACACACTTTCAGCCATCAAGCAGGACGCTTCGGGGATCGGGGAATGCTGGGCCCAGGATTCGTGCGCCCATTTTGGAGCATGGCCCAGTCTCACCGATGCCATCGTAGGCGCCACGGGGGGTTGGGCACTTTATCAGGCCACCGGGGATCGGCAGCTTCTGGAAATGGCTTACGCGCGGACGACTCAATCGCTGGCACGAGCCGAACGAGACGCCTATATCCCAGCGACCGGTCTGTTTGGAGGCTGTGCTTCCTTCATGGAATCGAACAGCGGCTATCCGCTCCGTTATGCCAATGACCATTCGATTCTCGTCAAGACCTCGGCGCTCAGCACCAACGCTCTCTATTACCGGGGTTACGTGGTTGCGGCGAAAATGGCCGAGGCGCTGGGCCGAAATCCCACTCCTTTTCGAGAAAAAGCCGAGGCGTTGAAACAGGCGATCAACACGCATTTCTGGCAGGAAGACAAAGGTTATTACGGCTATTTTGTGGACGAGAATCAGCACCTTGTTCCCCAAATGGAAGGTCTCGGCGAAGCTCTCTCTATTCTCTATGGGATAACGGATGAGTCGAAGGCATCGCGGCTGCTCCAATCGGCTCCGACAACCCCCTATGGCTTTCCCTGTTTATGGCCGCAATTTCCCGAGTACGCCAGTTATCAGGGCCACGATGAGTTTTCCTATTATCATGACGGCATGATCTGGCCTTTTGTCCAGGCTTACTGGGGACTGGCGGCGGCAAAATGCCATGACGCGGCGACATTTGGGCACGAGCTGGAAAAGCTTCTGAAGCTCTCGAAAGAGAACGATACCTTCATGGAGTATTATCATCCGCAGGACGGCAAGCCCGATGGCTCTCGGGACCAGTTATGGAGTGCCTCCGGTTACCTGGGAATGATTTATCGTGGACTATTCGGCATGGACCTTGAAAGCGACGGAATTCATTTCGCCCCGGTCGTTCCGGGTGGGTTTGACCACCTGACGCTGCGGCGGGTCAAATATCGGGATCAGGTTCTTTCGCTCACGGTCGAGGGAAATGGCTGGAAGATCAAGAGCTTCAAGCTCGATGGCCAAATGCAAGCGCAACCCTTTCTTCCGGGGAATTTGCAGGGAAGCCACGCCATCGAAATTATTTTGAGTGGAGCATAACGCCACGCCTTTTAGTGTTAACACGCCCTAACTCAGAAGGCGCCTCCGATCACAGATGAATCGGCCTGTCAGGGTAGCGGCGTGACCGTGATGTGGTCGAGGTTGACCCCGCCATAGCCGCCGCCGAGCTTGATGACGTTGCCATTGCCAGAATTCAGGGGCACGGTTAGGTACGAGTGGCCGGTGTACTTGCCCCAGTCGCCGGTACTAAGCGTGTTCAGGAACGAATAATCGACCCCGTTCACGTCGAGGTGAATTTTCCCCTTGTCTTGGGCCGCGTAGCAAAGGTCGATGGTGGCGCGTCCACCCGTGTCACCGCCGTTCACGTTGCTCCACTGCACCGACGATCCGGGCAGGTGAAGATTGCGGATGCTGGTGCCGCTGGCTGGCGCCTCAAGGCTTTCTGCGGTGGCGCCCCCGTCAAGCGTGGCGGTGGTTGCGTCGTAGCGGGCGGCGTTCGGGCTGGGCTCGTCTGCGGGGCCGACGGCAGGAGGGCCGGTCTTGGTCTGCACGATGGTCTTGATGGAGCCGTCGTCGTTGAAGTCCAGCTTGTCGACGCACATCGACCTCAGGTTGCCTTGGCCGGAGATCGAGCAGTTATGATAAAATTGATACCATTGGCCCTTGTATTCCACGACCGAGCCGTGGGTGGTGTCGCAGTCGGTTGCTTCCAGGTAAACACCGCACGAGGTCCAGGGCCCGAGCGGGCTGGAGCTGGTAGCGTACTGCATCTGGTTGTGGACTGGATGATTGTCGGCGTAGGTGAGGTAATAGACCCCGTTGCGCTTGAAGACCCAGGTGGCCTCGTGAAAGTCGGTCAGGCCGGTCATCGGCTGGGGATCGCCGTCGATCTCGATCATATCCGGCTTGAGCTTCACGCCGGCACAGTGGGCACCTCCCCCATAGTAGAGGTAGGCCTGGCCGTCGGTATCCATGAACACAGCGGGATCGATCATGGCGAAACCGCCGATGCCCTTGATGTACCCGGCATCCTTGAAATCGTACGCGGGCTTGGTGCTGGTCGCGACCCCGATTTTCCACGAGTCGTTCCATTTCGTTTCACTCGGATGCGGAAAGTAAAAATAGTAGGTTCCGTTTCGATAGGCTGCATCGGGCGCCCACATGAACCCTCCCTCCTTGCGTCCCCACGAGACCTGGCTTGCGTTGAGAATTTCTCCCTCATCGCGCCAATCGACCATGTTGTCGGTGGAGAAAACATGGTAGTGATCCATCAAATCGCAGCCGTGCGGGGGGTCCATGTCACGCGAGGGGTAGACGTAGAGCCGGCCGTCAGACCAGACATGCGCGGACGGGTCGGCAGTATAGATACTGGTGATGAAAGGATTGGCCGCGTGGCCCGGAATGGCGCCGAAAACAGCGAGGCAGGCAAGGAGGGTGAGGTTGCGGGCTGTTTTATAGGGAAGCATAGGAACTGGCAGATCGAGTGAAGGTCTGGTTGGAACCGAAAGACACGGTGGATAGTTAATCGTTTCGTCACAGCATTGAAAAGCCTTTTGTTTTCTGTAGCTAGAACAGAGTGATGAGAACATGGCGAGGCTCGGAATTGTCACTGCGAAATCCTCACGACCTTTGAACGGCTCTTAATTCTGTCACAGAAGTTAGCGACAATTTTGCACTTACAAGGTTGAGGTTGAGTATCATGAGAAAACGTTTTTTCTTTGTTTCTGTTCAGGATATTATATGATCGCAGTCAATCGTTTGAAAAGCCGGGGAAATCGGACAAACAGAATTTTCTATGGATACCGTTTTGAATATGTTTCGCACTGCGGACGGAAAAAACCGCGCGTTCACCTTTGTTCTCGTCTGCTCCCTGTTCCTCCTGTGGGGGCTCGGCAACGGGATGATCGATGTCTTGAATAAGCATTTTCAAAATTCCCTCGGCATCTCCAAGGCCAATTCGGGATTGGTTCAGGGCGTTTGGTACGCGGCCTACTTCCTGATGGCCTTTCCTTCGGGGTGGGTCGCGTCGCGGTTCGGTTATCGCGGCGGAATCTTGTCTGGCTTGGTCATCGTCGTCATCGGATGCGTGCTTTTCATGCCCGTGGCCAAAATTTCATGGAGTTCGACGGACATGACATTTGCCGCCTTCCTCTTTGCCTTGTTCGTGGTCGGTTCCGGTCTCGCCTTTCTCGAAACCGTGGCTAATCCCTACACCACCGTCCTGGGGCCCACCGCGTCGGCTGTCACCCGGATCAATCTGGCGCAAAGCTGCAACGGCGTCGGTTGGATCATCGGGCCGATTATTGGAAGTACCTTTATTCTTTCCCAAACCAGCACGGCGAACACGAGCAACGCTTCGCTCTATATCCCCTATCTGATTATTGCCGCGGTCGTGGCCGTCATGGTGGCGGTGTTTCTCTTCGCGCCCATGCCTGACATTCACGCGCCGCACGAGGCCAAAGCTCTGGCCAGCGGAGAAAAAGAGCGCGCGATATTTCACGAGAAACACCTCGTACTGGGCGTCGGTTCTCAATTTCTCTACGTGGCAGCTCAAACTGGCATCTTCAGCTTTTTCATCAACTACGTGAAGGACGACCGGTACATGCCGACCCTGCCTCTCTGGCTGGCGAACATGCTGCCCGACACGATGAAATTCCTCCATGACGGCCAGTGGCACATCACCGAGTACGCCGGAGGATTGATGCTTTCCGGCGCGTTCATTTTTTTCACGATAGGCCGATTTTCCGGCAGCGTGATTTTAAGTTATTGCACGCCCCATCTGACTCTTGGCGTCTACGCTTTGATCAATGTCGTCATGATGATTTTGGTTTATCTCGGACTCGGCTGGATTTCGGTGTTGGCGCTTTTTCTGAGCTTCTTTTTCATGTCGATCATGTATCCCACCCATTTCGCCCTCGCCATCCGGGGGCTGGGAGACAAGACCAAGCTGGGTGCTTCCTGCATGGTCACGGCCATTCTCGGAGGGGCCTTCATGCCTTACATCATGGGGCGGTTGGCTGATTCGTATGGAATGGGGGTCGGATTTCTTCTGCCCATGGCCTGCTTCTTCTTCATCATGATCTACGGCTTTCTCTGGAAAAGCCTTTTTGCCGAAGACATGGAGCCTGAGGCGCCGCCGTTATTCTCGACCCATTAGGACAAAGCCAATAATGCGAACACGAGCCATTGTCTTCGATGTGGACGGGGTTCCGGAAGGTGAAACTCCTCGCGATAAATATGAATGAAGATTCCAGTGGCTTTCAATCCAAACCGCGCTACGAAATCTTAGACGGATTGCGCGGTGTAGCTGCAGTGATGGTAGTTGCGTTTCACATTTTGGAGGCACATGCCGCCAGCCCATTGAGTCAGGTTATTAATCACGGCTACCTTGCGGTCGACTTCTTTTTCTTACTTTCCGGATTTGTTGTCGGTTACGCGTATGATGATCGCTGGGGCCGGATGGGCCTGCGAGGATTTTTTATGCGCCGTCTCATTCGACTGCATCCGATGGTCATAATGGGGTCTATCATCGGTGCGATGGCATTTTACTTTGGGCAGGGCGAAATGTTTCCGTTGATCGCGAGCACGCCCGTTTGGAAAATGTTGCTGGTGATGTTGGTGGGCTGCACGATGGTGCCGCTCTTGCCTTCGATGGATATTCGAGGCTGGCAGGAAATGTATCCTCTGAACGGCCCGGCGTGGTCACTGTTTTTCGAGTACATCGCCAACTTGCTGTATGCCCTGGTGGTGCGGCACTTTTCCAAAAAATTGCTGGCAGTGCTGGTGCTGCTGGCGGCTGCGGCAGTCATCCACCTGGGATTGACGAGCCATGACGGGGATTTTGCCGGCGGCTGGTCGGTGGACGGGCAGAACTTGCATATTGGGTTTACCCGGTTGATGTTTCCATTTTTCGGCGGATTGCTGCTGTTTCGTCTGGGGATAATCCTTCGCGTGCCGCACGCCTTCTGGGTGTGCAGCGGGCTGATTGTTGTGGTGTTGGCCCTGCCGCGATTTGGGGGTGAAGCGCACTACTGGATGAATGGATTATATGAGTCGTTGTGTATAATTCTGATATTTCCGCTGATCGTCGCCTTGGGTGCGGGTGGAACTTTAGGCGGCAAGTATTCGGCAGGAATTTGTAATTTCCTGGGCCGGATCTCATACCCAATCTATATCGCTCACTACTCGCTGATTTACATTTACACGGCATATGTGGTGGACGGGAAGTTTTCGCTGACTCAAACGTATCCATATGCCCTTCTCGTATTCTTTGGCAGCTTGGCACTGGCGTATGGGTGCCTGCGGTTTTATGACGAGCCATCGCGGGAATGGCTGAAGAGGCGGCTCATTTCGTAATGTGCCGGGCTGTGCTGCCCTCGGAGCTGAGTCGCGCTAGGCCAGGTCTGGTTGCATGATTTCAGTGGTCCGAATGTCGATCATGTATCCCACCCATTTCGCCCTTGCCATCCGGGGCCTGGGTGAAAAGACCAAGCTGGGCGCTTCCTGCATGGTCCGGCCATTCTCGGCGGGGCCTTCATGCCTTACATCATGGGCCGCATGGCCGATTCCTAGGGAAGGGGCGTCGGATTTCTTCTGCCCATGGCCTGCTTCTTCTTCATCATGATCTACGGCTTCTTCTGGAAGAGCCTTTTTGCTGAAGACATGGAACCTGAGCCCGCACAGTTTTTTTCGACCATTAATGGAGTGCCAAAGCAGCCGAATGACATGCCTCGGCGACATTCGACATACGAGTTATTGCCGACTTCGTTTTCAATGGAGTGATGTGTCGAATGCTAGAATTCTAATCCCGGGCGCTCGACACGGTTGCAACGATGGCACCGCCATCGACATGGACGTTGCTCTTTTCAACAAGTACCTGCGGTGAATCGACACAAGCGCTAGGTCTTTTACGGTGTGGGCGTGCTTTGTGGCAGACCACTGAGAGGCTCATGCGTCACTGCATCCCAAGCGATTTGCTGGAGCAAACGGTTCAAGCTGTCATCCCACTTGGGATTGTTCGCATGCGCCATGCAATCGGGGATCGACAAGCCGACTGGACTGCGACGATAGACCACGGCAAAATTGCAGTAAGAAACCAACGCTTCCAGAGGTGGCTGGGGGTGACCGATGGCGTCCGTGAAGAGATCCGATTGCTTGGCAAATGCCGGCACTTCTCCAGCGATGATCTTGCTTCGCAGGGCCAGGATTGCCTGGCCGGCCGGCACGACAAAAAGCACCTGCTTCCCCAGTTTGGCGTTCAAGGCGGCGACATAGTCATCCATCTCCTTAAAATAGGGAGCATGCAGGGCCTTCAAGGACTCGACCGTGGAGGCATCAAAATCCAGCACGCTTTTACCATCTGGGAGGGGCCATTTGAATATGTCCCCCGGAATCCAAAACTCCTGGATGGTGACGCGGACGTTGGGGTTATGCTCATAGGCCAATCGGGTGAATTTCTCAATCCCGTCATCCGGATGGAGCATGCAGGCGAGGGTGAGGACGTCCACCTTGCCGGCAATCAAAGCCGCCTTGGCCTCATTTTTATCGTCCGGCACATCCCAATGTTGAATGGCCTGGGAGCCCCCGATCTTCGAGACCCCGACGATCACATGCCCCTCGATGCCTGCTTTCTGAGCCATGTCCGCCATGACGTAGGGGACATACCACGCATGAAAACTGTTCCCACAGGTAAAGACCCTAAGTCCCGTGGCAATGGGTGCCGTCTGCGTCTGGCTTCCCGTATTTGTAGTGATCCAAGTCGGTTGGGAATTGTCCTGGCCGAATGTGGTCAGGCTTACGAAGGCAAGGAAACAAAAAAACAGTCCGGTTTTCATCATTGTCTTCAAGCGGTTTTTTTTGCGAAAAAAAGACTTTTATAAAGTTGTGGATCAGGAACGTTCAACGCAAAGCGCGATCCCCATCCCGCCGCCGATGCACAACGTGGCCAACCCGCGTCGAGCGTTGCGGCGGCGGAGTTCATGCACGAGCGTCACAAGAATGCGCGCTCCCGAGGCGCCGATGGGATGTCCCAGAGCGATGGCCCCACCGTTAACATTGACTCGTTCATCGTCCCATTCCAATTCCCGTCCCACCGCGCAACATTGGGCGGCAAAGGCCTCGTTGGCTTCAATGAGATCAACCTCATCCATGCGCCACCCCGCCCGGTCAAGAACCCGTCGGGTGGCTGCCACGGGCCCCATCCCCATAATGGCCGGATCAATGCCCGCAGTTGCCCAGGAAACAATACGCGCCAGGGGCGGTAACTTGCGACGTGTTGCTTCCTCGGCACGCATCAAAATCAATACGGCAGCCCCATCATTAATCCCGCTCGCATTTCCAGCGGTTACGGTGCCTCCTTCCTTCTGAAAGGCGGGACGCAATTGAGCCAGGGATTCCATGGTGGTTTCAAGACGAATACTTTCGTCCTCCTCGATCCGGATCACTCCGTTGCGGCCCGTGATTTCAATTGGAACAATTTCTTCCAGGAAGCGCGTGGCCTTCTGAGCAAAAGCGGCTTTGCGCTGCGAGTGATAGGCAAACTCATCCTGCTCGGCGCGGCTGATTTTCCACCGTTCGGCGATATTTTCCGCCGTTATCCCCATATGGTAGCCGTGAAAGGCATCGGTCAGTCCGTCATGGACCAAAGTGTCTTTCAGGAGAGTGTCCCCAAACTTTGTGCCCGCGCGCAGAGAGGCGCAATGAGGTGCCTGGCTCATGCTTTCCTGGCCGCCGGCGACGATGATGTTAGCGTCCCCGCATTGCAGGGCTTGGTAGCCCAAGGCGACAGCTCGCAGGCCCGATCCGCAGACTTGATTGATGCCAAGGGCCGTCGTTTCGTGGGGGATTCCAGCGGCTACGGCAGCCTGCCGGGCGGGGTTTTGACCCGTGCCAGCCGTGAGGACTTGTCCGAGGATGACATCAGAAACGTCCTTCGATTCAATCTGGGCTCGCTTGAGGGCCTCGGCCATCGCAAAGCCTCCCAGCTTGTGGGCGGGCAGGGTACTTAGGGCGCCTCCCAGCCGTCCAATGGGAGTTCGAGTAGCGGCAACAATGACAATATCGGTCTTCATGTGGAAAGAGCGGGCGCGAATTGTCGGACCCAATCGACAAAGTATTGTAAGGCGGCTGGGTTGGCCAAGGTGTCGCGGTTCACCACTTTTTCGACAGGTGATCCGGCAAGCAATCGTTTGATCGGGACCTCCAGTTTCTTGCCATTGAGAGTGTGGGGGATTTCCGGGACCTGATAAATGGCATCGGGCACGTGCCGGGGCGAGCCCTCCGATCTCAATTGCTGTTTAATCCTGGAAAGTAAGTGGGCATCCAACTGATAGCCTGCGCGCAAGACCACAAACAAGAGGAGTTGGTCCTCGCGGCCCAGCCCACTGTTGTCGATGACCAGG
>Ga0182024_10017136_pt1 | contig 13649 bp, 7 predicted proteins | sample P32metaG_FD_120480 | JGI IMG/M metagenome (GOLD analysis project Ga0182024, IMG submission 120480) | Permafrost microbial communities from Stordalen Mire, Sweden - P3-2 metaG (Illumina Assembly) | ecosystem: Environmental > Terrestrial > Soil > Wetlands > Permafrost | place: Sweden: Stordalen... | reverse complement strand
TCGGCCTCGCTCTGGGTCTGGATCGCCGCCAGCACCTCGGCCTTTTCCGAGCGCACCGCATGGGCGTCAAACCGCGCCGGCGGCTCCATCGCCACCAGCGACAACAACTGGAACAGATGGTTCGGCACCATGTCGCGCAGCGCGCCGGTGACGTCGTAGAAGCTGCCGCGGTGACCGACGCCGAGCTGTTCGTCGACCGTGATCTGGACGTGATCGATGTGATTGCGGTTCCAGATCGGCTCGAACATGCCGTTGGCGAAGCGCAGCACCAGGATGTTCTGCACGGTCTCCTTGCCGAGGTAATGATCGATACGGTAGATCTGATGCTCGTCGACGATCTTCAGCAGTTCACCGTTCAGCGCCCGGGCCGAGGCGAGGTCGGTTCCGAACGGCTTTTCCACCACCAGCCGCCGCCAGGCGCCCTTGTCCTCGCGCAGCAGGCCGGTGCAGCCGAGTTCACGGCTGATCGGCGCAAACGCATTCGGTGGCGTCGCCAGATAGAACAGCCGGTTGCCACCGGTGTTGCGGGCGGTTTCCAGTTTTTCAAGCTGCTCGCGCATCTTGTCGAAGGAGTCCGGCTCTTTGGGGTCGGCGGCAATGCAGGTCACGCATTCCAGCAATCGTTTGGCGATGGCTTCGTCGACGCGGCGAGTTGTAAATTGCTGCAGGCCTTTCATCAGGCTGTCGCGCATCGCATCGTTCGACATCGCCTTGCGGGCGACGCCGACCACGCAGAAATTGCCGGGCAACAGGCCGCCCGCCGCGAGGTTATAGAGCGCAGGGATCACCAGCCGATGGGTCAGGTCGCCGGTGGCGCCGAAGATGACGAAGCAGCAGGGATCGGGTTTGTTCTGGTCTGCAGAGGCCTCGGTCACGAACGGCCGCCCTTTGGCTTGACCATCTCGGGCGCGGCCTGCCGCGGCGGTGCCGGATTCTGTTGCGGTTCCTTGTGGCCGCCGAACCCGTCGCGCATGGCGGACAGGATCTTCTCGGCGAAGGTATGCTGCCGGCGCGAGCGAAAGCGCGCATACAGCGCCGCGGTCAGCACCTCGGCCGGCACCGCCTCGTCGATGGCGGCGTTGACGGTCCAGCGGCCTTCGCCGGAATCCTCGACAAAGCCGGAGTAATTATCGAGCGTGTCGTTCCTGGCGAGCGCGGAGGCCGTGAGATCGAGCAGCCATGACGGAATCACGCTGCCGCGCCGCCACACCTCGGCGATATCGGCAATGTTGAGATCGAAGCGGTGCTCAGGCGGCAGTGCGTCGATATTGGCGTTCTTCAGGATATCGAACCCTTCGGCATAGGCCTGCATCAGTCCGTATTCGATGCCGTTGTGAACCATCTTGACGAAATGGCCGGCACCGACCGGACCGGCGTGAATATAGCCCTGCTCGATCCTGGCATCGCGCCCCTCGCGGCCTTTGGTGCGCTCGATGTCGCCGATGCCCGGCGCCAGCGTCGAGAAGATCGGATCGAGGCGATCGACCACCGCCTTGTCGCCGCCGATCATCATGCAATAGCCGCGGTCGATGCCCCAGACGCCGCCCGAGGTGCCGACATCGAGATAGTGGATGCCACGCTGCTTCAGCGCCTGGCCGCGGCGGACGTCGTCCTGCCAGAAGGTATTGCCGCCATCGATGATGACGTCGCCCTGCTGCATCAGTTTCGACAGCGCCTCGATGGTCGCTTCCGTGATTTTGCCCGCCGGCAGCATCACCCAGGCGGTTCGCGGTTTCTCGAGCTTGCTGACAAATTCCTCCAGCGCACCGGTGCCGACCGCGCCGTCGGCGCCGATCGCCGCGACGGCCTTCGGATCCTTGTCGTAAACCACCGTGGTGTGGCCGTGCTTCATCAGGCGGCGGACGATGTTGCCGCCCATCCGGCCCAGGCCGATCATGCCGAGTTGCATTTTTCAATACCCTTAGTTCAGAGCCTCGCTGATCGCGCGATCGAGCATCGTCAGTCCGGATGCGAGATCGCCCTTGAGATGGACGCGGAGCGCACGCCGGCCGCGTTCGGTCAGCACGCCGAAATCGCCGCGGGCCTGGGCGGCCTTGATCACGCCGAAGCTCGCCTTTTGGCCGGGCACCGCGAGATCCCGCGCGTCATCGGCGGTGATCTGCAGGAACACCCCGCTGTCGGGGCCGCCTTTATAGGCCTGTCCGGTGGAATGCAGGAAGCGGGGCCCGAATTCGGCGCAGGTGGCGACATGGCGCTTGTCGCGTACCTCGAGCCGCATCTGCTGCAGGCTGCCGATATGGGCGGCGTTGCGCTCGATATAGGCGAGCAGCGCCACATAGTCGTCTGCCCTGGCCCGCGCCAGATGAGCCTTCAGCCAGGAGCCGAGATCGCCGTCGGCGCCCGCCTTGCGCAACGCCGCCGCATTGTTGTCGTCGGTATAGATATCGACCGTGTCGGTCGAAACCACCGGCTGCTCGCGGGGCAGCGACCCCGTCTTCTCGAATGCCGCGGTCAATTCCCGGGTCTTGATCTTGGCGGCCTCGACATCGGGCTGGTTGAAGGGATTGATGCCGAGCACCGAGCCCGCGACCGCGACCGCCATCTCGAAGCGGAAAAATTCCTGGCCGATATGCTCGATCGATTTCATCACAATGCGGACTACCGGATGTCCGGCCCGCTCCAGTGCGGCGAGCTTGCCGTCATGCGCGGCGTCGCTTTCGCCTTCGGTGCGGATATCGATGAAGAAGCGGTCGTTGCCGTACGACGCGACGTCTGCCAGCGTTTCGCCGTCGATCGGGATCAGTCCCTTGCCGTCCTTGCCGGTGGATTCGGCGATCAATTGTTCAGCCCAGGCGCCGAAATCGGCGATCTTTTTCGACGACAGGATGGTCACCTTGTCGCGGCCCTCGAGGCCGGCGAGGCCCATGGCGAGGCCGAGCTGCACGCCCGGATTTTCCTGCGGCGGCACATCGGGCCCGCAGGAACGCACCATCGCCAGCGTATGGGTCAACAGGGTACGGAGGTCGATGCCGGCGGCGGCACCCGGCACGAGACCGAACGGCGACAGCACCGAGTAGCGTCCGCCAATGGCGGGATCGCCGTAAAAAGTGCGGGCGAAGCCCTGGCTCTTCGCCACCTTTTCCAGCGACGAGCCGGGGTCGGTCACGGCGATGAAGCGATGTCCGGCCTTCTCGGCGCCGATCGTCTCCGACACCCGTTCGAAGAAATAGTCCTTCATCACGTTCGGTTCGGTGGTGCCGCCGGACTTGCTGGAGACGATGAACAGGGTGTCGGCGAGGTTGATCGAGGCCTGCATGGTGCGGACCTGCGCCGGATCGGTCGAGTCCAGTACGTGGAGTTTCGGGAATCCGGGTTGCTTGTCGAAGGTCTGCGCCAGCACCTCGGGCCCGAGGCTCGATCCGCCCATCCCGAGCACCACCGCATCGGTAAAATGCTGTCCCTTGACGCGGTGGGCGAAGTCCTCGTAATCGGCGACGTCCGCGGCGGCGGCGCTGCTCAGCCAGCCCAGCCATTTGTTCTCGTCGTCCCCGGTCCAGACCGCTTTGTCGTGTTGCCAGAGCCGGCGTATCTTGCCCGACGCGCGCCAGTCCTCGGTGCTCGCTTCGACCGCCTTGCCGAGTTTGCCGCCGAGTGCCAGTTGCTGCCGGTCGATGCCGCCGCCGAGCACCGCCGCGCGCTTGTGCGCCACCGCGCCGTACAGCTTGTCGGCGGCGTCGGCGAACAGTTTCACGCCGTCCTTGACCAGATCGGCGGTGATGGCATCGAGCGAGATGCCGGATTGCTCGAGTTCGGCCAGCACGCGCCTTGCGTCCTCGACATTTTCCTCGAGGCTGTCGCGCGGCCTGCCATGGTCGCGGAAGGCGTCGAGCGTGGCCGGCGGCACGGTATTGACGGTGTTGGGACCGATCAGCTCCTCGACATAGAGCACGTCGCTATAGTCCTTGTTCTTGGTGCCGGTGGAGGCCCACAGCAATCGCTGCGGCCTTGCGCCCCTGGCGGCAAGCCTGTCCCAGCGCGGGCCGGAAAACAGCCGCTTGTATTCCTGATAGGCGAGCTTGGCGTTGGCGATCGCCACCTTGCCCTTCAGCGCCGCGAGCCGCTCCTTCTCGCTCGGGTCATTGGCCTGTGCGATCCGTTCATCGAGCTGCTTGTCCACGGCGCTGTCGATGCGGCTGACGAAAAAGCTTGCCACGCTCGCGACATGGGAGGGGTCACCGCCGCTCCCGACATATTTTTCCAGCCCGGAAAGATAGGCCTCGGCGACCTTGACATAGACCTTTTGCGAAAACAGCAGCGTGATGTTGATGCTGATGCCCTCGGCGATCAAATGCTGGATCGCCGGCACGCCCTGCGGGGTCGCCGGCACCTTGACCATCAGGTTTTTGCGGTCGACTTCCTTCCAAAGCCGCTCGGCCTCGGCAATCGAGGCCTTGGTGTCCATGGCCAGATAGGGCGACACTTCGAGGCTGACGAAGCCGTCATGGCCGTTGAGACGGTCATAGACCGGGCGCAGCACATCCGCCGCATGCTGGATGTCCTCGATCGCGAGATGTTCGAACAATTCCGCAACCGGGCGATCGCCGCTTTTCAGCGCCTGGCCGATCGCGCCGTCATATTCGTCCGAACTGCCGATCGCCTTTTCGAAGATCGAGGGGTTCGAGGTGACGCCCTTGACACCGTCGGTATCGATCAGCTTCTTCAAATCGCCCTTGGCGACGAAGCCGCGGGCCAGGAAATCCAGCCAGATCGCCTGGCCGTGATTTTCGAGTGCTTTGACGGGGTTCATGATGCCTGCTTCTGTCCGGTTGCTCGATGGGCGGCTTTCGGGACTTGTTCCGGCGGGAGCCGGGCTCTGTCAGCAAAGTCCGAGGAAGATGGTGACACGAAGAATATGAGTATCGCTATAGCATAACGCCATTCACAACATATCGATCCCGGAAAATTGGCCGTTTTGGCGGCGATCCGGCGCTGATCCGTGCTGACGGCGGGGGCACGGGCGCCCGATTTCCCCCGCGCGCTGCCGTGGCGGGAAGTTGGAGCTGGCCTCAATTTCGAGCCAGTTGACCGGTAAAGGCGGTTAAGCCGAGAACCGTCCTGTGCATTGTCGGGAAATTCGATCGGGTGTGCGGAGATCGCCGCTTCAGTTCGACCATGATCGGCGACGGCTCGTCGATGCCGAGCCTGGTTTCGTACCCCTGCATCTGCTCGCGCAAATAGCACGAGCGTCTCGTCGCGACTGAAGAGCTGGTATGAGCGTCTGCGTGACGGCGGTGCGATTGTTCGCTCGGCGCGATTCCGATGTGCGCGGTATCGTCACCGCGGACCGGATCATATTGTGGCTCCATTCCTGCGAGCATTCCCGTGCGGTTTGCGCGCCGCGCCGGGCCGTCGACAGATCGATCGAGAATTCCATCTCGCACCCTCCGCCTGGGATCTGTTTTTGGGTTCGCTTTTGGGTTCGCGCGAACATCATCCGCCATTGCGGCAGGCGAAGATGAACAACGCCCGGCGAACCGGCGTGCCGACCCCGAATCTTCACTAGGGGCGGTGCGGGACTACCCGACGGAACATTAACAAGCAGGCCCGAATCACCGCTCGCCCTAGCGCGGGATACACGGCGAAAATGTTGCGGTCCGGATACATGTCCCCAAAATCTTCACCGCGCGGCCCCTTTCGCCTAACAATTCAGCAATTGCTTGTTTATGATTCACCTGCTGCCTGCGTCGTGGATTGCGCGATATCCTTCACGGCGTGTCCAATCGCCTCATGTGCTGAGGCTGATTCGTGTTCTGAACCGGACGATGTTCCGAGTGTTAGATATTTGCAGCGTGTCCAGCAGTGCAGCGGAACTGATGAGGAGAAGGTTTCATGTACAACGATTCTCTGTTCAACGCTTTCGCCCGGTCGTTCGAAGCGCGAAGCGAGACCGACATGTCGATGGCGGAATACCTGGAATCGTGTCGAGGCGATCCGATGCGATATGCCAATGCGGCCGAACGGCTGCTGGCCGCGATCGGTGAACCGCAAATGATTGACACGGCCAAGGACCCCCGCCTCGGCCGTATTTTTTTGAACCGCACCATGCGCGTCTATCCGGCCTTCGCCAACTTCCATGGCATGGAGGAAACGATCGAGCGCATCGTCGGATTCTTCCGTCATGCCGCGCAAGGTCTCGAAGAGCGCAAGCAGGTGCTCTATCTGCTGGGACCGGTCGGCGGCGGCAAATCGTCGCTGGCCGAGCGCCTGAAGTCGTTGATGGAAGTCAACCCGATCTATGTCCTGAAGGCCGGCGAGGAGCTCAGTCCGGTGTTCGAGAGCCCGCTCGGCCTGTTCGATCCGGAACAGCTGGGACCGATGATCGAGGAAAAATACGGCATCCCGCGCCGCCGCCTGAGCGGGCTGATGAGCCCGTGGTGCTACAAGCGCCTCGAGGCGTTCGGCGGCGATATCTCGCGCTTCCGCGTCGCCAAGATCCAGCCGTCGCGGTTGCGCCAGATCGCGATCGCGAAGACCGAGCCCGGCGATGAGAACAATCAGGATATCTCGTCCCTGGTCGGCAAGGTCGACATTCGCAAGCTCGAGACCTTCGCGCAGAACGATCCCGACGCCTACAGCTATTCCGGCGGACTCAACCGCGCCAACCAGGGCGTGCTCGAATTCGTCGAGATGTTCAAGGCGCCGATCAAGATGCTGCATCCGCTGCTGACGGCAACGCAGGAAGGCAACTACATCGGCACCGAAAATATCGGCGCGATTCCCTTTACCGGGGTGATTCTCGCCCATTCGAACGAATCCGAATGGCAGAGCTTCAAGGCCAACAAGAACAACGAAGCCTTCATCGACCGCATCTGCGTCATCAAGGTGCCCTATTGCCTGCGGGTGACCGAGGAGCAGAAGATCTACGAGAAGCTCATTTCCGGATCGGAGCTTGCCGCCGCGCCCTGCGCGCCGGCGACGCTGGAAACATTGGCACGGTTCTCGGTGATGTCGCGGCTGCGCAAGCACGAAAACTCGACGGTGTTTGCGAAGATGCGGGTCTATGACGGTGAAAGCCTGAAGGAGTCCGATCCGAAGGCCCGCAGCGTCCAGGAATACAAGGATGCCGCCGGGGTCGACGAGGGCATGGACGGGGTTTCGACCCGCTTCGCCTTCAAGGTCCTGGCTGCGACCTACAATCACGACACCGCCGAGATCGGCGCCGATGCCGTCCACCTGATGTACGCGCTTGAACAGGCGATCCGCCGCGAGCAGCTTTCTGACGAGATCGAGAAGCGCTACCTCGAATTCATCAAGGCGGAGCTGGTGCCGCGCTATGCCGAGTTCATCGGCCATGAGATCCAGAAGGCCTATCTCGAATCCTATTCGGATTACGGTCAGAACCTGTTCGACCGCTATGTGGATTATGCCGACGCCTGGATCGAAGATCAGGACTTCAAGGACCCCGATACCGGCCAGCTGCTCGACCGCGAACTGCTCAATCAGGAGCTGACCAAGATCGAAAAGCCGGCGGGGATCGCCAATCCGAAGGACTTCCGCAATGAGGTCGTGAAGTTTTCGCTGCGGTCGCGGGCCCAGCACGGCGGCAAGAACCCGTCCTGGACCAGTTACGAGAAAATCCGCGAGGTGATCGAAAAGCGGATCTTCTCGCAGGTCGAGGATCTGCTGCCGGTGATCTCGTTCGGCTCGAAGAAGGACGGCGATACCGAAAAGAAGCACGGCGAGTTTGTCGAGCGGATGGTTGAGCGCGGCTACACCGAGCGCCAGGTTCGCCGGCTGGTCGAATGGTACATGCGGGTGAAACAAGCCGGCTGAGGGCGGATCTGGAAGTGGCCATGCACATCGTCGACCGGCGCCTCAATCCGGGCAGCAAGAGCCTCGAGAACCGCCAGAGATTCCTGCGCCGCGCCAAGGCGCTGGTGCAGGGCGCGGTCAAGAAATCCTCGCAGGATCGCGACATCAAGGATGTGCTGGAAGGCGGCGAGGTCAGCGTTCCGCTCGACGGCATGAACGAACCGCGCTTTCGCACCGAAGGCGGCATTCGCGACATGGTGCTCCCCGGCAACAAGAAGTTCATCGAAGGCGACATCCTTCCGCGTTCGGGCGAGGGCAGCGGCAGGGCGTCCGAGCCCGGCGAAGGCGACGGGGAGGATACCTTCCGCTTCGTGCTCAGCCGCGACGAATTTGTCGACCTGTTCCTCGACGACCTGGAATTGCCCGACCTTGCGAAGCGCAAGCTCGCGGAAGCGGAAAGCGAGGGGCTGCGCCGCGCCGGCTATGCCACCTCCGGCTCGCCGGCCAACATCTCGGTCGCCCGGACCGTGCGGCTGGCGATGGCGCGGCGGGTCGCGCTGCGACGGCCCCGGCCCGAGACGATTGCGCAGCTCGAGGCGGAGATGGAAGACTGCGACGAGGCGCGCCGCATCGAGCTGATGGCCGAGATCGATGCGCTGAAGGCAAAAATCCGGCGCATTCCCTTCATTGATCCGATCGACATCCGCTATCGCCGCTTCGAAACCATGCCGAAGCCGGTGGCCCAGGCGGTGATGTTCTGCCTGATGGACGTGTCGGGTTCGATGTCCGAGCACATGAAGGATCTCGCCAAGCGCTTCTACATGCTGCTCTACGTGTTCCTGAAGCGACGCTACCGCCATGTCGAGATCGTCTTCATTCGCCATACCGATCGGGCGGAAGAGGTCGACGAGGAGACCTTCTTTCACGGCCCGGCATCCGGCGGCACGCTGGTGTCGAGCGCGCTGCAGGCGATGCACGATATCGTCAGGTCGCGCTTTCGCCCCTCGGACTGGAACATCTACGCCGCCCAGGCCTCCGACGGCGACAACTCCTATTCGGACGGCGACGTGGCGGGGCGCCTGCTGACCGAGGCGATCCTGCCGGTCAGCCAGTTCTTCGCCTATCTCGAGGTCGGCGAGGCCGGCGGCAGCCCGTTCGGCATGGCCGATTCATCGCTATGGACGCTGTACCAGCGCCTGCGCGCCGATGGCGCGCCGCTGTCGATCCGCAAGGTCAACGACCGCAGCGAGATTTTCCCCGTGTTCCACGATCTGTTTCAACGCCGTGCGAACAGCAGAGAGCCACGTCATGACCATGGCAACCGAGCGCTTGTTTGAAGGCGCAGACTGGGATTTCCCGCAACTGCAGCGCATCCACGATGCCTGCGAGGAGATTGCGCGATCCGAACTCGGGCTCGACGTCTATCCCACCCAGATCGAGATCATCACCGCGGAACAGATGCTGGATGCCTACTCGTCCGGAGGCATGCCGCTGTTCTACAAGCATTGGTCGTTCGGCAAGCAGTTCGCCTATCAGGAGGCGTTTTATCGCAAGGGTCTGCAGGGCCTCGCCTATGAAATCGTCATCAACAGCTCGCCCTGCATTTCCTACTTGATGGAAGAAAATACCGCGACCATGCAGACCCTGGTGATCGCTCATGCGGCGTTCGGCCACAATCATTTTTTCAAGAACAACTATCTGTTCAGGCAATGGACCGACGCCAACGGAATTCTCGACTACCTCGATTTCGCCAAGAACTACGTCGCGCAATGCGAGGATCGGCATGGCCGGGCCGAGGTCGAGCGCACGCTCGATGCCGCGCACTCCCTGATGTCGCACGGCATCGACCGCTATCCCGGCAAGAAAAAGCACGATCTCCGTGTCGAGGAAAAGCGTGCCGGGCAGCGCCGCCTGCACGAGGAGAGCGTGTTCAACGAATTGTGGCGGACCATTCCGGGCGGGCAGGTCAAGAGCGAGGCGCTGCTGAACGTGGAACGGCGCCGCAAGCTGCTCGGCCTGCCGCAGGAAAACCTGCTGTATTTCCTCGAAAAGACCGCGCCGCGGCTGCAGCCCTGGCAGCGCGAGCTGCTGCGGATCGTGCGCCACATCGCGCAGTATTTCTATCCGCAAAGTCAGACTAAGGTAATGAACGAAGGCACCGCGACCTATGTGCATTACCGCATCATGAACAGGCTGCACGAGCAGGGCCGCATCAGCGACGGCAACTTTCTCGAATTCCTGCAGTCGCACACCAATGTGGTGTTCCAGCCGGATTTCGATGACCGGCGTTATTCCGGCTTCAACCCCTACGCGCTCGGGTTTGCGATGATGCAGGACATCGAGCGGATCGTTTCCAGTCCCGACGACGAGGATCGCGAGTGGTTTCCGGACATCGCCGGGAAAGGCGAGGCGATGCCGGTGTTGCGCGACATCTGGGCCAATTATCGCGACGAAAGTTTCATCAGCCAGTTCCTCAGCCCGCGGCTGATGCGGCACCTGAGAATGTTTCACTTGCACGACGATCCGGCGGAAGCGGCGGGCGTCAGGGTCGATGCGATTCACGACAGCCGCGGGTATCGCCGCGTTCGGCGCCAACTGGCCCGGCAATACGACGTGGGAGTTATCGATGCCAACATCGAAGTGGTCGACGTCGATCTTGCCGGCGACCGCCGCCTGATGTTGCGCCATGCCGTCGCAAGGGGCGCCCAGTTGAACGAGGCGGACGCCAGGCGCGTGCTTCAGCACCTCGCCGATCTCTGGAGCTACGACGTCTCGCTCACCGAAGTCGACGCCGCCGACAACGTCATGAAGGAATATCTGGTGAGCCCGCGCGCGCTGGCGGCGGCGGCCTAGCCAGTCATGCTACGCCCAAACGCTGTCATTGCGAGCGCAAGCGAAGCAATCCATCGTGAGGGACGAAAAGCACGGATTGCTTCGTCGCTTGCGCTCCTCGCAATAACGATGGACCTTTTTATGGTTGCTACGACTTCGCTTCCTTAAGCCTCCTCAAATCGCGTCGACTTCGGCGACAGCTTTGGCGAAGGCCCCTGGCGCTTCCTGGGGAAGGTTGTGTCCGACGCCTCCCGTGACAACACGATGCTGGTGCCTGCCCGAGAATTTCTTGGCGTAGGCGCTGGCTTCGGCGTGCGGCGCGCCATTGGCATCGCCTTCCATCGTGATGGTCGGCACGGTGATGTTCGGGCTTGCCGCGAGCCGCGCGTCGAGATCGGCATATTTTGATTCGCCCTCGGCAAGGCCGAGCCGCCAGCGATAATTGTGCACGACGATTGCGACATGGTCCGGATTGTCGAAGGCTGCCGCGCTGCGATCGAATGTGGCGTCGTCGAACTTCCATTGTGGCGAAGCGAGCTGCCAGATCAGCTTGGCGAAATCGTGCCGGTATTTCTCGTAACCGGCGCGGCCGCGCTCGGTCGCGAAATAGAACTGATACCACCATTGCAGTTCGGCCTTCGGCGGCAACGCCATCTTGCCGGCCTCCTGGCCCGCAATCAGATAGCCGCTCACGGAGACCATGGCCTTGCAGCGGTCCGGCCACAGCGCCGCCATGATGTTGGCGGTGCGCGCGCCCCAATCGAAGCCGGCAAGTATCGCCTGCTGTATTCCCAGCGCATCCATCAACGCGATGATATCGACGGCCACGACGGATGGCTGGCCGTTGCGCATCGTTTCATCGGAAAGAAACCGCGTCGTGCCGTAGCCGCGCAGATACGGGACGATCACGCGATAGTCGGCCTCGGCCAGCAACGGCGCTACGTCGACGAAGCTGTGAATGTCGTAGGGCCAGCCGTGTAGCAGGATCGCCACAGGGCCGCTCGCTGGGCCAGCTTCGGCATATCCGACATTCAACAGCCCGGCGTCGATCTGCTTCAATGAACCAAACGACGTATTGGTCCCGGGCTTCGCCTCGGCGAGCTTGGCCGAATTGGCCTCGCCGGACTGCGCGTTGGCGACAACGGTCACGCCGAACCCGGCAGCGAGCGTGCCGGCCGCGATACCGAAGAAATGGCGACGATGGCGATCGATTTCCCGGTGCATCATTGTTTCTCCCGTTTTTCAAAAGGCGGCCTGCCCGACAGAGGGCGCAGGTCGGATCGATGAAGGCTTCGATCAAACAAGGTTGATGACGACGTCGACGTTGCCGGGCAATCGAGCAGTTCGAGCAGGGCACGGATACGGCAGATCTGAAGATTGCCAGACAATTGCTGACAATCTTGTGACGCTTCAGGGCCGCGGTTCAGCGCAGGCTGGCGTTGATCTTGTCGAGCGTGGCCGAACCCGGGCACAGCGCCTGTTCGTCGAGCTGGTTGAGCGGCGTTTCCACGGTGTCGAGATGGCTGTGCAGGTCTTCCGAATCCGGATCGACATAGAGCAGCCCGGTCACGATCTGGCCCTTGGCGGCGTGCTTCTGCAGGAAGCTCGTCGCCCCGACGCGATCATGCGGGTCGTAATCCGCATCGAGCTTGCGCAGCGCGAGCTTGGTGCCGTCATGCTGCTCGACCACGGTGACCGAGCCCGGTGCGTAGTCGATCGTGATCGGATCGCGGCCGGTGATGACGTCGAGCCGGTTCACCGCGTCATTGTGCTCGCGCACATAGTCGAAGCTCTTGGTCGAGCCGGCATGGTTGTTGAAGGCGACGCAGGGGCTGATGACGTCGATGAAGGCCGCGCCCTTGTGCTGGATTGCGGCGGCGATCAGCGGCACCAGCTGGGCCTTGTCGCCGGAAAAGCTGCGCGCCACGAAGCTGGCGCCGAGCTGCAGCGCGATCGCCACCAGATCGATGGCGTTGTCGGTGTTCATCAGCCCGCGCTTGTTCCTGGAGCCGCGGTCGGCGGTGGCCGAGAACTGGCCCTTGGTCAGGCCGTAGACGCCGTTGTTCTCGACGATATAGGTCATGTTGACGCTGCGGCGGATCGAATGGGCGAACTGGCCGAAGCCGATCGAGGCGGAGTCGCCGTCGCCGGAGACGCCGAGATAGATCAAATCGCGGTTGGCGAGATTGGCGCCGGTCAGCACCGACGGCATCCGGCCATGGACCGAATTGAAGCCGTGCGAATTGCCGAGGAAGTAATCCGGCGTCTTCGACGAGCAGCCGATGCCGGAAATCTTCGCCACCCGATGCGGCTCGATCGAGAGCTCGTAACAGGCCTCGATGATCGAGGCGGTGATCGAATCGTGGCCGCAGCCGGCGCACAGCGTCGAGATCTTGCCCTCGTAGTCCCGGTGGGTGTAGCCGAGATCGTTCTTCGGCAATCCCGGATGCTGGAACTTGGGCTTGGCGATATAGGTCATGACAACATCTCCGATACCGACCTCGTCATGGCCGGGCATAGCCGTCCAAAGGACGGCGTCGCTTCCGCTCGCCTATGCCCGGCCCTCCACCTCTTTACTCTGCCCACGAAAGCAAGACCTGGATGCCCGGCATCAAGCCGGGCATGACGCCACAGAGACCGATACCCCGTCATGACTTCACCTTGCGGAGCGGGGTCACCTTGAGTTGATCCTGGTGGTCGCCGATCGCGGCGGCGATGAAGCGCGCGGTAATCGGCGTGCCGTCGAAGTGCCGGATCGGCACCAGCCGTACCGGGTCGATGCCGTTCTCGTTGACGATCAGCTGGCGCATTTGGCCGTCGCGGTTCTGCTCGACCACATAGACGAAATCGTGGTCGGCGATGAAGCTCGCGACGCTGGAATGGAACGGGAAGGCGCGGATCCGCAGCCGGTCGAGCCCATGGCCGCGCGCTTCCAGGAGCCCGATCGCCTCATCCATCGCCGGCGCGGTCGAGCCGAAATAGATCACGCCATATTTGGTGGGCTTGGCGGCGTTGGCCTGCAGCGGACGCGGCACCATGTCCTG
>Ga0182024_10017135_pt1 | contig 13649 bp, 14 predicted proteins | sample P32metaG_FD_120480 | JGI IMG/M metagenome (GOLD analysis project Ga0182024, IMG submission 120480) | Permafrost microbial communities from Stordalen Mire, Sweden - P3-2 metaG (Illumina Assembly) | ecosystem: Environmental > Terrestrial > Soil > Wetlands > Permafrost | place: Sweden: Stordalen... | reverse complement strand
CGAGCTGGGACCGTTGATGACGGCGATCGTGGTGATTGGGCGGTCGGGCTCGGCGTTCGCGGCAGAAATCGGCACGATGAAGGTGAACGAAGAAATTGACGCGATGGAAACGATGGCGCTGGAGCCGGTGCAATTTCTGGTGGCGCCGAAATTTCTGGCGATGGTGCTGATGGTGCCTTGCCTGACGTGTTGGGCGGATTTCATGGGCGTGATCGGCGGAGGAGTGTTTGGAGTTACGAGCGCGGGGTTTACGTGGGGCAGCTACATTCAAGCCACGCTGGACGCGCTGCTGCAGCGCGACATCATGACCGGGCTGATTAAGGCCGCGATGTTTGGACTGGTGATCACGGCGGTGGGCTGCCAGGAAGGTTTTTCGACCGGGCTCGGCTCCGAGCAAGTGGGGCGTTCGACGACATCGGCGGTGGTGAAGTCTATTTTTCTGGTGGTAATGGTGGATCTGATTTTCACGACAATTTTCTACGTGACGTCGCCACGGTAAATTAATGAGCCCTAATCCCACGCCCAAGACGAGCGCGACGCCTTCAGCGATATCGGTGCGGAACCTGCGGGTCAAGTACGGCGAGCGCGAAATTCTGCACGGGATTAGTTTCGAAGTGCCTGCCGGAGAGACGATGGTGATTCTGGGCGGGTCTGGTTCGGGCAAGAGCACGCTGCTGCGCACGCTGGTGGGGTTGGAGCAGCCGAGTTCGGGCGAGATCTGGATTCAGAATAAGGATTTTGCTTCTATTTCGGATGACGAGCGCGACGAATTGTTGAAGAAGATGGGAATGTCGTTCCAGGGCGGCGCGCTGTTCGGGTCCATGACGGTGGGGGAAAATGTGGCGCTGCCGCTGCAGGAGCACACCAACCTGGACGAATCCACGATAGAAATCATGGTCCGCTTGAAGCTGGACCAGGTGGGACTTTCCGGATTCGAGAATTACATGCCGGCGCAATTGAGCGGAGGGATGAAGAAGCGGGCGGCGATTGCGCGAGCGCTGGCGATGGACCCGGAGATATTGTTTTTCGACGAACCTTCGGCGGGGCTGGACCCGATTATTGCGGCGGGGATTGACGAACTGATATTGAAATTGAAGAAAGCGTTTCGCATCTCGATTGTGGTGGTGACGCACGAGCTGGCGAGCGCATTTTTGATTGCGGACCGGATGATTCTGCTGGATAAGGGCGTGATCGTGGCGAACGATACGGTCGCGGAAATGCAGAAGAGCCAGCAGCCGCGGGTGCGGCAGTTTCTGGACCGAGTGCCGGAGCCGGAGTTGACGGGAGAGATCGATTATCTGCAAATGCTGACTGGGGACGTACCGCCGCAACGTCAATAGGAGAGGGCTGGTGCGGGTTTGGCGGGACTGGCGAAGTAAGAGGCTCGTGATATACTCCCCCGCAATCGAGGGGCAGCTGCGCGGCACAACGCGCAGAAATAGTAGAGGACACGGATGGAATCGAAGCGCGAGCAAGCATACGTCGGACTGTTTGTGTTGATAGTGGCGGCGTTGCTGATTGCCACGGTGTTTGCGCTTTCCGGGACGCTGGACAAAGCGGACACGCCCTACCACGCTTACTTCAAGAATGCCGGGGGATTGGGACCGGGAGCGGAAGTGCGGTACTTGAACGGGCCGGCGGTGGGACGCGTGAGTAAAGTGCAATTTGATGCGCAAGACCCCACGCGGATGAAAGTGGATTTCACGGCGAAGCCGAATATTCCGGTGAAGACGGATAGCACGGTGGTGGTGACGAGCACGAGTCCGCTCGGCGAAAATTTTCTGGAAATTCTGGCGGGTTCGGCGGCGGCGCCGCGAGCGCAGCGCGATGCGGTGCTGAAATCGAAAGAGCCGACCAGTTTTTCGGACATTGCCGACAAGATCAACGAGCTGACACCGGCCGCGAATGAATTGCTGAAGAATCTGAATTCGCGAGTGGTGGAGTTGAAAGTTACGCTGGACCGGGTAAATGACCTGCTGAACGATCAGAACCGCGCGAATATTTCCGCGAGCCTGAGCAACGTGCGGGGCATGCTGCAAGAGGACCGCCCGTTGGTGCACTCGACGCTGAATCATATTAATGACGCGACGGCCAATCTGAAACCGGTGATCGCAAGCTTCCAGAAGACTTCGGACCAGGCGGACGAGACACTGCAGCATCTGGACGGGATGCTGACGGAAAATCGCGCGGACATCCGGCAGGCGATTATTGACCTGCGCACGGCGCTGGTGAATGTGAATTCGATCGTGGCGTCGTTGAATGATACGGTGGCGAACAATTCAGAAAATCTGGACGAGATTATCGATAACCTGCGTCACGTTACGGAGAATCTGAATTCGTTTACGGAGTCCATCAAGACGCGGCCCTATTCAATACTGCGCTCGGCCGATCCCAAGCCGCATCAGCCGGGGTCAGCGCCGCCGAAATAGTTGAGGTTGAGGGCAGGCAACGGGAGAATTTGTTTGCAGCAACAGACAGGCAACGACGCGAAGAAGCAACGCGAGAAGGAGCGAAGAGTGTTGAGCCGTCGCACGCAATTTGGCGTACTGCTGATGCTGACGATTCTGATTGCGGGATGCGGCGCGGCGCGCCCCGTCAAATATTATGTGCTGGATGTGAATCCCGCGCCGGCGAGCACCGCAGGGGCGCAAATACCGGTGACGCTGTCGGTGGCGCGATTGACGGCCTCGCATCTTTATCACGATGACCGGTTGGTGTACGGATCGGGCCCGGTGCAGCTGGGCACGTATGAATACGATCGCTGGGCGGAACCTGCGGCGGACATGGTGCAGGACATGCTGGTGACGGTGCTGCGGGCTTCGGGACAATACCGGGCGGTGTCCAAAGTTACCAGCAACGTGCGCGGGCAGTACGTGCTGCGCGGGCACTTGTATGCAATGTACGGCGTAGACCAGCCGGAGTTGGTGGCGCGTTTCACGATTCAACTCGAGCTGTACGATCCAATGGCGCATACGACGGTATGGAGCCAGATCTATACGCACGATGAACCGGTGGCGGCGAAGAACGTGCCGTCGATCGTCGAGGCGATGGATAAAAACGTGACGGCGGGATTGCAGCAGCTTTCCGCGGGAATTACGCAGTATTTTGTCAGTCACCCGCCACAGTCGGCGGAACCGGGGAAGTGATCTAGCAGCCGGCTTCACAGCTGCAAAATCGTACTTCAGCGGCTGCAGCGTTTCGGACCCTGCGCAGTTTATGTCTTGCCTGAAGCCGTGACCTACAAAGATTAACTTCCTCTCATACGCAGTTCGCATACATTCACTCCAGCCAATCGAAGATTGAGGGTTGCTGCGTTTGTAATGGCGTACCGACGCGTGCCCGTACTTTTCGAGGCCGATCCGCGAGTTTTCAGCGTGAATCGCCCCCGCAGAACAGACGGGATTCACAAATTCAAGAACATGGAAGCAAAATTTCAGTGGTGGGGGCCACCCCCCTTCACGAGCCGAAAGGTGGGCACCTGCTTGCAGTGATTGATCCAGGACGGTTATTGCTCTGGACGGAACAGAGATGGGGCGGAGTGTTTCACTTTGGAGCGGCGTTCCGTTTTTTTGCGATTCTTCCGATGAGCGCCTCGTAGGTCTCCGCGAGCTTTGGGTGCGCTGTCGTCGGCGCAAGAGTGCGCTTAGAAGTTTGCACACGAATGGCTTTGCGAGGCAGCGCCTACGGCGGCGAAAGGGTGGCGATGGATTTTTTGCGACAGCTGTTCGGGCCGGGCGATTTTATGCCGCACGGGTACTGCTACCTGTGGAATCCCGGACTGGAGTCGTTGCATGTAGTTTCGGACACGCTGATTGCGGCGTCGTATTTCACGATCCCGTTCATACTTCTGCGGTTCATGCGCAAGCGGCGCGATTTGCCGTTCAGCTGGATGTTCGGATTATTTGGGGCGTTCATTACACGTTGCTGGCGGTGACGGACACCGGCACGGGAATGGATGCTGCGACGTTGGACCGAATTTTTGAACCTTTTTTCACGACGAAAGATACGGGAAAAGGAACGGGACTGGGCTTCGCGACCGTGTACGGAATTGTCAGCCAGCACGGCGGTTTCCTGCATGTGTACAGCGAGGTGGGAATAGGCACGACGTTTCGCGTGTATCTGCCGGTAACGCCGTCCGCTGAAAGGACGCCCGCGAACGTGGAAGATCTCCGACCCGCGCGCGGCGGAGCGGAAACGATTCTGATCGCCGAAGATCACGAAGGGCCGCGCGAGCTGGCGCGGGAAACGCTGGCGAATCTGGGGTACGACATCCTGCTGGCCTCCGATGGTGAAGAGGCCGTGCGTGTGTTTCAGGCTAACCGCGACCGGGTTGACCTGCTGTTGCTGGACGTGGTGCTGCCGAAGATCAACGTGCCGGAGGCTTACGCGCGGATCAGCGCCAAAAAGGAAGACGTGCCGGTGATTTTTGCGAACGGGTACAGTCCCGAAATGGCACTGCTGCACAACGCACAGGAGCGAGGTTTGACGATCCTGCAGAAGCCTTATGTGCCGCGGGATCTTGCGCGGCGAGTGCGCGGGACCCTGGATCGCCAGCCTGCGAAGGTGCATCCGGCATAGCGCAGATGGGCCGGTGGTGAGGCGCTGTGTATGAGCGGACACGGGTATCGGATTTGTCGGGCCGCCCGGTGGATCATGAAAATCTTGGGCGGGCGGTTTCTGGGCGCCAAATGGAGTTGACACCGTTTCTCTTCGCGTGATAAGGATTCGTACAACAGTGGATTCCGGCGGAAACGCTGGATTGCTGGGGCGTCAGGCTCTCCACACGCAAGCCGGTTCTGAGACGCTCTAGCAACAACCCCACCCACCCCGGGAGGTGGATGCTACCTGGCATCTGCCTCCCGTTTTTATTTGTGGAGATCGGTAACATTCTTAAATTCAGATGGATACGAGGCTGGGAAAAGCGCGCGCGGCGACGTACGTGACTCGCGGTTCGGCGCGCACGGTGAATAGAGCCAAGCAGTGCTGCTGCGCCGGGGCGGACTCAGTGCTTGGGTCGCTGAAGCCGCTCCGCTCTCGTTGGAGTGGCCTCGTGGCTGAAGCCAGGACCTACAAACATTCTCGAGTTCTGACAGAAACCCTCAAGCCACGAGCTGCAAAGACTGGCAAGTCGCGATCAGTGCTCTTTCTTGCGCGGCACAATTCGCGGAACTTGCTTTAGCATCAGCGGAAAGGGTTATAATGCGGCCACTTAGCTGCGCGCGTGAGAATTAGCGCAGCTGCTTGGCGCGACCGCTCGGGAACGGGCGAACTTTCCGCCTGGTGAATTCCACGACACAGCAGGGTCGCGAGCGCGGCCTGGGAGGCGAACATGGGCCTGCAAATTTCGACGCGAAAATCCGGTAACGTCATCATTATGGATTTGGTGGGGCGAATCATTATTGGGACGAGCAATGATTCGTTGAGCGCTGAATTGCGCAAGTTTGCAGAAGCGGGGCCGTCGGAAGTGATTGTGAATTTGGTGGCCGTCTCGCAGATGGACAGCTCGGGGATCAGCACGCTGGTGCGTTCATTTGTGACACTGGAGCGGCAGGGCGGCGGATTGAAATTGCTGAATCCTACCGGACATGTGCGCGAAGTTTTGGAGCTTACGCGGTTGATACAGTCTATCCCTACGTTTACGGATGAAGGCAAGGCTGTCGCTGCGTTTCGCGGCGGCGTAGCGCACGCATAGCAACCCGCGGACGAACGACGTCCCGGATCAGCAATGAACTCGCCCGATCATTTTGCCGCTCATTTCTTGAGGCAACTTCCTTTGCTTGGACTTCTCGCCTGCGTTTCTGAGGGCGTGATGGCTCGCAGCGCGCGTGCCCAGGACCTTTACGATTTCAGCTCTCTTGCCGCAGAGGCCGCTGGCGCAATTGATAAGGCATCGGCGGGACCGATGCGCACCACCGTCCTGGTCACTGATTTTGAAGAGTCAAGTGTTCCGGATAGTCAGCTGGCTACAGTTCTGACGCAGAATTTCTCTCAGTCCTTACGAAACCACGCGCACAACTTCACGGTTTTGGATCGCACTGAAATTGAGGCGGCGATCTCGAGTCGCCAATTGCCGGCGGGAGCACTTTCAAGCCGCGGAGTAACTTCGTGTTATGCGCCCGATATCGGCGCGTCGATAATCGTCGGTGGGCGAATCGCGTGTACAGCGGAGAACGTAATCCTTGATCTAGACGTCAGAGCTTCTGCGGAAGGTGATGGAATTTTTGGCAAGAAAATCAGCACTCCGCTGACTCCTCAGATGGAAGCGCTGAAGTCACAACCTGCCGCTCATACGGAACCAATTTTTGGTGAAGACAAGTCGGTGTGGGCAAAGGACGGAAATTCGCAAACGAAAATCCCCCACGCTTGGCCTGCAGCACCCGGATATTCCTCCCCCGCTTGTCTCTACTGTCCGCAAGCTCGGTATAGCGACGCGGCGGTGAGAGCGAAAATTGCGGGTACCTTGGTGCTTTCGGTGGTGATCGGCGCAGATGGGGCGGCGCACGGGATATCGGTGCAACGAGCGCTTCCGTGTGGATTGGACCAGCAAGCGATCGAAGCAGTAAAAGGATGGAGATTTAGGGCTGCAACAGACCCTGACGGCAAGCCGGCTACGGTAGTCCAGACGATAGAGGTTACCTTCCACATGTACTGAGGCAGCTACGCGTTCTTTTTTAGTTCGGCGAGGACTAGTTTGGCTACTTCTTTCAGGGTGTCGAAGACGCCTTGGCCGGTTACGGCTACAGCTTCCAGGGTGGGCTCGTTCTTCACGAGGAGATGTTTCTGCAGATCGGCGACGGGGAGAATATTGGGGAGGTCGCGCTTGTTGAGTTGCAGGACGTAAGGGATCGTCGTGAAATCCAGATTGTGATCTTTCAGGTGCTCGCGCAAGTTGTCGAGCGTTTCAAGATTTGCATCGAGGCGCTCTTCCTGCGAATCGGCAACGAACACGACGCCATCGGCGCCTTTCAGGATCAAGCGGCGGCTGGCCTCGTAAAAAACCTGCCCGGGAACAGTGTAGAGATGAAAGCGCGTGCGAAAGCCACGCACGGTGCCTAGATCGAGCGGAAGAAAATCGAAGAAAAGAGTGCGATCGGTTTCGGTGGCGAGCGAAACCATCTTTCCTTTTTGATTCACTCCGGTGTGCTCGTAGATCCACTGCAAGTTGGCGGTCTTCCCGCCAAGGCCGGGACCGTAGTAAACAAGCTTGCAGTTAATTTCGCGAGCGGGAAAATTTATAAACGGCACAATTTCCTCAGAATAAGCGGACTCGTACTTATAGCATAGCCCCCTGCCAACGGCCAACGCGCCGCCGCAAATGATGCTTCGCAACTGATAACCCGAGGAAGGGGGCTGCGAGGGCCACCGCGTCCGGTTGAGGACTCGCGCTCGGCTGGCCAGGGATGCGAGCCTGGCAGCCGGGAGCGCCTCCCGACGCCGCGGGAAGTTGCGATTCGTGATAGTTTGGCCGGGGATTCCATGGGTGCGGATGGGCGCGGGATAGTGATGAGCAAGAGCGACAACAAGCTGCTTTTTGCAGTGGATATGGCCGGAACGCTGCTGTTTGCCATCGAAGGGGCGACGGCCGCGACTGCGGGCAATCTCGATCCGCTGGGGGTGATGGTGCTGGCGTTTGCGACGGCGCTGGCGGGTGGAATTATTCGCGATTTGCTGATCGGCGCAACGCCGCCCGCTTCGCTACGCGACTGGCGATATTCAGCCATGGCGTTCACGGGCGGAGCGATCGTTTTTTTCCTGCATCGTTACGTGCAGGGGATTCCGGGGCCGGTGATGGTAGTGCTGGACGCGGCGGCACTGGCGCTGTTTGCGGTGGCGGGCACCGAGAAGGCGCTGGAATTCAACGTGCATCCATTCATCGCGATTTTGCTGGGCGGAATGACGGCAGTGGGCGGAGGAACGCTGCGTGACATTTTGCTGGCGCGGGTGCCACTGGTGTTGCGCGCCGAAGTGTACGCGACGGCGGCGCTGGCCGGATCCGCGTTGCTGGTGATCGGCAGAAAACTGCGGCTTTCGGCAACGCAGGCGGCGCTGCTGGGCGGCACTTTTTGTTTCTTGCTCCGGATTATCAGCGTGTGGCAGCACTGGAATTTGCCAAAGGCTGTGAATGACTGAGTACGGCGGCTAACCCGCCACGCAAGGCGCGTTAGCCGCGTGTGCGTGCGCTACCGGCGCTGCGCGATCAGTGCGTGAAGCTGACGTTGATGCCGGTAGAGAAGATCACGTCGTTCGATTTTGTTCCGGCGATCGGTGGATCGGTGACGTAGCGATCGGTGAGCGACGTCTGCCAGCCGAGCCACTTGTTGATCTTGGTGACGGAAGCGGCGTCGAGTGAGAACCGGTATTGACTGGTGTCGCTGAGGTCCGGATAGAAATAGAAGACCTCGGTGAACGTGGTGGACTTGCCAAACTTGTGCATGAAGTTTTCGCCGAGCGTGATGCCGCCCAAGCTGCGGTCCACGGCGATGCCGACGCCATTGCCGTAGTTTTCACGGGTGTAGTTCCCGCCGGCAAGAAAATCGAACGCAGTGTTGGGATTGTTGATGATGTGCACACCCAAGCCGCCGCTGTAGATTTGGCGCAGGTTCAGGTCTTGCAGCGCGTCGTGCGCGTAATCGGCACTGACGAACACGAACATGCGCTTGGTAAAGTTGCGATCGTACTTCGCGCCACCGAGAATGGAATTGGCGATTACGCCTCCGCCCGGGCGATCGTTCGTGGAGTACAGGGATGATTCGTAGAGCGTGATTTCATCGTTCGAAGTCTTGCGGTCGGCCGTGAAACCAGTGGTGAGGTTCGTGGTTTCACTATTGCCGCGCGCGACTGCGAAGCCGAGGTTCACGCCGCCCTTCCAGGCCTCGAGCAGGCCGGGGTGCAGGCTCTTCTCGTAGGCAGTTTCCACGTCGGACGAACGGACCACGGTTACTTGCGCGAGAGCCACCTGGACTGTTCCGTTATTCGCGGTGTGGATTACCAGGTTCGAGCCGTCGGTCGTGACCGTGCCGCTGACAGTTTTCTTGTCTGGAGTCACGATGTAAATCGGTTTGTCGGTTTTCAGCTCCTGGATGGCGGACCACTGGACTTTGATTTCGCCGGCGTAGTCGGTCTTGAGCGTGACGTCTTTGCCGTCGGAAACTTTCACCGTTCCGGTGAGATGGTCCCCGTTTTTCAGCACGACAGTATCGGCGACGGCTGCGGATGCCAGAGCCATTGCGGCGGCGAAAATTCCGATAAATTGCCTCAACTTCATGACTTCCCCCGGACAAGATCAGTATTGGGATGTACCTGGGAACTGCAGGTGAACTGGGCGCACATATATTACGACAGACTGGCGCAGTCGTGGCGAGGTTTCAACGATTCGCCGGGACCTTTGATCGCGCGGAGCTTGTCCGGTTCGGCGACAAGGCGGTCCCAGAAACGGGCAGCTCCCGAGGTGCAGCGAGAGAACACCGCGGCCTAACTTGTTGCATGGCATGAATTTCCTTCCGCGTAGCAGAGGCCCAAGAATTGCAGAATTGTGAGCAACATTTCCCGGGGAGGGTGTCTTCGTGGCCACAAGGTGGCGGGAGCAAGCCTACGCGCTGAGATCCGAAATCGCATAGCCCAGGAGGCAGTATGGCCGATGGCGAACGCATTCGAGAATTGTTGCAAGGACCGCTGGACGCGACGTACGTCAAGCAGCGCGAGCAGGCTGGATGGAAGTTGCTCGCGGTGGAGTGGGAGCGCGCGGCTGTGGTGGCACCGGTCCCTGCTCCGGCTGCCCTCGAGGCGCCGCCCGATCTGGAAGACGCGCCGTTCGGTTTGCGCGTCGCGGGGGATTGCGAGCACCTGGAGCAGAATCCCGCGGAGATGCAATTCCTGCTCTCGATGATGGAACTGATTATCCAGGATATTTCGCTGGTAAAAGTCGCCGAGGAACTGAACCGCAAGGGATTTCGCACACGCAAGGGCGCCGAGTGGGGTCCGGTAGCGGTGTTCAATATGTTGCCGCGGCTGATCGAGCTGACCCCGACGATTTTCAACAACGAAGAGTGGCTGGAGCGCCGCAAACACCTCAGCCTGGTTTACTAGTATCCAACAATTGAGGCACATCGCGACCGGGGCTTGACAGATACCGGTCGGCTCAATAGAGTTGCGGCATCTGGCGGAACTCCTGCTGTCCTGTTTATCCCGCGCAAGTGCGAAGCAGGACGGAATCCCTCCAGCTGAGGAGATTGCAATGCACAAATCGGTCTACGCTGTCGCAAGTGTTTTGTTGGTCGCCGCATTTTTGACAGTCACAGGAGCGCCGCAGGCCCAAGCTCCCGCAACAGCGCCGGTAACGACAGTGGTAACCGTGCTGGGCCCGAAATTTACGGCGCCGCCGGCTCTCAGCAAAGACGACATTGGAGTTTATGAAGGCAAGGAAAAGAGGGACGTGACCGGATGGACTCCAGCGCAAGGCGAAAAGGCTCTGCTTCAGCTGGCGATCGTGATTGACGAGGCGAGCTCGACCGACCTGGGCAATCAGTTGAGCGACATCAAGTCGTTCATCGTGGGCCAGCCTAAGACCACCGGCATCGGCGTCTTTTATGCAAGCAACGGCGGAGTGCAGCCTGCTTCACAGTTCAGCAACGACCATGACGCGGTGGCCAAGACGTTGCGTCTGCCGCTGGGAAATTTCGGCGCTTATTCCAGCATTTATCTTTCGACGATGAGCCTGATCAAAGGATGGCCGCAGACCGCTGGCGTGCGCCGCGAAATTCTGCTGATCGCCGACGGGATCGATCGCTTCCGCGGCGACCCATTCAGCCCGGATATCCAGAGCACGTACGTGGACGCGGAAAAGGCCGGCGTGATTATTCACACTCTGTACTGCTCGGGAGTGGGCCGCGCAGGGCATAACATGTTCCGCGTGAATTACGGACAGAGCAACCTGGCGCAGATTACGGACAAGACCGGAGGATATTCCTTTTTCCAGGGATTGCAGACGCCGATTGCGTTTGCGCCGTTTCTGGAGCAGCTGGACACCATTTTGAAGAATCAATATTTCCTTAACTGGAACAGCAAGCGGCCCATGAAGGGGAAGGGCGAGCTGCGATCGTTCCGCATCAAGACCGAGCTGCGCGACATTGATATTTCCAGCGCGGACCAGGTATGGGTGCCGGCGGCTGCGCAGTAGAGGTCCTCGCACGGGTACTCTCACAACCGGGCATCACATGGGGCGGGGTGCAAACCCGCCCCGTTTTTTTTTTGCGAGATGGAGTGGCGGCCAGGCGCAGCGCTACGGGGCGCCACGTGTCACCGCGCGGCCGAAAATCGTTCTTCACTTTTTGAAGGACTTGCGCGTAAGGTGATCCGAGGCAGTGCCGCGCGAGGGCGAAATGATTCGGAGCAGGTTTCTTCTGGTGATGCTGTGCGCCGCAGCTAGTTTGGCAATGGCGCAGGAACCGGGGAAGCCAGCGCCGCATGCGGCGATGCGCGTTGGCGCTGCGGCAGTCTGGAACCCGCCTGCCGAGGCGCTTGCCGCTATCCGCCAGAAATGCGCGGAAGCGGATCCCGTACACATTGAGAAATGTTTTTTGAACGGAATGAAGGCCGCCGGGGCGTCGCCCGAGGCGATGGCATTCGCGGAAAGCCTGGCAGGGACGATGGGAGTCGTTTACCTGCGAGCGTTTCGGCGAGTGGAACGCGTGGACGTCGCTTACATCGAGTACGCGATTCGCGCCAATGAACTGGAAGGTGTGCTGCTGGTGAATGGGAACCCTTCGCCGATTGATGTGGATGACGAACGCTTTACGATGGATGCGGAGATGAGGAAGAACGCGGCTTACGCTACGCTTGCCGAGCAGTATCCGCACATCAGCGTATGGCCCGGAGACCGGTTCGATGGCAAGTTGCCGACCGTGACGTCCACGGGCTGGGGAACGCAGACTTTTATGGTGCAGTATCTATTGCGCGACGGCTGCCACGCTTGCGCCGAAATTGGGACTGCTACGGTAGGTTTCACTTTTGACACGGGAGGAAATTTCCAGGCCGCGCGAGTGGCGAACGTCGTAGCAGGTACTGTTCCTCACGCGGCCGAGATTGCGCCGACCTCAGGTGGATTTGACGTAGCGGGCGGAGTGGAGGAAATACGTGTGCTGGCGGGCAAGCAATTTTCAATAACTTTGACCGCGAATCGGACCACTGGTTATAGCTGGCGATTGGCTGCGCCGCTGGATCTGGCGATGCTGAAGCAAATCAGCGAGGAGTACCATGCGGCCGATTCTGGCGCTGTGGGCGCGCCTGGCGAAGAAGTGTGGACGTTTGCGGCGGTAGGCAAAGGAATGGTGCAGCTGGATTTTGAGTACGTGCGGCCGTTTGAGAAAGAGGCGAAGCCGGTGAAGACAGCGAAGTATTCGATCGTCATCAAATAGATTGCAGAGTTCAGGCTTTTCTTCGCAAGAAAGCTGCTCCGCCGGAAATATTTGCCGCGTGGTGGTTGCAGCCGTGGAGATTCATTCCTAGCTGTTCACGTTTCGCAGACCTGCAAAACGAGACGTTCGCGATGACCCGCCTGCTCTCAGCGCTCGGATGAAATCGTTCTGAAACTTGGTTCTGGCTGACGCTTTGCACACGGGTGTGCAAGGGGGCAACCCTGACGGACGTGTTCAAGTCTTGGCAGTCGCTGCCGATAAGAGAATTGGGCGCGCTGCACATGCAAATTCTATTCGCACTGATCCTCGTTACCTGCAGCGGTGGCTGGACCGTATCAATACGGCACACACTGAGCGCGTCACAAAATCGGTACATGAGGTGAAGAGTGTCAATATCAGCACTCGCGAACACAGCGCTGAGTTCCCTGTTAAGCACCACACAGAACACACCGAGTGGCCAGGGCCAATTTCAGCAGGTGCAAAGTGAGTTCCAACAACTAGGGCAAGATCTGCAGACCGGGAACTTAGCTCAAGCGCGGCAGGATTACGCGACGCGGTCGCAGAACTTCGCGACCGCGCAATCCGGGACGACGGCTGCAGCGCCGCCGGCCGCAATCACAACTACCGCCGCGCCTACGCTAAATTCGAACCCGATCGCACAGGCCTTTGATGCTCTTTCGACAGACCTGCAGAACGGGAGCATTACGGCTACGCAGCAGGATTTCGCAACGATCCAGCAGGATGCACAACAGCACCATGGATCAAGCCAGGTTCATCATCACCACCATCACGGCGGTGGCGGCGGTGGCGGGCAGCAAGGAAACTAAGTTTCGCAGGCGGCGGACTCGCTTTCGTCGGCGCTGCAATCGGGAAATCTTTCGAGTGCGCAGACTGCGTTTGCGACGCTGCAGCAGGATTTGCAGCAATTCGCCGCGGGCAGTAGCTCGGGTACGACGTCCGGGTCGACTACCGCTTCTACTTCCTCGCAAGCCAACGGCAGCGACCTGAACGTCACGTTGTGAAGTTCAGCTCACTTCCAGAAGAAAATCCAGGTCAAAAACAAAAAGCCCCGGCTCGATTCACATCGAGCCGGGGCTTGCGTTTGTCTGCAGCAAACTCGTTTGACTGAATCGGATGGTACTTGTCAGAACCCGTCGGGCTTTGAGAGCCGAACCCGGTTCACTAAGGAACCGGTGGAGAGCCGTACCTGCTACCGAAGCAGGTCGTACTCCCTTT
>Ga0182024_10017134_pt1 | contig 13649 bp, 12 predicted proteins | sample P32metaG_FD_120480 | JGI IMG/M metagenome (GOLD analysis project Ga0182024, IMG submission 120480) | Permafrost microbial communities from Stordalen Mire, Sweden - P3-2 metaG (Illumina Assembly) | ecosystem: Environmental > Terrestrial > Soil > Wetlands > Permafrost | place: Sweden: Stordalen... | reverse complement strand
GGTAGGATTCGGCCAAACGGTAAGGCCGAACCTGATGAGGATTGGCAGGAGGAATGGGGCCGGCACATCCCGCAGCGATATGGTAAAGGCCATGACATTTATGGCCTGGAACTGGATGAAACTGGGCAGTCGGTCGTGTTGCGAAACATTCCGGTTTGGGAATTTCGCGAAGGAGTGGCCGCTATCTATTCTTGGAATGGGTGGGAAGCGGAAGGATGGTTTGGCCGTGTTTATCTTCAGGCTGCGAAGGCAACGGTGATTACGGCTGACGGCGCGCGACACGATCTGGATCTATTGAATGTTGTGCGGATCGGCAAAGTGGTAGGACGGTGGCGGCAAGATGGTCTTGTTTCGCTGATCCCACATCGGTTTCCGCCGATCGCATGACGCTGTCTATCCAGGAGTCTGGTTTTAGCTGCGTTTTGGCTTCTTCTTGTCGGCCTTAGTGCTCTTGCCCTCCCGCTTGATTTTCCGAGATTTGGCGCCGAGTGCTCGTTCGACGGCCTCCAGGCGCTTCGAGAATTGGCCGACTGAAACCTTGAGTGTAAGCAACTCCCCTTCGATTCCCTCGACCGCGGATAAGAACGCCGCATTGGCACCACCGAAGCTTCCGGACCAGGGAAGCCCAATTCGTGGGTCATGGTCTTCAACAAGATTGCCGCTTCCGTCGATGCGTCGCGTCTCGATATTGTGAAATTCAGGTAGAAGGGGATGCCGATTGTGGCCACGATGCATCGAATTCCACAACCCGAGAATGACCGGAATCAGACTAAGCAGGGAGGCGATAGAACCCGCGATATACAAGATTTCCAAGCCGGTCTCGTGCTCAACGATGATGACTTTCGTCAAAGATTTCTCGATCAGATAGGCATTTCCTCGAAAATTCCCTTGAAGGGGCTTATTACGGATTCCTGCCTCATGCTCCAACAATTGAAGCAACTCCTTATATTCTTGATAGCTGTTGACGACATCCCGTATTTTTACGGAAATCAATTGTTCGGGCATGCAACCGAGATGATTTGCAGCGTCCGCGAACTTATCCCGGAATGCCTGCGTTCGTTGGTCCATTCGCTCAATTATACTGGTGGCGGGCGGGAAAGCTTGCAATCACTTCGGTTCTCAGTTTTTCTCATCCGAGCTTCTTGGTGATGAACTCTTGAATGCTCAAATAGGCAGCGGACGGCGTCTTGATATAGCTAGTCGTATGATATTCGTTCGGCCATTCCCCTTTTGTTAACGAGATACCTCATCGGCGGTCGGTGGGAGGAAATTATACATCCTCTCGGTCCTCAGTTTCGCAAACGAGCTTACTGCGTCTACGCGGAGCTCATTCGCGTACAACTCACCGACCGGATCATACGACGGCACCGACGCACATTTGGCGATGACGGTTCCAAAGTCATGTCCGTTTTCTACAAGCCGAATCACGTAATCCAGCTCGATGAGCGACAGCACCAGATATGGCACCCTCGTTTCGCCTTCCAAATGTTTATCAATCAGCTTCCGAAACAGAAGCCAGTTTATCATGTCGAATCGACCGAACGTGACGACAAGGCTAACCCACGTTCCCGGGCATAGTCCTTCCTCGGCCCACAAATTTGCTTGAATCGCGATGATGTGATGAAAGGTTTGCCTTATCTCTTCGGCAATCGACTTGGCAGTTTTCTCCAAGTTTTCAGGTAGAGCCTCCTCGCAAAGATCGCGAGTTGGCCGCTTTGAGCTGCATTCAATCATCACGGAAGTTCGGATCGACGGGACAGCAAGATCACCCACCTTGTGAGATTTCTTACCTGATCCCCCGCTGATCCGAGCGGCGACAATGCTCGACCTGGCCTCCCGCCAGATATGCTGGGTTGGAATGACAGATTGAAGAAGGTTGTCAACGAACCGCTCGAAAGCGTAACCGAATGATTCCGTGAATTTCTGAAAATCTGGCGATTCCTGATACTTCTCGAAAATATCGTAAAAGACGCCCCAACTTGTACGTTCAACCAGAAGCCACGGATCGACCGCAATAAACCGGTCCAAATCGACTTGAATGATTGGATGCCGAAGCAGTGGATTGAACCGATATGGCGTGTAAGGATCTGCACCGCGTTCCGGAATCGTCGCGTTGAAGGCTATTTGATCCTTGGCTGTGATCCGGGCAACGTCTGCCCATCGTTCGACCCAGGGCACATTGGGGATGTCCCCTGCTGCCTTGGTCAGCCAGTCTCGATTCAGCGTGCCGTGGAGTCGTGCCGTTCCGTGGGTCGCACAAGCTGCGGCATGTGCGGCTTGTCCGATCCGCATAAACAGCTCGATCGGCATATTGATTGCGGCCTCTACTTCGCGTCGGAGGTCGATTGGTTTCGGGCCAGTAACGGCATCAAGGTCCTGGAACAAGCCGATGGCCAAGCCATAATTCTGCGCAGTTATATTCCGGCGCAGTTGCTGTGCCGACATCCTGACCAGCGAACCGAGAACTTGTGCATCGCTGCTATCTGAAATCGGATCGGCAATCGCCAATGCGAAACCGTGGCGAAGGATCGCGGGGAAGTTGGACCAATCCAAGCGGTTTGGCGTGTTCGCTCGCCCGTGCTTCATCAAGTATTTTACGATCAGATGGACGACGAATCCTGGTACGTCGTTACCAAGTTGCTTGAGGAAGATCGCAGTTTCCGGGTCGTTCAGAAGTCCACGCGATACCGCCAAAACCTTATTGAGGAATAATAGCGACTCGGTGACCTGTAACTGACGTACAGATTTGCTTAGATTGCGCTCGAGTTGCTCGATAGCTGTCATGGGTTCATTATGCCGGTCAACCGTTGATCTGTCGCTGCATGGAATGCTGTTCGCGTGTCAGGCGACCCCTCCGCGTAGTCCACTTGGGCGGAACAGAAAATTATCTGCTTGCGGGTCGGCCCCTTAGGTCTGAGACGGTGCACAGTTGTTTTAGAAGACCGGTTTGGTCGTAAAGAAAACGCCCCTGAAATTCTTCCCCTAAACTTCCCCTTTTTTGAGCAGATAGTGCTTGTCTTGCCGCTCTTGCAGAGTACAATTTCATCGGTGTTAAGGCTCTGCCTACACGGGAATTAGACGTAAATTCCGGATGACGCAAGATTTGCCGTTTTTCGAGCGAATCTGACTCATAACCCGGAGGTCGGAGGTTCGAATCCTCCCCCCGCTACTGTTGAATTGAAAGGGACTTGCAGAAATGCGAGTCCCTTTTTTATTGCCCATTCGGGCCGAAGTGTACACAAAACTGTACACAAATCAGGGACTCGCCAAGACCAGCAACAGCGATTGCAGAGGTTTTGTCATGGCGAGTTTGATTCAACGCGGCAACGTCTTTTACATCCAGTACTCCGTCTCAGGAAAACCGAGAAGGGTGAGCACCCGAACCGAAAGCGAGCAGTTCGCCAAGGAGAAGCTACGCCAGTTCGACTCGGCCATTTTCCGGGGCGACGACAACCCGCTCCCAACGCGGACCAGTATCGCCCAGGTCGTCGAGGCCTACGTCAGCCATATCCGAATCAGGAAGACAGCCAAGAGCGCCCAGACCGATGTCTATTACCTCCGCGAGGCCTTCGGCCCGATCTGCCCCGGCCTCCAGGTCACCAGCCGCAGGCTTTCAATCAAAGCCCGGAAGCGGCCGCTCTTGCCCGGGGCAGTTCAAGACTTACGCCGACGGCCGGTTGTCATCGAAGCCCCCAGTTTCGAGCAGATCAGCACGGCGCAGGTTTCCGCCTTCATCAGTGGCCACGTCCAGAGCCGGGGTTTGGCGCCGAAGACCGCCAACCGCCACCGAGAAATCCTTTGCCGCGTGTTCAATTGGGCAATGGCCGAGCGCGGCATCCGAACCCCCGCCGACAAGAACCCAGTTACCAAGGTCAGCCGATACAAAGAACGAGCCCCCGAAATCCGCTTCCTCACCCTTCCCCAGATTGACGAGCAGCTCATCGTGCTTGCCGATCAGCCGGAGTTGCAAACAATGGTCGCGGTACTCATCTACGCTGGCTTGCGCCGCGAGGAACTGCTCTGGCTCACGCTTGACGACATCGACCTCAAGACTGGACCCTTCGGCATAATCCGCGTACGAGCAAAGACGATAGACGGCGAGGTTTGGCAGCCCAAAACCAAGGTTAACCGGGCTGTCCCGATCAGCTCGACCCTTCGCCATTACCTAAACGCCTATCGTCCCCGCGTCGTACCCGGCGGATGGATGTTCCCAAGCCCCGACGGCAAACGATGGGATTCGGACAATTTCAGCCAGGACTTGCGGGCTGCCAACACCAAGGCCCACCTCGGCTGGGGATGCCTCGATTACCGCCACACCTTCGGCAGTCAGCTAGCCATGAAAGGTGAATCGCTGTACAAGATCAGTGCACTCATGGGCAACTCCCCGGAGATTTGCCGTCGCCACTACGCGGCGTTGTTGCCGGATGCCTTGGCGAATTCGGTCGAATTTCCGAAGGGACCAACAACAGTTGAAGCCCCATTGAGATCAATCGCCTGATGGCGCAGCAAAAAGGATCGCAACCAAAATGCAAAACAATCCCCTACCCCGCCTCGACGACGCGGCCGACCTCCGCCAAGCACTCCTCAAACATTGCAGGCTCCGCCCTGGCCAAATCTGGAAAGATCCCAAAGGCCAACACCGAGTTGGCTGCCTAGACGCCACTGATCCAGCCCAAATAAACGAACTAATGAGTGGCCGCAAAGCCCAGCTTGCCATTCACGACCCGCCGTACAACTTAGTCGCCTTCAATACCCAGCGCATTCACGAGTACGTCGCTTGGTGCCGACTGTGGATCGGGACGACTCTGGACGCCATAGCAACCGATGCATCCTTGTATGTCTGGCTTGGAGCAGACCAAAAAGATGGTTACCAGCCGCTGCCCGACTTCATGATTATGATGCGCGACACTCCATTCAAAACCAGATCCTTTCTCACAATGCGAAACCAACGAGGATATGGAACGCAAAAGAACTGGATGGCCGTCCGCCAAGAACTCCTTTATTACACGAAAGGTAACCCGTCGTTCAACGTCGAGGCAGAATACACCGACATTCCCAAGATACTCCGCGGCTACTACAAAGAGATCAACGGAGTAATGACCGAGAACCTCGAACGCAGCAAATCCGAAAATATCCGTGCGGGAAACGTATGGGTGGATATCCAACAAGTCTTTTACCGCATGGAAGAAAACGTCAACGGCTGCTACGCACAAAAGCCCCTCAAATGCTGCGACCGAATCATCCGAGCGAGTTCCAACCCCCGGGACCTCGTAATTGATTTTTTTGCACACTCCGGATCGACACTCATCAGCGCCGAAATTCTGCAGCGTGATTGCTACACCATCGATATCGACCCCGTCTACTGCGAAATCACAATTAGGAGATTAGAACACTACCGCCAGTCGAACCAAACCGGCTGGAAGAACAGCCACCCGTTCGCCCGGGAGCAACACACCGACCCTGAAATCCAGGACATATTGGATAAGCCTGCCGTACTCGAATCGGCGAATTCCTTATTCCCCGTTTAGCCATGGCTAGCAGAGCAGCGCGTGGAGCTCCGCATACGTCAGACTGGCGATCAGATATCTCTGCAGATGAATCGCAATCGAATCCTGATTGATGTGAAATTGGCCCTCGCCGACGTTCCCCTTGTGCTGCCGATCCGAATAATAAATCTGCGACCCGATATCCTTCGACGCTATCCGGAAAATCTTGATGCAGTCGGAAAAAAACAACCCGTAATAAAGGAATTCAAACTCCGCCCGCTTTATTTGTTGAATGTTGCAATCAAAACTAACTTCGCGGCACTCTGAAAACATAACCATACGCTTTGCACTCGTCGCCTCTTCAATACACCTCATCACCGTATCTTCCGTGATAACGGTTTCTGCCGCCCTCTGGACCTTAGAAAACTTCACCTCGATCCGATGCCTTTTCTCGTCATCGTAAAGGTCGTGAAACAGATTCTTACCTCTTCCACACCTGACTAACCGCTTCACCATGCACTCCGCTACGGAACCAAACCTCCGAGTCTGAAGAGCGAAAATACCGTCTCGAAACGCTTCCGCTTCCATACGGCCCTCAAAGCTTCCGAAGCTCTCGCCTGCTCGGAAACACCTCGCCGACTTCCACCTTTAACACCTCGGCGATCTTCATAAGGTTCAACGCCGCGACGTTACGCTCGCCGCGTTCTATTCGTCCGTAATATGCCCGATCCAAACCGGCCCGCGCCGCAAGCTCCTCCTGCGACAGCTTTGCCGCCCTTCGCAAGGCACGAATGCGCCCTCCAATTGCTACCAACCGCCTATTCTTCACGGGGTAATTACATCTACGATGTGCCCATTTGGCCACGGCCTATGAGGCGCACCACAACAGACACCGCCCCGGCGGACTTGCATCTCCGGGGCGGCTTTGATCGCTCGTTAAATACTCGCGGGCTTCAATTCATGACAACCCGCCGACTTGCTTCATAGGCGTCCACCTCCTTCCGCAGATACCGCACCATGCCGTTCTCGCCTTCCCCCAAGCACAGCCGCGTGAAATGATTCCGCCTGGCGATCCGATCCACGCTCGACCGGGCGCACTGCCACCGAATTGCCAATTCCTTCGGCGCCACGAATTCCGGCCGATCCAAAACCGCCACCGCTTTACTTGTCTCGCTCACAAACCCCCCTTTTTAAAATGGAATATCCCCGGTGGCCGTCGGCAGCTTTGCCGTCGCATCGTCAGTGCGGCCTAGCCACTTGCTGTTGGCCCTGAACATCCTTTGCCGCTCCGCAATGTCAGCTAGACACCGGTTGACTTCCCCCGCGCTCCGCAACTCGTCATCCAGTTTTCGCAACTGCTCTTTCTCAGTCAGCTTCCCATCCCGCAACAGATATGGCTGCAACCACGTTGACTCGTAACCGCTCGACTCGCGCCGCTCCCGCCCAACTTGGACCGGACTCCGCAACCGACCCAGCTTCACCAAAAACGCCAGTCGTCCACGACGTACGAGAAGAGAACCGACAAACTCCCTCGACACAGACCCATCGGCAGAGACCGTCTCCTTCACCGCCGTGCATGTCTGCGAACACTCCGCTTCGCGCTCAGCCAATGTGCGCGAATGACACCGCTCACGCCGCGGCCCCTCCCCGTCATCGTCTGACCCGCCGGAACCGGCCCGCAGCTTTCGCCCCAGAATCGCACCCAACGCACGACACGCCTGAAAGAACCGCAGCCCAGCGGACTCCTTCACCCAAAGCGGAAACCCCATCTCGGGAAACTTGATCAGGTATTTCGTGATGTATCGAATCGCATCATCAGCATCCGTGAACGACTCCCGGAGCCCCAGGTCCACCGTCCCCCCACCCCACTTGTCGCGCCAAAGATTCCACGCACGGACCAAATCCACGCGACCACGTGGCAGCGCCGATAGGTCGATCAGCACGTGCCAATGCGGCCAACCCGTTCCGGTCTTGCCTTGGAATTCCAGAACCCACACCCACAGTCTCACGCCTAGGAACCGCATGAGTCGCCGAACAAGCCCGTCATCAGTCACGAAGCGATGAGCTTCGCGGGGCGAATCGAACCGGCTCCGATCCATCGTCAGCGTGAGAAGCGCTGGCGCCTTGAACCGGCCCGAACGCTCCAATAACCCCTCGCGGACACGCCACCCATACCGACTGGCGCAAGACGGACAAATGCGGCAACCGCATCGCTTCGGCCGAAACACAATTCGGCTCTGCGGCTCCGTCCATTTATTATCCGTAGAGTCAAGTCTAGAAGACGCGGCCGTGGGGCGGGCGGCGGCTGCGCCGCCGGACTCGCCCCACAGCCCGCCAAGCTCCGCACAACCCCCCAAAACAATCGCAGCCATGACAGCATTCCTTTCTGGTGCGATGCACCAAGGATGCTCATGGCTTGCTGGACCCTGATCGGGCCTTGCTGGCTACGGAGCAAAACTATTCACTAATTCTCTTGACGCTCTCTCAGTACGACCTCTCTCACATCACCAACGACCTTTTGCAGCGACATCCCGAACTTCTGGCTCGCCGCGTGCAACTGGTACACCTCCTGGGCCCCGTCATCCCGTTTCAAAATCACGGTCACAGGAAGTTCCTTCGGATTAAAAACCAGCCGCTTCACATTCACCTCAAGCGCTCCCGCGCTTTCTCCGCTTGTCAAAAATCCGCATTTTCTCACGCATATACGCTTCGTATCCCCCGCGTCTCTCTATTTCCCGGTCAAATTGTGCGCTCACCAGATCGCCCCACGCCTCACATTCACACAACACCGCGTAGTCATACCGCGATCTCGCATGCATACGGGCCTTATTAACAAACTCCTTCTCCGGCTCCGTCATAACGAAACTGAACACCGTCAACTTTCCCGCTTTCGCCCGCTTGTGCACCGCCGCTCGCGTGACGCCGACGACCTCAGGAACCCACTGGAGCGGAATTAAAACCTCCTTGTAATCCTCATCCTCCAGCAGTTCGTACAGCCACGTCCGAAACGAGCCGCCGTTCCCTCTGTCTATCCACCACCGAGTCCCCTTCACGCACTTAATTTCCTTCACCCTCTTCCAATGCTCCGGCGGCTCGGCGTATGGGAACCGATCCTTCGTCTTGGCCATATGAACCATCTTAACCGCCGGTTACGGTTTGTCAACTGGAAACATTTCAAATCGCCGGTCGCTTCGCGAGCATGCTCCCCCTACGGGCTGCCCCCGCACGCAGGTTTGCAGCTATCGCTGCAGCGCTTGTGCGATAAGGAACCCACCAACAAGGACCGGCCCCGCCGGGCCGAAGTGCTTTCTTCCCCCCTCGCCCCGAGGCCCCATCCTCGCCCCGGGGTTGATGGTTTCGCTATAATCACGGCATGTCCGACACACCACCCCAGCCCCCGATAACTGACATCGCGGGGATCGCAAAGCTGGCAGAAACGCAGCTCGCAAGGGACGTCTATCACGATGGCGTAAAGCCAGCCACGACCCAGGTGGGCCTCCTCCTTGCGGACCTGACCAAGACCGTCAGGTCCGCCTTAACGCCGCTATTCACGGCGATCCAAGGTGGCGCCAACAGGGTCAACTCGTGGGTTGCCGCAGCCGTCTCCCAAGTACCGCCAGATCGCCAAGTCCCAGCGAAGCCTGCTCTCCTAAACGCGGCCGTAGCGGCTATCGGTGTTGAAGAGGACGACTCTGAGATGCGATCTTATTACGTGAAACTCCTGGCTAGCTTAATGGATCGCGACCGCGAGAAGGACGTTCACCCGGCGTTTCCGCGCCTCCTACAGGAGCTCTCACCCTTGGATGCAATGTTGTTTCAGATGATGCCCGGGCCAAATGGCGCTCGCCTACCCGATGGGATGGGGAATCCGACGTACTCGCTTCAATCCGTGTTGGCGCAGACGCTCGAGCCGTCCCAGGGTTCCGGACACCACGACAAGCAGCAGAGGTTTTTCATCCCAACCATAAAGCTCATTGAGTCGTCCACCCACCTTACCCCTACTGGCACCCCAGTTTTTAGACGAACCGAGCATTGCGGATTCCTTGAGATTATTCCCTCCACGCCAATCCCGTTCATAAACACGGATGCCAGATGGACAAATGCGGACGCCTTATGGACAAATCTTGAGCGCCTCAATCTTGTGGTCAATCCTAATCCCACTACCACTCCCGCAGGACTCAGCCGCGAGTTTTTAGCACCCCTCGGGGACGCTCGCCAACAACTCCTGAAGCTCATCAAGCTAGACCCAAAAATAACGCCCATATATCGCGTTACAGAGCGCACGGCCTGGGGCACTAGATTCGCCCGCTCCTGCGTTCCCGATTATCCGGGTCGGACCACTTGGCATCCCTTCACCTAAATCTACCCACGCTCCGCAAACTGTACACAAAACTGTACACAAACCACTGGAAAACATGGTCAAAATGGTTTATATAGGCATGCACAGCGCAAGGACGTAACCCCTTGCGGTTTCTGTAAGTAGCTGGCAATTCAAGCAGATGCGAGTAACGCCTCTGGGACTCTCATAACCCGGAGGTCGGAGGTTCGAATCCTCCCCCCGCTATTGGATAAACCCTTGAGCGCCAGCCACTTAGGCTGGCCCTCTTTTTTGTCGGATCGTTGCACGTACACTAATCGGTACACTAAGCGGGTGAATTCGGCACCGATGAATTCGCTAAATCCTCAGAAAAATCCGCTAGACTGGTAGCTCATCCACGGTCAAAACCCGACGGCCGAGAGGTCGACTTCAGCTCTTTACAGCACTGTCAAGCGACGCGGTAACGCGTTATGGTTCGGGTGAGTTTGTCTATGTGCCAGCGCCCGAAGAATCGCGTCCAGAACTTCGTCGAGACGCTTTCCGACGTCTTCAGCCAAGAAACGCAAAACGATATGGCCATTTTCCTGCAGCAGGATGTCTTTGCGGCGATCGCGCCGATAGGCGTCCGCGTCGCCGAGATGTTGGCCGCCATCCAGTTCAATCGCCAGGCGCGCCGGCGCACAAAGCAGATCAACTTCCATTTTCCCCCAACCATCAAACGGAATCGACAACCCAGCGTTGAGGCGAAATCGCCCCGCTGTTTCGGGCAAAGTTTCCAGTCGGCGGTACAAAAATGCCTCGGTCGCACTTCGCGCCCGGTCAGCTCCCTCGGCGTCGAGTGCTGGGACTTTCGTCACGTGGACAAACAAGTTGGCTAGAGGCGGATCCACGCCGTCGCGCACCAGCCGCCTTACGCTGGCGGCGTATTGGCTCTTCCATTCAGGATCAACCGGAAGTGGAACTTCGGCGGGCCAGCCCGGCACGGCACTGCCGGGCAGTTGAATCGTGTAGCCTACCGCTTCGTAGCCATTGCAGCGGCGGTCGAACATCCGGGACAGCATCGGTACATTGAGATCCGCATAGTCGTAGACGCGCACCTCGCGTTTGCCGTCGAAAAGACGATGCAACCTGCCGACGTATTGCGCAATCGTTCCATGCCATGAGACGGGAAGCGTCAGAAAGAGCGTGTCCAGCCGCACGTCATCGAAGCCCTCGCCGACGTAGCGGCCCGTCGCCAGTAGCACGCGCTCCTCAGTATCGGGAATCGCGGCCATACGAGCGCTGACCGCTTCCAGCTCTTTCCTGCTCATCCCGCCTCGGAGCACAATCAGGTGTCTTACTTCGGACAGCAATCGACTGGCCAATAAATCTAGGTGGTCATTTCTCTCGGTCAAGACAATCGGTGAACGTCCCTCTCGTACGGCTTGGATCACCTCGCGGCAAATGAGTTGATTCCGATCCTCGTTAGCGATCAGTTCACCATAGAGTTCTTGGAACTGCATTCTCACGTCAGGATTCGCCTCGCGCAAAGGACGAAAGTCGGTCGGGCGCACTATCACGACATGTTCAAACGGACGCGCGGCCGCCTGTTCCTTGGCATTAACGCGATGACGTACTGGACCGCACTGCATGAAGATGATCGGGTGGTGTCCGTCTTTGCGCGTTACCGTCGCGGATAATCCGGTGACGAACTTTGACTTGGCCTGCCGAGCGACCAGCTCGAAACTGTGAGCGGACAGATGATGGCATTCATCTACAATCAAATGTCCATAGTTCCCAACCACATCGTCCACGACACCCTTACGGACCAAACTCTGAATCACTGCCACGTCCAGAATGCCCGTCGGCTTTCGTCTCCCGCCGCCGATTCGACCGATGGAGCGCGGCGGCAATCCAAGGAATGTAGATAGCCTGTCGATCCATTGTTCCTGCAATTGCCGGCGGTGTACCAGGATCAACGAATTGACGCCGCGTTTGGCGATCAACCACGCGGCAACCACTGTTTTACCGAACGCGGTCGTCGCCGACAGTACTCCAGTATCATGGGCGAGCATCGCCTCCGCCGCGACTTGTTGTCCAGGCCGCAGCTCACCTTGAAACGTGGCTTCAAGAGGTTGGCCTGTATTCCGCTCGTCCCGAATGCTCGACTTGATCTTCAGGTCGGACAAGAGTTGCCGCAGATCATCCAGGCAACCGCGTGGCAGTCCTATGTGCTTCGGATGATCCTCGGCGCACGCGACAATCCGAGGCTTCTCGTATGTCGAAAGCCGCATGGCTTGAGCCTTGTAGAATTCCGGGTTTTGGAACGCGGCGAGTCTGATGAGGCTGTTGCGAAGCGAAGGAGATAACTCGTCCTTTGGAATATAAATCTGATTGCCGAGAACCAATTCCAGTTTTGCGGGCAACGGACCTTTGATCTCGCCGCTCGCTCGGCGGCGAGATGGAGGCGCGGTCCACGGTGAAACATCATCTTCCTCGTCGAGCGCAAACTGGACACCAACGACATGCCCCTTGGCTTCTGCGCTTCGGACAACACCCTCCACATCGCGACGACCGATCGCGCGAATGGTTGACAAGAATGCCCACTGGTCTGCATGTGGGACATCATTGTCGTCGAGAAAAACGCTGTTGCCCGATTCCCGCGGTCGTTTCTGGAGTGGCAAACTGATCAGATTGCCAAATCCCCCTTGCGGGAGAGTATCTTGATTTGGAAAGAACCGGTCGTAGGAGTCCAATCCGATATCCGGCCAGCGCTTCATCGTTTCCGTCAATACATGCGATCCCAACTTGCGCGCCAGAATCGCTGGAATCGGTTCGCGGAAGAACAACCAGACGTGCCCTCCGTTCCCTGAGCGTGATCTTTCCAACGCGACCGGCAGGCCCAATTGCCGGCAGGTTTCCAGAAATGCCTTCGAATCCTCCTGCCAGGTTGCCTTGTCAAAATCTGCCGCGAGAAAAAAACAGGTCTCATCCAGGAGCATTGGGTAGACGCCCATGACGAAATCCCTGCCGTTATCATCCTGACCGGAGAGATGTTGGCGAATTACGTCGTCCGTGATCGGCAGGAACTTTCGATGCTGACACTCCGCGCACTTGATTTTCGGCTTTTCACAAATGCCTCGAACCCATTCATTCGCGCAGACCGGCGAATAACCGGATTTGCCCGTCTTACGGCTTTCGAACCGCCGGGGATAGACGTCATCGCGCCCGCGAAATAACGAGCGGAAAAGAGCGATCTTTGCCTCCGTTGGAGAGAAATGAGTTAGATCCGCGTGTTGTTCCATCGCGCAGCCCGCTAGTCGAGGTGGTAGATGACTGCAATCTGCGCAAGCAACGTCTCCGCCGTGCCGGTGCGGATCGCCAGCGCCTTCAAGTCGACGACTTCGCTCTTCATCCTGGCAATAAACTCCCGCAAATGTCCTTTGACGACATCGGGAGCGCCAGGGTCAACATTTGGATCGAGTATCTGGTACAGGCGAAACACATCGTTCTTGTGCTTTTTGATGGCGAGACTGTCGATCTGCTCCCCATTCCTTTCGCGTCGTGTTAGGTCGAGCCAGGCCCGTGCCTTGAGCGGCACAAGGTGCGCGGCGTCCACGACAGGCAGACCATCGACCTCTTTCCGGCCAGCCAGAATGAAACGGTAGTAATCCTCATTCATCAGGATGGCTGAGAGGCTGGACAAATCCTCCTCCACCGGGACCGGCGTCAGATGACTTCCCTCGGTAACTTGAAGGACATCGGGTTCGCGTGAGAACAGCTCCAGCATGAAGGGATACGCCTCGTTCGTCGGCTTTTGAAAGCGATAGAACTGCTTTTGCCCAGTCGATTTCTCCTGGATTTGG
>Ga0182024_10017133_pt1 | contig 13650 bp, 3 predicted proteins | sample P32metaG_FD_120480 | JGI IMG/M metagenome (GOLD analysis project Ga0182024, IMG submission 120480) | Permafrost microbial communities from Stordalen Mire, Sweden - P3-2 metaG (Illumina Assembly) | ecosystem: Environmental > Terrestrial > Soil > Wetlands > Permafrost | place: Sweden: Stordalen... | reverse complement strand
GAGGCGATTATCCCGAGGGGCTGGCGCTGGATGGCCAGGGCAATGTCTACATCGCCTACTCCGACTCAGGCGGCTACTACCCGGCCAGCGAAATCGCCAAACTGGACCGGGTCGATGCGCCGGCGCTCAACTTCCCCACCATTACCGAAGCGCTGACCACCGATACCGCCGACGGCCCGATGAGCGTTTCGCTCGAGAACATCGGCAACGCCGCGCTGCACTTCCCGGTGCCGGGCGCGGGCAGCAACCCCGCCATGGCCAACAACAGTTTCAGCCTCGGCGCGTCAACGTGTCCCGTCGAGAATGCAGGCGATCCATCGGGCGGCACGCTGGCCGTGGGCGCGGTGTGCAGCGTGGCCGTGAGCTTCACGCCGCAGATCGCGGGACCCAACACCGGAGCGCTCGCATTCACCGACGACAGCCTCAACGCAGCGTCGCCGGCCTATACCACGCAGGCGGTTGTGCTCAGCGGCGCAGCCACGCTCATCAGTTGGCCCGTGCCCGCGCCGATCGTCTTCGGCGCGCCACTGAGCGCAACCCAGCTTGACGCGACCTCAACAGTGGCGGGCAACTTTGTCTACACGCCGGCAGCGGGCGCGGTGCTGCCGGTCGGCGTGCAAACGCTCTCGGCCACGTTTACCCCGGCATCGCCCTCCTATGCAACCACCACGGTCACGGTTCCCATCACCGTGCTCGCGCCATTTACCGGCACGGGCACGCCAGTGGGCGGCACACCCTCGTCAGCCACGTACTCGTTCACCTTCACCACATCGTTCACCCTGGGTCCTGTTTTTGTGTTGACAGACGGAATCTTTGGCCTGGACTTTGCCGATGCGGGCACCGGAAGCTGCGCCACCGGAACCAGCTACAACCCCGGCGACACCTGCTCGGTCAACGTGACGTTCACGCCGGCCTACGCGGGCCTGCGCACAGGCGCAATCCAACTCTACGACGTCGACTTCAATCTGATTGCCACCGACTACATCTCCGGCATGGGACTTGCGCCCGAGATCGTCTTCGGCCCCGGCACCGAGACCAGCCTTGCCAACGAAACCACCAACGGGCCGTTCTTCGGGCCAACCGAAGTTGTGTCGGACGAGGGCGGGAACCTCTACGTCGCCGATTACAACGGCGGAAACGTGTTTTTCATTCCGTGGCAGGGAACCAGTCTTGGGTACGGGCCCACGATTCCGATTGCAAGCACTTCTACCAATGGCGCTAACTTCTTCCCCGGCGGCGTTGCCGTGGATGGCGCCGGCAACGTGTATGTGGCCGATCTCGGCACCGGCTTTGTCAGCGGCAGCGTGTTTGAGATTCCGTGGAACGGCGCCAGCTATGGGGCGCAGGTCACGATAGCGAGCTCGACGACCTACGGCTACAGTTCGATCTTCGAGCCGAATTCGCTGGCCGTGGACGCGCTCGGCAATGTCTACGTCTCCGACTTCAACAACGGCGACGTGATCGAGGTGCCGTGGAACGGCGCCAGCTACGGGCCGCAGATTCTGGTGGCCGACATCGCAACCAACGGAAAGGACTTCTATCCCAACGGCATCGCGGTGGATGCGGCACAGAACGTGTACATCGCCGATAGCGGCAACGACGTAGTGACGGAGGCGCCCTGGACCGGCAGCGGGTATGGAACTCAGACCACGCTGCTGCCAGGCGCAACCCCGCCAGCATTCCTGTCAGCCTTCACTCCTCTCGCCGTGGCGATCGACGGCACCGGCGATGTGTATACCGCGGATGCGGGCGATGCGATCGTTGTCAAGCTGGCCAACACCGGCAGCAGCTTCGCAGCGCCGGTTCCGGTGACCGGCCATTTCGGCACCGAGAGCTTGCTCGATCCTTGCAGTGTGTCAGTCGACCAGGCCGGCAATCTGTTCATTGCCGATTGCACCGCCGGGTCGCCGGTTCCGCTTCAGGTAGTCAAGATCGATCTGGCCGATGCGCCGGCCGTGAGCTTCAACACGCCCACTCCGTTTGAAACGATCGACACCGCGGACGGGCCGGGCCGCGTGTTTGTGTCGAACATCGGCAACCAGCCGCTCACCTTCACCGGCCTTTCAGCAGGCAGCTATCCGGCCAACTTCCCTGAGAACGGGAGCGACACCAACCTGTGCTCGTCCGCGAGTTCGGTCGCGCAGGGCGCCCGGTGCCACGTGTCGATGAATTTCTATCCCACCAGCGTGGGCGCCAATACAGGCGCCGTTGCGTTGACCGACAACACGCTCAATCAGTCCGCCGCGAATCAGAACATCCTGCTGAGCGGCACCGGAATCCAGGCAACGCCGGCCATCACCTGGGCCACGCCCGCGGCCATCTATTTCGGCACGTCGCTGAGCGGGGCGCAGCTGAATGCAACCGCGCCGATATCGGGCACCTTTGTCTACACGCCCGCGCTGGGCGCGGTGCCGGCCGTCGGAACCCCCACGCTGTCGGTCCTTTTCACGCCCGACGACACGACCGACTACACCGCTGCCACTGCCACCGTGCAACTCACCGTGAATGCCGACGTGGCCGCGGCGCTGACCTCGCCCACGCAGGGCAGCACGCTTGCCGGCCCGAGCGTCACATTTACCTGGTCCCCTGGCGGCGGCGCCACCGGATATCAGCTCTGGCTCGGCTCAACCGGCGTGAACTCGCAAAACCTCTATTCTTCAGGGCCAGTCCTCACAACCTCGGCGACGGTCACGCTGCCCACCAACGGCGGGATGATTTTCGCTCGTCTCTACACCCTTATCAACGGGGCATGGGTGCACGCCGACTACACGTTCCAAGCGGCCTTGCAATCGGCGCTGACAACTCCCACGCCAGGCACCACGCTGGGCGGTCCCAGCACTACCTTCAGTTGGACTCCTGGCGCCGGCGCCACTGGCTATCAGCTCTGGATCGGCTCCGGCGGCCCAGGCACGGCCGACATCTATTCTTCAGGACCAGTCCTCAACACCTCGTTCACTTCGGTGACGCGCACAAACCTGCCCACGAACGGCGAAACCATCTATGTGCGCCTCTATACCTATTTCAGCGGCGTCTGGACGCACCAGGACTACACCTACATCACAGCGACACAGGCGACCATGACGTCTCCCGCGCCTGGGGCCACGCTGACAGGATCGAGCGCCACGTTTACCTGGTCTGCGGGCACAGGAGCCAGCGGCTACGAGTTTTGGCTGGGAAGCACGGGCCCAGGTTCGCAGGACTTGTACTCCTCGGGCGAAGAATTCAACACTTCGTTCCATTCGGTGACGGTCAACAACCTGCCCACCGGCGGCGGAACAGTCTATGCGCGCCTCTACACTGTCTTCGGCGGCGTTCTGGCGCACATCGACTACACATTTATCGAAGCGAACCAGGCGCCAGCCCTGATGACTTCGCCGGTGTCGGGCAGCCTGCTGAGCGGCTTTACCACTACATTCACATGGTCGCCGGGCGCCGGCGCAACGGAATACCAGCTCTGGCTCGGCTCAACCGCCGTGAACTCGCAAGACCTGTACTCATCCGGCTTAGTCACGGGAACCTCTGTGACAGTGAACAATCTGCCCACCAATGGCGAAACGATTTACGCGCGGCTTTATACAAACCTCAACGGCGCCTACGTGCATCAGGACTACACGTTTACCGCGCCCACTCTTTCGCTTGGCGGGCTGACAGCGCCCTCGCCGGGCGGTTCGCTGCCCGGACCCAGCACCACATTCACCTGGTCGCCCGGCGCCGGAGCCACCGAATATCAGCTCTGGATCGGCTCAACCGGGGTGAACTCGCAAAATCTCTACTCCTCCGGGGTGGTCACGGGTACCTCTGTCACGATCAACAACCTGCCCACCAACGGCGAGGCGATTTACGCGCGGCTCTACACCTATCTCAGCGGAGTGTGGAAGCACGCCGACTACACCTTCTCAGCAGCAACGACACCGGCGCTCATGTTTCCCGCGCCAGGCAGCACGCTCACTGGATCCACCCAGACGTTTACGTGGTCGGCTGGCTCCGGCGTCACCGCATACCAGCTCTGGCTGGGCTCGACAGGCGTGAACACCAACAATCTCTGCTCCTCGGGCGCAATCACGGCAACTTCGAAGACGGTGTACAACCTTCCGACCAACGGAGAGAGGATTTATGCGCGCCTTTATGTCGAGATCAATGGATTCTGGAACCATCTCGACTACACCTACACCGCGGCTCCGGGACCGTTTTCGTCGTCCTACATCGTCGGAACGCCCCTGGCGATCGACCCGGCGCTCTCCGGCTATAACGGAGTTGTGCAGGGCTCCACGCTCTACCTTTCCACGCAGAGCAACAACACTACCAGCAAGCTGATTGCGGTCGACCTGTCGGCGCCGGCCGCGCCGCAGATCCTGAGCTCGACGACCGGACTGTCCAGCTATATGAATGGGATTGCGGTTGCGGGAAACTATGTCTACGTGACCTATTACACCAATTCCATGTTGCAGGTGTGGGATGTGACCAACCCGAGCTCGCCAACCTCGGTGGGGACGGTTGCCACCTGCTCCGGCCCTTACGGCGGACTCGTCGTTCAAGCAGGCTTCGCTTACGTTCCGTGCCCCAATAACGGCGGCACGGGCTCGGTGTCGGTGATCGATGTGTCGACTCCGGCGACGCCTGCCGTGGTTGCCACCATCGTTGCGCCCGCGTCGACCAATCCCGACTCGCTGGCCATCGTGGGGCAGACTTTGTATATCTCGGCGCCGGCTCCGGATGGCACACCGTCGCAGATTCTCGCCTACTCCATCGCCAACCCCACATCGCCCGCACTGCTTGGCAGCACCGTTGTCGATCATTCGCCGCAGAGAATCGTGGCCCAGGGCACCACGGTTCTGGCGCAGATTCTCGACGGTGAAGAGGCGTCGGCGATCGACTTTTCCAGCCCCGCAACACCCGGAGTCGCGAGCGTCGCGCTGACATCGAATTGCGGTCCGCAAACGCAGGATGGCTCAGCCGTCCAAGGCAATCTTGCATTCATCGGATGCGGCGTCAGCGGCGGCATCGACGTGCTCGACGCGAGCAACATTGTTGCGCCCAGGCTGCTGGGCAAGATGGTTGCTACCATCCACGATCCCACAGCCATCGTTCCCTATGGAAAATACATTTACGCCGCCGACAGCAGCGGCAACTTATATACGATCGATTATGGCGGCAGTTAGGCCAGGCTCGGATGCATCGAGCACTTTCGCAATTTCTGCATCGGGCATCGGGGCATCCCACCCTAGCCGCAAGAACAAAGACGCGGCGAGGGTGGGGCACCCACATGGTTACATTCTCTCTGAAAATGCACTAAGTCGCCGCGGGAGCGCGCAGGCTGTTGATCGCAGCCGTCATGTCCGCTCCCAGCGCCTGCTGCGCCTCGGCGGGGAGCTTCTGGCCGCGACGCGTGAGGTAGAACACATCGATGGCTGTCTCGCCCTCAGTGTCAATCAGCGCCACCTCGATGTTGCACTCGTGCTTGCTAAAGGCCAGCGCAATCTGGCGCAGCAGACCGGGCACGTCCTGCGCCACCACCTGCAGCAGAGTGGAGTGAGTCGACGACTCCGAGTCGAACTCGATGCGCGTGGCCACCTCGACCTTGGCGTTCGACGGATGATTCATGTGGCGGCGCGCCTCGAGCAACTGCTCCACCGGAACCTTCTGCGCCACCACGTCGTGCAGGTTCGCAAGAAAGCGATCCTTCTCACTGGGATTAAGCTCGAGCGTGCGGAAGACGTCGCTGAACTGGAAGCTGTCCACCACCACGCCGGCATCGTTTGAGAACGCGCCGGCCTTGACGATGTTCATGCCCCATGCGGCCAGCGTGCCGGCCACGTCGGCAAACAGGCGCGAGCGGTCGCGCGCAATCACGGTGAGGTCGAAGAGCTGGCGCGCGGGCCTGAGATCGAGCTGCACCGGCTCGCGGTCAAGATTCGCGGCCAGCTGAAAGTGGTTGCGGATGTGTTCCGGTAGCCGCGTCTGCAGGTAGCGCTGCGGCAGGCCCTCGAGAAAGTGCTTGAGCCCGTCGGCCTGCGTGGCCGGCACCATCGAGCGGATGCGATTGAGCAGCGTGGGGTCGATGGCCGCGTGGTAGCGCACCTCGTCGACGCTGCGATCCATGAAGTTGGCCGTGGCCATGTAGAACTGCCACAGATTCTCGGCCTTCCACGGCGTCAGCGCGTCGGGATTGACCGCCTTGATGTCGGCGTAGGTCATCAGCGTCAGCATCTTCAGCAGCATGGGGCTGCCGATTTTCTCTGAGAATGCCCGCACATTTTCCTGGTCGAAGATATCGCGCCTGAGCGCGTTCGACATTTCAAGATGCAGCCGGATGAGCTTGAGAATCGCCTCGCGCTCCTCGGCGTCGAAGTCCAGGCGCGCCAGAAAGCTGTCGGCCAACTCCACGCTCTGCGCCGTGTGCTCGCCGGTGCGGCGGGCCTTGCCGGTGTCATGGAGCAGGAGCGCCAGCAGGAAAAGATCGAGGCGATCGATCTCCGGCAGCAACTGCGCAAGGCGCTGCTCGTAGTCGTGCGCCGGCTGGCGCAGGCTGTGCACATTATCGATGGTGAGGAAGGTGTGCTCGTCCACCGTGTAGCGGTGATAGCTGTCGCGAATCACCAGCGCATCAATGCCGTGAAACTCGGGGATCAGCATCTCAAGCACGCCCAGCGCGTGCATTGTGCGCAGCGCGTGCGCCGCGTGCGGTCCCAGCAGCACCTCGCGCAGCGCGTTCCACAGGTATGGCCCCTCGGGCACGTGAATGGCCAGCGCGGGCAGCGCGTCGGTGATGCGGTCCTCGGCGGCCTGCGAGAGCGCGTAGCCGTGCGTCGCCATCAACGAAAAGATGCGCAGAATGGCGCTCGTGTCTTTGAACTGCGCGCCGGGCGCGATGTCGATGCGGCCCTGGTCGAGCAGAAAATCGGTGCCCGCGATGGGCGTGCGGCGGCGCCGGAACTGGCGATAGAAGCTCACCGGCGCGGGCAGGTGCTCCATCAGCAGCACAGCGCGGCGATAGATGATGCGCGCGTGGCGGTAGTAGGTGCGCATCCAGTAGGCTGGGTCGGCGGTGCCGCGCGTCTCGAGGCCGATGGAGCGCGCGGCAGCCTCGTCCTGCGACTGCCAGTCGAGCGTGTTGTCGTCGCGCCCGTGGCGGAAATGAAGAAAGCAACGCGCCGCGGCCAGGAAATCGAAAGCCGCCTCAGCATCGCCCCGCGCGCTCTGGAAGACGCCGCCACGCTGCCGCGGCCACTCCTTCGTCTCCTTGAGATGAAAGAGCAGCGCAAACCACACGGCAAGATGATAGTCGCGCAACCCGCCGGGACACTCCTTCAGGTTCGGCTCGAGATGAAAGATCGTGTTGCCATACTTGGCGTGCCGTGCGCGCGCAATCTCGCCCAGCTTCTGCGTGATGGTGTTCCACTCGCTCAGCACCAGCCCCGGCAGCGTGGTCTGGTGGATCTGCTGGTAGAGCGGAAACTGCCCCGCGAGGAAGCGCCTGTCCAGCGTGGCCAGCGTGAACTCCAGATTGTCGGGGTCGAAGCGCCCGGCTTCCTTGAGCGTGCGCGAACTGGGGCTGGCGCGCAGGCCAATGTCCCACATGCCCTGGATGATGGCGCGAACGCCCTCCTTGGCCTGCATCTCGACCTTTTCGTCGCTGAAAACAAACAGCACATCGATGTCCGAACAGGGGAACAGGTCCTTGCGCCCATAGCCGCCCAGGGCCAGCAGAGCCATGCTGTGCCCCGGCTGCTCCGGAAAGGCCCGCCGCCACATATCGATCAGGATCCGATCCACCACGGCCGAGCGCCGGCGGATGGCGGCTGTGCCATCCCCGGTGCGCTCATACGTCTGACGGACGAGCGCCATCTCGCGAAGATACTGCTCCCGTAGATCGTCTACTGCCAGAACGATTGGATCCATAGATTTTTTTCGTGTGGCTTGCCGGAGCAAGAAGGCTTGTGAAACAAGAATAAGCGATGTTGACGCGGAATGTGAATTTTTGGTGATGAGAAGGAGCAAACTGGGGGTTCTATACGGTATCAAAGTGAATGTCATACGAGAAAATCCGGAGGACGATTGGCTGGGCAGGCGCCTGCACCGAAGATCTGGGCCTGGCGATTGCCGATGCGCGCAGACCACGGATGCTAGCTTGGGTCGAATGCCGAACGCAGGTTAGCGGCTGAGCGTACCCATTCTCGCCGCGAGATTGGACATTGCCGATTCCACCCGCTAACCTGCTAACTTGCTGCCTCAAGAAGTGGCGCGAACCCGCTGAGTTTGTCTTTGAAGACTCCGGGAATATTCGCCGCAGATCGAGACTTACCCGGAAGTCCCCAGGAGCCCCCATGCTTCGTCTGTTCAAGATCGCGTCCTCATTGATTCAGCCCGCAACGACTCACAGTGGGTGCCCCATCCTTGCGCCTTTTTTCTGGCGCAAGGGTGGGAAACCTCAACACTTTTTGAGGGCCGGAGCAACAGTTGGCCTGGCGCTTGCCACAGTTTCGGCATCTGGCCAGATTTCCGCCCCTGTGCCGCCCATCGCCGCCCACCCGGAGCGCCCGCAGCCGCCAACCCGCGATCCTCATACTCCTGGGTATGTTGAGGCTCGCGAACTGCCCGATGGCGCAAATGCTCCGGCCAATGCGGACGGCAACTTCATTCTCGGCCCCACGCACTTGCCCGCGCCCGAGCTCACGGCGCAGGACGGCGTGCCGCACGGCGCGGTGATCGAGTTCACCATGAGCTCGTCCGATAGCAAAATCTATCCCGGCATCGCGCGCGACACAGGCACATTTGGCGCGCCCGATCCTGCCGATCCTGCCAGGCTGATCGTAACCACAAGCCATCCGGCTCCCTATACGCGCAAGGTCGCGGTCTACGTTCCCAGCCAATATGTGCCGGGCACTGCGGCGCCCTTCATCGTCGGCGCGGACGGCATCGACCACGCGCTCTTCACGGCGCTCGACAATCTGATCGCCGAGCGCAAGGTGCCGGTCATGATCGCCATCTCAATAGGCAACGGCGGCGGAGACGCGCAGGGCAGCGAGCGCGGCCTTGAATACGACACCATGTCCGGCCGCTACGCCGAGTTCGTCGAGACTGAACTGCTGCCGCTGGTTGAAGCGCAGGCGCACGTGAAGCTGACCCACGATCCCGAGGGCCGCGCCACCATGGGCGGCAGCTCCGGCGGATCGTGCGCGCTCATCATGGCCTGGTATCATCCCGAGTGGTACCACCGCGTGCTCACTTATTCGGGCACCTACATCAATCAGCAGTGGCCATCGAATCCGCAGTCTCCGCACGGTGCATGGGAGTTTCACGAGCACCTGATTCCATCGAGCCCGGCCAAGCCCATTCGCATCTGGATGGAAGTGGGCGATCGCGATCTTTTCAATCCGAACGTTATGCGCGACAACATGCACGACTGGGTAGTCGCCAATGAGAACTTGGCGCGCGTGCTTGCCGCCAAAGGGTATCACTACCAGTTTGTGTTTGCCCGCAACGCCGGCCACGTTGACCACGCGACGAAGCTGCAAACGCTGCCTGAGGCGCTTGAATATGCGTGGCAGGGATATTCTGTCACAGCGGCGAAGAATTGACGAGGATGTGTCTTGAAGACGGCGGGCACTTCGTGCGTTCCTCATAGGCACCTGGAAAAACCGACGATGAAAAATGTTCTGCTCTCAACCATGTTGATTTGCGTCGCGTTTCCGGCGTTGGCCGCCTCCGTCTTCACCACGCGGCTCGAAGATCCCAAGGCCGTCTACCTCACCGCGCAGGAATTCGGCGCGCGCGGCGATGGCGCGGCCGACGATACAGCCGCCATCCAGGCAGCCATCGACAAGGCCGCCGGCACAGGTCGCGAGGGCATCGTGTTCATCCCCGCGGGCCGCTACCGGCTCGCGCGCACCGTCTACCTCTGGCCGGGCGTGCGCGTCGTCGGCTATGGCGCTACGCGGCCAGTCTTTGTGCTGGCCGCGAACACGCCGGGCTTTCAAACCGGCGTGGGCGTGATGGTGATCTTCACCGGCGCGCGCATCGCCGATCCGCACAGCGGCGCGCGGGTTCCATTCCCGCCGCCGGGCAGCGTGCCCCCCAACGATGCGATCGCCGACGCCAATCCCAACACTTTTTATTCAGCGATGAGCAACATCGATTTCGAAATCGGCGATGGCAATCCGGCAGCCATCGCCATTCGATTTCACGTCGCGCAGCACTCGTATCTGAGCCACATGGATTTTCACATCGGCTCGGGACTCGCCGCGCTTACCGAGGTAGGCAACGAGGCCGAGGACCTGCACTTCTTCGGCGGACGCTACGGCATTCTTACCGACAAAACGTCGCCCGCGTGGCAATTCACGCTCATTGATTCGACTTTCGACGGCCAGCGCGAGAGCGCCATTCGCGAACACGAGGTGGGACTCACACTCATCCGCGATACGTTTCGCAACGTTCCCACGGCCATCGATATCGATCCTGAATATTCCGACGAAATGTGGGCCAAAGACTGCCGCTTCGAGAATATTTCGGGCGCAGCGGTCGTTGTCAGCAACGAGAAAAATCCGCAGACAGAGATCGGATTTGAGAACGCGGTGTTGAACAATGTGCCGGAGTTCGCGCGTTTTCGCGAGAGCGGAAAGACGGCACCGGGCAAGGGCCCGATGTATCGCGTGAGCAGCTTCAACTACGGGCTCATCGTGCCGGGCTTGGGCATGATGGGCGAGATCGGGATGAACTACAACGCTGAGCCGCTCAGCACAATGCCCGCGCCGCTCGCACCCGCGATCCCGGCGCTGCCGCCCACTGAAGACTGGGTCAACGTGCACACGCTCGGCGTGGCTGGCGACGGCGCGACCGATGACACGGCCGCCATCAGGAAGGCCATCGACGCGCATCGCGTGCTCTATTTTCCTGCCGGTCACTACGTCGTGAGCGACACGATCGATCTCAAACCGGACACCGTGCTCATCGGCCTTCATCCAACGTTTACGCAATTCGATCTGCTCGATGAAACGCCAGGCTACCAGGGCGTAGGCGCGCCGCGCGCTGTGATCTCCGCGCCCGCTGGCGGCACAAATATTGTGAGCGGCATCGGCATCTTTGCGGGCGGAATCAATCCGCGCGCGGTTGCGTTGTTGTGGAAGGCCGGCGAGCGCTCGCTGGTGGACGATGTGCGTTTTCTCGGCGGCCACGGCAGCGGCACCAACCCTTACAACAACAACCACACGGCCGACTCCGACCTCAAGAAGCGCTGGGACGGGCAGTATCCGAGCCTGTGGGTTGCCGACGGCGGCGGCGGAACATTCGCCGACATCTGGACTCCGAACACATTTGCGCAGTCGGGATTCTATGTGTCGAACACGCGCACTCCCGGCCATGTGTACGAGCTCTCGACCGAGCATCATGTGCGCAATGAGATCCGGTTCGATCACGTGGAGAACTGGGACCTGAACGCGCCACAGACTGAGGAGGAAGCAGGCGAGAGCCCCGAGTCGCTATCGCTTGAGTTCGACTGGTCAAAGAACATCACCGTGGCCAACTATCACGGATATCGCGTCACGCGTTCGCGCGCGCCATTCCCCGCCGCAGTGCGGCTCTATCACTCCGAGAACATTCACTTTCGCAACGTGCATGTGAACGCGGAGAGCGGATACGCGATCTGCGACGACAACGGCTGCGGCACATTTTTGCGTGTGAGCAAATTCCCTTACGAAAATGCAATCGAGGACGTTACGCAGCATCTTGAAGTTCGCGAGCGCGAGTTTGCCGTGCTCGACATTCCCGGCACGTGGCCTGCGTGGCGCAGATACGGACGGTCGAAGGTCATCGCGCCGCCTGACGAGGTCGAGAAGCTCGAAGACGGATTCTTCTCGATCGGCGGCGCCGCCGTTGACGCGCACGGCGAGCTCTACTTTGTCGATCGCCACCAGCAGCGCATCTACGCGTGGTCCGCGGCCGAGGGGCTCACCGTGGAGCGCGACAATGCGCTCGACCCCGTGAATCTCGCATTCGATAAGGCAGGCGATCTCATGGTGGTCTCGTCCGCCGGCCCCGAGGGCACGGTCTATTCGTTCCACCCCGGATCGCCGCCGGATCAGCTTACGGTGATCGCGCCCACCGGCGCAAAGCCGCATCCCGGCGCAGCCGCCATACTGCCGGCGAACTACTGGAACAACGGCGAGTTCAGGAATCAGCTTGACTTCAATACGTTCAAATACACAACGCTCGGCGAGATGTTTGCGCGCGATGTGTCGACGCCCAAGGCGCGCGAATACGTCTCGTCCGACGGCAGCGTGTTTCTGCCCGCAGGCCGCGTCTTTCAGCAGGGGCCGCTCGATTTGAGCGGCTGGCGATTCTCTGACAATCTCGACACCGCCGGCTTCATCGTTGCTCCGCAAGGCAAGCGCGTCTACGTCAGCAGCGCTTCGGAAGATCGCACCTACAGCGCGCTGGTTGGCGCCGATGGCGCACTCAGCGATCTCAAGCCGTTTGCCGAGCGCGGCGGCGAGAGCGTCGCGGTCGATGCCCGCGGCAATGTGTATGTGGCCAACGGGCAGATATTTGTCTACGATCGGGCAGGCAAGCAGATCGCCGAGATCGATGTGCCGGAGCGTCCGCTCGACCTCGTCTTTGGCGGCGAGGGCGGCCGCTTGCTGTTCATTCTGTCCCACCACGCGCTGTATGCCGCCCAGGTGCGCGCGGCGAGATAGTGCCCCCAACATTGGCTAGCTCAACCCGCCGATTGCGCGCAACATCCACCCGCCGCTAAACTTGTTGCAGCGCGCGAAATCGGATGTTGACTTCCATGATTCGACTTTACGCGTACGGGGCAAGCCGGAGCGGGGCTTCGCTGTGAAGGATGCGGAGCAAAGGGACATACCTATTCCTTCCGATTTGCTTGCAAGCCTCACAGATCGGCGCACGGCGTCGCGAAAGGACACCATGATTCTCGCCAACAGGCAGGGCGAGCCGCAAGGTCATTTGCTGAGGAGGCTGGAGCAAGTGGCGACGCGGGCAGGGGTGGTGCCGGAAGTGGGATCGGTCACCTTGCATCGCTTCCGCCGAAAGCACATCACAATTCTCCTACGGAGCGGCCTCGACCTTGCCACTGTACAACGGAACGCGGGACGCTCCGATCTTGCGTCCACCACGCGCTATTTACGACCGGAGTCGGCGGCTGAGACCCAGGACCGGATGAGTGCCATGGTGTGGGAGTAGTCAAACTGCACAGAATGCATACGCATGCCGGTGTCGTCGCAAATGGGTCCGAAAAATACGCCGCATTAACCCAACAAAATCACGGGCCCGATCTCCCCGATTCGGCTGTTCCAAAAGCCTAAGGATTATGGAACGACGGAGAATCAGCTTGTTTGAGCCAGCAGACGACCAATCGCTATTCGCTCTCCGGCAAGCGATCGGTCCCGGCAGATTTGAACCTCCTCAATCTCGGCCATTGCCCAGCGATCTGCGGAACAAGAAGCCTTCGAGCCAACTTATGGTGCGGCAAAAAATCTGTAGTCGGTGTAGATCCACGTGCCATTGTAGTTGGTGTAGAGGCGCGCGTAAATCGTCTCGCCATTGACGGGCATGTTGGTCCGCGTCACCGAAGTCGTGTCGAGCACGCCTGAGGAATACACGTTCTGTGACCCAACGCCGGTCGAACCCAGCCAG
>Ga0182024_10017132_pt1 | contig 13651 bp, 16 predicted proteins | sample P32metaG_FD_120480 | JGI IMG/M metagenome (GOLD analysis project Ga0182024, IMG submission 120480) | Permafrost microbial communities from Stordalen Mire, Sweden - P3-2 metaG (Illumina Assembly) | ecosystem: Environmental > Terrestrial > Soil > Wetlands > Permafrost | place: Sweden: Stordalen... | reverse complement strand
TTCGTGGCTGCGTGGGACAAGGTCATGAACCTCGATCGCTTCGACCTCGCCTGATCGGCGTTCCCGGTCTGGTGACCAGTTCAGGTCGAACCGGTCACCAGAGACGCCAGCATGATTGACCGGCTCGAAGCGCCGTGCCCGGTGTTCGATATCACGACTGCATCGGCTGTGCTCGAGGGTGCCTTCGGGCTGTCCGGTGAACTCCTCGCCCTCCATGGTGAGCGTGACCTCAACTACCGGGTCACTGACGACGGAGGACGGCGGTTCCTCCTCAAATTTCACAACCCGGCCGACGGTCTCGATGTCGTCGAGATGCAGACAGCGGCGCTTTCGCACATCGGGCGCGTCGACCCGACTCTCCCCGTCTGCAAGGTCGTTCCTGGACGAGATGGGGCGCCTTGGCTGTCGGCAACGGCGTCGGACGGACGGACCTCCTATGTGCGGTTGCTCACGTTCCTCGACGGTCGTCACTCGCAACGGGAGGAACTGGATGATCGGGCGCTCTTTGGTTGGGGCCAGACGGTCGCCAGGCTCGGTCGAGCATTGCGCGGCTTCTTCCATCCTGCCGCCGCTTACGAGATCCAATGGGACATCGGGCGCACCTCCGCGCTTCGCTCCCGCCTCTCACATGTGAGCGGTCGGGTTGGCGAGGTCACCACTGAGGTGGTCGATCGATTCGACGCAAGGGTGCGCCCCGTGATCGCCAGTTTGCGGGCACAGGTGATCCACAACGACATGAGTCGGGAGAACGTGCTCGTCGACGAGGGCGGCATGGTCATCGGGATCACCGACTTTGGCGACATGACGCATGCAGCGCTCGTGTGTGATCTCGCTGTCGCGATTGCGGATGTGCTCGACGGGCGCACCGACTCGCTCGAGATGGCGGCGCCCATGGTGGACGGATACAACACCATGACGCCCCTCGAGGACGAGGAGGCTCGCATCCTCGCCGACCTCGTCGCCGCCCGCTGTGCCACAGCACTCGTCGTGACGTCTTCGAGGAAGGAGTCGCACCCGGCAACGTCGTCCTTCCCCGAGGGCGCATGGCAGTTCCTGCAACTCATCGAGGCGGCGGGCTTCGACCAGGTCGCCTCCCGCTTTGCGGGATACGCGACACGCCAAGCCAGCCGACACAGCCTCACTCACCGAACACGGACGACCGCTGAGCTACTGGCGGCGCGAAAGTCCGTGCTCGGGCCGCTGACCGTGAGCTATGACGAGCCCATTCACCTTGTGCGCGGAGACGGAGTCTTCGTGTTCGGATCGCATGGCCAGCAGTATCTGGATGCCTACAACAACGTGCCTGTCGTCGGGCACTGTCACCCCGAGGTTGTCCGGGCGGTGGTGGAGCAGACGCGGCAGCTCAACACGAATACCCGCTATCTCCACGAGGCGAGCGTGGAGCTGGCGGAGCGACTTCTGCAGTCGGCGTCGGGAGGACTCGACCGAGTCTTGTTCGTGAACTCCGGGAGCGAAGCCAACGACGTCGCGTGGCGGATCGCCCGGTTCGCGACCGGTCAGAGCGGTGCGGTCGTCACGAGCTATGCCTACCACGGGGTTACAGAGGCCACGAGCAGCCTCTCGCCCGAAGGGTGGCCGCCCGGCTTCTCGCCGATGCACGTGCGGTTGCTTCCACCGCCGTTCCCCACCGGTCGAAGCGAGCCGGACAACGGAACCGCGCAGCACCCACAGAGCGCTCGGGAGATCGAAACGGCGGTCGAGGAGCTCTCCGGGTCTGGTTTCGGTGCGGCCGCGTTCTTCCTCGATCCAGCTTTTACCAGCGACGGTATCCTCGGACCTTCGAACCGATGGGTTCAGCAGGCGGAAGCGGCCTTCCGAGCGAGCGGGGGGCTGTTCGTCGCCGACGAGGTGCAGGCCGGCTACGGCCGAACCGGCGAAGGTCTGTGGAGCATCGCCACTTCCGGCGTGCAACCGGACGTCATGACTCTCGGCAAGCCCATGGGCAACGGATTCCCGATAGCCGCTGTTATCACTCGATCGGATATCGCCGACAGCTTCATGGAGGCGACCGATTACTTCAGTACCTTCGGCGGGAACACCGTCGCTTGCGCTGCCGGGCTCGCCGTGCTGCGCGTCGTCGAAGAAGAGGGCCTGGTCTCGAACGCCCGGACGGTCGGCGCCTATTTGCTCCGGCGACTCGACGAAGTGGCGGCATGCCACGACTCAATCGGACAAGTGCGCGGATGGGGCATGCTCGCCGGCATCGACATCGTGCACGACGAGAGCCGCCAAGCCGACCGGCATCGTGCCGATGCGATAGCCAACCGGCTCAAGGAGCTGGGCGTCCTCGTCGGTACGACAGGGCCGGAGAACAACGTGCTCAAGATTCGCCCACCGCTCGTATTCGACCAGAGCAACGCGGACCTCGTTGCGGACCGACTCGACATGGCGCTCTCCGAGAATCGCGGACGAACGTCAAAGACCGGGTGAGACGCCCCCGTGGTAGCCGGCGAGAAAACCGGCGAATTCAAGGCGCTCGGCACTGAACGAAGAGGCGGTGGGTTGGCGGTTGCCTACTTGCAATGCTGGCAACTAGTTTCACAGAGCGCAATCTCTCGAGCGCCTCCCTACACGAGGCGCACCGGGGTTTGTTCGGGACAGGTGCTTGTCAGGTGCCGAAAAGGCCACGACGGGGGAGGAATAGATGGCGGCAAATGAGAACGCCGACCTAATCCGGGAGGGCTACCAGGCATTTCAGTGGATGAACCTCGCTGCGTTCGGGCACATCCTGACTGACGACTGTGTGTGGCACGTCCCAGGCCGAGGTGAGCTGGCGGGTGTTAAGAACGGCCGTCAAGCCATACTCGAGTACTACACGGATCTCGGGAAGCTGACTGGTGGGACCATCAATATCCAGCTGCATGACGTGGTGGCCAACGAGGAGCACGTGGTCGGTCTGCATCACGTCTCGGCGAAGCGGGCCGGAAAGACCGTCGAGAGCATGCAGGCGATCGTCTTCCACATGCGTGATGGCCGGGTTAGCGAGGCGTGGGAGCTGCTCTTCAATCTCTACGGCATGGACGAGGCGTTCGCCTGAGCCCTGCTGGTTCCTTGTTATGGGCTCACGCCTTCGACGTGGACGTCGGGTCCGAGCTTTCGGGAGATGTCCTTGACGACGTCCCCTTCGACGACCTGACGCCAGCGCTGCGTCTGCTCGATCCTGACGACGATCACGTGGTGGGCACAACGGGCCTTCGCCACTGTGGCGATCGTTTTCACCGGCTTGCGGGAGGCGGCGATCTGTCCCCAGGCCTCCGCTCCGCTCCGCTCGATCAGCCCGATCGCCGTCTCGACTTGACGCTTTTGATCGTCCATCTCCCGGCGTGAGGGAAGGAGGCCAGGGTTCATGAGCCCGTACTTCGAGCCGTAAATACGGGCGATGGTGACCACGGCCACCGCTGACCCACTACTCAGCTCGAGGGCCTTCTTGACTGCGGAGGCCGGAATCGGATCCCCCATCGGGGCCGCGATCAGCACACCGGCTGGTTGTGTCGGCTGCGTGTCGAACTTGCGGCGCCCGAAACGGCGGCGGACCGGATAGGTAGACAACGCCAAGAACTCAGCGTTGGCGCGTTCGAACGTCGCCAGGGTCATAGAGTGGCATTACCGAGATCGACGCCGGAACATTGGCTCCCGCCGACTCTATCTCCACGCCGATGCCGGGAATCGCGTGGGCTGGTTCGACATAACCCATTGCGACGCCACGCTTTTGCGTCGGCGAGTAGGAACCACTGGTCACCTGACCTATTTTGACGCTGTCGACCAAAATTGGATCGCCCGTATTCACGACATCCGTACCCTCGAGCTTCATCCATACCATCGTCCGACCGACGCCGCTCTTTCTTATCGCCGCGAGTGCCGCCCCGCCATTGAACTCGCCTTTCCCGAAGACCACCACACGACCGATTCCGGCCTCGAACGGGTTCGTCATCGGATCATGATCGTTGCCCACCAGCAAGTATCCGGCCTCCTGCCGGAGGCTTTCCAAGGCAGCTTGCCCGCATGGCAATATGTCTTTGTCCTTCCCCGCGTCCAACAGTCCACGCCACAGTGCTTCCGCACCGCTGGGTTCCAAGTGGAACTCGTATCCCCGTTCGCCCGTATACCCCATCCGAGCAAGGATGCACTCGGACCCCGTGGCGCTCGCCCGGGTGAACCCATAATACGGCACCGAGTCAACTACACCAGGTCCTACCAGGGCCTCGACGACCGACGCGGACTCAGGTCCCTGGACGGCCAACGTCGTCCACGTGGAGGTGATATTCGAGACCTCGACGTCGAACTCCGACGCCTGTGCCGACACCCAGTCGAAGTCACTCTCCGAACCAGTTATCAGGACATACTCATTGTCGCCCAGTCTCCACAAGGTGCCATCATCGACCATGTTACCGTCGAGGTTGCACATGGCCGTATAGCGAACGCGGCCTACCCCCAAGTTCTTGAAGTCATTGGTGAGCAACTTTTGCACGAACTGCAAGGCGGCAGGGCCAATGATCTTGAATTCCGCCATATAGTCGAGATCACAGATGCTGACGCGGTTTCTCGTCGCGAGATGTTCTTCAACATGTCCTCGCTCATACTGCCAAGGTAGCCAGTAACCGAAAAGCTCCTGCATCTCGGCACCCGCGGCCATCCCGACCTCATGAAAAGGCGTCTGCTTTGCAGTCATAAGCCCTACTTTCTAAAGATTCCGAACTGTCTGGGGGTTCGAATGCGGTGATCTCGCGTCTGCAGTATTCGGCGGCACGTCCAAGGTTCGCGTTCGGACCAGCTGGACCGCAGTGGTCGATTCAGTGGACGACCAGAACAGGTCTGTCCGCATGGTGGAGCACCTTATGAGCGGTGCTGCCGATCAGCAAGCTCTCGAGCTCATTGTGGCCCCGCGTGCCCATCACGATAATCGAGGCGTCACAAGCCTTCGCGGCCCGCAGAATCTCCTTGGACGCATGGCCATGGAGTGCTTCCACGATCTCACCATGCACCTTCACTCCAGCTTGCTTGAGCATCTCCTGCGCTGTGGTCACCGGCTCGCTCGCCTCGGCACTATCTTCCTCAGCGGGAAACCCGCCGCGCCCCATTACCTCTCTCTCCCTCACATGGAGCAGAAATACCTCGGCCCCCGCAAGCACGGCCAAATCCTTCGCTAAGGCCAACACTCGCTCTCTATGCGGCGAATGGTCGACTGCCACTAACAGTCTGTCGAACATCGTCCCCCCATCCCTGAAGATCGTCGCGCGGCTGGCGTGACTGTCAGCGTACTCTGTGTCACTGCCGGTTGAAAGTTGTCCCCGAAGTTGGTAGGCATCCGTGTGGGCCGGATCCTACAGGTGCTCTTTCACGTCGTCGGAATCGACACCGCCGGGAGACCCAGCCACAATGGGCACCGAGCCGAGAGGCGCCAAGCCGTCACGCCGGTCGGTCCTCTTTCGCCAGAGGTACAGCGGTACGTACGCGGCCACAACCAAGAAGCCCAAAATGAACAGCGTGGGACCTTGGCCAGGGCCGACCGAGACGTTCGGCGAATCCCACCCACCGGCGAAGTAGACGAAGGTGAGGAAAAGCGCCATGAGTAGGGCGATCCATGTGAAGATGCCGGGCAGGCGGAACTCGCTGATCTGGTCCTTGCGGAACCGGCGCACGAAGACGTACCCGTACAGACAGATGATGATGGCGAGGAGGTAGCCGACGTTGGAGAAGATGTAGATGCGCACCGGCGACCCGAATAGGCCGACGATCATGGAGCAGACCAGGTTGAACATCATGGCACGATCCGGTGCGTGGTGCTTGTTCTTGTGCATGAAGAACTTGGGTATCAACCGGTCCTCCGAGGCCTGGAAGAGCGACCGGCCCACTCCCATGAGTGCGTTCAGACACGTCAGCAGCAAAGCGGCGATGAGCGGGATGCCGATCAAATACTTGACGTAGCCCTCGTGGCCGAAGATGTGGTCGGCGAAGTTGGTGTACTCGGTCAGCGGGTCGGAGGACTTGAGAGTCGCTCCGAGCACGGCCACGAACATGATGGCGGTGCCGGCGTAGATGAACAGCCCGTAGATGCCCTCGGCGGTGAGGGCGATCTTGGCATCCCGGCGCGGATTACGGCACTCGGCCACATAGCAGGCGGCCGACTCCACGCCAATGCCATTCCACGAGATGACGAAGAGCCATCCGAATAGGAAGAAGAACGTGGCGGTATGGGGATCGGCGTAGTGGAAGCCGGCGACGTTGGACCAGTGGAAGCTGCTGGGCTTCAACGCCGGCAGGATGATCAGCAGCGTGAGGGGCACCATCGAGACCACGCCGAGGACAGTGGCGAAGCCGGTACCGAGGCGGATCCCCAGCCAGCAGGGGATGAACAGGATCAGCAGCCCGACCAAGGTGACGATGAGCACCCCGATGCCCTCTGGCGACCCGTAGGTCCCGATCGGGTCGACCGTCTTTCCTAGCGGCAGGTGGAACAGCACGGCGATGTAGCTGGCGGCCAGGATCATGTTGATCGGTGCCGCCGGGAACCACCCCAGCCAGTAGCTCCAGCCGGCGAGACCCCCGATGTGGCGCGCCGTGGTCTCACCCAATGGCCTGAAGCTCTCGTAGGCGTAAGACGGGGTGCCACCGGTACGGTGCGGCCAGAGGGCGGCCAGCTCCCCCATGCACAAGCACACGACCAGTCCGATCACCTGGATCCCGATGAGACACGGAATGGCCGCCGCCCCCATCGCCTGGACGGCGAATGGCGTGATGCCGACGACCAAAATCACCCCCGCCAGTCCCATGACGAAGGCACCTTGCCAACCGATGCCTCGCGTGAGCGAAGTGGCGACTTCGCCGGGTGGCGCTGTGGTGATGCGATTGTCGGTGCTCACGGCGGCATCTCCTTGCTCGGCCCTGACAGTGTCAAGCAGGCATCCCTCGCCTCAGACGCGCTTAGATTGCACCTACGCCGCTGGGATGTCAAACGAAAGCGCGTGAGTGTCGCTGGTCCGGTTGCGCGAGCTTGCCGGGAGAAGACCGTTTCCTGGGGTGAAACGCCGTTACCTGAGAGGGATATGGGCGCCCACGAGGTTCGGGTTGCCGAAGAACCCGAAGTTTCCGGTGGTGACGCGGGCTACGCCGCCGTGCTCATGAGGCTGACGCCGAAACCATGGGCTTCGCTCTGCCGTGGCAGTCGCTTCGCCCCGCTGGCCGGATCGCGGCGATGCTCGAAGGAGTCGGCACTGGGGTCGTCGAACAGCTGGCCGGTGGCGAGCAGGGGCCACTGCGCGCCCTGACGCGCTCCTGCCGGGCGGCGCTTGCCTGCGGACTCGAGGCTGGCCGGCGCCAGCCTTCCAGCCCCACCCGTTCTTGACCCGTTCTTGCCCACGGTGTCTGCTCTAGATGGACACTTTGTCGGCGAGTCTCGTGACAGAGGCGTCAAAAATGAGCTTGCGCCGTGAACGACGTCTCAACATCGGCCTCGAGGTCGAGCTCGAGGCCGATGCCCAGCGAGCCGTCACCTGCAACCTGGTATCAGGACAACCCTGAATGCTCCAGAGCGTATGGGGCAACCGGGACCGATGGCGTGAGGGTCTCCCGACCGACGACCAACACCGGGCACGTTGCCGTCGCGCGAAGGCGCTGGATCAAGGGTCTCCTGAGCCACGAGGGGTGCCGCCGCCTGGCGTCCGCGAGGACGATGCGGTCCGCTCCCCAGCGCTCCGCCGCCGCCGCGATCGCAGCCGCCCTCTGGTCGTAGAGGGCACTGACCACCCAGCCTCGGGCCTCGATGCCCGCCATCGAGAGCTTGAACACGGCCAGCTCGGTGATGAAGTTGCTGTCTGACAGCCCCTCGAGCGCGAACGACGGCCCGCCGTAACGCTCGTACGCCTGCACGTGGAGAACGACGACCTCAGCCGCGCGGCCGCCCTCCATGCCGGATATGGCGTTCACGACCGCATCGAAGCCCTCCAGTTGCTCGACGGCCACCAGGATTTTCGTTGCCTCTGAAGCCATCAGCCTCACCCTTCTAACTGGGACGTCGTACCCACGACATCCGTGATTGGGATGATGTTAGAAGCTATTGGGACAAAATCCATCCCCAGTATTAGCGTTGCTTATAGATCTGGCGCGCCTGCAGGCCCCGGTTCGAGCGATAATCGCCGGAAGCTCTGTCCGGATCACTCTGTAGCAGATCGTACGGAGTTCGCGCTAAATTGAAGCAATGCTGTCAGATGGCGCGGCTACCACAGGCGTCGAGGAGCTCGATCAGGCGCTGGGTGGCCTGTACTGGGGCGACAACGTCGTCTGGGTCTGCGACGGTCCGGACGATGAGCTGCGCGAGCCGTTCTTCAGGGCGATCGTTCAGCATCGAGGCGATTACGGCGGTGCCGCCTACGTTGCGGCCCGGGGTGAGTTGGAACGCGTGAGGCGCACCTACCCCGGCCTCGCAGTGATCGACGCCCGCCCCGGATCGTCGCTCGAGGACCGCGGCGCACTGCTGGCAGCCATTCGCCGTTTCTGCCTGGCCTCTCCTCAGCCGCTGATGATCTTCGACTCGCTCGGTGTCATGGCAGAGCAGTGGGGCGTCGGGCCGGCGAGCGCCTTCTTCGCTCGGTGCTGTCCCATGCTGCTCGATCTTGGAGCCATCGCCTATTGGTCCCTGCCGGCGTCCCCGCGGCTCCGAGCGTTGGCGGACGAGATCGAGCGGATCACCCAGTGCATCGTCGTCGTGCACGGCGACCGCCTCCGTATCGCCAAAGCGGAGGGTCGAGGTCCTGGGGTCCAGGGCCGGCTCTTCCGCTACAGCTCGTCGGCCGAAGGTGTGTCGCTCTCAGAGTCACCAGCTGCCGCCCGGGTCGGGGCGGCGATTCGTGCCTACCGTCTTCGCCGCGACCTCAGCCAAACGGCGATGGCAAAGCTGGCCGGGGTATCGCCCAGCGCCATCTCCCAAGCCGAGAGAGGCGATCGCGGTTTGTCGCTCGACACCCTCCTCCAACTCTCGACCCGCCTCAACGTGACGCTCGACGAGCTGCTGGGTGGCGAGATCTCGCCTGACTACCGGATCAGGCGCCGCCACACCGTGTGGGACCTGCCCACTACGACGGAAGTGATCCCGCTACTTGACGACGCCGAGGCGGGACTTCGTGCCTACCTCGTGTCGCTGCAGCCCAGGTCCGTCGCGAACGCACCCTTCCCTCACAAGGGTCCCGAGCTTGCTGGTGTGGTGACCGGGCTGGTGCAGGTCACAATCGGACCGGGGCGGCCGGTGCTTCGGGCGGGCGACGTTCTCCTGGCGGCACGTCGATCGATCACGAGCTGGCGGAACGTGGGCGATACGCCTGCGCTCAGCTACTGGGTGTTGCGAGACTGACGTTCTTTGCCCGAGCCGCAGGCTGCACCTCCGCGACCGAGTAGGCGCTCTCCGAACGGCCGGCTGGCGAGCCCTTCAATCAAGAGGGGAAGTTGCAAATACTTAGCGTGCAGGCTAATAATGCTGCCGTGCCTCCTGCCGTGCCTCCTGCCGTGCCTCCTGCCGTGTCGACCGACGTGGCGCTTCCGCCACCCAGGCTCGACGAGATCGAATGTGTCTTTGTGGCGCTGTCGCACGAGGCCCGGCGCCACGTCGTGCAGCTGCTGTCGCACTTCGGCGGCGAGCTGCCGTCGGGCTATCTCGCGAAGCGTTTCGCGCACAGTTGGCCGACGACCACTCGCCACCTCCACGTCCTCGAAGCGGCGGGTCTCGTGAGCGTCCGGCGTGAAGGACGCAACTGCGTCTATCGCCTCGAACGCGATCGCCTTCGGCATGTCGTCGGCGGCTGGCTGGCGATGCTCGATCCACCCACGCCCGAACAGACCTGGCGGTCGTCAGGTCCGCGCTCAGTCATGAAAGGACAACAACAATGAACGACACTCCGAAACTGTTCCGTGTAACGCTTGAGGTCGCGGACCTTGAGACCGCTACCCAGCTCTACGTCGATCTGTTCGGCGACTTCGGCCAACGGCACCCGGGCGCGCGTCACTACTTCGACTGTGGCGGCGTGATCGTCGCTGTCCTCGACGTCTCGCAGGGCGGTATGTCGCCGACGCCCGGACCGAAGTCGTTGTTCTTCGTGGTTGACGATGTCGACGCCGTGCACGCGCGGGCGGAGCGGCTCGGTGTGCTCGCCCCCTATGACGTCCACGGTGAACCAGCTGGCGTGGTGACAACTCGCCCCTGGGGCGAGCGTTCCTTCTACATCGTCGATCCGTGGGGCAATGATCTGTGCTTCTGCGAGAACGGCACGCTGTATACCTAAGGGGTCTTGCCGGAGGAGCACGTCTTCGCGACCAAAGCGTGCGATGCCGTCCGCACCAGGCCGGCCAGCAGCTTCCGAAGCTCGGAAGAGCCAGGCGGCCCGGGGGTTTCGATCACATGCGGCAGCCGTAGGTGGCAACCCGAGCGGCCTGCGTGAGAAGGTACTCCCGCTCGCGGAGGTTCCCTGTGTGGCTCGCAGCGGCGCGGTAGCCCTCGATGGCTGCGTCGCGATCGCCAGCTCGCTCGTGGAGGTGCGCCCGAACCGCTGCGAGCCGGTGGTGGTCGCCGAGCGGGCGTTCGAGCTCGGCCAGGAGCGCCAGTCCCGCAGCAGGGCCCTCGACCATGGCGACGGCCACGGCGCGGTTGAGCCGGACGACGGGGTTGCCGGTGAGTCGTTCGAGTCGCTCGTAGAGGGTGGCGATGTCGGCCCAGCGGGTCGCCTGGTGCGAGGGCGCCTCGGCGTGAAGCGCGTTGATCGCTGCCTGCAGCCCGTACTCGCCGGTTGGCGCGTGCCGGAGGGCGGCGGTGGCGTGCACGAGGCCGTCGTTGATCAGATCGCGGTTCCAGCGGGAACGGTCCTGCTCCGCAAGGGGCACGAGCGCTCCGTCGGGCGTGGTGCGAGCCGGGCGGCGCGCCTCGCTCAGCATCATCAGCCCGAGGAGGCCTTCGACCTCGGCTTCGTCGGACAGCGACTCGAGCAGCATCCGGGTCAGGCGGATCGCCTCCACGGCCAGGTTGGGCCGGCCGAGCTCCGCCCCTGCGCTCGTGGCGTACCCCTCGTTGAACAGCAGGTAGAGCACGTGGAGCACCGAGCGCATCCGCCGAGCGCTGTCCTCGCCGGTGGGGAGCCGGAACGGCTCGTCGAACTCACGTAACTTCGCCTTCGCCCGGCTGATGCGCTGGGCCATCGTCGCCTCGGGGACCAAGAAAGCGGAGGCGATCTCTCGGGTCGTGAGACCGCCGACGGCCCGCAACGTCAAAGGGATGGCTGCACCCGGGCGAAGGCTCGGGTGGCAGCACAGCACCATGAGCACCAAGGTGTCGTCGGTGCCCAGCTCGGCGTCGGGCGGTCGGTGCATCGACCACGACGCCGCCAGCTCCTCCCGGCGCCGGCGGGCGGCGTCAGCCCGGTACTGGTTGGCGAGCCGGCGCGAAGCGACGCGAATGAGCCACGCCCTTGGGTCGTCGGGCTCGCCCTGCTCGGGCCACGTCATGGCAGCGGCCACCAGGGCCTCCTGTACCGCGTCCTCGGCGCCCCCGAAGTCACCGTAGCGACGGACGAGGACGCCGAGGACCTGCGGCGCCAGCTCCCGAAGCTGCTTCACACCTCTTCGGGCAGGGGCGCGCCCATCACCTGGCGGACCTCGATGTGATCGCCGATCGGCACGCCGTTCGGGCCGGGGGCGGCCGAAGCCCGGGCGGCAATGTTCAGCGCCCGCTCGAGCGACTCGACGTCCACAAGCCTGTAGCCCGCAAGCAGCTCCTTCGACTCCGGGAACGGGCCGTCGGTGATGACCGGGGCCGTGCCGGTATTGGTGACGGTCTTCGCCTGGTCCGACAGCCCCTGGGCGTCGACAAGCTCACCGCTGGCGAGCAGCTCGGCGTTGAGCGCCTGCTGGAAGGCAATGTGCGCCCGGATGTCCTCCGGGCGCCACTCGTGCATCGGCACGCCGCAGTTCTCGGCCGGGGCGTAGTGCTGGAGCAGCATGAATCTCATCGGTCCTATCCTCCCTTGCTGCGGCGCCATCGTGGCACCTCACCACTTGTAGGTCACCGCCGCAAGAGGATTCTCGACATCGGACGTCCGGCAAGCCAGGCGGCCGTCGCCGTTGACAAGTAGCTAGCAATGTGATATCATTTTATTAGGTGATCGGAGTGACAGGTATCGCCGGTACCAGGTCGCCGGTCACAGGAGGCAACCCCGATGTACACACCGACTGACAACCTCACGCCCTCTCAACCCGTCCTCATGAGATTTCTGGTCAGGTCATGGGAATACCGCAACCCCCGAGTCTGGGCGCGCGTGCGCTTCGCCTGTGGTATCTGGAACCTCGTCCTTGTCGTCCTTCTGCTCTCTCTCGGCGACTGGCGGGGAATCTCTTGGTGCTACTGGCTGGCAGCGTTGCCACTAGTGGGGGCGGCGCTGATCTTCTGGACCAGCTACCGCCTGCAGCAATGCGTCCAGAGCTAGCGCGCAGTATCCGTCGCAAGCGCCAAGATCCCACCGTCCATGATGCCCTGGGCCGATGGGCGGCCGATGAGTTCCGCAGCCTCAACGCACAGGTCGAGATGCTGCTGCGCCGGGCCCTCGACGACGCTGGGCGAATGCCCAAGAAGGCTGCCCTTCCCGAGGCGGGGCCGGCCACCCACTGCTTGACCCGCTACGGAACCTGGTGGAGTCCGTCGAGGATCGTGGCGAGCAGCCGAGTGCACTGATCCGCCGACAGCGTGGCGCTCGTGCACATCGGGCCGACCAACTGCATGATGTCGGAGCCGTCCACGTCGGCGCGAACAACGCCGGCGCGCTGTGCACGGCTGAAGACGAGGTTCATGGCGGAGTCGATGCTCTCGCGACATTGAGAGCGGAGGTTGGGGTTCTTCTCGAACGCCTCATGTAGCTCGTTGAGGAATGTCCGCTTGCCTTGCGCGTAGCGAACGAACGCCTCCAGAAACGCCACGACCGCTGACCAGGGCTCAAGCTCTGCGACGACGCGCTCGGCCGTCTGTGCGAGCTCCTCGACGTCGGTCCGGTAGACAGCTTCGACGACGTCGATGCGCTTGGGGAAGTGCCGGTAGAGGGTTCCGACGCCGACGCCTGCCTCCCGTGCGATGGCCTCCATGGACGCTTGGCCGCCCTCTTCGGTGAACACCTTGCGGGCAGCGACGACGAGACGCTCGTAGTTCCGCCGCGCGTCTGCGCGCATCGGGCGGTCAGGCGCGACACGATCGCTCTCCGACGCGTCGACAGCTCCGGTCTGGGTGGTCACTGGATCATTTTCCTCGAAATCTCACTAACCGCTTGCTAAACGGAGGCTGCCTCCGTATACTAACCGGAGGAAGCTTCCGCTTACCGATGATACCAGCGGAAAGGTCAAAGTCAATGCCCTTCAACTCCCCTAGCGTGCCGCGCCTTCAGACGGTCACGGGACCGGATCCGAGGCCGGGAACGCTCCGGCACCGTCTCGGGCACCCGTCCGTGTTCCTCTTCGTCATCCTCACCGCCCAGCTCATGGTGGTGCTCGACGGCACGATCGTGAATGTGGCGTTGCCGCACATCCAAGAGGGACTGCGTTTCTCCGGGAGCGGGCTCTCGTGGGTGTTGAACGCGTACATCCTCACCTTCGGCGGCCTGCTGCTCCTCGG
>Ga0182024_10017131_pt1 | contig 13653 bp, 11 predicted proteins | sample P32metaG_FD_120480 | JGI IMG/M metagenome (GOLD analysis project Ga0182024, IMG submission 120480) | Permafrost microbial communities from Stordalen Mire, Sweden - P3-2 metaG (Illumina Assembly) | ecosystem: Environmental > Terrestrial > Soil > Wetlands > Permafrost | place: Sweden: Stordalen... | reverse complement strand
GCACTTCCTGGCTTCGGCGCACGCCTCCGCGCCGACGACGCGGTCGAATCCCACGGCATGTCGGCATTCGGCGATCTCGCCTACCCGGCCGACTTCCAGCACTTCCGCTATGTCGATCCGAACGCGCCGAAAGGCGGCACGTTTTCGCAGATCGGACCGGACCGCCAGTACAACCAGAATTTTCTCACCTTCAATTCGCTCAACAGCTACATCCTCAGGGGCGACGCCGCGCAGGGCATGGAGCTGACTTTCGCCACCCTGATGGCGGCGTGCGGCGACGAGCCGGACGCCATGTATGGGCTCGCCGCCGAGACGGTGCGGCGCTCGGCCGATGGTCTGACCTATCAGTTCTTCATCCGGCCGCAGGCGAAGTTTCACGACGGCTCGCCGCTGACCGCCGCCGACGTCGCCTTTTCGCTCAACATCCTCAAGGACAAGGGCCACCCGCTGATCAGCCAGTCGCTGCGCGATTTTTCCGGCGCCACGGCGAACGGCGACGGCACCGTCACCGCGCGCTTTGCGGCGAAGCGGGCGCGCGACGTGCCGCTGTTCGTCGCCGGACTGCCGATTTTCTCCCGCGCCTATTACGCGGCGCGGCCGTTCGACGAATCGACCCTCGATGTGCCGCTCGGCTCGGGCGCCTACCGGGTCGGCCGGTTCGAGCCGGGCCGCTTCATCGAATACGCGCGCGTCAAGGATTGGTGGGGCGCCGACCTGCCGGTCCGGCGCGGCCACAACAATTTCGACGTCGTGCGCTTCGAATATTATCGCGACCGCGACGTCGGCTTCGAAGGCTTCACCGCCGGCAACTATCTGTTCCGCGAGGAATTCACCTCGCGCACCTGGGCGACGCGCTACGATTTCCCGGCGGTCGCCGACGGCCGCGTCAAACGCGACGAGATAGCCGACGACACGCCGTCGGGCGCCCAGGGCTGGTTCATCAACACGCGGCGGCCGAAATTTTCCGATTCCCGCGTGCGCGAGGCGCTCGACGACGCCTTCGATTTCGAGTGGACCAACAAGACCATCATGTACGGCGCCTACAAGCGCACCGTTTCGGTGTTCCAGAACTCGGACATGATGGCGCAAGGCGCGCCCGGCGCCGAGGAAATGGCGCTGCTGGAGCCGTTCCGCGGACGCCTGCCCGAAGAGGTTTTCGGCGAACCCTACGTGCCGCCGGTCTCCGACGGCTCCGGGCAGGACCGCGCCCAGCTGCGCAAGGCGGCGCAACTGCTCAAGGATGCCGGCTGCGGCCTCAACGGCGGCAAGCGCGTGCTGCCGAGCGGCGAGCCCATCACCATCGAATTTCTGATCGACGAGCCGACATTCGAGCCGCATCACATGGCGCTTATCAAGAACCTGGCCACGCTCGGCATCGATGCCACGCTGCGCCTGGTCGATCCGGTGCAATACCGGGCCCGGCGCGACGGCTTCGATTTCGACATCACCGTCGACCGCTTCAGCTTTGCCGCGACGCCGGGCGATTCGCTACGCTCGTTCTTCTCCTCGCAGACCGCCCCGCTCAAGGGCTCCAACAACCTCGCCGGCATCGCCGATCCGGCGGTCGATGCCCTGATCGACGCCATCATCGCCGCCGACACGCGGCCCAAGCTGGTCACGGCCTGCCGCGCGCTCGACCGCGTCATCCGGGCCGGGCGCTATTGGATACCGCAATGGTATAAGGCCTCGCACTGGATCGCCTACTGGGACGTGTTCGGCCGTCCGCCGGCCCAGCCGCGCTACTTTCGCGGCATCCCCGAGACCTGGTGGCATGACGCCGGCAAGGCGGCGAAAAACCAGCGGGCGGGGTAAGGTGTATTCCGTCACCCTGAGGTGCCCGCGCCCAGCGCGGGCCTCGAAGGGCGACGGCAATCAGGTCGACTGTTGCCGACCTGGACATATCAACGATTGAGATTTCGGGTAAAGCCCGAAATCTCCTGCCGTCCATCCTTCGAGGCTCGCTTCGCTCGCGCCTTGAGGATGACGGTCCAAAGCGCAAGGAACGATCGGAACCGAATGACCGCCTACATCATCCGCCGCATCCTGTTCATGATCCCGACCATACTCGGCATCATGCTGGTGTCGTTCGTCGTCGTGCAGTTCGCGCCCGGCGGCCCCGTCGAGCGCGTCATCGCCCAGTTGTCCGGCACCGATACCGGCGCGACGTCGCGCATTTCCGGTTCCGCCGGCGGCGATTTCGGCGCCCGCGCCGCGCCGCAGTCCGGCGCGCAGTTCGACGTCAGCTCGAAATACCGCGGCGCCCAGGGGCTCGATCCGGCATTCATCAAGAGCCTGGAAAAGCAATTCGGGTTCGACAAGCCGGCCTATGAGCGCTTCGGCATCATGCTGTGGAATTACCTGCACTTCGACTTCGGCAAGAGCTATTTCCGCGACGTCAGCGTGCTGCAACTGATCAAGGAGAAGCTGCCGGTGTCGGTCTCGCTCGGCATCTGGATGACGCTGATCTCGTACCTGATCTCGATTCCGCTCGGCATCCGCAAGGCGGTGAACGACGGCGCGCCGTTCGACGTGTGGACCTCCGGCATCATCATCGTCGGCTACGCCATTCCGGGCTTTTTGTTCGCCATCCTGCTGATCATTTTGTTCGCCGGCGGCTCGTTCCTGGACATCTTTCCGCTGCGCGGGCTGACCTCCGACGACTGGGCGCAATTCTCCTGGTGGCACAAGATCCTCGATTACTTCTGGCACCTGACGTTGCCGATCGTGTCGATGGGGCTGGCGGCGTTCGCCACCATGACGCTGCTCACCAAGAACTCGTTCCTGGAAGAGTTGCGCAAGCAATACGTGCTGACGGCGCGCGCCAAGGGCTGTTCCGAGCGTCAGGTGCTGTACGGCCACATCTTTCGCAATGCCATGCTCTTGGTCATCGCCGGTTTTCCGGGCGCCTTTGTCAGCGCCTTCTTCGCCGGTTCGCTGCTGATCGAGACGATTTTCTCGCTCGACGGCCTCGGGCTGTTGAGCTTCGAAAGCGTGCTCAACCGCGATTATCCGGTGGTGTTCGCCAACCTTTATATTTTCGCGCTGGTCGGCCTGGTGGTGAATCTGATTTCCGACCTGACCTATACGTGGATCGATCCGCGCATCGATTTCGAGACGCGGGAGGTTTGAGGTGGACGCCAAGACCTTTCCGGGGCGCGATCGCAAGCCCGCCAGCGAAGCCGACGGCACGGCGCCGGAACTGACGCCGGCTGTCGCACCGGCCGGCCCGCTCGGCGTCCCGGGTCCGCCGCAGGGCTTTGAATTCTCGCCGATCAACGCCCGGCGCTGGCAGAATTTCAAGGCCAACCGGCGCGGCTACTGGTCGTTGTGGATCTTCCTCGTGCTGTTCGTGCTCACGCTGTTCGCCGAATTCATCGCCAACGACAAGCCGCTGTTCATCCGCTACGACGGCCACAACTATTTTCCGGTCTTCGTCACCTATCCGGACACCGACTTCGGCGACGATCTCGGCACCGCCGCCGATTACCGCGATCCCCATCTGCGGGATTTTCTCGCCGCGCACCAAGCCGCCGTCATCTGGGCGCCGATCCGGTTTTCCTACGACACCATCAACGACAACCCGCCGTCGGCGTTTCCCTCGAAGCCGACCTGGATGCTCAACGCCAAGGACTGCGCGTTCGCCGCCCAGAACGGCTACGGCCAATGCGGCACGCTGGAATACAACTGGCTCGGCACCGACGATCAGGGTCGCGATGTGCTGGCGCGGCTATTCTACGGTTTCCGGCTCTCGGTGCTGTTCGGTCTCATCCTCACCATCGTCTCATCGCTCATCGGCGTGGCGGCCGGCGCCGTGCAGGGCTATTTCGGCGGCTGGACCGATCTGTTGTTCCAGCGTTTCATCGAAATCTGGACCTCGGTGCCGGAGCTTTATCTGCTCCTGATCATTTCCTCGGTGCTGGTGCCGGGCTTCTTCGTGCTGCTCGGCATCCTGCTGTTGTTCTCCTGGGTCCGCCTGGTCGGCCTGGTACGCGCCGAATTCCTGCGCGGGCGCAATTTCGAATATATCCAGGCGGCCCGCGCGCTCGGCGTGTCGAACGCCGTGATCATGTTCCGCCACCTGCTGCCGAACGCCATGGTGGCGACCATGACGTTCCTGCCGTTCATCATGTCGTCGTCGGTGATGACGCTCACCGCGCTCGACTTCCTCGGCTTCGGCCTGCCGCCCGGGTCGCCGTCGCTCGGCGAACTGCTGTCCGAGGGCAAGGCCAACATCCAGGCGCCATGGCTCGGCCTGACCGGCTTCTTCACCGTGGCGCTGATGCTGTCGCTGTTGATCTTCATCGGCGAAGCCGTGCGCGACGCGTTCGATCCACGCAAGACGTTCACGTGAAGCTATGCTAAGATCGACGATGAGACATGGAATAAGGCCATGAACAAAATTGTCAGGGAAAATTATCTCGCTTCGAGGCTTCCCGACGATCTCCGCGTAGGAGTCGATCCGGAGGCCCGGGTCACTGTGACAATTACGTTGGACGATCAGCGGCCCAAGCGACCTCCGACATTAGACGACATATGGGCGATGCGACGGCCGCCGTACCGGACGAAAGAAGACATCGACGCCGATCTCCGCCGCCAGCGAGACGAGTGGGATGACTGACGAGGCGAAAACTCCGGTTGTCTACATCGATGCCAACCCATGCATTTATTTCATAGACGGCCAGGAGGACGTGGCGGATCGCATGCGACCCTTCTTTGCATTGCTGGCAGAAAGACCTGGTGTTGCGATGACCAGCGAGCTGACTTTGGCAGAGGTTTTGGCCAAGGCAACTCCGGTCGAACGCCGCAGCTATTTGAATCTCATTGTCTGGAGTAATCTTTTCCAGCATTTCCGGTGTCAGGTATTTTTGTCAGCGGATGAGGGCCTGAAGGTTCCAGCAGACATGGCACTTTTACAGCCGAACGATTCTGGGCTCGCAAGGCTGAATCGGGCACTCGCATGACCACCGACCCGCTGCTCTCCGTCCGCGACCTCTCGGTCGCCTTCCGCCACAGCGGCCGCGAGACGCTGGCGGTCGACCGCGTTTCGTTCGACGTCGGCAAAGGCGAGACCGTGGCGCTGGTCGGCGAATCCGGCTCCGGCAAATCGGTGACCGCGCTGTCGATCCTCAAGCTGCTGCCCTATCCGGCGGCGCGGCATCCGTCCGGCGCGATCCTTTTCAAGGGCTGCGATCTCCTGCCGCTCGGCGAACGCGACATGCGCCGCGTGCGCGGCGACGACATCACCATCGTGTTCCAGGAGCCGATGTCTTCGCTCAACCCGCTGCATACGATCGAAAAGCAGATCGGCGAAATTCTGCTTCTGCATCGCGGGCTCACCGGCACCGCGGCGCGGGCGCGGATCGTCGAGGTGCTCGGCCAGGTCGGCATTCCCGATCCGCAGGCGCGGCTCGGCGCCTATCCGCATCAGTTGTCCGGCGGCCAGCGCCAGCGCGTCATGATCGCCATGGCGCTCGCCAATGAGCCCGATCTTTTGATCGCCGACGAGCCGACCACCGCGCTCGATGTCACGGTGCAGGCGCAGATCATCGAGCTTCTCAAGGACATCAAGAAGCGGCTCGGCATGTCGCTTCTGTTCATCACCCATGACCTCGGCATCGTGCGCAGGATCGCCGATCGGCTTTGCGTGATGAAGGACGGCAAGATCGTCGAGCAAGGCGCCGTCGAGCGTGTCTTCACCGCGCCCGAGCATCCCTACACCCGCGCGCTGCTTGCCGCCGAGCCGAAGCCCGACCCGGCGCCGCCGCAACCCGACGCCCCGGTGGTACTGGAAGCCGACAACCTCAAGGTCTGGTTTCCCATCAGACGCGGCGTGCTCCGCCGCGTCGTCGGCCACATCAAGGCCGTGGACGGCGTCAGCATCTCGCTGCGCAAGGGCGAGACGCTGGGCGTGGTCGGCGAATCCGGCTCCGGCAAGACCACGCTCGGGCTCGCCATCCTGCGGCTGATCTCCTCCGACGGGCCGATCGTGTTCATGGGCAACAAGCTGCAGGGCTTGCGGTTCAAGCAGATGCGGCCGTTCCGCCGCGACATGCAGATCGTGTTCCAGGATCCCTATGGCTCGCTGTCGCCGCGCTTATCGGTCGCCGATATCATCAAGGAAGGGCTCAGGGTCCATCACCCCGCCATGCCGAAAGCCTAGCGCGACCGGCGCGTGATCCAGGCGTTGTGCGACGTCGGCCTCGATCCCGACACCCGCTTCCGGTTTCCGCACGAATTTTCCGGCGGCCAGCGCCAACGCATCGCGGTGGCACGCGCCATCGTGCTGGAGCCGACCTTCGTGGTGCTCGACGAGCCGACCAGCGCGCTCGACATGCTGATCCAGGCGCAGATGGTCGATCTGTTCTGCGACCTGCAGAAGCGGCACAATCTCACCTACCTGTTCATTTCGCACGACCTGCGGGTGGTCGCCGCGCTGGCGAGCCGACTCTTGGTGATGTGCCAAGGCAAGGTGGTGGAGGCCGGCGACGCCGCGGAGCTGTTCCGCAATCCCAAGAGCGACTATACGCGGGCGCTGTTCGCCGCCGCGTTCAATATCGAGACCGCCCCCGCCGGGGTGGTGGCGCAATAGCGCTATTGCGGCTTGCGCAGCATCAGTTCGGCCACCGGCGCGCCGGAGGCGATCTGGTCCTCGCGCGCCTTTTCCGCCGCCGCATTGCGCTGCACCCGCGTCAACACTTCCGCCGCGCGCTGGCGCGGGATGAAACAGACGCCGGTTTCGTCGGCGAGAACCAGCGCGCCTGGATCGACCGTCACCCCGCAGATCGACACCGTTTTGTTGACCGCAATGGTTTCGATCCGCCATTTGCCGGTGATCGGGCTGACGCTGCGCGACCAGATCGCGTAGCCGATGCCACGGGAATGGTCGATGTCGCGCACCGCGCCGTCGACGATGGCGCCAAGCTCGCCCTGCCGCCGGCCGATGGTCGCCGATATCCCGCCCATATTGGAAATCAGATCGACGCCCTGGAGCACCAGCACGTCTCCCGGCTCGGCCAGGTTATGCGCCTCGATCTCGCCGAGCCCCGATACACCGGCTTTGACCATGTCCGAGACCGGCGACGTGGCGGCGATGTTGCGCACCGTCAGCGCCCGCCCGACGATGCGCGCTTGCGGATCGCTCGGCCGCAGCAGCGCCGCCGGCACGACGCCGACGATGCCGAGTTCGTCCATCGCGTCCGACGCCATGCCGGTGAGATCGGGCAGCGCCCGGAAGCCGTCGAGAACCGCGGCCGCCAGCACCGGCAATTGCAATGTGCCGAAGGCCGCGGCCGGCAGCTTGCCGAGGGTTTGCTTAGCCAGGGTTGGCGACACCATGGCGCGGGCCTCAAAATCCGAACAGTCGGGTCGGATTGTCGACCATCATGAGCTGGCGCATGCGCGTGCCGGGCGCGATGGCGGCGATGAGATCGACGAGATCGCCGTCGTTCGGAACGGCGGTGTGGTTCGGGTGCGGCCAATCGGTGCCCCAGACGATGCGCTCCGGCGCCTGCACGGCAAGCGCCCGGGCGAACGGCACGGCATCGGCGTAGGAATGCGGCTGCCGGGTGATGCGGTCGGCACCGGAGAGCTTGACCCACACATTGCCGCGATCGATCAGGCGGCGCAGCGCGGTGAACGCCTCGCCGTTGAGCCCCTCGGCGATGTCGATGCGGGCCATGTGGTCGATCACCACCGGCGCCTCGATCGCGGCGATGAAATCGTAGTAATCCACCATGCCGCGGCCGCCGACATGATTGGCGATGTGCCAGCCGTAGGGCGCGACCTTCTCGATCACCTTGCGCATGTCGTCGCGCGGCTGCGGCGCGCCGCCGTGCGGGAAATACCAGTGCAGCCGCACGCCGCGCACGCCGGCGTCGTCGAGGCGCTCGACCTCCGCGTCCGGCGTCGTGGGATCGAGCAGGGCGACGCCGCGATAGCGGCCCGCCCCGGCCTCGAGCAGGTCGACCAGCACCCGGTTGTCGCTGCCGTGGCAGGTCGATTGCACGAACACGCCGCGCTGGATGCCGAGGAACTCGTGCAGCCGGAACAAATCTTCCTTGGAGGCGTCGGTCGGGGTGAACGGCCGGTTGCGCGCATAAGGAAATTTCGCGTGCGGGCCGAACACATGAAAATGCGAATCGCAGGCGAGCGGCGGCAGCACGATGCGCGGCTTCCTCGGGTTCGGATCGTGCGGCGGGATGGTCGGCGTCAAGTCGTCGGGATCGATGGCCATTGGCGGTCTGCTCTTTTTCAGAAAAAAAATCAGTCGCAGCGCGCGGTCATGCCGCCGTCGACCACGATTTCGGTACCGGTGATGAAGCGCGCTTCGTCGGACGCCAGGAACAGCACGGCGGCCGCCGTATCGCGGCCGTCGCCCATGAAGCCGAGCGGGATACGCGCTACGCGCGATTGCAGCAAGGCTTCGATGTCGCCGCCGGTGCGCTGCTTGGCGAGGCGCGCTTCGACCATGGGCGTGTGCATCTGGCCCGGCACCACGGTGTTCACGCGTATGCGGTGCTTGGCGTACTGCACCGCCGTCACCCGCGAGAATTGGATGACGGCGGCCTTCGCCGAGGCGTAGCCGATCTGCGGCGAGCCGCTGTAGAGGGTGCCCGAGGTCGACGCGGTGTTGACGATGGCGCCGCCGCCCTGCTCGATCATGACCGGGATGACGTGGCGGCAGGCGAGGAACACGGTTTTCAGATTGTATTCGAGCTGATTGTCGAAAATCTGTTCCGACATTTCGGCGGCGCCGCCCGGCGCCGAGCCGCCGACATTGTTGACCAGGATATCGATGCGGCCGAACGCCTTGCGGCAAGCCGCCGTCATGGCGGCGACCTGCGCGTCGTCGGTGACGTCGCACACCTGGGTGGCGATCTCGCCGTCATTGCCGACCCGCGCCACGGTTTCGGTCATCGCGTCGGCGTTCTTGTCGACGGCGAAAACCTTGGCGCCCTCGCGCGCCAACAGCACCGCCGCGGCCCGGCCGTTGCCCCAGCCCGGCCCGATGCAGCCGGCGCCGGTGATCAGCGCGACTTTTCCCGCGACGCGTCCCGTCATTAAAGCTTTCCCGGATGCCCCAGACCGATTATTGCCGATGCAGCAGCGTGTCGAAAACCGGCCGCCCGCCGGTCCGCTCCAGATAGCGGCCGAAGCGGAATTTGACCTCCGGGCCGTCGAGCGGCGGCGACGGCAAGTGGCGGCCGAGCGGCTCGACATGGAGAACCGCGAAAGCGTAGCCGGGATCGCGCAGCATTTCATCAAGTCCCTGCGCCAGGCCCGCCACGGTCGAGAATTCGTAGACCCGCTCGATGCCGGCGGCCTTCGCCATGCCGGCATAATCGGCCAACTCGCCGAACGGATGCGCAAGATCGTTGGTCGAACCGTAGCAGCCGTTGGCGACCATGAAGTGCTTGAGATTCGGCAACGCCAGCTGCCGCTCGACCAGCAGCATGCCGGGGTTCATGCAGAACGCGCCGTCGCCGCTGAACGCGACGACGGTGCGCTCCGCCGCGCCGAGCGCGATCCCGGCGGCAAAGACCGAGGCGAGGCTCATCGACGCTTCGAGATAGAACACGCGCTCGGTTTCGCCGGTGATCTGCCACCACAATTCCGAGCAGTTGCCCGCCGAGGTGACGACGATCTCGTCCTTGAGCCGCTCCGCCAGGAGACGAAAACACGACTCGAAATTCATCATGCCTCTCCTCGCAGCACTTCGCGGGTGAAGCCGACCACCACCGGACGCGACATGACCCTGCTGTGGCGATGAGCAGCGGCGAGGCGCGCAATGTCGCCGCTGCGTTCGATCGGCACGAACGGCATGCCGATCGCCGCGATCACCGGCTCGAGATAGAGGCCGTTCGACTGATGGAATTTGGCGCCGTCGCCGGGCCGGCCGCGCAGCGTGATGCCGATCAAGAGCGGAATCTGGTAGGTGTAGTTGATCTTGGTCAGCGCATAAATGCAGGTCAGGAAACCGGAGGCGCCCATCAGCGCGAATGCGCCGATGCCGCCCAGAAACGCGCCGGAGCACAGCCCGATGGCCGACTCCTCGCGATTGACCGCGACGTGGCGGAACCGCGAGTCGCCGGCAAATCGCGTGATCAGCGCCGTGATCCAGCCGTCCGGCAGACTGGCCACCAGCGTGATGCCGCACGCCGCGGCGGCATCGACGATGCGCTGCGCCACCGCGTCCGCGCCGTTTTTCACATTCGACGAATCCGTCATTTGACCCCGGCTCTGCTCGCCGCAAATGGCGCGCTGGTGCGCCCAGAGTATGCGCGACCTGCCCTCCGATTGCCAGCGGCGCATGAAGTTTCGATTGCCTGGAGTGCGCGATTGAGCAACATTGCATGGACAGCGCCACGCCGGGCCCTCGGAGCTCCCAACACATCAAATGAACCAATTGTGCCATCGAGCGCGTCGGCTGAAAATCCGCGCGGCCCTGGGCGTCATCATCCTGATTGCACTGAGCGGCCGCGCGCCGGCCGACCCGGTCGAGGACTTCTACCGCGGCCACACGCTGACCATCGTTATCTCGTACACCGCGGGCGGCGGCTATGATCTCTATGCGCGCGTGCTCGCCCGCTATCTCGGCAAGTACATCCCCGGCCATCCGACCATCGTGCCGGAGAATATGCCCGGCGCCGGGGGGCTGCGCGCCAGCAATTACCTCTACACCGCGGCGCCGAAGGATGGCTCCGTCATCGGCACCTTCTCGCGCAGCATCCCGACCATGCCGCTGGTCACGCCGGGGCTGGCCTTCGACGGCAGGAAGTTCGCCTGGCTGGGCAGCATGTCGAGCGACACCAGCCTGTGTCTCACCGGCGGCAAATCGCCGGTCAAGACCTTCCATGACATGCTGACCATGCCGGTTGTGATGGGCGGCCAATTTGCCGCCGCCGATTCCGATATCTACGCGCGTCTGTACGACAACGTGCTCGGCGCCAAGATCAAGCTGGTGTCCGGCTATCCCGGCACCAATGACATCACGCTCGCCATGGAGCGCGGCGAGGTCGACGGCATTTGCGGGCTGTCCTGGGGCACCATCAAGGTCGCGCACCCGGAATGGGTCAACGGCCAGAACGTCCATTACCTCCTGCAGGCGGCGCTGCAGAAAGACCCCGAACTGGCCGACGTGCCGCTGGCGCTCGACGTCATCAACGATCCGGAAAAGAAGCAGATCCTGTATCTGCATTTCGCGCCGCAAGCGATGGGGCGGCCGTTTGCCGCGCCGCCCGGCATTCCCGACGACCGCAAGGCGGCATTGATCAAGGCGTTCGACGCGACGATGAAAGACCCCGAGCTCGTTGCCGACGCCGCCTCTGCAAAAATGGACATCAAGCCGATGACCGGCCGTCAGATCGACGACCTGCTCGCTCAACTCTATGCGATTCCGCCGGACGTGACCGCGAAGGCGGCCAAGGCGATAGCGGAGTAGACGCATGCCGACAACCATGCTGTGGGAGCGCCAGCTGCCGCGCAACACCGGCTTCGCGTTCGACGTCAAGGCCGGTCAAGCGGTCCGCGTCACCTCGCAGACCATCATCGATTTTGTCTGCTTCAATCGCGACAATCTGCGCGAGCGCTTCGATCAGGCCAGGACCAAGGCCAATCAGCGCAAGGTGTTCATATCGACCGGCGATGCGCTGATCTCGAAACTCAACAACACCATGATGATCATCGCCGAAGACGCCTTCGCGGAAGGCCATCACGACCTGCAGGAAGGCATGTGCAGCCGCAAGCGCCACGAGCTGGCGGCGGCGCGCGGCATCTGGGAGATCACCTACGGCCGGCCGCTGTCCGAGATGCCGCCGCGGGGCTGCACCGAGAATCTCGGCACTGTGCTGGCGCCCTACGGCATCGCCGTCGAGGACGTGCCGAGCCCCTTCAACATCTTCCAGCACATGATCATCCACCCCGACGGCCTGCTCGAACACTCCCATATCCGGCCGAAAGCGCCGGGCGCGCACGTCACGCTGCGCGCCGAAATGGACCTCCTCGCCGCACTCAGCACCTGTCCGGACATGGCGGCCGGCGGCACCACCGGCGCGACGCTGGCGCTGTTCGACGCCGGCTAGGCGCGGCAGCGTTCGCCAGCCGGCGTGGCTTTGCTCGCATGCCGGCGCGCCCGGGTGCGGCACCTGTTGGCGACGAGCAAAACCGGCTAACAAAGCAACCAGAAAAAGATCGACAGGGAGGATTTGCGTGAAGGTCATATCGTATCGCCACCAGGGCAAGCCGGATGTCGGCGTCGTGGTCGGCACCGATGGCATCGTTGCCTTGTCGAAGGCGGCGCCGGCGCTGCCCGCCGATCTGCGCAAGATTCTGGCGGTCGATCCGGCGCTCCAGACAGTACGCGCTGCGGCGAGCGGGAAATCCGCCGACCTGTCGTTCGCCGCCGTCGAATTCGATCCGGTGATCCGCGAGCCGCACGCCACCTGGGCGCTGGCGCTCAACTACAAGCTCCATATCGAAGAGACCGGACTGACGACCTCGCAGGTTTATCCGCAGATCTTCATGCGCATGCCGATCTGCCAGGTCGGCCACCAGGCGGCGCTGTGGGCGCCGCGCGCCGACATCGCCGAGGCCTACGACTACGAAGGCGAGCTCGCCGTGATCATCGGCAAGCCGGGCCGCTTCATCAAGCGCGCCGACGCCTTCGCGCATGTCGCCGGCTATTCCTGCTACAACGAGGGCTCGGTGCGCGAGTATCAGGGCCACAATCGCCAATTCGGCCTGGGCAAGAATTTCGAGCGCTCCGGCAGTTTCGGGCCGTGGCTGATGACGCCGGACGAGTTCGGCGATCCGGCCGCGCATACGCTGGTGACGCGGCTCAACGGCATCGAGCGCCAGCGCGCCGGGATTTCCGGATTGTTGTTCGACGTGCCGCGGCTGATCGAATATCTGTCCGAAGGCTACACGCTGCAGCCCGGCGACGTGATCGTCACCGGCTCGCCCGGCGCCTTGCCGTTGCGCGAGGGCGAGAAGCCGGAGAAGCCGGTCGGCAAGGTGATCGTCGGCGGCCAGCTTCACATGCGTCCCGGCGACGTCTGCCTCCTCGAGAACGTGCGCTTTCACGCCGAGGAGGAGGACAACGCCGGCAGCTTCTCCCAGGAACTCGCGAAGTTGGGCGACATCTATGTCAACGACGCATTCGGCGCCGCTCACCGGGCGCATGCCTCGACCGCCGGCATCGCAAAATTCGTCCCGCAGGCGGCCATGGGGCTGCTGATGGAGAAAGAACTGAAATACCTCGTGGACGAGCTTGCTCACCCGGCCCGTCCCTTCGTGGTCATCCTGGGAGGATCGAAGGTCTCCTCGAAGATCACGGTCATCAAATCGCTCATGCAGAAGGCGGATACCATCATCATCGGCGGCGCGATGGCATACACGTTCTTCCTGGCGCAAGGCATAAAGGTGGGCAAGAGCCTCGTCGAACCGGACAAGGTCGGCTTGGCAAAGGAAATCCTTGAACTGGCAAAAGCGAAGGGGGTCAAGTTCCTGCTGCCGGTCGATACCCTGGAAGCCGACGCCGTAAAGCCGGGCGCCACAACTCGCGACACGCCGCCGCTGACGCCCGCGAACGGCGTCACCGACGGCTGGGAAGGCGTGGACATCGGCACGGAGTCCATCAAGCTGTTCGAGGTCGAG
>Ga0182024_10017130_pt1 | contig 13653 bp, 12 predicted proteins | sample P32metaG_FD_120480 | JGI IMG/M metagenome (GOLD analysis project Ga0182024, IMG submission 120480) | Permafrost microbial communities from Stordalen Mire, Sweden - P3-2 metaG (Illumina Assembly) | ecosystem: Environmental > Terrestrial > Soil > Wetlands > Permafrost | place: Sweden: Stordalen... | reverse complement strand
CCGGTCGGGCGCTGGAAAGGCTTCGGCGGCACGACCAATTTCAACGGCGAGGGCTTCGAATGTTTCACCTGGGCGGCGGCGATGAGCGCGCTGACCAAGAATTCCGGCATCTTTGCCACCTCGCACGTGCCGACGATGCATCCGGTCATGGCGGCCAAACAGGCCGCTACCATCGATCATATCGGCGGCGGCCGCTTCACCTTGAACGTCGTGACCGGCTGGTACCGCCCCGAAATCGAGATGTTCGGCGCTCCGCTCATCGAGCACGATATGCGCTACGAGATGGCGATCGAATGGATCGAGATCATCAAGCGATTGTGGACCAGCGAGAAGGAGTTCGATTTCGACGGCCAATTCTACAAGGTTAAGGGCGCGCTCATCGCGCCCAAGCCGCTGCAAAAGCCGCATCCGGCGATCATGAGCGCGGGCGCCTCGCCGAAAGGGCGGGAGTTCGCCGCACGTTACGCCGACGTCAATTTCATCAATCTCGATGCGCACGACTTCGACGGCGTGCGCAAGCGCGTCGACGCCTCGCGCAAGACGGCGTGGGACGAATGCAAGCGGGAAATCCAGGTCTGGACCAACGCCTATATCTTCCAAGCCGACACCGAAGCCGAGGCGCGTGCGTTTTACGACGAGTGCGTGTTCAAGAAAGGCGATTGGGAAGGCGTCGAAAATCTGGTCAGCGTCATGGGGATTAATTCTCAATCAATCCCGGCGCCGGTGTTGCAGCATTTGAAGGAGCATTTCATCGCCGGCTGGGTCGGCTATCCGCTGATCGGAACCAAGGAGCAGGTGGTCGACGGTTTGGCGCTGCTCGAGCGCGCCGGCTTCGACGGCATTGTGCTGTCGTGGCCGCGCTATGTCGAAGGCATGCAGCAATTCCAGGCCGAGACTTTCCCGCTGGTGCAGCAGGTGGGGTTGCGGTGACCCCGGCCCGACGGTTTTATACAACCAACAACGCGGCGAGTGCCACCGCGGCAGGCACGGCCTGGACCAGGATAATTCTCTTGTTGACCGAATAGCCGCCATAAAGCCCGGCAACGATCACGCACAGCAGGAAGAATACCTTGATCTCGAAGCCGAAGCCGGCCGCCGGATGAACAAGTCCCCAGATCAGTCCAGCCGCGAGAAAGCCATTATAGAGATCTTGGTTGGCGGCGAGCACGGCGGAGTCGTCGGCTTTTTGCTGGGTCTGGTTGAAGGTCTTAAGACCCAGCGGCTTGGTCCAGAGGAACATCTCCAGTACCAAAAAATAGAGATGCAGAGCGGCGACCAGCGAGACGAGAATACTTGCGACCAAAATCATGATGTGGCCCGTTATGATGCCGCCGAGAGGGCGTTGTCCTTGGCGAGGATGCGCATCGCTTTGAGGGTGGCCGCGACAGCCATCAGATAGCCTTGCTCCATCTGTCCGGCGAATTCGCGTTCCTCGGCGCTGCCGTCGGCCAGTCCTTCGACCGAAAGCGTGAAGGTGAATTTGAGCGCGAGGTCGCCGGCGTCCGGTTCGACGATTTCGTTGAGGATGGTGCCGAGCACACGGCCCGATACGCGCTCGAATTTGACCATGCGTTCCGGATGGAAGGTGACGACTTCGGTGATGGTGTCGCCCTTATCGACGATTTCCCGCACCAGCCGGCCGGCCCGCCGCTCGATAATCTTGCAACTGGTAATGACGGGAACGAACGGCAGCGGGTTCTCCGCCTTCATCATCAGGCCGCGCCAGACCAGGCTCCGGGTCAGCGTAGGCTCCCGCGGATCGGTGTTGACCTTGATGGTTCGAGATGCACGCACCATGCATTCCTCCGTTGCACTTATTGACACGCTGGCCGCTCACCGCCGAGCGACCATGAACTTCCCGAATTCTACCCGGGCTCCCTGCCCGAACAGAGTTCGCTCATAAAGCGGATCGAGGCCAGGAATTTTTTCGCGGTCTCCGGTTCGTACGCGATCGTTGTGCAGATCGCCGAACATCGTGAACAGACCGCCGCCGATCTTCATACTGTCGACTTTCACGACTGGTCCGCGCTCGCCGGGTGGCGCGCCGACCGCGGCGCGCTCGGCCACGGTCACGCCGTCGACGCGCCATTCGACCCTGTCGTTCGCCCGGTCGTAGCAGATGGCATAGCAATGCCATTGACCCGGCGATGTCGGGGTTGCGATCGGAATCAATTCCGTAAACGCCGGGTAGGGATTTTCGTTGCTCTGCCCAAACGGCAGCCGTTCATAGAGTGGAACGATTTGGCTGCCGCTGACAAAGAAATCGAACACCATGAAAGTCTTCAAATCGATGGTGTTGAGGGCGCCACAGCCGAGCCGCACGTCGCCGGCATCGACATTGCACGGATTGAGTTCGGTGCCGAACGTGTTGACCCGCATGTCCGTCTCTATCGCCAACAAGCCGCGCTCGCCCGGGCTGAATTCCGCGGTCGAGTAGATCAGCGCTTTGACGTTGTCGTGGGCGTCGCGCCGTCCAAGCGTGAAACGCGGCGCTTCCAGCGCCAGCGTTCCGTTGGGGCCGCCGGCGCAGGTCACGACGGCGGCCGGATCCCAAAGGTCAGGTGCGGGCAAGTGCTTGTACCACTTGTCACCGGGCCAAGGGCCGGGCGCTGCGAAGTCGTCATAGATCGTCGCAGTCGAGTCGTCTGCCGCGAGGTTCATCGATGCCCCGTTATTCAAGGGGAAGCGTCAGAATGTAAGCCGGGTTGAGCGTCAGCGAAACCCGGGAGCAGCCTTGGGGTCTCGCGGTCGTTCCCGGACCCGTTGGCTCCCGGACTGGGCAGGTTCACCCCTGCGCGCGGGCGCCGCGGTGGGCGCTCAACTCTACCGCGCGGTCGGGAATGGTAAGGCGCAGTGTCGCGCCGATGGTGCCTTCGACAAGGCGGATCTCGCCACCATGGGCGCGAACGAGCTCGGCGGCGATGGCAAGTCCGAGACCGGCGCCTCCGGTGCGGGTCGAGCCCTGGAACGCCTCGAATAAATGGGCCTGCGCCTTGTCGGAAAAGCCCGGCCCGGTGTCGGACACTTCGATCACCACCACCGCGCCCTCGCGCCGGCCGGTGATGCGGATTTGGTCGCGGCCTGGATCGCGCGCGGCGCGGCTTTCCATCGCCTGCACGGCATTGCGCGCGAGGTTGAGCAGGATGCGAAAAAGCTGGTCGTAGTCGGCCTCGACCACCAGCTCGCGCTCGACCGCGCTGATCCAGCGGATCGGCGCATCGGGACCGAGCCCAAGCGTCTCGTGCACTTCCTCGACCAGCGGCTCAAGCAGGATCGGCTTTCGCTCCGGCGGCGGTTCCTGGACGCGTCCGTAGGACAGCGTCGATTGGCAGAAGGCAATGGCGCGCTCGAGCGCGCGCACCAACTTGGGCGCAAATCGCTGTACGTTCGGATCGGGCAGGCTGAGCAGGCGGTCGGAGATGAGCTGTGCCGAGCCGAGCAGGTTGCGCAAATCGTGGTTGATCTTGGAGACGGCAAGCCCAAGCGCTGCAAGCCGGTTTTTCTGGTGCAGCATCGAGGCGAGCTCGGCCTGCATGCTAGCAAGCTCGCGTTCCGCGATGCCGATCTCGTCGCCACGCCCCGATGGCACGATGATGCGGTCGGCGTTCTCCGGGTCGTCGCGGAACGCCATCATGTTGGCGGTGACCCGCCGCATCGGGCGGACGAACAAATAATGCAGCGTTAGATAGACCATCGCCGCCGTGATGCCCGAGATGAGCAGAGAGATCAGCAGGAGGTCCACCGAATAGCGCAGCATCGCCCTGCGCAGCGGCGGTTCGTCCATGATGATCTCGATATAGTCGCCGCCCATCGGCGCCGGGCCGACGACGCGCATCACGTCCTTCCTGGTGTCGAGCATCATCATGAAGGGGTCGACGATCGCATCGAAGGTGTAGACGTTGCGCATGTCGAAGTCGTGGGTGATAGGCGGCGGGGCGTCGCCGACGGCGAGCAGTCGGCGCTGCGTGCCCATCTTCATGGCGACCGCGCGAGCGCCGATGCTGTCGAGAATCTGCTTGGCCAGGCTTTCCGGCACCATCCCGTTCGGCGCGGCGTCGAGCACCAGCGCGGCTGTATAGGCGCTGGCCAGGCGATCGTTAAGCCAGCTCACCCGGAAAATGGCGATCGAAGGCACATAGATCAGCACTTCCGCGAGCATCACGAACAGGATCGTGAAGACGAGGAGTTTTCCGGAAAGCCCAAGGCGCGGCGCGCGGACCGGCTCCGGTCGTGCGGCTAAATCATCGCTCATCGGCTAAAGCTCGCTGCCTTAACGCAGACGACGCAACCACCCCATGATGCGACGCGTGCGGGGCGTCGTCAAACCTTGGGTGAAATAGGTAATTGCGGCTCGTTTCCCCACCTCGGCATAGGTCGGGTAGGGCACGACGAGGCCGGCAAGCGCCCGGATATTTAGTTTTTGGCTGATCGCCAGCGTCCACGCGGTCAGCGATTCGGCGGCGCGCGGCCCGACGATGGTGACACCGAGGATCTCGCCGGTACGGTCGGTGACGACCTTGATGTGGCCATCCGTCGCCCGCTCGACCTGCGCGCGGTCGTTCTCGCGATAGGGCCAGCGCAACACCCGGATAACGCCGGAGTGCGCGCGCGCCTCGTCTTCGAGAAGACCGACATGAGCCAGCTCCGGGTCGGTAAACGTCGCCCACGGAATGATCTGATGATCGACCTTGACCGGTGCGCCGAACAGCAGGTGACGGATCACCAATCCGGCGTGGTAATGCGCGACGTGGGTGGCGTTCGGCCCCCCGGCCACGTCGCCGACCGCATAGACGCGCTTGTTGGTCGTGCGCAAATACTTGTCGAGGATGATACCGCCCTGCGGCGATGTGCGAATGCGGGCGGCGCCGAGATTGAGCTCCTCGACGTTCGGCCGCCGTCCCGTCGTGATGAGAAGGTGGGAGCCTTCGATCGTCTCCACGCTGTCTTGGGCGGCGAGCACGACCTGTATCTTCGACAATGCGCGGCCGATTTTGGCGATCTCGACCCCGGTGCGCAGCTTGATGCCCTCGCGCTGGAGCGTGTCGAGCACTACGGCGGCGCCTTCCGGATCGGCGCCCGCAAGCGGCGTCGCTGCTTCCAGCACGGTGACCTCGGAGCCAAGCCGGCGAAATGCCTGCGCCAATTCGAGACCGATGGGTCCGGCGCCGATGACGATGAGATGGCGCGGAAGCTCGGCGAGATCGAAGACGGTCTCGTCGGTGAGGTACGGCGCGCCGAGGAGACCGGGAATTGCCGGGATAACCGACGAGGAGCCGGTGGCGATAACGAAGCGGCGCGCCCTGATTGTAACGTCGCCGACCGCGACCGTGCGCGGATCGGTGAAACACGCCTCGCCGGCGATGACGTGCACCCCGAGGCCGGCGAGCCGTTCGCGCGCCGCGTTCGGCGCCAGCGTGCTGACGACGTCGCGCACGTGCGCGGTGACCGCGGCGAAATCGACCGAGAAGCGTCCGACGTTAATGCCGAAACGCGCGCCGCTGCGGGCGGTATCGGCGCGTTCGGCCGCCGCGATCAGCGCTTGCACCGGCACGCTGCCGCGGTTGAGACTCTCGCCGCCCATGCGGCCTTTTTCGACGAGCACCGCGTTAACGTCGAAGGCCGCGGCCGCGGCCGCGACGGAAAGTCCGCCGGGGCCTGCGCCAATCACGCAGATATCCGGTCTGAGCTCTTTGCTGTTTTGCGCCATCAGTCCGCCGAACTCACTGCAATTGACGCAAATCCTGGCGGAGAGTCTTCACACCCGCATTATGCGGAAGTCTTGATACCGAAGTCTGATATCAAGGTCTTGATATCTAAGTCTTGGCGCCGAGGTCTCGGTCCTGTCACACATATTCTATACATCCCCGCAACCGGCAAGCCGCTGGAAAGTCGCGGTGCGTCGCATTGACGAGCCGGGAAGGCTCCCGTATAAGCCGCGCCAATTGTGCGCCAGCGCGCTGAATTATGCGCGCGTGATCGACAACGGGCGTGCGGCGGAGAAAAATCCCGTGAAACGAACCTACCAGCCGAGCAAATTGGTGCGCAAGCGCCGGCACGGTTTCCGCGCGCGCATGGCGACCAAAGGGGGCCGCAGGGTTGTTGCGGCGCGGCGCGCGCAGGGGCGCAAGCGGCTCAGTGCGTGAGCGTGACGCCCGTTCCGTCGTCGTTGAGCGGTTGAAACGCCGCAGCGATTTTCGGGCCGCGGCAAGCGGTGTGCGAGCCTCTGGCCGGGCCTTTGTGCTACAGGCGCGGCAGCGCGCCGAAGACGGAGCGGTCCGTATTGGGTTCACCGTGTCAAAACAGGTGGGCAACGCCGTGGAGCGTAACCGCGTGCGCCGCCGATTGCGGGAGATCGTGAGACTGTCGGCAGCCGCGGGCGCCGGTCAATTGAGTCCTGGCCACGACTACGTGCTGATCGGCCGGCGAACCGCGCTGGCAACGCCCTTTGGCGAGATGATGCAGGAACTCGATGCGGCGCTTACCCGGATTCACGCCCCCGAGCGCGGGGGAACTGGTGGCGCCCGCCGCGGCCCCCTACATGAAGCTGGCTCGCCGCCCCGGCCGCAAAAGCCTCGCCCCGGCCGCAGAAAGCCGCCAAAGTCGTCCGCAGAGCCGCCCGAACTCCCGCCGCAAGAGCGCTGAATGATCGAGCATAAGAACACAATCCTGGCCATCGTGCTGTCGCTCATCGTCGTGGTCGGCTGGCAATATTTCGTCGGCTATCCGCAGATGGATAAGCAGCGTCGCGAGGCGGAACTCAAGCAGCAGGAGCAGGGTCAGCTACAGCCCGGAGCCAAGCCCGGCGCGGCACAGCCCGTAACTCACGTAACTCCCGGCACGCCAGGCGGCGCTCCCGCAGTGCCGGGCGGACCCGCCACGTCCGCCCAGCCGCTCGCGAGTACCCGTGAGGCGGTGATCGCGGCTTCGTCACATATCGCCATCGACACGCCGCGGCTTAACGGCAGCATCGACCTCAAAGGCGCGCGCATCGACAATCTCTCGCTCGAGCAATACCGGGAAACGGTCGATCCCAACTCGCCGCCGATCGTGCTGTTCTCGCCGTCAGGATCGCCGGAAGCCTATTACGCGGAATTCGGCTGGGTGCCGGCTGCCGGCACGACCGAGAAGATGCCGGGGCCGGACACGGTGTGGACGCAGCAGGGCGCGGGCACGCTCGGCGTCGATCACCCGGTGACGCTGACCTATGACAATGGCGCGGGATTGGTCTTCGGCCGCACCATCGCGGTCGATGAGCATTATCTGTTCACTATCAAGGACCAAGTGCAGAACAAGAGCAGCGGTCCGGTCACGCTGTTTCCTTATGCGCTGATTTCGCGCCACGGCACGCCGAAGGTTCAGGGCTACTACATCCTGCATGAGGGTCTGATCGGCGTGATGGGCGATCAGGGCGAGCAAGAAGAAACCTACAAAAAAATGGAGGACAAGAAGGAAGAACACTGGGACGCTACCGACGTCTGGCTCGGCTTCACCGACAAATACTGGGCGGCGGCTCTATTGCCCGATACCGACGCTAAAGTGCACGCGCGCTTTTCCGCGGGCGAAGCCGGCGGCCAGAAAACCTATCAGACCGATTACCTCCTCGATCCGCAGACCGTCGCGCCGGGCGCGACCGGCTCCGTCAATGCGCGGCTGTTCGCCGGCGCCAAGGAAGTCTCGGTGGTTGGCGTCCATTTCCCGTTCGCGGCCGCGGGCGGATACAACGAAGCTCTACGCCTTAACCATTTCGATCTGCTGATCGATTGGGGCTACTTCTATTTCCTCACCAAGCCGATGTTCCTCGCCATCGACTTCTTCTTCCATCTGGTCGGCAACTTCGGCATCGCCATCCTCATCGTCACGGTGCTGGTCAAGATCCTGTTCTTCCCGCTCGCCAACAAATCCTACGCCTCGATGGCGAAGATGAAGGCGGTGCAGCCGGAAATGACCATGATCCGCCAGCGCTACGCGGACGACAAGATGAAGCAGCAGCAGGCGATGATGGAGCTGTACAAGAAGGAGAAGATCAATCCGGTGGCCGGCTGCCTGCCGATCGCAATCCAGATTCCGGTGTTCTTCTCGCTCTACAAAGTGCTGTTCATCACCATCGAGATGCGACACGCACCGTTCTACGGCTGGATTCACGACCTGTCGGCAGTGGATCCAACCAACATTTTCACCCTGTTCGGGCTAATCCCGTTCGATCCGACGGTGCTGCCGCTCGTCGGTGGCTTCCTCCACCTCGGCATTTGGCCGGCGATCATGGGCGTCACCATGTGGATGCAGATGAAGCTCAATCCGCCGCCGCCCGATCCGACGCAGCAGATGATCTTCAACTGGATGCCGCTCATCTTCACCTTCATGCTGGCGAGCTTCCCGGCTGGGCTGGTGATTTACTGGGCGTGGAACAACTCGCTGTCGGTGGCGCAGCAGAGCGTGATCATGCACAGGAACGGCGCCAAGATCGAGTTGTGGGACAATCTCAAGCGCACTTTTTTCAAGCCGAAGCCGAAACAGCCGGCGGAATGAAGCCCCGGGCGCTTCCCACTTCATAACCCGGATGTGCGTGGCAATATCTCGGGTCGGTCAGCTCAGCTCAGCTCAGCGCAGCTCAGCTCAGCTCAGCTCAGCTCAGCTCAGCGCAATAATGACCGGCTTTCGCTGGCGTTCGATCCGGCCCCCGCGCTCGAAAAGTGAGCAACACGGCCACGATGATCTGACAATTGCTTATATTCAGGCCGATGAGCGTCTTTTGGCCCAGATCATGCCGACATGGGCACCAAAGGGAGCGAACACGCATTCGAACCAGGATCGGGCAACGACGACGTGGAAATCGTTGTTTTGCAGGATCCTAACTAACTCGCCGTGCTTCCGATCGCTTCCGTAATCGTGATACTCGACGACAATACGTTCGATCCGCGACCAATACGCGGCGTTCATGCCTCTCAGAATCTCGAACTCGCCGCCCTCGCAATCAATCTTTAGATAATCGATGGCGCCCACTTGATACTCATCCATGATCCGGGGAAACGTCATCTGCCTGACCGTGATCTTTTGGTCGGCCGCGGAATCATGTGCGTGATTTAGCGCGCGTTGCAGCAGCCATCGAAAAAATCGAGCCATGCGGCTGCCGGTGGCGAACCACGGCGCGTCCAAGGCGGCGTTGTAACCAAGCATCTCCCATCCAGGATGGTACACGAAGTCCATCGTGCCATCCTCGCCGCCGGCAGCGGCCGGCACGATGGTAACGTTGCGCAGGTTGTTGCGTTCAACGTTCAATCTCAGGCATTCGAGTGCGGCTGGATTCGGTTCGACCGACACGAGCCGGCCCGCGGGGATTTGTGGTGCGGCCCACAGGGCGAACATGCCGATGTTGCCGCCGATGTCGACCAACGTATCGTTCGAGCGCAGCTCGAACCCCGGATACTCATATTGCCGCTGCTTGAAAATCTCCCATCGCAAGAACTTGGCGGCGGTCCGCATCGACTTCGACGTGAGATAGCATACTTTGCCATTCGGAAGCCCTATCGCCATCCTGTCCTTCATGAAGCCAGAATCCCAATGTCATGCTGCAATCGCGCATCGTTGGAATAACTTTCGATACGGCGGAAATGGTAATGGTTCTGAGGCCTCTTTGATAGCGTTGTTGGACGGCTCCTTGGATCAAATACAACGTCTTGATCGCGATTACTTTCGTTGACGTTCGCCCCTGTTTGTGTCGCGGCGCAGTCGCGAGGCGATGCTAAAAGTGGAGCGAGATGCGGCGAAGCGTCAAATTCGAGAGTCCGCTCGCGGCTAGTGTGGGGCGAGCGCCTAGTCGAAACGGCCTGCCGCAACGCGCAAGCTATCCGCAATAATCCGCGCTAGTGGCTCACCCGCACCAGGGCCTTGCCGAAATTGCGGCCTTCGAGCAGGCCCATGAAGGCGGCCGGGGCGTTTTCCAAACCCTCAGTCACATCCTCGCGGTAGCGGATGCGCCCGTCGGCGAGTCCCGCCGCGACGGTTTGCAGGAAATCAGGATAGTGCCCGGCGGAAAATTCGGTGTTGATGAAGCCGCGCAAGGTGAGGCTTTTGGTAAGCACTGCGCGCATGGTTGCTGGCAGGAGGTTCGGTCCGCCTGCGGGGCCGGGTGCGCTATAGTGCGCGATCAAACCGCAGACCGGCACGCGCGCGTAGGTGTTGAGCAAAGGCAGCACTGCCTGCCACACCGCGCCGCCGACATTCTCGAAATAGACGTCGATGCCTTTGGGGCACGCTGCCGCGAGCTTCGCCGGAAAATCGGACGCGTGATGATCGAGGGCTACGTCGAAGCGCAAGTCCTCGACGACGTAGCGGCACTTTTCGGCGCCACCGGCAACGCCGACCGCCCTGGCACCGGCCATCTTGGCGAGCTGCCCGACGAGTGCGCCCACCGGTCCGCTCGCAGCGGCAACGACGACTGTCTCGCCCGGCTTCGGTTTGCCGATGAGATTTAGGCCGGCATACGCGGTGAAGCCGGGCATGCCGAGCACGCCCAGCCCGGTCGTGATCGGCGCCAGCTTCGGGTCGAGTTTTCGCGTTGCCGGTCCATCCCAAGCCGCGTGCGTGCGCCATCCAGTGTGCGCCAGCACGATATCGCCGGCAGAAAAGCCCGAGCGATCGGAAGCGAGCACCTCGCAAACGCTTTCCCCGGTCATCACCTCGCCGACGCCGACCGACTTCGCGTAAGATTTAGCATCGTCCATGCGGCCGCGCATGTAGGGGTCGAGCGATAAATAGAGCACCCGCAGCAAAAGGCCGCCCGGCGGCAGCGGTGGCATGGGAACCTCCTCCAAACGGAAGTTCTCGGCTTTCGGCGGCCCGTTGGGCCGAGACGCCAGCACGATCTGTCTGACCATCGGATTACTCATGTTCCTCTCCCGATAACGCGACGCGCTACTCTAGCGCAGCGCGCCGGAGAAGAAATGAAGCGGGGGCTGTTCTTTTCGCTCTCCCGCAACGGGAAGGGGCTGGTTACGCCGCGCGGACGCGGCTGAAGAAGGTCGCGACCTTCGTTTCCAGGTCGTTGGCGCGCGCGGACAGCCGGTCCGTCCAGGTGGCGATGTCGCCGACCGCCGCGACGCCGCGCGTAACGGCTTCGTCAACCGAATTGATCTCGACCGAGGCCCGCGCCGTATGGCCGGCGGCGTTGTGGATGCTTTCGGCGATTCCGCGGGTCGTCATGCTCTGTTCCTGCACGGCCGACGCGATGCTGGTCGATACGGTCGTCAATTTGCCGATGGTGCGCGCGATCGAGGAGATTTCTTCCACGGACCGCTTGGTCGCTTCCTGGATGGCGGCAACCTGCTGCGAGATGTCGCCAGTTGCGCGCGAGGTCTGATTGGCGAGCGTCTTCACCTCCGCGGCGACCACGGCAAAACCTTTGCCTGTTTCGCCGGCTCGCGCCGCCTCGATCGTGGCATTGAGCGCCAGAAGGTTGGTTTGCGCCGCGATCGCGGAAATCGTGCCGACCACGGAGCCGATGCGCTCCGCTGCGTCATTCAACGAACCGATGACGTTCTGCGTTCGCTCGGTGTCGGCTACCGCGGATTGCGCCATTCCCAGCCCGTTGGTCGCCTGCTGGCCGATCTCCTGGATCGACCCGGAGAGCTCTTCAGTCGCCGTCACCGTCGCTTCCATGCGCTGCGCGGTCTCGGACGACGCCAACGAAGCGGAAGCCATGCGGCTCAGCGTATCTTCGGCCACCTGTCTCAGCATCGCGCCGGTCTTGGCGATCGAAACGGATGCTTCTTTGATCGCCTCGATCACTTCACCGATGGCGCCGTCGAAATCCGCGATTGCCACATCGATCGCCCCGCGCCTGGCGTGAGCGGCTTGCTCCGCCGCCTGCCGGTGCAGCGTCATCGCGTTGGCAACGTCGAAGCTGATGACCTGCGATACGATCTTAGTACGCTCGGCGAGCTTGGCCGCGGAAAAACGGTGTTTGCGCGCCAACGCGCCGAGCGCCGCCCTGAGCACGAAATTCCCAGCCGAACTGCGTATGCGCGCGTCCATCCCGATCGCGGCTTCCTGTTGCACGGTGCGGCGGCACGACTCGGCGTAGCGATCGTCGAGGTTACCGCCGAGCAAAGCCTGGAAGTGCGCGACCTCCAGTTTTGTGATCGAATCTCTGTGCGGTGCGACGGCGGGTCCTATATACGGCAATTCCAGGAGCCCCCCGATGACGTCATCGATCGCCCGGCCGATATTCGGTGCGATGATCGGCCAAGTCGCGGCGAGCACGGACAGGACCCGATCATCGATCTGGTAGAACGCACGTCGAGCTTCAAATTCGGGAACTGAGTCGCTAGGCGCCATGGCCGCACATCAAAATCTCGTTGCCGCCCGGCATGTTGGCCGACAATGGTTGCTTGAGTGTGAACTGAGGCGGAGCCGGGCGGAGATAAAGAAACGGGAGGCCGAAGCCTCCCGCTGTCGCAGCGCAACCGGCGCGCCTCAGCTTCTGCCGACAATGTCGACCGAGACGTGCGCGAGGCCGGAGAAGCCCAGCGCATGGGCGCCTGCCGGCGTAAGGTCGATGATGCGCCCGCGGACAAACGGCCCGCGATCGTTGATGCGCACCACGACCGAGCGGCCGGTCTGGCGGTTGGTGACCCGCACCCTGGTCCCGAACGGGAGGGTGCGATGCGCGGCGGTCAACGCGGAAGCTATTGCGTGTTCGCCGTTGGCGGTTCGTCCGCCGGAATAAATCGATGCAATGCCTTCTTGTGCCGCCGCGGTCATTGGCACGGCGATAGTCGATGCGATAAAAGAGCAAGCAAGTACAAGTTTAGTCAGGCTATTCGAAGCCATGATCGGCCTTTGCAGTTGTTGATGGGAATGGTGAATCGGTTCAGTCAAATTTGAACCGTCCGGTCTCGTGACTGGATATTGTGGAAATTGTGCGGCGCACAAGCCGCGAATAGTTCCAACACGAATTCGCGATCGGGAACTTTTCTAGGAAATACTTTGTAATAATGGGTGAGGAGCGGTTTTTCGGTCAGAAATGCTTGATTCCGTCGTAAAATAAGGCCCCCGGCCGGAGTTTTTGCCTGCGGAGCGGAGGGGGCGAGAAATCGCTTTGCGGTTTAGGGGCGGGACGCGCGGCAAAACGCTACGATGGGGGTCGGCCTCTGATGGCCGGACCCCTGCCAGGATACCGAATCAAGATTCTACGGCGTCGGCGTCATTCAGCCGCGATAACGGTCGGCAGCACGTAATTCTTGAATTGATCGCGCAGCGTGGTCTTTTGGATCTTGCCGGTCGCGGTATGCGGAATGCTGCTGACGAACGCGACGTCGTCGGGCATCCACCACTTGGCGATCTTGCCCTCGAGGAAGCCGAGAATTTCTTCCTTGGTTGCCGATTGCCCCTCTTTGAGCACGATGACCAGCAGCGGCCGCTCGTCCCACTTCGGATGGTGGACGCCGATCACCGCCGCCTCTGCCACTTTGGGGTGGCCGACCGCGAGGTTTTCCAGGTCGATCGAGGAAATCCACTCGCCGCCGGACTTGATCACGTCCTTGGAGCGGTCGGTGATCTGCATGTAGCCGTGTTGGTCCAGTGTCGCGACGTCGCCGGTGTCGAAAAATCCATCGGTGTCGAGCGCGTCCGAGGTTTCCTTGAAGTAGCTGCGGG
>Ga0182024_10017129_pt1 | contig 13654 bp, 9 predicted proteins | sample P32metaG_FD_120480 | JGI IMG/M metagenome (GOLD analysis project Ga0182024, IMG submission 120480) | Permafrost microbial communities from Stordalen Mire, Sweden - P3-2 metaG (Illumina Assembly) | ecosystem: Environmental > Terrestrial > Soil > Wetlands > Permafrost | place: Sweden: Stordalen... | reverse complement strand
GCAGAAGCCGGCGCGTCTCCTCGCGCGCTTCGCGGGCGGCGCGTTCGTGGCGTGCGCGCGCGAACTGCGCATGGGCGGCGAGCCCCGCAAGCGCGACTGTTGCAAGCACAGCACTCAGCACGAAGAGGCGCAGACGCGTCGCGTTCGTGGCCGCTTCACTTTGTGCGGCTGCGGCGCCTGCGTGGGAAAGCTTTTGTTGCTGCGGCGCATTTGCGTGTGCAGGGAGTGCACTCGCGTCTTGCAGCGAGTTATCTTGCGGTGTCAGCCCGCTCGCCGCGCGCAGGCCGATGAGCAGAGCGGCGCAGATAAACGCCGCCAGCACGAGGCCGAGAACGCCCGTGATGAGTTGCTGAGTTCGCCCTTGACCGTGTGATTTCATATGTCTCGGCAGCAGCTCATTGCGGCGCAAAGCGAAGCGTTGCGCGCGTCTGTACGGCGACGGCCGCGTCGGCAACAATGACTGGCGCATAGCGCCAGCGTTTCACGGCCTCGACGGCGTCACGATTGAATACTCCCGCAGGTTCGGCGGATACGACGCGCACACGACTCGTCGCTCCCTGCGTATCGATCGTGTACGCGACGGTGATAGTGCCTGCCACGCTGCGCGCGCGGGCCGCGGCAGGATAGTCAGGAACGACGTAATGAATGAGCTTGAGGGAAGCTTGTGGCGTCGACGAACCATCGCGGGCGTTTGGGATTGGACTTGTGACCTGCACAGTGGCCCCGGCCGCAAGCGGCGCGCTCGGGACCGCAGAGCTCTGCGCTGGCGCTTGGACCGTACTGGCGGACGCGGCGTCAACGCCGCCGTCGCGCAGCTGCGCCGGTGCGGCCGGAGCGCTGAGCGTTGCGGGTGTCGCGCTCGGGACTGTGGCCTCTTTGTCTCGCGCAATAAACCATGCGCACGCCAGAACCAGCACGGCAACGGCGGCGCCAGCCCCCCACCGATCATGGTTCGACGTGCCGGAGGTTGACGCAATGCTGGGCGCAGGCGCGGTGTGCACCGGCGCGGCGGGAGTTATGCCGCGGGAGTCCGTCAGGGCATGGGCAATCGCGAGTGCAGTTCTCGCTGAATCCATGGGAATCGGCAGGACCGCAGCGACCTTTGAGCCCTTGAACATACGGCGCAGGCCCTCTTCATCCGCCGCGTTCGCAAAGAGAAGCACGGCGGCAGCTGGCGCGCGCGCAAACGCCCGACCGACGCAATTGCGCAGATTCGCCATGCCGCGCGTGTCGAGAACGAGAACGGTGGCGCTTCGCAGCGCGCTGATGCGCTCGAGCGCCATATCGAGCGACTCCACCGGATGCACCGCAGCGTCGCTTGCGAAAACCGCGCCCAATTCCAGGAGGAAGTCATCCCGGGTCGTCACGACGACAATTTCGGCAGCAGCACGCGCTGCGCCCGGTGCAGCCGGGCTCGATTCGGCTGGCCCACGGACAGCGCTCGTCGGACGAGTGGCTTTCAATGCGGAACTGGCCAATGCGCATCTCCGTCGGGTTTTGGATCCGTTGCCTGCCGAGGTGCCCGCGGTCGCGGCATGGAGTGCGTCATGCCGTCCGAAAACGGGCATGGATGAGGATAGATAGCCGCTCTTGCGCCGCGTTGCGGCAGTTCACATTAATCGGCCCGGAAGTGGCAATTCCCACCATTAATTAGGGGTTATTAGCGGCGTTGCGCCCGCAGGCCACGGGCGGGTGTAAGATCGGGGCGGTACTAAGTTATGCACGAGCCGCGATCATCGATCGGATACGGGCCCATTGCGCGCCGGCCGCCCCTTGCCGCCGCCGCCCTGATGCTCGTCTTGACGGCATTGGCTTCCGTGGGATCCGTCCTCGCTGGCGGACATACCGCGACTCCTCAGCTTCCGGGCGCACCGCCGCCGCAGCCGATCATGGTGCCGACGCAACCAGAGGCATTGAGGCCACGGGACACACCCAACAAAGCTGACTACGAGGCCGGAACTCGTCCCGATCTGATCGGCCGCATCGTCGTCGATGTCACGGTGAACAAGCAGGGGCCATTTCGCTTCGCATTGGATACCGGCGCCAATCGCACCGTACTCACGCCAAGCCTTGTCACGACGCTCGGCCTCGCCACCAACGATGGTGATGGCGTCACGATGAACGGCGTCACCGGATCCGCCGCAGTGCCGACGGCGCTCGTCGAAAGACTTGCCGCAGGCGACCTCACGCTCGAACGCCAGCGGCTTCCCGTCGCCGATTCTCTGACGAGCGGGATCGACGGCATTCTCGGCGTCGACGGTTTGTATGCCAAACGCGTCATGGTCGATTTTGAGAAGAATCGGATCGAGATCCGCAATTCCCGCTACGAGCGCCCCCTTGCGGGCGTCACGCGCATCCCTGCACAGGTGCGCTTCGGGCGTCTGATGGTCATCCCCGCCTATGTGAATGGCGTGCGCGTGAAAGCTGTGATCGATACCGGCAGCGAACACACGCTCGGCAATGATGCCCTGCGCGCCGCGCTGTCCGCGCCCTCACAAGCGCCGCTGCAGGATCCCAAGATTGATGTGGTGGGCGAGACTCTGGCAAAACAGGAAGGCCAGCGGCGGCGCGTGCAACTCATCAAGGTTGGCGATGTCATAGCCACTCACTTCGATGTCGTGTTCGGGGAGTTCTACGTCTTCAAGCTATGGGATCTGGATAAACAGCCTGCGCTTGTCGTAGGCATGGATATCATCGGCAACCTCAATTCTATGGTGATTGACTACGAGCGCTGTGAGATTCAATTGGTTGCACGGGATCAGCCGGCCACCGCGATGCGGCACTGGGGAGATCGCAATGATTGGAGAAATCTATGAGGTTTGCTGCGTCGCTGGGATTGCCGATAGCGCTGCTTGCTTGCAGTTACGCCTTTGCTGAGGTGCGGCCGACGGTGATCGAACTGTATACGGCCGAGGGCTGCAGCTCCTGCCCGCCGGCAGAAGCCCTGCTCGGAACCATTTCCGACCGATCGAATGTGATCGCACTCGCCTTGCATGTCGACTATTGGGACGGCGGCGGCTGGGTCGACAGGTATGCCTTGCGCGCTGCGACGCAGAGGCAGAATCAGTATGCTCGCACGCTGGGGCGCTCGAGTGTGGTGACTCCGGAGTTCGTGATTGACGGTGCGCGCGACGTCGAAGGCACGAAGGAATCCACAATAGTGGATGCCGCCAAAGAGACTCCGAACGGCATCCCAATCGCCCTGTCGATCGCGGATGCGCGGCTGCGTATTGCGCTCGGGGCGGCCGCTGCGGACGGTCCCTGCGAGGTGACTTTATTTGCATACCTGCCGCATACCGTCGAGGCCATCAAAAAGGGCGAGAACGCGGGACGCAAACTCGACGAATTCAATATCGTGCGTGCCGTCGTCAGGCTGGATGATTGGGACGGACAGGCGAAGAACCTGGACGTGCCACTCGCGAAGTTGCCTCCCGATGCGACGCACATGGCCGTGATCGTGCAGCGCAAGGGTCCCGGGCACGTCGTGGGCGCCGCACAGATCGCGCTGCGCTGATTCGGATCCGCGACTCTCCAAGCGGCGCTCTTGCCGTGACGAGCGCTAAGGGTTGGGCGGTTCAAGATCCGCTGCGCAGGGGCTCGCGTTTCGGTCCGGGCCTCGTCTCCGTAGCAGCTGCCGACGGAATATACTTGGCGCCCGATCGAGTAATTTGCAGCGCCTGCGGTCGCGAGTATCGCAGCGCGCGTGGTTGCGTCTGCTGCATCGAAAATGCCTTCATTTGACGGCAGCCATTCGACCGCCGCCGAATAATAAAGGGGCTTGCGGACACAGGTGCGCAGCGCTTCTCTGTCGTGCGAAACTCCAACGTCCAGGTGAAGCGATCTGCGGATACGATAACCAGAGAGACCGATGCTCTATTCGCCAGAAATCTCGACTCGCCTGCAACGAATTGCTGCTCTTCTGAATGAGCGCAAATTGCCGCAGGCTGAAGCTGCGTGCGTGTCGCTCCTCGAAGAGTCGCGCTCCGACCCGGCGGCGAACCATCTTCTGGGTCTCATCCGCGCCGAAAGCGGCGACGCTGCGGAAGGCGAGCGGCTGATTCGGCACAGCATCGAGCTCGATCCTGCGAATTCGGGATTTCATCTGAACTTCGCAAATTTTCTGCGGCGCAGCGGTCGGCTGACCGAAGCCGAGTCGAGTTACCGTCGCGTGCTGATACTGAATCCGGCAGAGAATTCCGCGCGCCACAGTCTCGCGCTGACACTGGACAATCTCGGTCGGCGTGCCGAAGCCGAGACGGAAGCCCGTGCGCTCGTGCGCGCGCGGGAGAACGATCCGCAGGCCTGGGCTGCGCTCGGTTTCATTCTCACGAATCAAAATAGACTGTTCGAAGCCGAAGCGGCCTACGGCCGCGCGCTGGCGCTTGATCCAAGCTCAAGGCTTGCGCACCAGAATTTAGGCTCGCTGCTCGCCCGCATGGACAGAGCCGAGGAGTCCCTCGCGGCGCTTGCGCGCGCGGAGGCTTTGGGCGCAGGCGGTTTCGAGCTCTCTTTCAGCCGCGGCATGACGCTGACTCTTCTCTACCGCCTGCCGGAGGCGGAGCAGGCATTCGCGCTCGCCGTTGCGCTCAAGCCCCGGCACGTGGATGCGCAATTAAATCTTGCGCGCCTGCGTTACATGCGTGGAGATCCGGATTTCGTTCGGGGCGTTGTGGCTGCCATCAATGCACATCCGGCCGATCTGGCGCTGCAATCCTTGCTAGCGAGTGTCCTTTTGCGCGGGGGCAAGCTGCAGGATGCCGAAACTCATCTGCGAGGAGCGCTGCAACAACACGGTCCATTGCCGCAGCTGCGTCACCTGCTCTCACAGGTTCTGCGCGAGATGAACCGCCTGCAGGAGGCTGAGACGGAGGCGCTCGAGGCAGCGATTGCCATGCCCGACGACTCCGCGGGTATAGAGAATCTGGTATCAATTCTGCTCTCGCGCGGCAGGCCCGAGGATGCTTTGCCGTTCATTCAAAGGCAGCGCGCGCGCGAGCCGCTGGGACAAAGCTGGATTGCCTACGAAGCGACGACGTCACGGCTCCTCGGCACAGCGCTGTATCGCGAGCTCTTCGACTACCAGCAGTTCGTGCGCCAGTACCAAATTGAGGCACCGCCCGGCTGGGCTTCCATGGCAGAGCTCAACGCCGCCCTTGGCGCGGCGCTGTACGCGCGACATCGATTCAACTCGCACCCGCTTGATCAAAGTCTGCGGCATGGCAGCCAGACCACGCGCAATCTCATCGCCGATCCTGACCCGGCAATTCGCGGAATACTAACCGCGTTCGCAGAGCCGCTCAGAAAGTATCTGCAGGAGCTGCGTCAAGATACGCTGCATCCGCTCATGGCGCGCAATCAAGGCTCCGCCGTCATCACGGGGGCCTGGTCTGTGCAGCTCTATCGGGGCGGCTTCCACGTCAATCATTTTCACCATCAAGGCTGGATCAGCTCCGCCTACTACGTGTCCGTGCCGGATGAGGTCAAAGACGACGCCTTCAAATCCGGCTGGCTCAAGTTCGGAGAGCCACGCTTTGCGACGCCTGGCGCAGCGCCCGAGCGCTACGTGCAGCCGAAGGCGGGATTATTGGTCCTGTTTCCGTCCTATCTGTGGCACGGCACCAATGCGATTCAAGGCTCACAGGTGCGCACTACGATCGCCTTCGATGCTGTCCCCAATCAGGTGGCGTAGCCCCAGCGCTCGATATAGGGCAGCAGACTCGGCAGTACTTCAGTGAAGCGCTGCTCATAGGCCTTCCAGTGGCCGACCGAGCGGCTGTTGATCGGTTCGATGACCTGCGAGTAGCTGGGAGTACTGATGAAACCCTTCGCGCGCGCATGCTCACCCGGGGCAAGCATGGCGTCGTCCCAAGGCAGACGCAGAAAATCGTTCAGGCCGCGGGCCTGGGCGTCGAAGTCGGCGACGAACGTCTCGTACTGTATCTCGCAGCTAAACGGCCGCAGCAACGGCCACTGCGCGTACCAGAAGTCGAAGGCGCGTTTGTAATTGCCCGCAAGGGTCGGCAGGTCCCGGCACATGAGAGCAAGGTCCGGCGCCCGGAAGTACTGCATGAAGCAGCTCAGCACCGTATCGCAGGGATGGCGGATGGCGAGGATGATCCGCGCGTCGGGAAAGAGCCTGCGTATCAGGGGCAGCCGTAAGAGGTTGAGCGGATTCTTGTCCACGAGCCTCTGCTCCGGGCGCAGATCGATCTTTTTGCGCACGCGATCCCAATAGCCTGCGCGGATACTGTGCAGCTGTTCGGCGCTCAGTTTTCCGAGCTCAGCGGGATAACGAATGCCGCATTCATTGACGGCATCGTGGGCCTTCTTCAGAAACGGCTGCTCATCCATCGACTTCAGGAGCGGATGCGCGTCGAGCGTCTGTTCAAGCAGAGTCGTCCCGGAGCGTGGAAAACCCACAATAAATATGGGGTCGCCTTCCGGCGCCGGCGTGCCCGTCTCCTGCCACGTGGCGACATCTGCGGGGTCGCAGCCGTTGTCGACCAGCGCCATCGTGGGCGACTCATCGGCAGGAGTTTTTCCGGTGATGGCCTTGAGGTACGCAACTTGCGACTGATGTGCTTCCTCGAGCGCGGAATAGGCCTCGTCGAAGCGCCCCAGCGTATCGAGCGATTTGGCGAGCGGGAATAACAGATGATGCCGCCGCAAGGCATCGTTTTGGTCGCGCAGCGCCAGCGACAGATAATTGCTGGCTGCCTCGTGATCACCCGCGCGTTGTGCCAGCGCCGCCTCTGCCAACAGGAGGTCAGGGTCGGAAGTGGTGCTTCCCGCCGCTATTTTGACGCTCTCAAGAGCCGCGCGTGCGTCGGGCAGACGGTTGATGCGCTCGAGCACGCGCACGGCGGTGAGCGAATTGCGGCCGCCGTCGCGCAGAGTGGCGGATAGCTGCTGCAGCGCCGGTTCAGCCCGCCGTGATTCGCCCATGGACACCAAGAGATAGGCTATTTGGGCCGTGACCTCGGGCGTGAGTCCCTGGAATTTCGGCCACTCCTCCAAGGTTGCAAGCGCCTCTTCATACATCCCTACGTCGTAGCAACTCTGCGCGTAGAGACAGCGGACGGCGGCTGCGGTGGGCGTCAAGGCAAGCGCCTGCTCGAGAATGGCGTGCGCCGCTTCGTAGTCGTAGCGGTCCGTATGCAGGAGAGCGATGTTGTAGAGCAGGCCCGCCGATACCGCGCCGAGTGCCATTGCGCGGTTATGTGCCGCGAGCGCCTGATCGTACCGGCGCGTCGGGCGCAGGGCCGTGCCTAAGTTGACCCAGTGATCGGGCTTGTTAGGTTCCAGGAGCGTCAGCGCATTGAATACGCGCACCGCATCTTCGTGGCGCGCGCGGGAGTGCAAAATGAGGCCCAGCACCGTCAATGCAGCCGGGTGCCGCCGATCCGCATTGAGAGCCTGCAAAACTTTGGATTCCGCGGCATCAACCTGATTGTTCTGCATGTCCTGCAGGGCGAGCTGCGCCAGAGTGTCGGGATCGGGAGGGGTGCTCACGCGCGCAAGCCTAGCAGCCGGCGGCCGTCCACGCAGCGGCGCTTCGGCCGCTAGCGCACTCGAGTGACTTTGGTCGTGCGTTTGGCCGGCGTCGCGAGCGTGTAGGAACCGATCGCCGCCGAATGAATTTTCACGGTATCCCCGACGCTAAGCGGGAAATACGCGACGGCTTCGTTTTGAGCCCAGACCTGGCCGTTATCGAGCGTTATCACGAGTTCACCGCGCCCGCGAGACGAAACTGCAGTCACGACTGCCGTGATCTCCTTGAGGCTCGTCGCCTGCCTTTTGGCCGCAAGTGGCCCCTCACTGACGCCAAAGTCGGCGGCACCTGAGCTTGCGGGCGCGTTGGTCACCGCCTTGTCGGCGGGCGCGGCTCGAGCAACAGACGGCGCGGCGGGCGCGGCTCGAGCAACAGACGGCGCGGCGGGCGCGGCGGTAGCCGCGGGTTTATCCAGCGTTGCCGCGGCGCGGTCATAGCAGTTGAGGCGCCGCGACTCGTCCGTTTCGGCCCGGCAGGCGCGCATTTGCTCCGGCAGGGATTGTGCGCGGACCAAGGGCGCGAAGCTCATCGCAACTCCGATAGACGCAAAAACAAAACTCAGTCGGTATCTCTTCAAGACACAGGGCTCCTGCCGTAGTACTCGACGACTGCCTCGGTCGCGGTGCTCACGAGCTCACGCTCGAGGGCGGTCAGGAATGGATTCCAAATATCGATAATGAGGATGGCGCGCGGTTCGGCACTGTCATTCCAGGCTTCATGCTCAATGGTGTCATCAAAAACCCACGCTTGCCCTGCCTTCCATTCGCGTGTCTCCGAACCCACTCGAAAGCGGCACCCCGGCGGCACGACGAGCGGGACATGCACGACGAGCCGTGTATTGGTCACACCCGTATGTGCAGGAATCTGCGTATGCGGCTCCAATATGGAAAAAAATGCAGTGGGCGCTTGCCCTGGCACGTCGGCGAGCGGGGCTTGAGCGAGGAGTGCGGCGGTTTTCGCACACCGGGCCAGGTGATCCTCGAGCCGCACGCCGCCCTTCAGCAGATAGTAGGCGCCCCAGCGCCGCGAGTGATTGAGCTCCTTCCATTGATTCAACGGCACGCCGTCCGGATACTCAACGTAAGGCACGACGCCGCCTGCGTCGGACGTCAAAATCTGCACAAGTTCGCTGCGCATGTCCTCGGTCGCCGCTTCAAACGCATCGAGCCAGGGAAAGGCGCTGCGCTCATAGAATTCGAGTGCCGGTAATCGAGGAAAGTTCATGAAGGTAGGCTCGGGCGTGTAGACCCGACTCTTGCCGAGCAGCACCCGAAGACAGTGCTGGAAGCGTTCCAGGGACGCCGGGTCGTGCTGGCCCATGGTCGCGGCAAGCCGGGCGTTGAGGTGTCCCTCGAGCGATGCGGTATTGGCGGCGACGGCGTCGCGGGCATGCTGCATGGCCTTCTGCACTGCGGGCGCCTGCTGCGCTGCCTGTGGGACGCATTTCAGAAACGCGGCGTAGACCTGCGCCGCCTCGCGCGGCTTCGATTGCCGCTCCAGGAGCGTCGCCTTCTGCAGCAGCGCGAGGTAAAAGTAGGCATCCAGGGCCAGCGCCTTTTCGAGCGCCATGAGTTCGGCGCCGCTATCCGTTTGCGCGCGGCACACGAGTGCAAGATGGAACCAGGCAAGCGGAGCGCGTGGATCGAGCGTCACCGCCTCTTCCAGATAACGCCTGCCGGCGATGAAATCGCCGCTCTTGAACGCGTACATTCCGAGCGCGTTCAGAACGGAAGGATGTTGGGGTGCGGAGCGCTTGGCTTCTTCGAGGAGGCGCAACGCCTCTGCCGTCTGCCCGCTGGCTCCTGCTCTGTCCGCCGCTTCGATCAAGCCGCGGATATGCGCCTCGTCAGCCGCTCTGGCGCTCATGTAATGATTGGAAGATCGTCAGCCTGAAAAACCGCGGGCTGCCTGCATGCACTGTCGTCGTCGAGTGGGAGGCGGGCCGAAGCCCGCCTCCCACGCCTACCCGAACGCGGACTAGAGATCCGCAGTGAGACTGATGAAGATATAACGGCCGAGAGTGTCGTACACCTGCGGGAAGGTGTTGCCATTGCCAAACACCGCGGGCAGGTAATCCAGGTCAACGAGCGGCGGATCCTTGTCAAACAGATTATTGACACCCGCGCGTATCGTCACCTTCGAGGCGATCAGGTACGAAGCACCCAGATCAATGTAGTTCCGGGAGCTCAGCCAAGTGCCCGGCTGTGTCGCGAGATTCGGCCCAGCCGCATCAAACGGACTCGTCGGACCGGCCAGCAGGGGGTTCGACTGCGTATGTTCTTCGGCGACTCCGCCAATTCGACGCCAGTCGATCCAGCCATCGAGTGACGGCAGCGGCGTCCTCCAGGTGGCCCGCAGCTTGTGCTTCCACTTCGGAGCCGGCACGCCGCAGGTGGCGCCGTAGTAACCGGCGCAGTTGTAGCTGCCGAGACCCGGGACTGGCTCGGTCGCAAACTTGATGTCGTAGTTGGCTACGAAGTCGAAGTCAATTTTGCCTGCCCCGCCCATGTCCAGCTTGTAGGCGGAGGTGATGTCGATACCCTGTGCTCTTTGCCAGCCGAGGTTGTAGGTCCCGTCGGAGATGTAGCTATTGTCGCCGGCGAACAACGAGCCGTCAGAGGCCGATCCGACTGCGGGCGCACGATGTACCTTACCGCAATACAGCGGTGAGCCCGAGTTCAGGCACTCGTTCAAAATGAAGTTCGCGCCGTAGGTGGTGATGAAGTTATTGATCTTGATGCTGTAGTAGTCGAGGGTCGCGTTGAACGCCGGCAGCATGGTCGGCGTCAGCACGAACCCGACGGTGTAGGTTTCGGCCACCTCCGGCGCTAGATTCGTATTGCCGCCCACGAGGCCGTTGTACTGCGAGGCGGGATTCGCCGCCACGTGGCCGTACTCAGCCGGGGTCACGCCGCTGAACTCGCACTGCTGCAACGTCGCCGCCGGCGCCGCGCCGCTGCAAGGATCCTGCGTGCCATCCAGCTGCACGCGCGGCTGCAGGAAGAGTTCCTGAAGGTTCGGCGCGCGCACGGCCCGATTGAACATGGTGCGCAGTCTCACGTCACTCACCGGCGCCCACTCAAGGCCCGCCTTGAAGGTGTTCGTGGAGCCGAACGCCAGGTTGTACTCCGAATACCGATATCCGGCCTCAACGGTCAGCGACTTGATGCCGGGCATATCCTCGACGAGGGGCAAGCGCGCTTCCGTGAAGCCTTCCCAGACGTGGAAGGAACCGTTGGTGGGCAGAGTGGGAGCACCCTGACCGGCCAGATCGTTGGTGATGAACTCCTGATCCGGGTCGAGCTCGGTCTTCTCCTCGCGGTATTCCGTGCCGAAGCTCACCCCCAGACCATGATGCGCCGTGGGAAGCTGAACCCCCATCTTGCCCAGGTCTCCCGTGACCGAGGCGTCGACGACACGCTCCGTGGTCGCGCCCTTCGTCAACCCAGGCACGCCAATGTAATTGACTGCGGCTGGCGTGACACCGCCGATTTGGAAGATGTTCCACGGCACGCATCCCGGGGCTCCATTGGCACCGTTGGCGTTCGCGGCGCAGATGACGGTGCCGCCCGGGCCGGCCACAGCGTTCAACGCATAGGTCATGCGGGACTTGGAGACGTCGTTGAAGTACTCCTCGGAGAGTCGCGTGATGCCGTTTTGCGCATAGGCGTCGTAGCTCCAGGCGTCATTGATGTCGCCCTTGACGCCCGCCACCGTGCGGAACGAGGTATGGCCGAGGTCGTCATAGCGCGGGCCGCCTTCCACATTGCGGCGGCCGAAGGCGACATGCGCCTCATCGGCGGGGCTCGTGCAACCGAAGCCCGTAAATTCGGAGGCCGACAGGTAGGGGTTGTTGCAGTTGACGGTCCAGGTGGCATCCGGAACACCGGCGGTCGTGCCATTGCCGGCGAAGAAGAACGCACCGCTGGGCGCGATCTGGGCGATCGAGCGATCGTCCATGAACATGAATTCCATGTACGCCTGCACATGGTCATTGATGTCGTAGTGAATGAAGGAGCCGGCCGTGTAGCGCTCATCCGGGCGCTGGTAGTAGTTCGCCGGAGCGTAGTTGTAGAGGCTCGTGTTCGGCCCGCTGAAGGTGGCCGGCACCAGGGCATTACCTGCGCCGATGGTGAAGAAGCCGCCCGGCAGCAGGAAGGTGCCGCGGGCCGAAGTGAGTGAACCGCCGCAGGAGATATGGCCGCCGCTCGTCGTGAGCGAGCACTTGCTGAAATCGCGGCTCGCCTGGGTGACGGGGTCGGTGCGCCGATAGCCTGCGTACATCGTCGCATTGCCGCGGCCGTCGGCGAAGTTACCGCCGGCGATCAGCGTGAAATCGCGGTTATAGCCATCATTGACCGTGCTTTGCGGCGTCGTGATGCCGAAGCTGTTCTCCAACCCCTCAACATAGGTGTCATGCTGGTGATGGTTGTTGAAGCTGTAGTTCGCATCGATGCGAACGCCCTGGAAGTGATCGTTCATCACGAAATTGACGGCACCCGCAACGGCATCAGCGCCGTACACCGCGGATGCACCGCCCGTCAGCACGTCCACGCGCTCCACGAGTGCGGAAGGAATCTGGTTCAAATCCGGCGCCGCGGCGCCATTCTGCGTCGGATCACCGGGCATGAGGCGGCGGCCGTTGACGAGCACCAGGGTTCGGTTCGCGCCCAGGCCGTAGAGAGACACCGTCGCCTCGCCCGTTGCGCCGTTCGAATCCATGGCACCGAAATCGGCCATGACCTGCGGTAACTGGTTCAGGAGATCTTCGATGCGGGTCGTGCCCGTCTGCGCAATTTCCTCAGAGCCGACCACGGTCACAGGGCTGACCGATTCGAGCTGCGGCTGCGGAATGCGCGAACCGGTGACCACCACCGTCGCCAGAGGAGTCGTTTCTTGATCGGTTGTCTGTGCTTGTGTTTGCGCTGCTGCAGGCAAACTGGTCGCCGCCGCCACCGTCACGGTGCCCATGACAAGGGCGTGACGCACTGCGCGCGCAATTTCTGTGTTGCGAATCATCGGGTTCCTCCAGCGAACGGTTGTGCCGTTCTTAAAGTGTTGAGCCGCGGATTGAACTAGATCCAACGACCATCTCCCCAAGGGCCTTTCTGAGCCACGGCAGATCAAATGCGACAGGCCGAGGCTCGAATGAGACGGATGCTAGCAATTGCGCCACAACTACGGAAGAGACTTTGTGAAAAAACAACACATCTTCTCCCGCCGGGCAATCGCGCAAAGCCTATGTCAGGAGAGGGTTCCCGCCGCAATGACCCGTGCCGGGCACAGAAAAGACACAGGGAGGAATATCCGTTGCATCAATGCAACGGATATGCCACTCCAACGCTTAAGGCCAAGATGCCGGATCGCCGACGCGGATGCCGCGCCGCTCAGCCTCGCCGCCCTTGATTTCAAGCACGGCGATGACAGGCGCATCGGAATTAATCGTGGCGAGTGAGAGCGGCGGCGCTCGGGCGACGATTTTCGCGATGTGGTGATCGGCGCCGATGAAGAGCATGTCGAGCTCGATATAGGTGTTTTTCATCCAAAAGGCGGTCGGCCGTGCCTCAGGCTCCGGAAACAGCATCCCGCGACTCGCCGGCAGGTCGCGCACAAACATCAGTCCCTGCGTCTGTCGTTCAGGCGTATCAGCGATCCAGACTTCGAAGTGCTGGTGATGCGGCCCGATGCCGATCTCGACTGAGCTTTGCGCAAAAGAGGCGAGATCCAGCAACGGGGGGGGCTGCGCGCTCGCGCCCGCTGTCACACCGCAGCCCAAAAGCAGCGCGCTGTAAAGTGCGGCCCTGGTCGCTCGAATGTTCATTTAAGGGTGCTCCGTGCCTGCCTTAAGGTGGCGGATCATCAAAGCTGACGCGGCCGGCAAAGTCGAAACGAGTCACGAGAATTCGCTCATCCCGATCGAGCGCGATCGCCGGCAGCGTACAGAAGCCGCGTGCGATGACGCGATAGGAGCGCAGTGAAGAATCGAGCGCTCCCACCCGTTCCTCGCGCAGCTCATCGATGGTACAGCGGTCCTCGCCGCGGGTGCTGTAGAGGCGTTGTTCGCCTTCGAAGATGATCGTGAGATTGGTCGGCAGCGCACGT
>Ga0182024_10017128_pt1 | contig 13654 bp, 10 predicted proteins | sample P32metaG_FD_120480 | JGI IMG/M metagenome (GOLD analysis project Ga0182024, IMG submission 120480) | Permafrost microbial communities from Stordalen Mire, Sweden - P3-2 metaG (Illumina Assembly) | ecosystem: Environmental > Terrestrial > Soil > Wetlands > Permafrost | place: Sweden: Stordalen... | reverse complement strand
TGAGCCCAAGCGCGGTCGAGCTGGTGGACCGCATCATGATCGAGCTCAGCCGGTCCAATCCCGAGTTTCGGCCGGTCATCGAGGCGGCGCTGATCGGCCGGCCGGACGCCATCCTGCTGGTGGAATTTTCCGGCGAGAACAAAGCCGCGCTGCTGCGAAAACTGAAAGACCTGTCGGCCCTGATGGGCGATCTGGGTCTGCCTGGCAGTGTGGTGGAAATGCAGGATGAGACGCCACAGAAGAAGCTCTGGGAGGTGCGCAAGGCCGGCCTCAACATCATGATGAGCCTGAAGGGCGACGGCAAACCCGTCAGCTTTATCGAGGATTGCGCCGTGCCGCTGGAGCATCTGGCGGAATATACGGCGGCTCTGACCGAAGTGTTCTCACGGCACGGCACCCACGGCACCTGGTATGCCCATGCCTCGGTGGGCACGTTGCATGTGCGGCCCATCCTGGACATGCGCCGTGACGGCGCGGCGCGGATGCGCGTGATTGCCGAGGAAGCCAGCGCGCTGGTGCGAAAATTCAAAGGTGCTTTCAGCGGCGAACATGGCGATGGGCTGTGCCGCGGCGAATGGATCGCCTGGCAGTTCGGCCCGGCGCTGAACGAAGCCTTTCGCGCCATCAAGCGGGAGATGGACCCGATCGGGCTGTTCAATCCTGGCAAGATCATCGATCCGCCGCGCATGGATGACGTGTCGCTGTTCCGGTTTGCGCCGCCTGGGACCGCCCATCCCTACACGGTACGGCCGCTGAACACCGCGCTTGACTGGTCGGACTGGGATGTCCAGAACGACCCGGTCACGCAAAAAATCTCCCCGCCGGGCAGTGGCGGCGATCCCGCCCATGGCTTCGCCAAGGCGGTCGAGATGTGCAACAACAACGGCCATTGCCGCAAATTCGATGCCGGCACCATGTGCCCCAGCTTTCGGGTAACGCGTGACGAGCAGCACCTCACCCGTGGCCGCGCCAATAGCTTGCGCCTGGCGCTTTCAGGACAGTTGGGGGCCGATGCCCTGACCAGCCAGACGATGTTCGACACACTGGATCTTTGCGTCTCCTGCAAGGGCTGCAAGCGCGAATGTCCCACCGGCGTGGACATGGCGCGGATGAAAATTGAGTTTCTTTCCCATTACAAGGCGCGGCACGGCTTCACCCTGAAGGACCGCCTGATCGCGCATCTGCCCGATTATGCCGGCGCGGTCGCCAACGTGGCGGGATTGGCCAATTTGCGCGACCGTATTCCCGGCATGGCGTGGCTCAGCGAAAAACTGCTGGGTCTGAGCGCCAGGCGCACCTTGCCGAAATGGCGCCGGGACACGTTCTGGTCGTCCCGTGACCGGCGCATGTTCACGGGCCGGGATGAACTTCTTGCCATCCAGGCATCCGGCGGCAAGGCTGTAGTTTTGTTCGTGGATACTTTCAATGGCACCTTCGAGAGCGAGAATGCGCTGGCGGCGGCGCGGATTCTGAAGAAGGCAGGCTATCATGTTCATTTGCTGGCCAAGCGGAATGGCGGCCATTGTTGCGGACGCACTTTTCTGGCCGCCGGCATGGTTGGAGAGGCAAAAAAGAAAATCGGCGCCTTGCTGGCGGATGCCATGCCGCTGGCCTCTGCGGGCATCGCGATCGTCGGTCTAGAGCCGTCTTGCCTGCTGACCCTGCGCGACGAGGCCCTGGCGATGGGCTTTGGCGAAATGGCCCGGACCGTGGCGTCGCAAGCCCTTTTGCTGGAAGAATTCATCGCCCGCGAAGCCAAAGCGGGGCGATTCAGCCTGTCCTTCAAACCGGCGGGAAAGCCGATCCTGGTGCATGGTCATTGCCACCAGAAGGCGTTTGGCGCAGTCCCACCCATATTGGAAGCGTTGCGGTTGATCCCCGATGCGGCGCCAGAAGTTATCGAGACGTCCTGCTGCGGCATGGCCGGCAGTTTCGGTTATGACGCCGATCATTATGAGGTGTCGATGCAGATGGCCGAACTCAATCTTCTGCCGGCGATACGCAAAAAAGCAGACGCCATCATTGTGGCCGACGGCACCAGCTGCCGGCATCAGATCCACGACGGCGCCGCGCGCGACGCCTTGCATGTGGCGGCCCTGCTGGACCGGCTTTCCTGACCGTCATGCCTGTCGGTCCCCCGCTCACGCATCCCGGCGAAGACAATGACTATCAAAATGTCTTTGTTGCGCGCGCCGTGGAATCTTTCGCGCGCGTGACGGGCCGCGATCTCGTCCAGGAAACCGGTCTGGACCGCACGCAGTTGGGACGCGGCGCCTGGTTCGGCGATTTCGCGCTTCTCACTCACCGCGGCGACGAACGGGCCATGCTGAATTATGCCAATGCCTTTGCGCTGCGCCTGTGGGAATGCGACTGGGATGCGCTGGTGTCGTCACCCTCTGCTGCCACCGCTCCGGAGGGGGATCATGAATCGCGCGAGTATTTGCTGGAAAAAGTGGGCAGGGACAATTTTGTCTCGGGATATTCCGGGCGGCGGATGAGCTTCAAGGGCCGGCTGTTTCTTATTCAGGACGTGACGGTGTGGCGTTTGCTGGATGCGGCCGGAACGCCTTTTGGCGTGGGCGCCTTTTTCCGGCACTACCGGTATCTTTAAGAACCCTCATGATTCGCGGGCCAGCGTATGTCCGATACGGGCGGCGTTGGCCATAATCGTCAGGGTGGGATATTTGGCGCTGAGCGAAGGCAGCACTGCGCCATCCACCACATGGATTCCCGGCGCGCCGTTCAATTCTCCCAAGGCCGTCGTTCCATTTTCCTGCCGTCCACCCATGGGCAAGGTGCCGGCATAGTGAACATCGGTTCCGGGTGCGGCAATGGTTGTGCCTGGCAGCAGCCAGGCGCCGCAGGCGCGCAGATGGCGGCGAATTTCCCGCTTGGCCTTTCCCGCAATTTCCGGCAACGAAGCGGACTGGCCGCCGCGAATGGAAATTTGTATGCGGTCTGCGGATCGCGTCCAGGTTAAATCATTGTTGCTGAGATGCCCTGGAAAGTAACAGGTCGCAATCAGCATTGCCGGAGACAGCAACGGGAAAAGCGCAAATCCACCTCGCCGGGACAAGGGCAGTCTGCCAGTAAAGCTCCAAAAGGGCAGGCCCGTGAGTTCATAGAGGGCGCCCCGCATTGCCGGATTGCCCCGTCAAAACAATATCGTTGCCAATGTAGACGTCGACAACTTGATATTGAAAATGCATTAGGGAATTGCCAGGGTAGCCCCGCGTCCTGGGTGTACCGTTTTTTCGTGCGCGGCAATGGGCTAGTCTTGACCTCGGCCCAAAAATAACCAGTCAGCGGAGGATTCCATGAAAAAGGATGACGGCAAAAAATATACTCATGGCAATGTCAGCCGCCGTGATTTCACCGCCTTGTCGGTGGCGGCGGGACTGACCGCAAGCGCAGGCAGCGCCCACGCGGCCCTGGCGGTGACCGAAAGCGATGTGACGATCAAAACGCCCGACGGCGTTTGCGATGCCGCTTATATTCGTCCCACCAGCGGCAAATATCCCGGCGTGTTGGTCTGGACCGATATTTTCGGTCTGCGTCCAAGTTTCCGCGACATGGGCAAGCGTCTGGCGGCGGAAGGCTATGCCGTGCTTATTCCCAATCCGTTCTACCGCACCGCCAAATCGCCGGTGGTGGTAGATGCCAGCACCTTTGATTTCAACGATCCCACAAACCGGCAGAAAACCGCCGCCTGGACCGGGCCGATCAACCAGCCCGGCGCCATCGAAAAGGACGCGGTCGCCCACATCGCCTTTCTGGACGCGCAGAAAGAAGTCAACACCGCAAGGAAAATCGGCACCCAGGGCTATTGCATGGGCGGCCCGCTGGTGTTCAAGACCGCGGCGACGGTTTCAAGCCGCGTCGGCGCGGGCGCAACCTTTCATGGTGGCGGGTTGGTGACCGACAAGCCCGACAGTCCGCATTTGTTGGCGGCGAAGATGAAATCGCACATGTATATCGCTATTGCCGCCAGCGATGACAGCAAGCAGCCCGATGCCAAGGACAAGCTGAAAGCCGCTTTTGCCGCCGCCAATGTCCCGGCTGAGGTTACGGTCTATGACGGCACCATCCATGGCTGGACGGTGCGCGACATGCCCAAGCAGGACGGCAAGCCGATTTACAACCAGGCCGATGCGGAGCGCGCCTGGGGTCATCTGCTGGCGCTGTACAAGGCCAACCTCGCCTGAATTCAGACAAAGGCGGTTTTCCCAAAGGCGCGGATCCCGGTTCCGCGTGCCGGGAACCTGCGGGCTGCCGGTGCGTTCCTGTCAGGCATTTCAGACAGGTGACATATGCCTTTGCTTTATATCGTTGGCCTTCTCATCGTGGTGGGTGTGCTGCTCTGGCTGGTCAACACCTACATTCCGATGGACCCGAAAATTAAGAGCATTTTGAACGCCGTGGTGGTGATCGCGGTGGTGATTTATCTGCTCCAGGTGTTTGGTCTTTTGGGCACGCTGGAAGGCCTTCGCGTCGGCCACCCGGTTACCTAGCGGGATAACAGTTCCCCACAGGTGTTTGGGCGCGGCGGCCGTGGTCCAATTTCGGCTTCTCAATTGCCGTTGAAAATTCGCGCGCCACGGTTTGCACCGGCAGTCACGTTTGGCCCGCAGAACGCGGCTCTATTGGTAATTTGTATAAAAAAGCCGGTGTTGCCGATGGCTATGGAGGTTTAGAAATTGCCATGTGTGGAGCGCTCCCTTCAGAGCACTGCACCAACTAAAGCCCGGCGGAGTTTCCCTCGCCGGGCTTTTTTGTTGCCGTCAATTCGGTCCGCAGAGAGACGGGCCGGCACAGCGGCATGGCAAGCACCCACGCGCCCTAAACATGCGTTGCCGAAGGTTCGTGGCCTCCCTTCGGACGTGTCGCATGGCGGGAGAAAGCTCGGTCCAGCAGGCTAAACAGCATCGGCATCACCAGCAGCACCAGCGGCATCTGCACCAAAAGGCCGCCGATGATGGCGACCGCCAGGGGTTGCTGCATCGCCGCACCCTGTCCCAGCGCAAAGGCCAGGGGCAGCAGTGTCAGAATGGCGGCCAATGTCGTCATCGCGATCGGACGGAAACGGTTGGCGCCCGCCTCCAGAAGCGCCTCGGCCTGCGCGACGCCGTTGTTTGACAGATATTCATATTCGGAGAAAAAGAAAATGGCGACTTCGGTGACGATGCCCACCACCATCGTCATGCCCATCATGGCCGAGATGTTAAGTTCGATGCCCGTGAGCCATAACGCAATGAATACCGCGGGCATGGCGAGCATGGGCATTGCCACGATGGCCAGCGCGATTGCAAACCGCTCATACAAGAACATCAGCAGCACGAAAACCAGCATGAAGGCGGCCACGATCACCACCGCCAGCCCCTTGAAGGCCGCCTGCTGCTCGGCATAAAGCCCGCCCAGTTCGTAATACGTACCGCCGGTGAACAGACCGCTGGCATCAAGCATCTTTTTGACCGCCGCCACCGTGGACCCCAGGTCGCGTCCTTCAATGCGTGCCGTCACCGCGACCATATTCTTGATATTGTCGCGGGTGATCTCGGGCTGACCCGTCTGCATCTGGAAATCCGCCACCCGGCCCAGGGCGAATTTATGCCCATCCGGCGCGACAATCTGGATGGCTTTCAGATCGGCGATGTTTGTACGCTCTTCGGCCGGTATCCAGACGCGCACGCCAATAGTCTGGTCGCCGTTCTGCACATTGGTCGCCACGGTGCCGGCGACGATGGTCTCCATCTGATCGGCGATGGCGTTGGGATCCACGCCTTCCAGCGCGGCGCGGCTGCGGTCAATCTTCACATCCATCCCATCGCCGGCCGGAATAACGCCATTGTTGATCTCGGTAACCCCATCGACATGCGAAATGATGTCCGCCACTTTCGGCGCGTCGGTGCGCAGCGTGGCCGCATCGTCGCCGAACATTTTTATCTCGATGGGCTGAGGCACGGCGGTGAGATCGCCGATCAGGTCTTCCATCAATTGGGCGATCTCGACCTGCAGGCCGGGCACCTTGTCCTCGATCTGCTGGTGCACGTCAGCAATAACGTCGTCAATATCGCGGCGCGGTTGCGGCTTCAACCGCACGAAAAAGTCGCCGGTATTCGCCTCCGTCACGCCCCCGCCAAGTTGCAGCCCCGTGCGCCGGGAATAGGTATCAACCTCAGGCGTCTTTTGCAGGATATTTTCGACCTGGCGCAACAGCGCGTTGGTATCCTGCAGCGATGTGCCCGGCGGGGCGATATAATCGAGAACAAAGCCGCCTTCGTCCATATCCGGCATGAATCCAGTGCCGACTTGCGTATAGGCAACGCCGCCCGCCGCCAGTAGCACGATGCAGGCAATACCGGCGATCCAGGGACGGCGGCGAATTCTGGTTTCCAGCCCGCGATAGACCGAAACCATCCGCCCGACCAGTCTCTCGCCCGCTTCATTGTCGGCGTCGCTGGGAGAGATAAACGAATCCGCCAGCAGCGGCACGATGAACCAGGCAATCGCAAAGGAGACGATCAGCGCCGACGCCATTGTCACCGACAGCGCCCGGAAAAAGGCGCCTGTCACGCCGCCCAGAAAGGCAAGCGGCACAAAAATGACAATGGTGGCGAGCGAGGAACCCGCCAGCGGCGAGAGAAACTCCACAGCCGCGAAACGGATGCGCGAATGGGTATCGGTGGTGCCTTTCAGCCGCCGCACGATATGCTCGATCATCACAATTGCGTCGTCGATGACCAGCCCAATGGCCGCCGCCATGCCGCCCAATGTCATGATATTGAAGCTCATACCCAGCAGCGACAGGACCAGGACCGTAATGCCAAGTACTGTGGGCACCACAATCAGCACCACAAGGGTGATCTTGCGGTTGCGCAGGAAGACATAAAGTACGATTCCGGCCAGGAAAATGCCGATGACAATTGCCTCGGCGACACTGGCGGCCGAGGAAACGATCAACTGGCTTTGGTCGTACCAGTTGTGCACGGCCACACCCTGCGGCAACCGTGTCTCAAAATCCTTCAGCGTACTCTGCACGGCATCAACGATCTGAACCGTATTCCCGCTGGGTTGCTGGTACACCTGGAACAGCACCGCGCGCTGCCCATCGGCCGTCACCGCCGTGTAATTGGGTTCGGCCGCGAGATAGACGGTCGCGACATCACTCAAGGTTACAGGCCCGTTCTTGCTGGCCTGGACGACGATGTGTTGGATATCCGCGATAGTCAGCAGCCGCGTATCGGACGTGGCAAGCAACAATTTGTGCCGGTCTTCCAGATAACCTGCGACACGCAACACGTTGCCCGCAGTCACCGCCTTCGTCACGTCGTCCAGCGTGATCCCATGTGAGGCGAGCAGCGCGGGCTCTACCTCGACACGATATTCGCTGACATCGCCGCCCAGGACATCCACCGAGGCAACGCCAGTTACGCCCAACAGGAGCGGGGTGAGTTGATACTGGGCGATATTGCGCAACTGCTTCTGGTCCAGGGTACCGGATGTCAGGCTGTAGGCGGCGATCGGAAAGACCGTCGGGTTCATCCGGCGCACCGTGTAGGTCGTGCCCGCCGGCAACGTGGGCAGAAGCCGCGAAATGGCGGATTCGACCTGCAGGGCCGCGAGGTCCATGTCCCGGCCCCAGTCGAAATTGACCGAGACATCCGCGGCGCCGCGGCTGGTGGTCGAGCGCACATCGCGCACAGCGGGCACCAGGCGCACCCCCTGCTCAACCGGGCGCGTGAGTTGTGCCACCATCATCTCGGCGGGCTGGGCGCCGGAATCGAAACTGATCAAAACCCGCGGGAAGCTGACATCGGGAAACAGCGCCACCGGCAAATAGAAAGCTGAGGCGGTGCCGCCCAGCACGCCAAGCGCCAGCAGGAACAGGATCGAGCGGCGGTGGTACGCCGCCCATAGCAGGAGCGCGTTCATTCGCTGGTCCTGATCGCGGTACCATCGGCAAGGCCGACCATGCCCTGCACCACGACGCTCTCGTTCGCTTTCAGGCCTGACGCGATCAGCGCCGTGGTGTCGGTTTCAAATAAGACTTTTACGGTACGTTGCTTCGCCTTGCCGCCTTGGGCGACAAAGAGGTAACTCGTATCGCCATCGGTCATAAGCGCGCTGCTGGGAACCACGACACCGGATACGGGCGCCAGATCAATTTTCGCCTGCAATGCGGTGCCGATAAAAACTCGCGCATCGGTGGGCAGCGGCACCAGTACATTCACCAAATGGCTTGTCGGATCGACCATCGCGCCGACCGAACCGACACGCGCCTGCATCTGTGGCAGACCCTGCTGCGCCGGCAGCAGGACCCTGTTGCCTGGACGAAGCGCAATCGCGTCGCGCGGCTCGACCCCCAGATTGAGCACCACCTGTCCGCTGGTCGCGATGGTCGCGACATCGGCTCCCGGCTGCACCGGATCTCCGCGCGCCGGCGCCACGGTCGCGACGATGCCCGCAACAGGGGCCGTCAGTGTCTCCACCGCATGATTGGCGCCGATCTTCTGTTGCGCCGACAATTGCGACTGCGCATCCGCATCCGCCTTTTCCGCAGCGGCAAGTTGGCTGCGGGTGGCAAGCTGTTCAGCGAACAGCTGCTTGGTATGGTCATAATCCTTGGCCGCGAAATCGGCGGTCGACACGGCCTGTTCATAGGTTGCCACCGCGGCAGGCGCGGTGCGGATGGTCGCCAGCGGCTCGCCTGCTTTTACCGCCTGCCCCGGCCGCACCGAAATCGCCGCCACCACGCCTTCCCGCGGCATGAAGACGGTGGTGACAAAGTTGGGATCAGCACTCACCGTGCCATAGGAGCTGATCTGGGGTGCGAGTTGGGCCACCCGCGCCGGCGCCAGCTTTACCAGCGCGCTTGGGCTTGGATCGGCCTGCGCCGCGCTTGCGAGCAAGAAGGACGTGACGACAGTCAGAAGAAGGTCTTTTGTTTTCATGGTTCGTCCGATAGCGGTTCGGGGGGTGGCGGCGAGAATGGCATGCCCAAAAGCGTATGCAGCGCAATGGTATCGGACCACAGCGCGGTTTCCACATCGTAATAATCGCTTTCGCGGGCCTGGAGAGATGTCTCGATCACGACAAAAGTAGCTGGCGGCAGATCACCATTGGCACGCGCTCGCTGTCCCGCCTCGGCCATACGCCGAAGTTCGGGAAGCTTTGCCTCCAGTTTGCCGAGTTCGTCCCGCAACAACTGAATCTCCTGCCACAGCCGCCAGGCATCGTCGTTCGTCTGATCCAGCCGCGCCTGGTATTCCGCGTGCAACTGCTCGCGCGTCGCATGCTGTATCCGGATATTGGCGGGCGCGCTGAACAACGGAAGGTTGACGGCAATCGAAAGCCCCGTGGTGTGTATGGGCGTGGTGTCGGCGGCGCGATTATAGCCAAACGTAATGGCCGGAAATTGGTCCAGAATCGACTGCCACACCACTTCCTCCTGCGCCTTGTAACCGGCCTGAAGCGCAAGCAGATCGGGACGCGTCTTGGTGATATTGGCAAGCGCGGTGCTGATATCCTGCCTGGCGAAGGTTCCGGGATCGCCGGGATCGGAAAGCTGCAAAGCGTCGTCCGGTGCGACGTTCAAAAGTTTTTTGAGCCCAATGTCCGCTGCCAGCGCCGCACGCTGGGCCTGATTGCTCTGGCTGGTGGCATCCAGAGCAACGGCGAGGTCGCCGCCCGCCGCGTCTATGGTGGAATTGCCGTTGGCGAGCGCCTGGTCCGAGTGCGCCGCCTGATCCTGGAGCAGCGCGGCTGCTTGGCCAAGCTCCCGCGCCTTGGCGTCGCCATAGAATTTCTGCACCCCCAAAGTGCCGGCCATTTCGATCGTCTGCCATTCGTCCCAGAGAAGAGAGAGCCGGGCCTGGTCGGTAGCGGCCTCCGCCTGATTTTGGCGCGACGGGAAGGTCAGGAGTTGCTGCAAGTCTTCTGACAGCCCCAGGGCATAGCCGCTGACGGCACCCGGGTCCGAAGGATAATCGACGCTGCCGTCAAATTGCGGGTCGGGCAGCAGTCCCGCGGCATATGCCTGTGCCTTCGCGACATCCGCTTTGGCGCGAGAGGCGACGAGATCGGGGTTGTTGTTCACCGCCAGGCCTGCGACCGCCGTCAAACTGAGGGAGCCGAGAGGCAGGGCCGTTTTCCCGGCGGCGCCGAAATCGGGCGCACCGGGCAGCGGCTCGGCGTGATAGACCTGACAGCCCGCCAGCAACGCGAGAAGCGCCGCCATGGTGGCGACCGTCAATCCGCGCCGCATCATATCCCTCCCCGTCAATAGCGGTGGATATTAGCGGCCAAGCACGATCAAACGAAAGGTTCCGGGCACCGCTACGGGGCGCGGCCGGGGCTGATCGGTGGTCGGCGTGCCTGGTTTTGTGTCGGACGTGACCACAAAGACGCGGTGGGTCTTGGGGTCGAGCTCCATGGTGCGGGCGCCCTTGGCGGTCGGCACATTGTCCAGCACGGTATATTTGTCGGGCGTATCCTCATGGGCGATGGTCAGGGTGCCGCTCTGTCCGTTGGAGGCGAAAACATAGCCGGTGGCGGGATCGAAGCGGTTGGCATCCACGCCATCGCCGATGGGAAAGGCGGTGACAACCTTGCCGGTTTTCATATCGGTGACGGCGATCTGACCGTCGCAGCCTGAAAAGATGCGGCCATGCGCTACATCTGCCGCCTGGCCGGAAGGGCCTTCGCAGGGCGCCAGCGGATAATGCGCTTTCACCGCCAATGTCTTGGCATCGAAGGCGACCAGTTCATTCTTGTTTTCAATGTTGACGAAAATGGTCCCCGCGCCGTCGGACGAGGCTGCTTCCGGCTTGCCGCCCAGCGCCACAGTGCCCGCCACGCTTCCGCTGGCGGTATCGATCGCGGTGGCATCGTTGCTGCCGCCATTGAACGTGAAGACGCGTTTGGTGAAGGGGTCATAGAGGATGCCGTCGGGCCGTGTGCCGACCGCGATCTCCGAGATCTTCCTGAGCGTCGCGCCGTCAATCACGGCGACCTTGTTGGAACTGCCTTCGCTGACATAGGCATTGCCGTCAGCGAACGCGGTGCCGTGAATGCCCGACAGATCAGTGATGTCGGCCAGCACTTTGCCGGTGTCGGTGTTCACCACCATCACATGGTTGCCGCGGGTGATGTAGAGATTCCCCGTCGCCGGATCCATGTTCAGGTAGTCAAAGCCGCCCTCGCCCCCCAGTGTCACGCTCTTGAGGACATGATAGCCCGACGTGGCTGCCGCGGCGGCTGTCGAAAGCAGCGCCGCGCAGGCGCTTGCGGCCAAAAGCCGATAACAAGAAGAACCTCGTGCCAGGCGATGCATATTTCCCTCCAGATGTTTTGCCCATACTGCGGTGACGAGAGACAACCGGGGCGGCGTTTGCGGTATAAATTTTGTCAATGTTTGAAGATGCGGGCGGCGACGGCATCTTTTAAACAGGGGGAAATGCGGAAAATTCCCGGCTGACCATCTTTTAACCGGAGCGTGCTGGGGACGCCATGGGCACGGAAACACTGAGACAAAAACCGCCCCCGTCCATGGATTCGACGCGTATTTTCGCATCATGCAGTTCCGCGATGGCGCTGACCAGCGCCAGGCCCAGCCCATAGCCCGGACGCGAGCGGCTGGCTTCTCGCCGATAGAGGGGCTGGAACAACCTGGCATGTTCTTCTTGCGGCACGCCGGGTCCGTTGTCCCGGACGCTGACCGTGACGACATTCTTTTCAACCTGCAGGACGATTTCGATGCGTGTGCCCCCCGGGGTATGGACGATGGCGTTTTCGATCAGGTTGGAAAAAAGTTGAACAAGCAATTCACGGTCGCCGCGAATGGACGCATCCTGCAAGATCGAAAGCGTCAGCGTATGCCTTGCGTCGTCCGCCACCGGCCCGAATATGTCGCGCAGCTGATGCAAAAAATCCGCTAATTCGATCGAGGCAAAGCCGGCGCGCCGGGCGCCGCCCTCAATCTGGGCGATGCGCAGCAGCGCGGTGAAAAGCGCCAGGATCTCGTCCGAGGCGGTGATAGCGGTTTCCAATGCCTTGTCGTAATCCGCCGTCGCGGTGGCATGAAGGCGCGCATGTTCCAACCGGTGCCGCAAATGGCTGACCGGCGTGCGCAGATCATGGGCAATATCGTTGGTGACCTGGCGCACATTTTCCATCAGCGCGGCGATGCGGTCCAGCATGGCGTTGATTGCCTGGGACAGCCGGTCCAGTTCATCCTGGGTGCCGCGCACCGGCACCCGGGCTTTCAGGTTTCCCTGCATGATGGCGCCACAGGCCCGGGCGATGGCATCTGTGCGGCTCAGGAAGCCGCGGCTGACCAGAACGCCGGACAGAATTGCCAGCATCACGGCGCCGGCAAAGACCCAGACCAGGACTCGCAAGATATGCTGGCGCGCCAGCCGTGCATGGTAGAGATCGCTGCCGGAAAACAGATACAGATCAGGCGCCAAAAATGTGGCCGTGCCCAGTATTTCATGCGGCGGACGCGCGCCGGGATAGGGCAGGGTCAAAATTCCGATGCGTGGCGGCATCGGCGCCAGATTGCCCGCCAGGCGCCGGCCATTTCTCTGGAGCAGGAAAAAGTCCGACGCGCCAGGCGCGCTCATGCGTTGTTTGATCACTTCGCGCGCTTCGTTTTCGCCATCGGTCTGGTAACCGTCCTTGACCGCGGCGATGTCGGCATTGGCGAACTGGACGATCTGGTCGCGGAATTCCTGGTCGACGATCACCAGCACACTGACGGCCAAGATCGCGGCAGAGAGCGCGAAGATGGCGACGAAGATTGCCGAGATGCGGAAACCTTCGGTGTGAATCAGCCTAATCCGCACGGAGGATATAGCCCGTGCCCCGGATAGTATGGATCAGGTCTTTGGCGTTTTGGCGGTCCAGCTTGGCGCGCAGCCGGCTCATATGGGTTTCGACAATATTGGTGCGCGGATCGAAATTCAGCTTCCACACATGTTCCAGCAGCATGGCGCGGGTGACGGCGCGCCCGGCATTGCGCATCAGATATTCCAGCAACCGGAATTCCTGGGCTTGAAGGTCTATTGCGTGGCCGGCGCGATGCACGGTACGCGCGATCAGGTCCATTTCCAGATCCGCCGCGGTCAGTTTGGTCGCGGCCGCGCGGCCGATGATATCGGCGCGCCTGGTCATGGCATTGACCCGGGCCACGAGCTCGGCAAAGGCGAAGGGCTTGACCAGATAGTCGTCGGCGCCCGCTTCCAGCCCCGCCACCCGGTCATCGATCCCCGCCATGGTGGTGAGCAGCAGAATCGGCGTTTCCACGCCCTTGATCCGCAATTGTTTCATCAGGCTGAGGCCGTCCAGCCCCGGCAACATGCGATCCAGAATTAGTGCGGCATATTCGCCCGACAGAGCGCGGGACAGGCCCTGAAGGCCATCCCCCGCACTGTCAACATCATGGCCCGCTATGGCCAGGGCGTGGCTGACATGTCCGGCGATATCGGTATCGTCTTCTACAAGCAGGATTTTCATGAATGTCCCCCACCGGGGACTTTCTCCCCGGTAGCGGCGCTTTGCAATGCGGGGCTTTGAGGCCCGCCAAGGTTGATTTTTCGTATAGCGGCTGTCACCGGAGCGTCAAAAGCCCGTGTCATCACGCTGACGAAAACGG
>Ga0182024_10017127_pt1 | contig 13654 bp, 11 predicted proteins | sample P32metaG_FD_120480 | JGI IMG/M metagenome (GOLD analysis project Ga0182024, IMG submission 120480) | Permafrost microbial communities from Stordalen Mire, Sweden - P3-2 metaG (Illumina Assembly) | ecosystem: Environmental > Terrestrial > Soil > Wetlands > Permafrost | place: Sweden: Stordalen... | reverse complement strand
GGATGACGTCGCCGGGCACCAGTTCCTTCGCCGAAGGATCAGTCCATTTCCCGTCGCGTTTGACTTTGGCTTTGATTGCCAGCTGCTTCCTGAGTGCGGCGATCGCATTGCCCGCCTGATGTTCTTCCCAAAATCCGACCACTGCGTTAGACAACAGCAGGAGCAGGATGATGAAGAAATCCGGCCAGTGCTGGACCGCGGCCGACAGAATCACTGCGCCTTCGATCATCCACGGAATCGGGCCCCAGAAATAGGTCAGGAATTTAAGGTACGGATTTTCTTTCTTTTCCGCGATCTCGTTGGGCCCATATTTAGTCAGCCGTGTTTTCGCCTCGGCTTCACTCAGGCCGTTCGGCGAGGAGCCCAGCTTTTTCTGGAGCTCCTCCATGGGAATCGATTTCAGGTTTTTCTGCGCGTTGGACTTCGCACCGGGCGCCCCCGGCTTCGTTTCCGGTTTTGTTTCGGCCTTCGATTCGGACTTCGCCTCGGGCTTATCCGCAGTTGGTGTCATGATGACGTCTCCTGTTCTGTATTCCTGGAATCCTTAAACCTTTGCTTCCGGAGAGTCTGCAACTCCTCCAGGCGGCAATAATTCCGGCACGTCCAGACGTGCCACGCCAATCCGGCTGTCGGCCATCCCATAGTAGATGTCGAAACGATCCGGCGAGCCGATATCGTCCCGCCGGTCGATGCCGGTGGGAAACACCACGTTCGCTACGGTCCCATCGCGTTCTTGCGGGAGCGAAGGCGTCAACACCGGCTCCGTGGAACGATAGCGGATGATTTGCGGATGCTCCTTCGAAAGCACCATCACCCCGGCGGAATATCGAAGCGGGTGGGTACCTTTGCTCGCCTGCTCCATTTCGCTCACCCCGTGGTAAACGATCAGCCAGCCGTGCCGGGTCAGGACCGGTGGAGTACCCGCGCCAATTTTCAGCCGCTCCCACGGCGACACCGGAGTAGCCAGGCGGTGATGAGACGTGAACTTGCCGAAACAATGCGGCTCGCAGCCATCGAGCACCATCGGACAGTAGGAAATCCAGATGCTTTCCCGCTCGAGATCCAGGTCGCGCAGCGCCAGGCTGGTGGCCGTTTCCTCGGGACGCGTGCCGGGGAAAAGCGGCCGGTGGAGGAGGGCCATTTCCGGGCGCCCGGATGGATTCGGAATGGCCACGGGGAAGAGGCTGGCATCTTTGTCGTCCACGTCGTCGAATTCAATGCCCTGATAGGAGCCGAAGCGCGCGAGTCCGATGCGCCTCCAATGGAACAGATCCTCCGATATTGCCAGGGCGATCCGCGGACCCTGGGCCGAAAACGCCGCGTAAGTCATCAGGTAGCGCTTCAACGGCTCCACGAACGTGATCCGGGGATCCTCGCAGCCACCACCGCCATTGGGCCGCAGCTCATAATCCGCTTCGGGCTCCAGTGCGATTCCAAGCCGCTCGACGTCCGCTGGGTCGCCGGCTGCGTTGAACCGCACTCGTGCAATGCCGATGCGCGAGTAGTTCCCTTTTGCAACCAACCGCGGGAACAAGTAGAGTTTGCCATCCGGGCCCCGAACGGCCGCCGGATTCAGGACGCCTTCGATCTCCTGGGGATTGCCCGGCTCAGGCTCCATCATCATTCCCAGGCGGTGCAGCTTAAATTCACTCATCGAATGATCCTCACAGGCTCAGCGCTTCCTGACCGTGATCCGATAGACAAGCGATCACCGTTTCGATCACCCGCTTCGTCTCATGAGGTCCATGCACGGGGATGGAGATGACACCGGTTTGTTCAGCCGGATAGTCGTTCCCGCCAGGGAACAGGGCATCGCCGACAAAAATCATTTCCTTCAAAGAAATGCCAAGAACGTCTCTCAATTTTCCGATTCCGTACGCTTTGTCAATGCCAGGTTTGGTGACATCGATCGATGTCGCGCCGCCCATGCGAACAGAGAACTTGGGAATCAAAGCGTCAAGAATCGTTTTGATCTTCTTCCGCTTTGCGAAATCGGGATCCCATTTCGTTTTTTGTTCTAATGGCGCCTCCTGGCCTAATGCGGAATACGTGATCTGGCTTCCCCGGTCCTCAATCGCGTCTCCCCACACTTTTTCGACCTTGAATCCCGCCTCCGCGACCGCCTTCTTCAGAGAGCTGACAATCTTCTCTTTTTCCTCCGGCGTGAAATCCTCTGAATAGAGCTTCTTCCAATCGCCGGCGTAGCGGAAGAACTTTGTTCCACAGGTTGGAAGGAGCGACAGGTTCGCGAGGCTGCCGTCATGGGCAAGATGGGAGAGGACCTGTTTTTCAAACTGCGGCCAATCGCCTCCCGAGATTACGGCCACTTTGAGGATGCCCAGAAGGTCATCCAGCAGTCGCGACATTTCGCCGTCTAGAGACGACTTGCTCTCGGCAAGGGTGCCGTCCAGATCGAACACAATCAGTTTTTTCATTCCGGTATCTCGATTTCCAACAGGTTCACTGGGCCTCGAGGCTGAAAGGCACACGCTCCGAGAACCGCGGGCAACAGAAGCACATCGCCTTTTCCGATTTCATATGTCGCGCCGGCATGATTGAGTTGCCCCGAGCCCGCGATGCATACCAGTACGCGCGGCACACCCACGGCGCCCACCGTAAACGGCGATTCGCCACGCACGCGAGACAACCAGAAGTAGTCGCAGTGGAAAAGTCTTTCCCGGTTCACGGGTGTCGTGTCTTCCACCACGGGCGCTACCAGACCGCCCGCACACTGGCCAAAATTGATGCAAGCCAACGCCTGATCCACCTGAAGCGGCCGCTGCTGGCCGGTCTTCGGATCGACATGGTCCCAGTCGAATAGACGAAACGTCACGTCGCTGTTCTGTTGAACTTCAAACACCACCACGCCGCCGCCCAGCGAGTGAACCGTCCCAGCGGGTAGGAAAACGGCATCGCCGGGCTTCGGATGGAAGCATGCGAGATGGTTCGCCACGGTCCCGTCTTTTAGAGCTTGCCGCAGAATTGCCGGGCTAGCGTCCGACTTCAAGCCGGCATAAATGCGACTTTTGGTCCCCGCTTCCAAAACCACCCATGCTTCGGTTTTTGCGGTCTCGGGATCAGTTGGATGCACCTGCACCGAGAGCATTTCACGTACGTCGAGGAATTTCAGCAGCAGTGGGAATCGGCGGAAATGCCCGGCGAGTTTTCCCATTACCTGTTCTGGAAAGTGCTCCAGCACTTGACCGATGGTCCGACCTTTGAGCGGTCCGTCGGCAACGCGGCTCGGATGGTCATCGCGGTCGCTGAGTACCCAGGCTTCCCCGATCGGGCCGTCGCCAGGTAGTGGTGCTGTGAGCAGATTGGCCAAATGCCGTCCGCCCCACAACCGATACTGGTAGATCGGTTCGAATCGCAGCGGATATAGCGGTGTTTGGCTCATGATCGGTCATCTGCTAGATGAGGTGAGGCAGCCAGGCCAAGTCCTCGCTCAGTACGTAGATCGTGATCGCCGCAAGCATGAGTATCAGGCCCACCCACATACGCCGTCATAATGCATCCGTCTCCAGTAAGCTGGCGAAACCCCTTCGCGGGCAGCTTGTTCGTCTGCCTGCCGTGCATTCTCAGGAACAACGTGGGATCGCTTGTCGTGTTCCGGCCGTTCATTTCCGTGGTTCGTTTCATTCATTGCTGAGATGCCTTCCATTTCCAGTTCCGGATCTCCGGCAAGTCTTCGCCGTGCTTGTCGATGTAATGTTTGTGCTCGATGAGCTTGTCCTCCATCTTCTGTTTCAGGTAGGCGCCCTTCGAGCCCAAGCCTGGCACACGGTCAATCACGTCTTCGACCAGGTGGAAGCGGTCCAGATCGTTCTGCACCCTCATGTCGAAGGCTGTAGTGATGGTGCCCTCTTCCTTGTAGCCGCGGACGTGCAGATTGCGATTGGTCCGGCGGTAGGTCAGCCGGTGGACCAGCCACGGGTATCCGTGGAAGCCAAAGATGATGTGCTTGTCTTTCGTGAATAGCGAGTCGTAATCCGATTCGCTGAGCCCGTGCGGGTGCTCACTCGCAGATTGGAGCTTCATCAGATCGACGACATTGATCACACGGATCTTCAGATCGGGCAGATGCTCGCGAAGGATGGAAACGGCTGCCAAAATCTCGAGCGTCGGCGTGTCTCCGCAGCAGGCCATCACCACGTCCGGCTCGGCGGCGTCCTGATCGTTGCTAGCCCATTGCCAGATACCAATTCCTTCCGTGCAATGCACCACCGCGGCGTCCATGGTCAGCCATTGCGGAAGGGCGTGTTTGCCCGCCACTACCACGTTGACGTAATTCCGGCTGCGCAGGCAGTGATCGAAAACCGACAGCAGACAATTGGCGTCGGGCGGCAGATAAACGCGCACGATGTCGGCCTTCTTGTTGATCACGTGGTCCAAGAAACCTGGATCCTGATGCGTGAAGCCGTTGTGATCTTGCTGCCAGACGTGGGATGCGAGCAGATAGTTCAGCGACGAGATCTTCCGACGCCAGGGCAATTCCAGACAGACCTTCAGCCATTTGGCGTGCTGGCTGAACATCGAGTCGACAATGCGAATGAAGGCTTCGTAGCTGTTGAACAGTCCGTGCCGTCCGGTCAGCAGATATCCTTCCAACCAGCCCTCGCACTGATGCTCGCTGAGCATGGAGTCCAGCACGCGTCCGGCGGGCGCGAGAAATTCATCGTTCTTTACCGTGCGAGCGTCCCATTGGCGATTGGTGACTTCAAAAACCGCGCCCAGCAGATTCGAGAGCGTCTCGTCGGGACCGAATACGCGGAAATTACGCTGATCCTGATTTAGCTTGGCCACGTCACGCAGGAAGTTACCCAGCACGAATGTGTCTTGGGCGTTCACGGCGCCGGGCGCTGGCACGTTTACCGCGTGGACGCAGAAGTCCGGCATGCGCAAATCGCGCAGCAGAATTCCACCGTTGGCGTGTGGATTGGCGCCCATGCGCCGGTCGCCTTTCGGCGCCAGCTCGGCCAGTTCCGGGATGAGCCGGCCTTTCTCGTCGAACAGCTCCTCCGCTTTGTAGCTTTTCATCCAGCTTTCCAGCTGCTTCACATGGTCGGGATGCTCGGAATCCACCAGCAGCGGGACCTGGTGCGCGCGGAAGGTGCCTTCGATCTGAAGTCCGTCCACTACTTTCGGTCCCGTCCAACCCTTGGGCGATCTCAGGACGATCATCGGCCAGCGCGCCCGCGTGGTGTCGTTGTTGTTCCGGGCATTCTCCTGGATCTGACGGATGTCCTCGATGGCCGTTTCCATGGTGGCGGCCATGAGTTGATGCATCGTTTCCGGATCGTCGCCTTCCACAAAATGTGGCGTCCAGCCGCAGCCTCGCAGAAACTGCTCCAATTCCTCATGCTCGATGCGGGCGAGCACGGTGGGATTGCTGATCTTGTAGCCGTTCAAGTGCAGAATCGGCAGCACGGCCCCGTCGGTAATCGGGTTGAGAAGCTTGTTGGACTGCCAGGCGGTCGCGAGTGGGCCGGTCTCCGCCTCGCCGTCCCCGATGACGCAGGCAACAATGAGACCGGGATTGTCGAACGCGGCTCCGAAGGCATGGCTGAGCGAGTATCCCAACTCGCCACCCTCGTGAATCGACCCCGGCGTGGTCGGCGCAACATGGCTCGAAATCCCGCCGGGAAATGAGAACTGCGTGAACAGCTTTTTCATCCCGGCTTCGTCCTGGGTGACGTTCGGATAAATATCGCTCCAGGTGCCTTCCAGGTAAACGTTGCCCACGATCGCCGGACCACCGTGGCCGGGACCGGCGATGTAAAACATGTCCAGGTCATACTTTTTGATCACCCGGTTCAGATGAACGTAGATGAAGTTCTGACCCGGCGTGGTGCCCCAATGCCCAACTACCAGCGGCTTGACGTGCGATAGCTTCAGCGGCTCCTTCAGCAGAGGGTTGTCGTAAAGATAAATCTGGCCGACCGAAAGATAGTTGGCGGCGCGCCAGTAGGCGTTGATTTTGTGAAGCAGTTCCGGAGTGAGGGTGCTGGTTTTCGCGGTTAGCTCCGTGTCGTTCACCGTTTCCGGTTTCTTGTGGAGCTGTTCAGGAGTGAGTGTCTGTGTATGGGTTTTCATTATTCGTACCTAAAGTCACAACCTTACTTTTCTTAATCGCAGTGCGTTGCCGATGACCGAAAGGGAACTCAGGCTCATGGCGGCGCCGGCAATGATCGGGCTGAGCAGCCAGCCAAAGAACGGGTAAAGCGCCCCCGCCGCCAATGGAATACCTAGCGCATTGTAGAGAAATGCGAAGAACAGATTTTCCCGAATGTTGCGCATGGTCGCGCGGCTGAGGCGGATGGCTTTGGCAATGCCGCGAAGGTCGCCTTTCACCAGCGTCACGCCCGCGCTTTGCATGGCCACGTCGGTGCCGGTGCCCATGGCAATGCCGACTTCCGCTTCGCTGAGGGCAGGCGCGTCGTTGATGCCGTCGCCGGCCATCGCAACATGTTTCCCTTCCGCGCGCAGCTTCTTGACATAAGCGACTTTTCCGGCGGGATCGATCTCCGCTTCCACCGCATCCAGGCCGAGGCGCTTGGCAACCGCATCGGCGGTACGGCGGTTGTCGCCCGTGAGCATGACAAGCTGCAAACCAAGCGCGTGGAGTTCACCGATGGCTTTGGGTGTGCTGGATTTGATCGGGTCGGCGACAGCGAGAATTCCGCCTGGCTTGCCGTCTATCGCGACAAACATCGCTGTCTTGCCCTCTTCTTGAAGTTTCACGGCCGAGGCTTCCAAAGCCTCGAGGCCCGTGATCTTTTCGCTCCGCAGAAAATCTGGTTTGCCGACCATCACCATACGGCCGGCGACACCGCCCGCTGTCACCGAACGAAACTCTTTTACCGCGTCGAGCGCGATACCTTGCTCCTTGGCGCCCCGCACAATCGCGGCGGCGAGCGGGTGTTCGCTGTTCTGCTCCAGCGAGGCGGCCAGATGCAAGAACTCCTTCGGGTCAAAACCTTGGGTGGGCAGAACATCGATCAATTTTGGCTTGCCCTCGGTGAGCGTACCCGTCTTGTCCACGACGAGCGTGGTGACTTTCTCCAAGCGCTCGAGCGCCTCCGCGTTTTTCACCAGCACGCCTTCCTGTGCTCCGCGCCCAACACCGACCATGATGGACATGGGCGTAGCCAAGCCAAGGGCGCACGGGCAGGCGATGATCAGAACCGCGACAGCGCAGACGATGGCGTGTGCGAGTTTTGGCTCCGGCCCAAGCCACATCCAGAGGACGAAGGTGAGCGCCGAAACAGCCAGCACCACCGGCACGAAGATGCCCGCCACCTTGTCGGCAAGACCCTGAATGGGCGCGCGGCTGCGCTGGGCTTCGCCAACCATGTTCACGATCTGCCCAAGCAGCGTATCGCTTCCAATTCGCTCGGCGCGCATGACGAAACTGCCGGAGCCGTTGACGGTGCCGCCCGTCACTTTGTCGCCGACGGTCTTTTCCACCGGGAGCGGTTCGCCGGTGATCATGGACTCTTCGACGCTGGAGTGACCCTCCACGACCGCGCCATCTACGGGCACCTTGTCCCCTGGAACCACGCGCAACCAATCGCCGACTTTCACCTGTTCGAGCGGGACTTCATGATCGCGCCCTGGTGCGACTTGCCGCGCCGTGGGCGGCGCGAGGTTCAGCAAGGCCTTGATGGCGCTGCCCGTGCGGCTGCGGGCACGGAGCTCGAGCACCTGACCGAGCAGCACCAGCACAACGATCACCGCCGCGGATTCGAAGTAGATGGCTACCTTGCCCTCCTGTTGCATGGTGGGTGGAAAGACGCCGGGCATCAGCATCGCGACTGCGCTAAAGATGAATGCCGCGCCCACGCCGATGGAGATCAGTGTGAACATGTTCAGATGACGCGTGACCAAGGAGCGCCAGCCACGGTGTAATAAGGGCCAGCCTGCCCAACAGATCACAGGCGTAGCAAGCGCAAATTGCACCCAGCGTGAGACGCCGCCATCCACCCAGGGCAGCCTGCTCAGGGCCGGGATCAAGTGCGCCATCGCCAGGACAAACACCGGCAACGCCAGCGCCGCACCGATCCAGAAGCGCGTCGTCATGTCGCGCAGTTCGGCGTTGTCGTCGTCAGCCGGACCCGCTGTCGCCATCTTGGGTTCCAGCGTCATGCCGCACTTGGGACACTCGCCGGGGTGGTCCTGCTGGACCTCTGGGTGCATTGGGCACGTGTAAATCGCGTGGGCCGTCGAGGGTTTAACGGCTACTTCACTTACGGATTCGTCAATAGGGGATTGGACTGGCATGGCTCACTTAGCGGACACCTTGTTAATCACGACGACCAGCAGGACCACCACCAGTACGCCGATCACCGTCCAAATCCACATCCCTCCGCCGCCCATCCATCCCCCCATCCATCCATATCCGTGGCTCATCATAAGAGGTCTCCTTCTTTCACTGCGCAAGCCCACCCGTAGTTCTAAGCTCCCGCTCAGGCACGCAGGGCTGCGCTTTCGATTCAATCCAGATCATCAGGTCTTTCCAGGATTTGACGAACGGGGCGGCGCCATCGCGCCGGAGTTGCTCGGCCAGCTTGACTACGTCAATGCCGCGGCCGAATCGGTCCAGAACGGTCTCGTAGTCCCACCGTCCAGAGGTCAAGCGCTCGGAACTTGATCGGAGAAGTCGATGTAGTTGCTCGGTGACTTTCATATCCGTCTCCAATTGAGTGCGGAAGTGGTGTCGAGCCGCCAGCAGGGCTGGCGAAAATCATGGGCATCCGTTTGGCCGGATGCCCACGCCCGAACTTAAACGCCGCTCAGGGATAAAGAAGACTCGTGTTCGGCTTCACGCAGCCAATATGGCGGTCGGCCGTAGTGAGCGTAGAGTCGGTTTTCGTACTCTCGCGTGATCGGCGTGAAGTCGACGAACTCCGGGGCGCTCTGGATGGCTTCCCGGGAGAGGCCGACGTAAACTTTGGAATCGTCCCAACTCACCTGTTGAATCCACGTGGGTGAAACCAGTACCTTCTTCCCCGGCCACCAATTCTTCGTTGCCACCTCGATGTAGCGGATAGCCCAGGCTTGATCGTCGACGACAAATCCGTCCAAATGGCCGAGTTCCCCATCGGTTGCCTCAATGTGATAGCCAGTGACGGCTTTGGTACTGCGCAGATGCGAATCCGTCGAGTCGCTTGGAATCCGGTCCACCATCGCATCTTTGGGAGCAGTCATGACGCCGCCCGGGTAGGACGCTGGGCCCCACATGAAGGGACCACCCCAATAATAGGGATATCCGTAATAAACGCTATATGCGATCTCGTGCTGCCGGGAGACAGGCTTGTCTGTATCGATGCTAGGGCTGTTCTTCACCTGTTCTTTCGTCAGCGCCACGTCCAAACGCTTGGCTTGCCAGTCCACGCGAATAACAGAAAATGGCGAGATAAGCACTCGCCGGCCGCCAAGCCAGCCGGTTGTTACCGTGAGATAGCGGATGGCCCAGGTCTCATCATCGAAATAGAGCTGATATACGGTCCCAAGGTCTCCGTCGGTAGCTTGGACGACGAAACCCTCCAACTGTGTAGCATTCCTCAACATCGTTGTTCTCCTCTTCCTTCTTGGAAAGTAGTTACCGTGCGCCCACGCCCACGGGCGAGTGCACTGTCAGATTGATCGGTTGTGTGGTTGCGAGAATCTCTCGCGCTTTTTCGACTTCCGAGGCGGTGCCATGTACCAGCAGCAAGTATTTGTCTGTCTTGAGATCCAGCTCATACTTAACGACGCTATCCTTCGGAATACCCATGCCATAGAGCCCCGCACCGACGGCGCTCAATCCTCCAACCACCACGGCGCCTTCCAACGCCCCCACGATCCACGCCACCACAGGGCCAGCCATGAGCACTGGACCGATACCGGGAATGGCGAAGAAGGCAGATCCGAACAGCAATCCCCAGAAGCCTCCCCAAAAGGCGCCGATTTTGCCCCAATACTTCATCCGGTCGCCGGTATTGTAGTAACCCACCACGTGTTCATCGGTGTGGGAATCCTTGCCGATGATGGACAAGGTGTGCATGTCGACTCCGGCGCGCTGAAGCTCCTTCACCGCTTCTTCGGCTCCCGTATGCGTGCCATAGACTGCGACTACCGCGTTCTGTTCAGACATTTCAGATCTCCTTTAGTGATAAGTTCGCCTCTTTTAAAAAGGCACGCATAGCGCCACTCCCTCTTCCAAGAAATCAGCTTGGCCCAGCCCCGTCAAAGCGAGACTTGATGACCGCGGATGGTCAGACGACGTAGGGTGGTCAACGGGAGGGACTAAGGTCGCGTTGGTTTCGAGAATGCGGCTCACCGAGCGCGCAATCATTAGATCCTCGTCAGTTCGAATAACGCGAACCGTGACTCGGCTGGCGTCCGTGGAAATCACTTCTGCGGTCTCCGCGTTGCGCGCCTCGTTCAGTTCGATACCAAGGAAGCCCAGTCCATCGCAGATGCGCGCGCGGATGAGTGGCGCATTTTCGCCGATTCCTCCGGCGAAGACGAGCGTGTCTACTCCACCGAGCGCCGCAGCGAATGCGCCGATCCACTTTTTCGCCTGATAACAGAACAGCGCCACAGCTTCAGCCGCTCGAATATCTTGGGCTTCGTGCGCGAGCAAGTCTCGCATGTCGGAACTGGTCTCGGAAACTCCGAGCAGCCCAGATTTGTGGTTGACCATTTGGTAAAACTGCTCCGTGGTCATCTGTTCGGTTTCCGACAAATAGGACGCCAGGCTGGGATCCAAGTCGCCTGAGCGGGTGCTCATCACCAATCCCGAGGTGGGAGTGAAGCTCATACTGGTGTCGATGCTTTTGCCGTCGCGCACGGCGGCCATGCTTGCGCCGTTGCCCAGATGAGCGAGGATGACGCGGCCCGTAGTGGCCGCCGGGTCGCCCAAGTGCGCGAGCTCCTCCATCAAATAGGCATAGGACAAACCGTGGAAACCGTAGCGTTGCACTCCCTTCGCGTCGTAGCGACGCGGGATCGGAAGCAGCTTGGCAACACGCGGCATGGTGCGGTGAAACGCCGTGTCGAAACAGGCCACCTGGGGCAGCTTCGGATGACGCTGGCGGAACGTCTCGATCAGTTCGATTTCGCTCGGCAGATGATCCGGGTCGCACGGGATGATGCGGTGCAAATCATTCAACAACTCCTGGGTGACCAGCTCGGGCGCCGTGTGTTGCATGCCATGGACCACCCGATGACCGACAGCCCGGACCGATTCCACAGCATTTTGCTTTTGGAGCCAATCCAGCAGAAAGGTCGCTGCCGATTTGTGATCGGAAGCGTCGAGTTTGAGGCTCTCTTCCTTATTCCTGGCCGGGTCTTTGAACGTCAGATTCGTCCCGCTCAGGCCAATGCGATCAACCTTCCCATAAAGCTCGCGCTTCAGCGCTTCGCCGGCCTTGTAGAGCGCGAACTTGATGCTCGACGAGCCGCCATTGATCGTGAGAATGTGCGTCGGGATACTTGAGTTCGCTGGTTTCATGGACGTCCTTCGCTCTCGAATCCGAACGATGCCAGCTTGGCGCAGGTGGACTTGTAATCGGTGTGAAGAATGCTTCGAATCCCCAAACCCTCCGCGATTTGGACGAACATCGGTGTGTTTTCGATGTACAGTACCTGCCGCGCTGACGCCTGGGCGATGTCCAGAGCTAGCCGAAAGATGTCTTCGTCGGGCTTGCGGATATGGACGAAGCAGGAGGAAATAAAGGCGTCCACAAACTCGTCCAGCTTGAACTTGCGGATCCGATACGCATTCAGTTCGCGCGCTTCATTGCTAACGACGGCGATCTTCAGCCCATAACGGACCTTGAGCTGAGCGAACAGCTCGATCATCTCGGGGTAAGGCTTGGATTGCGCGAACATGAAGCGCGCGAACTGAGCCCGGGTGAAGGGCCGCTTTTGGTAGAAGACCACGCGACCTAAGTACTCTTCCAACGTGAGCTTTCCTTCCTCATAGGTGGCGAAGTTCAGGTTGTGCCGATTCTCCATCTCGGCCCATTCCAGCTTGAAATGTGTCGCCGCCCGCTTGCGCGCACGATGATCCCAGCCGTCTGTGAGCAGGACACCGCCGATATCCAGAAATACGCACGCGATTGCCTGGTTTGGTTTCATGGACGCTTTCATAACGCCGGTGGATGCTTTCCCGATCGCATGTAGGCTTCAATCTGCTCCAGAGTGTTCCCTTTGGTTTCCGGCACCAGCGTTGCGTTTGGTTCAAGAGCGTTTCGTCGCCCAGGACCGCGCAAAACTGCTTGGGTCGATCGTCGCCGGCGATCCTTCGGGTCAGCGGAAGCAATCGTTGTCCGTCGCCTCCGGCCAGAATCAACCCCCAACGGTGGCTGCGCGAATCGCTTCCATTGAATTGATCTCGATCTTCTGTTTGCATTCCACCCTCCGAGTGTTTCGCAGCAGGCACTGGCAGAACGTGGCGGAAGCGCCATTCCAAAAGGGCCTCCCGGTTACTTAGGAGGTTCCGCACTTTCCATCTGCTCGGCGCGAAACCCCGATCACAAGGGACGGCGCCAAGACCCAGTTTAAAAACACCAACGCCGTGCTAAAAAGGTATCGCGAAGAATGTCAAAACGCCGTCAAAAAACGTAGATCGATTGAGAATTGTCAATGTCAGAACGGTATCAATGTGAACACTGGCGACTGCACGGGCTCCGCCAACCGGTGCGGTGGATGTCGTCGTTATGGGCCTTCAGCTCTGGTGGGAATTTCGTTTCAGCGCAGGGTCTTAATTCGCAATCGCCATCGCTTGCGAAGCCGGCAGCGAGTTGATCAGCGCCGAAACGCCGTCGACGTGAAGCAGCATCACGTCACGCAGCCGAACGGTTTCTTTTTGCTCGTGGGCCGTGCCAAATCGTGTTTCCGAATTCAGCCGAGCGAGGCGTTTGGTTTTCTTCTTGTCTCAGGATGCGAAGCGCACTCTCCGCAAGTGTCAGTAGGGCATCTTCGGGGTCGATAGCCCAGTTTCGCAACTGGAGGGCATCATGTGTCGGCACAGGCTGGCCGTCCTTAAGCATTTGCAGCACAAGGCGGTGCTCGGTCCGTTTCGCCGTTATCCGTGTGCCCGCTTGCCGGCCAGCAATACGTTCGTGTTGGGCCCCATCGTAAAGAATGTCGAAACGCCATTCAAAACGGGGAGAAATGATGTCACCCTCCACCTTAACCGCGGGCCTTAGTTTTTGACGGCGTTTTGACATTTCTCGCTTCATACTGGGCTTGGTCGGGAGCGGCGGCGAAAAAAGCCGCTGTGTTTTTCGTTGTGTTGGCCAACCGTGGCAGAGTGAGCAGAACGGAGTGTTAGAACCATGATCGAGAAACCACCACACATCGAGCCGCCAAAACCGGTCGCGGACGGAAAGCCGAATGGCAACGGAAGTCACCAGGTCATCCGGGAAACGCCGCCTAGGGTAGGGGGGCCAAGGGGGGCAGGGCGCCCAATACGACTGGCGTTTATCGGAGCGATCTTGGTCATCGCGATCCTAGCGTTCATCCCTAGCTGGATTCAGAAATGGTTGTGGATGCGGCAGTTGAACTACGTCGGCGTCTTTTGGACACTCTTCTCGGTGCGCTGGGGACTGTTTGGCGCGGCTTTCGTTATCGCGCTTCTGTACCTCTGGATGAATTTTCG
>Ga0182024_10017126_pt1 | contig 13656 bp, 6 predicted proteins | sample P32metaG_FD_120480 | JGI IMG/M metagenome (GOLD analysis project Ga0182024, IMG submission 120480) | Permafrost microbial communities from Stordalen Mire, Sweden - P3-2 metaG (Illumina Assembly) | ecosystem: Environmental > Terrestrial > Soil > Wetlands > Permafrost | place: Sweden: Stordalen... | reverse complement strand
TGCTAGCCGGCGACCTTGGCATTTCCGGCCCCCTCTCCCCCGTACTCGGGGGAGAGGGTTGGGGTGAGGGGGAAACGTCAGCATCCGTGCAAAAGCTTCCTGCGATCCCGAGAGATGCTGACCCTCCCCCCTCACCCCAACCCTCTCCCCCCGAGTACGGGGGGAGAGGGAGCCGGAAATGCGAGAGCCCCCTGTTTGCAACCGAGCCAGTTTTGTTGCGGCTCTTAGGCGATTCCACGCTCAAGACCCGTGCAACCTGGCCCATGTTCGGCGGCGGCCCGTCGCGCAATATGGTCAACACCTTCGAGAAGAATCTCCCCGCCGATTGGTCCGTCGAGGAATTCCGGCACAAGAACATCAAATGGCAAGCGAACCTCGGCGGCCAATCGCTCGGCAGTCCCGTGGTCGCGGACGGCAGAGTCTTTGTGGGCACCGGCAATACTCCGCCGCGAAATCCCAGCATCAAAAAACCGAGGGCCGCGCTAATGGCTTTTCGGGAAGAAGATGGCAAGTTCCTTTGGCAAAATCTCCACGACTTTCACGGCGAACCTTTCCACGTTTCCGATGGTTTGTTATCGACGCCCACAGTGGAAGGCGGACGCGTCTTCTACGTGACGCCTCGGTGTGACGTCATTTGTGCCAACACCGCGGACGGTGTCATCCTGTGGGGCTATTCCATGATGAAGGAGTTGCACGTCGTCCCGCATTATGGGCGCATGTGCAGGAACTACGGGAACTGCTCGCCGCTTGTGGTGGACGATCTGCTCTTGGTGGTCACGGCCAACGGCATCGATGATGACGGCAACGCTTCTCCGAAGGCCCCCAGTTTCATCGCTCTGAACAAGAACACCGGCAAGCTCATCTGGCAGTCCAACCTGCCCGGCGAAAACATCAGGGAAGCGCAATCTTCCAATGCCGTTCTTGCCAACGTCAACGGGGCCCGACAGGTCATCTTCGGCGGGGGCGACGGCGTGATCTACAGCTTCGATCCACCGACTGGGAAGTTGCTGTGGAAATGCGATTGTTTGCCGAAGCGGCAGAAAAAGGGGGCACCGACAGTCGATAATTACATCGTGGCGACGCCGGTTGTCGTGGGCGACAAGCTCTACATCGGTCTGGGGACGCATCCCGAGTGTGGTCGCCCAAGGGGGAGTTATTTCTTGTGCCTAGACATCACCAAGAAAGGCGATGTGTCCCTGAAAAGCTATGTCGCCAAGGCCGCGGAGAACAAGGATTCCGCTCTGGTCTGGGCGTTTGGCGGGCCGGTGCATCCTCAGCCGAAGAAGGGTCGTAGTGTCCACTTCGGCAGCACCATGAGCACGGCGGCCGTGCATGATGGCCTGGTCTACATCACCGAGGAAAATGGCTACGCTTATTGCCTCGATGCCGCGACGGGCCGGCGCTATTGGGAGCACGATTTGAAGAGCAGTGTATGGTCGTCTCCCTACTGGGTGGACGGTCGCGTCTTCGTCTGCAGTGAAGACGGCGATGTCGTGATCCTGGCGCATGGGAGAGATCTCAAAGTCCTTGCAACGATCGAAATGGACGAGTTCGTTCGTTCGACGCCGGTCGCGGCCAACGGAACGCTCTATGTGGCGACCAGGAGCAAACTCTACGCGATCAGCAGCCGCTGAACCGCGTGGGTCAGGATTCCGATCCTGACCGGATCACGGACGCGGTCAGGATCGGAATCCTGACCCACAGAGGAGACTTTTATGAGCCGTGTTGTTGAACAATACGAACAAGCATGCCAGTACCTCGCCGGCGGGGTCTCATCCTCGACGCGTCTCAACCGAGCCGTGGGCCATGCCATGCTGTTCGACCGGGCGGAGGGCTGCCGGGTGTGGGACCTGGATGGCCGAGAGTATATCGACCTGTGTTGCAGCCATGGGGCGACGCTGCTGGGCCATGGCGATCCGCGCGTACGGAGTGCGGTGGAGCGGGCGATGGATCGGGGGGCGGCGTGCTCCTACGAAAACGAGCAGCACACCGAGCTGGCCCGTTTGCTGTGCGAGGTGATTCCGTGCCTGGAACGGGTGCGCTTCGTTGGTTCCGGCACGGAGGCGACGCTGCACTGCCTGCGTTTGGCCCGGGCGTTCACGGGCCGCAGCAAGATCCTCAAGTTCGAAGGCAACTTTCATGGCTACCACGATCAGGTGATGTACGCCATCGGCACGCCGGCCGACCGTCTGGGCCCCGAGGAACATCCAACGGCCTATCCAGCGTCCACGGGCATGCCGCCGGGCCTGGAGCAGCATTTGGTGGTAGTGCCGTACAATCGCGTCGATTTATTGCAAGAGGCCATGGATCGCCATGCCCACGAACTGGCCGCGGTGCTGTGCGAGCCGATCTATTTCAACGCCGGCTGCGTGACGCCGACGCCGGAGTTCATGGCCTGTCTGCGCCGGCTTACCCAGGAAAAAGGCGTCCTGCTCATCTTTGACGAAGTGCTGAGCGCCTTTCGCATGGCCCTGGGCGGCGCTCAGGAATATCTGGGCATCAAGCCGGACCTGTGCACGCTCGGCAAGGCGGTGGGCGGCGGCTATCCGCTGAGCGTGTTCGGCGGCCGACGCGACATCATGGATCGCCTCATGCCGATCGGCGACTGCCAGCACAGCGGCACCTACAACGGCCATCCGGTCGTGGTCGCCGCGGCCCTGGCGGCGATCACCGCCTATCGCCAGCCCGGTTTTTACGAGCACATCAATGCCGTGGGCCGTCGTTTGTATGAGGGGCTGCAAGCGATCTTCGAGCGCCGGCACATCGTGGCCCGTGTGCAGGGACTGGGAGCCCGCTTCGGCGTCTACTTCGGCGTGACGCGCCAGGTCAGCAACTATCGCGACGCCATCCAGCATCAGCGCAGCACCATGCTTCGCTTCATCGCGGCGGCGATCAAGAACGGCGTCTACTTCCACGATTACGGCGGGGCTCCGTGCCATCATGGCTTTTGCGCGGCGATGACTCTGGCGGATGCGGATGAGACGCTTCGGCGGCTGGATGTTGCGGTGGCATCCCTGGGCGAGCCGGGAGCGTAAGCGACCGGTTCGACCTGAAAGAACCCTTCATGTGCCCTTTCGGCGTTGCATTTGACCGCGATGTTGTGGATATTGAAGGTGTGCATGTATATGGTCTCCTAGGTTGGAAAGGTCCTTCACATGTCAGAAATTCTTTCACGCGCAGAAATCGAGACTCGGTTTGACAACGAATGGGTGCTCATCGATGATCCGCAGACCAATGATGTGCTCGAGGTTCTGGGCGGCAAAGTGCTCATTCATAGCAAGGATCGGGATGAGGTCTATCGTTTAGCCGTCGCGTTGCGGCCAAAGCGATGTGCCGTCCTGTACATCGGCGAAATGCCCGGAAATACGGCGATCGTAGTATGAGCGTCCCATTCAATCCGCACCATGGTTTGATCCGCATCACAGCGTGATGAAAATCTCCATCGCCATCCTCGCCCTGCTCGCCATCGCGGCACATCTCATCCTGCGCTTCACCGTGCCAACCGCCGCCATCCTCGACGTCCCCTGGCAAGCCGTGCCCCTGCTGATCGCCCTGGCCCTCGGCGGCACCACGTTGGTCGTCGATCTGATTTTGTCGCTGATTCACAGCGAATTCGGTGCCGACTTGCTGGCCGGCATATCCATCGTCACCTCCGTGATTCTCGGAGAATACCTGGCCGGCGTGCTGGTCGTGCTTATGCTTTCGGGCGGACAATCTCTCGAAGCTTACGCCGTGCGCAGCGCCTCGTCCGTGTTGCAGGCTCTCGCCAAGCGGATGCCGGCGCTGGCCCATCGCCGCACCGACAGCGTCCTGGCCGATGTGCCGCTCGAGGGCGTGGCGGTTGGCGACGTGCTGGTGATCTTTCCGCATGAAACATGTCCCGTCGATGGCACTGTCGTCGAAGGGCATGGCAGCATGGATGAATCGTATCTGACGGGTGAGCCGTACATCATGTCGAAGGCGCCGGGTGCGGAGGTGCTTTCCGGCGCCATCAACGGCGAGGCGGCCCTGACGATTCGGGCGGAGAAGCGGGCCGGTGATTCGCGCTACTCCAAGATCATGCAGGTGATGCGCGATTCGGAACAGCGCCGCCCGCGGCTGCGCAGGCTCGGCGATCAGCTCGGGGCCATCTATACGCCGGTCGCCGTCGCCGTCGCCTTGCTGGCCTGGTTCGTCAGCGGCGACGAGGTGCGTTTTCTGAGCGTGCTGGTGGTGGCCACGCCCTGTCCGCTCTTGATCGCCATCCCCGTGGCGGTGATCGGTTCGATCTCGCTGGCGGCCCGGCGCGGCATCATTATCAAGGACCCCGCCATTCTGGAGAAGATCGATACGTGCCGCACGGCCCTGTTCGACAAGACCGGCACGCTGACCTACGGCCAACCCAAGCTCGCGAAGCTGCTGCCGGCGCCGGGATTCGGCGCCGATCGCATCCTGGCATTGGTGGCCAGCGTCGAGCGTTATTCGCGTCATCCGCTCGCCGCGGCCATTGTCGATGCCGCCCGGCAAAAGGGCCTGGCCACGCACGAGGCGGCCCAGCTCAGCGAAGAGCCGGGGGAAGGGTTGCAAGGCACCGTGGATGGCCATGTGGTGCAGATCACGAACCGAAAGAAGCTGGTTGCGGAGCATCCGGAGCTGGCCTCCCAGGTGCCGGCGATCGAGGGAGGCATGGAGTGCGTGGTGCTCGTCGATGGCCGATTCGCGGCCGTGCTGCAGTTTCGCGATGAGCCACGCCCGGACGGTTCGCGTTTCATCGGCCATTTGCAAAGTCATCATGGCATCGTGCGCGTGCTGCTGCTGTCCGGCGATCGCGAATCGGAGGTCCGCTACATCGCCGACAAGGTTGGCATCAAGGAAGTTTACGCTGGTCAAAGCCCCGAACAAAAGGTGGAGCGGGTGCGCGACGAAACGAGCCGCGGGCCGACGGTGTTTCTGGGCGACGGCATCAACGACGCCCCGGCCCTGACGGCGGCGACGGTCGGCATCGCGTTCGGCCAGGGCAGCGATGTGACCACGGAAGCGGCCGGCGCGGTCATTCTCGACAGTTCGCTGGAGCGCGTGGACGAGTTGCTGCACATCGGCCGGCGCATGCGGGCCATCGCGCTGCAAAGCGCGGTCGGGGGCATGGCCCTGAGCGTGATCGCCATGATGTTCGCCGCGGCTGGGTTGCTGCCGCCGGTGCCGGGCGCCATTGTCCAGGAAGTGATCGACGTTGCGGCGGTCGTCAACGCTTTGCGCGTCGCCGCGGCTCCGCGGATATTGTCCGATTATTAGCAGTCGTAGGACGGGCTTCCTAGCCCGTCCATTTCAGCCCAACGGTGGCGAGAATCATTTCGACGGGAAGTCGGCTGGACGGGCTAGGAAGCCCGTCCCACGAGAGAATACCGACGCCTGTTACGTGACCGTGAACGAACCCGACGTGACGGTCAGGGTCACCCCATTCACCAAGGCCGTCGCCGTAAACGTGTAACTGCCGGCCGAGCCGACCTCCAAATTGCTGAACACCGCCTGGCCCGACGAATTGGTATTCACCGTGACGGTGCCGGTGAGCGAACCCGACGAAATCTTGATGGTCACGGAGACATTGGCCAGGTCCAGGACAGTGCCGTTGGAATTGTACAGTTGTACGGTCACGGACTTCATGGGCGTGTTCGGGGCCGTGGTGGTGGGCGGAGTCGAGAAAAGAAGATGCGGCGGGGATGCCGCGGTAATGGTGAATGGATTCGACGTGATCGAGGCCGCTCCCTGGGCCGAGAACGTCAGCGTGTAGCTGGTGCCGGCCTGCAGCACGGCCAGGTTGGTGAAGACGACCTGGCCGGCCGAGTTCGTCGCTGCCGTGGCGACGCCGCTCAGCGCGCCGGAGGAAAGCCGGGCGGTCACCGACACATTGGGCAGCGGATTGCCGTACTTATCGGCCAACTTCAAGGTCACGTTGCCCAGGCTGCTGCCGGCCGTCGTGCCCACGGGCTGAGTCACGAACGAGAGCACGCCAGCTCCCGGCGCGATGATGAACGAATTCGAGGTGGGCCTGGCCAAGGTCCCGGACCCCGCCGACAGCGTATAGGTCGCCACCTTGGTGAAGTACATGTTGCTGAACACCGCCAGGCCCGCCGCGTTCGAGGTCACGTCCGTCGTGCCGCTGATGGTATTGATGGATGTATAGAGGTTGACGGCGACTCCGGGCACCGGGTTGCCGTACTTGTCCACGACCTTCACCGACACGGGCGTCATGATCGCGCCCGCCATCGTGCTGATCGGCTGGGAGACGAACGACAGCGCGTAGGGGGCATTCGGCGTGACGGCAAAGATACTGGAGTTGACGCTCAGGTTGGCCGCCGACGCCGACAAGGCGCATGACCCCACCACCGCTTCCGACAAGGTGGTGAAGACGACCTGGCCCGCGGTGTTGGTCGTCAGGGCGGTCGTCCCGGTCAGTTTGCCGAAGGTGGTGGCGATGCTGACGGCCACGTTGGACACGGGATTGCCGTACTGGTCAACGGCTTGCACGATCACGGCGCTCAGCGTGGTGCCGGCGCTGGTGCTGCTCGGCTGGGTAACGAAGCTGATCTTTGCGGGCGTTCCAGCCGTGATCGTGAACGGGCTCGAAGTGGAACTGGGAACGCCGGTGGACGTCGCGACCAGGTCAAAGCTTCCGACCTTGGTCACCGACAGCGTGCCGAAGGCGACCTGGCCCGAACTGTTGGTGACTCCGGCCGTCGTTCCGCCCAGCGTGCTGGAGGAAAGAGCGACCTTGAGCGTGACGCCGGGCAGCAGATCGCCGGCCGGGTCGGTTAGTTCCACCACCACTTGATTCAACGTGGCGCCCGCCGTCGTGGAGGTCGGCTGCGTGACGAATGTCAGCTTGTCCGCCGACGAGGTCACGGCAAACGGGTTGGAAACCACGCTGGCTGACCCTGACGTTCCGTGCAAGGTGTACAGCCCGGTGACAGGCACGGCCAACGTGGAGAAAACGACCTCGCCGAGCGAGTTGGTAAAAGCCGTGGTCGCGCCGTTGAGCGCGCCGCCCGAAGACAGGGCGATGCTCACGGAGCCGCCCACGACCAGATTGCTGTACTGATCGAACGCCTGCAGCGTGATCGCGTTGATGGTGGTATTCACACCCACGCTGTTCGGCTGCGAGAGGAAGTTCAAGGTCGCGGCCGCCGCCGAGGTGATGATGAACGAGCTGGACAAAGCGTTGACCACGCCCGCAGTGGAGGCCACCAGCGTGTAGGTGCCGGCGAGGTTCTCGGACAGGTCGCTGAAACTGACCTGGCCCTGGGCATTGCTGACGAGCGGCGTGGTGCCGGTGCTGAGCACGCCCGGGGCCAGGGCGATGCCGATGGAGACGTTGGGCACCACGTTGCCGAACCGGTCGGCGACCTGCACGGTCACGGCGCTGAGCGTCGTGCCCGCCGTCGTGGAGTTTGGCTCCGTCACATACGAGAGCGTGGCCGGCGCGGCCGGGGTAATGACAAAGGCGCTCGACAGGATGCTGACCACGCCCGTCGCGGCGGCGCTGAGCGTGTAGGTGCCGACGATATTCTCCGACAGGTCGCTGAACGAAACCTGGCCCGAGACGCCGGTCGTCAACGGCGTCGTGCCGGTGCTGAGGGTCCCGGAGACCAAGCTGATGCCGATGGGCACGCCGGGCACGAGGTTGCCAAAGGTGTCCACAACCTGGACTGTCACGGAGTTGAGCGTGGTGCCGGCGGTGGTGCTGCTGGGCTCGGTCACATACGACAGATGGGCCGGCGCCGCTGCCGTGATGGTGAACGACTTCGACGGCAGGTTGGCGACCCCGGCCGTCGCGGCGATGAGCGTGTAGGTTCCGGTGAAGTCCTCCACAAGATTATTGAAGACGACCTGGCCCACGGCATTCGTCGCCAGCGGCGTCGTGCCCGCGCTGAGCGCTCCCGGCGAAAGACTGATGCTGATGGCCGTGCCGCTGCTGACCGTGTTGCCATATTGATCCGTGGCCCGCACCGTCACCGGGTTGAGCGTGACGCCCGCGCTGGTGCTCGTCGGTTGGCTGACAAAAGCGAGCGTGGCCGCTGCTCCCGGCGTGATGGTGAACGGGTTGGACGAGATGCTCGCGGGCCCCGAAGCCGAGGCGGTCAGGGTATAGACGCCCGCGACCTTTTCCGACAGGTCGCCGAAGACAACCTGGCCGGCGGCATTCGATACCAGCGGCGTGGTGCCGGTCGTCAGCGTCCCCGGCGCGATGGCAATGCCGATGGAGGCGTTCGGCACGTCGTTGCCGAATTTATCCACAACCTGCACGGTCACGGCATTGAGGACCAAGCCGGCGGTCGTGCTGCTCGGCTGAGTCAGGAAGGCCAGCGAGGCCGCCGCCGCCGCCGAGATGGTGAACGGGTTCGACAGGATGCTGGTCGTTCCGGTGCACGAGGCGGTCAGCGTGTAGTTGCCCGCGACGTTCTCGACCAGGTTGCTGAACGCCACCTGGCCCGCGGCATTGGTCGCCAGCGCCAGCGTTCCGGAACTGAGCGGATTGGGCGTGCTGCTGACGCTGATGGAGGCATTGGGCACGGGATTGTCGTACTTGTCCAGCGCCTGCACGGTCACCGCACTGAGGATGATGCCCGCCGTGGTGCTGCTCGGCTGGCTGAGGTAGGAAAGCGTGGCTGCCGCCCCCGCGCTGATGGTGAACGGATTGGACAGGATGCTGGCAGTCCCCGCCGCCGAGGCGGTCAGCGTGTAGACGCCCGCGGTTGTTTCGGACAGATTGCTGAAGGCAACCTGGCCGGCGGCGTTCGACGTCAAGGGCGTGGTGCCGGTCGTCAGCGCCCCGGGCGCAATGGCAATGCTGATGGCCGCGTTCGGCACGTCATTGCCGAACCGATCGACAACCTGCACGGTCACGGCATTGAGGATCAAACCCGCGGTCGTGCTGCTCGGCTGGGACAGGAAGGAAAGCGTGGCCGCCGCCGCCGCCGAGATGGTGAACGGGTTGGACAGGATGCTGGTCGTGCCCGTGCACGCCGCGGTCAGGGTATAGTTGCCCGCGATGTTCTCGACCAGGTTGTTGAACACGACCTGACCCGCGGCATTGCTCACTAGCGATAGGGTTCCGGAACTCAGCGGATTGGGCGAACTGCTGACGCTGATGGTGGCATTGGGCACTGGATTGTCGTACTTGTCCAGCGCCTGCACGGTCACCGGACTGATGACGCTGCCCGCCGTGGTGCTGCTCGGTTGGCTGAGGTAAGCCAGCGTGGCTGCCGCCCCCGCCGTGATGGTGAATTGGCTGGAAACGCCGCTGGCGACGCCGACGGCCGAGGACGAGGATGTGAGCGTGTAGGTGCCCACCAACGTCATGAACAGTCCGCTGAAGACGACCTGTCCCGACCCATTCGTGGTGCCGGTCGTGGCGCCGCTCAAGGTCGAGGCGGACGGATTCAGGGTGACCGTCAGTCCCGGTTCCGCCAGGGCGTTGCCGCTCTGATCGACCACCTGCACCGTGACGGTAAACGTCGTTCCCGCGGCCAGGCTGCTCGGCGGCTCCACCGTGAAGGACAACTTCTGCGCCAGCACGGTAATGGTGGGCGCGGTCGAGGTCACGGCGTTGCCGTTGATGGTGGCCACGATGGGCGTGGCGGTGCCGGGCAGCGTTCCGGTGAACGTGGCTGTGTAGGTGCCGTTGCCGTGATCGGTGACGGCGCTGAACGTGCCATTCGACGTCCCGCCCAATCCCAGGCTGAAAACGACTGTCTGGCCGGGCACCGCGTTGCCGAAGTTATCGACCACGTTCAGCGTAACGGTCGAAGTGCCGTTCTCCACGATGACCGCCGGGTTCACGGTGAGCGTGGAGTTGGCCAAATTCGGCGTGCCTGGCGAGACGATAAACGAACTGGACGTTGCGGTGGCGCTGGCGGCCGTCGCCTTCAGTGTGTAAGTGCCCGCGCTATCGACCGACAAACTGCTGAAAACGGCCTGGCCCGCGGCGTTGGTCACAGCCGGTCCCGAGCCGCTCAGCGCCGTGATGGGCGCGATGCTCAGGCTGACGGACTGCCCGGAAACAGGGTTGCCATACTGATCGACGGCTTGCACGATCACGGCCGGGCTGATCGTGCCGCCCGCGCTGATGTTGCTGGGTTCGGTGACAAACGTCAGACCCGAGTTGGCAATCGGGCCCGCCACGATGATGAACGAGGCCGACGTGCCGGTGGTGGCCACAATGTCCGAGATCGCGGCGGCGGTCGCGGTCAGCGTGTAGGTGCCGGCCTGGTCCACCGACAGGCCGGGGAACGTTGCCAGCCCGGAACTGTTGGTGGTTGCCGTCGTGGTGCCCAGCAGCGTGCCCGACGACATCGTGAGGGAAACCACGTCGTTGGCCACGGCTGCCCCGGCCCCATCGACAACCTCCACGACCGGGCTGAACGGCGTCCCGGCCGTATTGGGAGTGGTCGGTTGCGTCGCGAACGTGACCGTGCCGGGACCCGGGACGATAAAGGAACTCGAAGTCGCCGAGTTGGCGCCGACGGTGGCCGTGAGCGTGTAGGAGCCTGGTGTGGCCACGGACAGGCCGGGGAAGGTCGCAATGCCCGACGCATTGGTGACTTGCGTGAGTGTGCCGTTCAAGGTGTTCGAGGAAAGGCCGAGAGTGACCGAAACGCCGGGATCCGGCACGCCGCCCAGCAAGTCCGTGACGCCCACGGAAAACGGGGACCCGGCGGCGACGGTGGCCGGTGGTTGCGTGGAGAAGCTGAGGGCCGACACTGCCGAGAAACTGTTGGCCTGAATGAACACGTTGGAATCGCCCGATTCATCGCCGCCGTCGGCAATGGCCATGTTGATGAGGTTGTTCACGCCCGGATTGACCGGGGCCGTCACCGTCAGGACCGTGGTCAAACCGTCCATTTCCGTGTTGAGCGCGCCGCTGGTGTTGTCGATATAATAGGCCGAATGGGTGCTGAGATTGATCGTGTTGATCGTGACCGCCGTGTTCACCGTGCCCGGCACGACGGCGTAATTGACACCGTTGACGAAGAACGCGAAGGCGTCATTGAAGCCGCTATCGACGTACTCGTCGTATTCATCGGATGCGAACACATAGTTGAACGAGATCGTGGACGTTGTCGGCACGAAATCGAACTGCAGAATCGTCGCATCGTAGGTTTGAGCGTTGGCGAACCCGCTCCCATTCAGGATCGCGTCGCCGGCCGTGCCGTTGTCTTGCGAAATCAACGACTCCGAGTTCGGCCCGACGACGTTCTGCACGCCCCCCGTGCTCAGGATGACGCCGCTGGCGAAGCCGATGATGCCGGTGCCGCCCGTGAATTCCCCCGCCGAGGAGCTGTCGCCGTCCTTGACGTCGTCGCCAACAGTGCCCGCGTAGGCCGTCAAACTGATGTTGCTCGCCGTGACGCCGCTGCCCAGAAGGTCCTGGACGAGATTGGTCCCGGTCAGGCCCGACGTCAAATCGGTGACGACCAGCCCCGTGGGCACGATCCGATCTTCGAGCGCTTCGAGTTGCAGAAGCGCTTGTCGCCGCTCTGCATTCTGCGGTCTTCGAGCTGGGACGCGTTTCCAGCGGCACGCAAGCCGCTGCCACCATCGGTTCAACATCGTGCGACTCCGTGAAAAGGCCGACCAAGCAAACTTCCCGCTGCCCGATTCGCTCCAATCAGCAACTGCCGGGGTGGCAGCTGATAACTGGTGGAATTCAGTCATCCCATGGGAATCGATATGAGGGGATTGCAGGTGTATAAGTACGGGTTATATAGCAGAACTCAAGGTTCCTGGCCATCACTTTTTTCGCTGGGGATAAAGATACTGAATTACAACTCATGAAGACCTCGGGAAATCTTCACTTGCGCAGAGACGGTTCCAGCCAGTTCGCATGGACACCGCGGCTGCTGGCATGAGCGGTTGCCACGATCTTCAGGACATCCACGCCGCTCACCGAAACGGCGCAGCTCGGAGTGTCGTGCGTCGTGGCCATCTGCTGCCAGAGCAATTTGCCGTCGCCGTAGACCGAAAAGGTGCACGATGCCGCAGCCTTCACGGAACCGCTGTCCTTTTTAAGGAAGTGGCCTTTCTTCGAAAAGCTTTCGGTAACTTTGGGCGTCCGGTTTTCCGTTACGGCAACCTCCGACTGAAACGAGGTGAATTGCTTTTTGAGACGGTAGCTGACGCTGACCGGGCCATCGGCATCGTGAGAAAAACCCATGGCAATGCCATGGGCGGTGGGCTTGCCATCCTTCTTCATGACCTTGCCCGGATATTCCCCGTCGGCGGACGACGGCCAGTTCTCCTTGGCGAGCGGCGGCAGATCGACCAGATACTTCGTCTCGCCCGTCGGCGGCGTCGTCTCGCCGGTCGGCGCCGGCACTTTGTCATCCTTGGCCGGGGCGTTGACCGGGCTGGGAAGGTCGGCGGAAGCGGAGGAAGTCGGCGCCGGCCAGCAGAACCATACGACAAGTCCCAGCAACATACAGGCGACAACGCCCGCCGCCAGCGGGATCATCCAACGGGCAGGGCGCTGGACCGTTACCTTGGTTCGGCGGGGACGTTCTCGAAGGGTGGTTGGTGGGACGGGCTTCCTGGCCCGTTCGGACGGCCTAGGAAGGCCGTCCCTCTTGGCGGTTTCCAGGGTTGCAGCCCGCTGGGACAGCCGTTCAAACCGCTGGCGAACCTCGTCGGCCGACGCGGGGCGATCGTTCGGGTCCTTGGCGAGAAGCTCCATGACCAGCTTCGCCAACGGCTGCGGGATGTCGGGATTCAACTCTCGGATCGGCCGCGGTTTGCTCACGGCCAGGGCCGTCAGCACCGCGATGGTGGAAGCGCCGTCAAATGCCTGCGCCCGCGTGCACAGGTGATAGAGCACGCAGCCGAGACTGAACAGATCGCTGCGCCCGTCGATCGAGTCGCCGCGTGCTTGCTCCGGGGACATGAAGCCGACCGAGCCGACGACGATGCCTGCCTGCGTCAAGGCGATGTCCTCGTGAACCGCGCGCACCAGACCGAGGTCGAGGATCTTGACGCGATACTCCCCGGACTTACGTCCGGGGCTCGCCACACGTCCAGGGATCGCCTCGAGCCAGATATTGGGCGGCTTGATGTCGCGATGGACCAGGCCTTGCTGGTGAATGTACGCGAGGCCGGCGGCAACCTCTCGACCCACGCGCACGATTTCTTCAGTATCAATCGGCTCCTTCCGCTTCAGCCGATCCGCGAGCGATTCCCCCTCGAGCAATTCCATGGCGTAAAAAACGGTGTCGCCTTGCTGCTCCGCATGATAAACCGGGACGAGATGTTCGTGCTTGAGCTGGGCGAGGGCCTGTGCCTCGCGAAAGAATCGCTGCGCTCGCTGGGGCTTGCTCGGCTCCGATTTCATGACCTTCAGGGCCACCTGGCGGCGCAAGGTGGCATCCTCGGCGAGAAAAACCAGGCCCATGCCGCCTTCCCCGAGAAGGCGCAGCACGCGATAATGGCCGAGCCTGCCGATCTCGTCCGCTTCTTCCGGCGGCAGTAGGAAGGGATATTCCAAGGGCGGTCCCCGATATTTTGCGATTTTCTACCGGTACATGCGCCACTAGATCTTACTCCTCGGCAGATTAAGCAAAGATTAAAACGGGCCGATTCCTGGACGTGCGCTATTGCTCTCGTTCCCAGGCTCTGCCTGGGAACGAGCGG
>Ga0182024_10017125_pt1 | contig 13656 bp, 8 predicted proteins | sample P32metaG_FD_120480 | JGI IMG/M metagenome (GOLD analysis project Ga0182024, IMG submission 120480) | Permafrost microbial communities from Stordalen Mire, Sweden - P3-2 metaG (Illumina Assembly) | ecosystem: Environmental > Terrestrial > Soil > Wetlands > Permafrost | place: Sweden: Stordalen... | reverse complement strand
TCGCTTGCGCTCGGGGCTGGTTAAGCCTTCATCCGCCCGCCGCCCGCGCGAACCGCAGCCGTCGCGGCCGTTCCAGCCGCTCAAAGTCGGCGCAGCGGATGCGCACCGCCTCCATGTGGCTGTGCGTCTCGAACACCAACATCATGTCCGGCGGGATGCCCTCCTCCAGCAGCGTTTCCAGCCCGTACAGCCGACCGAACGGCGGCGCCACGCCCCATTCGCAGTCGCGGAACACCTCCGCCAGCTCGTGGCCGGACGCCAGACGCACTGGGCCGTCCAACGCCTGATTCAACAATTCCAGATCCACATTATGCGTTGCCGGCAGCACCGCCAGCAGCAGCCCCGACGGCCCACGCAGCAACACGCACTTGCCGACCCGGCCGCCGGAGACGTGCAGGTACTTGGCCCGCTTCTGGGCCGTGAACGCCGGCGGGTGCAGCAGAAACTCACAGCTCACGCGCTGGTCGGCCAGGAAATCCGCGATGCGCATGCGCCCCTCCACGAACGGTCGATCGGCCGGCCGCGCCGACGGCCGTCCTCAGTCGGACCCCTCGAAACTATAGCGCCGGCGGGGCTGTTACTTCAGGCGCAGCTTCCCTATTCTCACAGGATTGGAAGCCAACGCCGGCCGCGGGTAGGAATCCTGTCGAGTGTAGGGCCGCGCCGCGAGAGTGGGGTACAGCGCATGTTCCTGGACGACGAAATCGAGGTGGTGCGGCCGGACGTGCGCCGCGGCCGGTTCCGGTCGGTCTTATTTGACTTCGACGGCACGCTGTCGCTGATCCGCGAGGGCTGGCCGCAGGTCATGATTCCCATGATGACGGCCGTGCTCCGCGAAACCCGCACGACCGAAACCGACGCCCAGCTGACGGCCGTCGTGGAAGAATTCGTCATGCGCCTCACCGGCCGGCAGACCATCTACCAGATGGTCCAGCTGGCCGACGAGGTGCGCCGACGCGGCGGCATCCCCCTCGAACCGCTGGCCTACAAGAACCGCTATCACGACCTGCTCATGGAGCGCATCCGCGGCCGGCTCGACGCGCTGGCGTCGGGGGCGGCGGCCAAGCCGGACGAGTGGACCGTACCCGGCAGTCACGCGCTCCTGGAGGCGCTGCGGCAACGCGGCCTGATCCTCTACCTCGCCAGCGGCACCGACCTGAAATACGTCCGCCGAGAGGCCGAACTGCTGGGCGTGGCGGAGTATTTCGGCGAACACATCTACGGCGCCGTGGACGAATATAAGACCTTCTCGAAGCAGATGATCGTCGAGCGCATCCTGCGCGACCACGCCCTGCACGGCGAGGAATTGCTCGGTTTCGGCGACGGTTTCGTGGAGATTGAGGAGGTCAAAAAATACGGCGGCTGCGCGGTGGCCGTGGCCAGCGACGAGGCCAACCGCCGCGGCGTCGACGCCTGGAAGCGCGACCGGCTCCTCAAGGCGGGGGCGGACCTCGTTATCCCGGACTACCGCCGGGCCGACCGTTTACTGGCGTACCTGTTCGCGGAGGCGTGAACCGACGCCGCGGTCACGCCAACGCCCGCCGTAAATCCTCTTGCAGATCGCTTGCGTCCTCAATGCCGACACTCAGACGAATCAGGCCGTCGTCCACGCCGCGGGCCGTCCGCAATTCGACGGGGATACTGGCGTGCGTCATCGTCGCCGGGTGGCAGACCAGCGATTCCACGCCGCCCAGACTCTCCGCCAGGCTGAACAGCTTCGTCCGCGGCAGGAACCGCCGCGCCGCCTCCGCCCCGCCCTTCAAGCGAATACTGATCATGCCGCCGAAGTCGCGCATCTGCCGCTTCGCCAGCTCGTGGCCCGGATGGCTCGGCAGTCCGGGATAGTAGACCCACTCCACCTGCGGCTGTTCCGCCAGCCACGCGGCCAGACGGCGGGCGTTGGCGCAGTGACGCTCCATGCGCACCGCCAGCGTCTTGAGGCCGCGCAGCGTCAGGTAGGCGTCGAACGGCCCCGGCACGCCGCCGGCCGCGTTCTGGTAGAAGCGGATCGGCTTGAGCAGTTCCGCCCGGCCGACCACGGCGCCGCCGACCACGTCGGAATGGCCGCCGAGGTACTTGGTCGTGCTGTGGACGACGAGGTCGGCGCCGAGGCGGAGCGGCTGTTGCAGGTAGGGCGAGGCGAAGGTGTTGTCCACGGCCAAGAGGGCGCCGGCCTTGTGCGCCGCGTCGGCGATGGCGGCGATGTCGAGGATTTGCAGGAGTGGATTCGTCGGCGTTTCGATCCAGACGAGTTTCGTCTTCGGCGTGAGGATCGCGGCGAAACCGGCGGCGGCGGGGTCGTCGGTGTAGCGGGCGACGAGACCCCACGGCCGGAAGACCCGTTCGAGCAGGCGGTAGGTGCCGCCGTAGAGGTCGGCCGCGGCCGCCACCTCGTCGCCGGGTTGGAGGGTCGAGAGCACGGCCGTCGTGGCCGCCAGGCCGGAGGCGAAGGCCAGGCCGCGTTCGCCCTCTTCCAGCGCCGCCAGACAGGTTTCGAGGGCGGCGCGCGTGGGATTGCCGCTGCGCGAGTATTCGTAGCCCTTGTGTTTACCGGGCGCCTCTTGGGTGTAGGTGGAGGTGGCGTAGATGGGAACGACGGTGGCGCCGGTGGCCGGGTCGGCGTCCTGGCCGGCGTGGATGGCGCGGGTCGAAAAGCCGGGGCGGGGGGTGTCAGGCGTCATGCGCGGGGTCTCCGTGTCAAGGGGGCGAGGCGAGAGCGCCAGCCTATCAAGACGGCCGGCCGCCGTCATGGCTATTTCCTGGTTCCCACGCTCCCAACGTTTCGCAAGGATGGTCGTAAGTGTTGACTGGACAAGGGTTTTCTGTGCGGAATCGCCACCAAGCGCCCTTGGTGCGCCGAAACTTCGGCGCTCCAAGGGCTTCTGGCTGCGACTCCCTTGACCCATAAGGACTTACGACCATCCTTGCAAAACGTTGGGAGCGTGGGAACCAGGAGTCGAAACCTCGCGTCCGCATCCGGGGGTAGGCATATGACCGTCAGAAGGCTCCCTGCGCTAATCGCGTTCGTATTGGCCGTCGCGCTGGCGGCCGGCCAAACCTGGGCCAAGCTCGCGCCGCCCCGCTTCGAGGCCGCCGCCCCGTATTCGGCGACGGCCCGCGTCGATGCGGACAAGCCGGGTCGCAAAATCAGCGACGGCATTTACGGCGTCTGCGGCCTGCCGCGCGAGAAGCTGATCGACTACCAGATCGAGGTCACGCGCTGGGGCGGCAACCCATCGACGCGCTACAACTGGAAACTCGGCGTCGATAACGGCACCGCCGACTGGTATTTCAAGAGCCGCGGCGACCTGCTGCAACGGCCGACCGACACCGGCTGGCTCAAGATTATCGAGAGCAATCAGGCCATCGGCGCCACCACCTACCAGACCGTGCCGATGATCGGCTGGGTGGCCAAGGACGCGAGCAGTTACGGCTTCTCCGTGGCCAAGTACGGCCCGCAGAAGGGGGCGGGGTCGGGCCATCCCGACGTGGGCAACGGCGTCAAGCCGGACGGCTCGAACGTCACCGGCAACGACCCCAAGGACACGTCGGTCGAGGCGCCGCCGGAGTTCATCGCGGAGGGCGTGCGCCTCGTGGTCAAGCGGGCCGGGAGGGCCGACGGCTCCGACGGCTCGCCCGGCGTGAAATACTGGGCGCTGGACAACGAGCCGATGCTCTGGAACTCCACGCACCGCGACGTTCATCCTCAACCCCTGAGCTACGACGAACTCTGGGAGCGTACCGTGAAGTACGCCGAGGCGATCGAGTCGCCCTGTTCCGCTTCGGTCATGCCGATGCGCTCTTCCGGCGCGATCGGCTCGACGATCACCTCCGTCCCGTCGGGCCAGTCCAGCGGTTCGCCGACGACGATCTGTCCGTATTTCACGATCCCTTTGATGGCGTTCATGGTTTCGTCCTCCCGCGCCCCCGTGCCGTCGCGGAGTTGGTCAAACCGTTCGCTCCGGAGGAAGTTTGGCACTCACGGCCGCGGTCTTGACTCCTCCCGCCCCATGTTCCCCCGGCCGGCGGCTGAGGTCAAGGGGGCGACCGGCCGGACGCCCGGACTTTTCCCTTCTTTTTGTTTGACGCCGGACGCCCGACCCGCCACAATGCTTGGATGGCCGGGCGCTCATAACGCCGTGAACGACCCGGATGCCGCGTCGCCCCAACACCCTCGGCTGCGGAGATCGAATCGTAGCGTCGGCGGTCCTCTTTCCCCCCTCCCCGACCGCCGGCCGCTCGCCTTCCGAACGAAACCCGATTTTTCGCCCGGAGACAACCCTTCCGGCCCGCGAGTCGTCTAATGCTATGGCCTCGCCGTCCGGTTCGGATCGCCCCCGGCCGCCGATAGGAGATTTCACCCCCCGGTTCGTCCTTCCGCGTCGCTCTCCCCGCATGTGACAACCACCTGGGAGGTCTTTCGGATGACCGCCTTGTTTGTAAACTCATTCGCCCGTCGCGTTCCGGCCCTGGCCGCGGCCCTCTTCCTCTGGACCGCCGCCGCGTCGGCGCAGACGCTCCCGCCCGATCAGGCCGCCGACATGCTCCTGACCTCCGCCAAGACCGCCTACAACGCCAAGGACTTCGCCTTCGCCGCCGGCCGCTTCCGCGAGTTCCTGGCCAAATTCGGCAACAACAAAAACGCGCCCGCCGCGCGCTACGGCCTGGCCCTGTCGCTGATCGACGGCCCCGACAAGGATTACAACGGTGCCGTCGAACAGCTCCAGACGCTCATCAACTCCAAAGACTCTCTGGATTACCCTTTTTACGTTTACTATCTCGGCCTGGCCCAGCGCGGCCAGGGCGTCAAGGCGTTGGCGCAAATCGCGGCCAAGCCGAATGAGGCGCCGCAATTGAAGGACCAGGCCCGCGGACGTTTCGACGAGGCCGTCAAGCAGTTCACCGCCGCCGTCGCCGCCTTCGCCGGCCGAGTCAAGGCGCCGGACGCCGACGCCAAGGAACTGCCCGTCGATCTGGAATGGGCCGCCCGCGCCCGCTGCGATGTGGCCGAGATGCAACTGCGTCTACTGCGGCCCAAGGAGGCGCGCGACGCCGTGGCGCCGTTCACCGAAGACAAGCTCCTCGCCAAGAGCCGTTACCACGGCCTCGGCCTCTACTACTACGGTTTCGCGTCGTTCCAGCTCAAGGACGACCTCGCGGCCGGCCGGGCGCTCAGCGAACTGGACCCGTTCACCGACCCCGTTTTTGGCACGCACGCCCGCTACCTGTTGGCCCGCGTCCACCACAACGACGGCGAACGCGAGGAGGCGGCGGCCCAGTATCATGGCGTGATCGACGACTACCAGAAGCAGAAGCAGGCCGCTGTCGAGACGCTCAAGCAGCCGGATCGCTTCAAAAACGATCCCGACGAAAAGGCCCGCCTCGAAGCGCTGGTGCGCGACCCGCCGCCCGACCACGTCGCCCGCGCCGGCTTCTTCCTCGGCGTCCTGCAATACGAGGACGGCAAATTCGGCGAGGCGCTGACGCGGCTGGCGGCGTTCGTGCAGCAGTTCCCCACGTCGCCGCTGATCGCCGAGGCCCAGCTGCGCCAAGGCTTCTGTCAGGTGCAGCTCAAGCAGTTCGCGGACGCGCAAAAGACGCTGACGCCGCTGGCGGACAAGGAGCCGCGCCTGGCGGATCAATGCTTATTGTGGATCGCCAAAGCGCAGGTCGGCGCCGCCGACCCCAACAACGCCCCGGCCTACGACCAGGCCATGAAGACGGCCGAGGATACCTTCCGTAAGGCGGCCGACCGCGCCCAGAACCTCGCCAACGCCGACCCGGAAGCCCGCACGCGGCGCGGCGAAATCCTGTTCGAGTTGGCCGATGCCCAGCAATTGCACAAGCAGTTCAAGGACGCCGTCGGGACGTACAACCAGATCCTCAACGACAAGCTGCTGCCGCAGCGCGAGGAAGAGATGGTGCAGGACCTGGCGGCGGCCCAGCACCTGGCCGGCGACTACGCGGAGTCGGACAAGACCTGTGAACGCTTCCGCACCGCCTATCCCAAAAGTCCGCTGTTGCCGGCGGTGCTGTTCCGCTCCGCCGAGAACGCCTATTTCGCCGCCCTGGCCGCCGACAAGCTGGCCAACCCGGCCGACCGCCAGCGCGAGACGGCCAAGTGGCTGGACGAGACGATCAAGCGCTACCAGATTATCGTCGAGAAGTACCCCGAATCGCCGAACGTCAACCTGGCGCGCTACGGCCTCGCCCTGGGATATTACCAGAAGGGCGATCTCGATAAGGCGAAAGAACTGCTGGAGACGATCCCGCCGGCCGACCGCAACGGCGACCTGGCCGTCGTGCCGTACCAGCTGGCCGACGTCATGATCCGGCTGGCGCCGGCCAAGGCCGACGACGCCGTGGCGGCCGGCAAGCTGGAGGAGTTGGTCCGCGGCGCCGGCGAACTGCTGGACTCCTTCGTGGCATCGCAGCCGAACAGCCCGCAGGCGGCCGACGCGCTCCTGAAGCTCGGCTATTGCCAACAGAAAATGGCCGGCATTCTGGCCCAGCCGCCCGACCAGGCCAAGGCGCTGGCCGCCGCCCGCGCCGCCTATGAACAGTTGTTGCAGAAGTACGGCAACAGCCCCCAGGCGCCGCAGGCCTCGTTCGAGCGGGCCAAGTGTCTCGCGGCCCAGAAGGACGTCAACGGCGCCATGAACGAGCTGCGCCGCTTCACTAACGCCGACCCGCTCAAGAACTCGCCGATCGCGCCGATGGCCTTGCTGGAGTTGGCCACTCTGCTGCGTGGCCAGAATCAGGCCGCCCAGGCCGCCGAGGTGTTGGCCCAGTGCCGCCAGCAGTACGAGGCGAAATTGCAGGCCGACCCCGCCCGCGCCGGCTGGGTGCCGCTGTTGCAATACCATCAGGGCGTCGCCTTGCGCGAGGCCGGCAAGCGGGCGGAAGCGCGGGCCGTCTTCGATGTCGTGGTGAAACAGGCGCCCGACCGGCCCGAGGCGGCCGACGCGGCCCTGCGTTTCGGCCAGTGTTTGAAGGACGACGGCCGGCAGAAGATCGCCGACGCCGCCAAGAAACTGGCGACGCCGAACCTCAAGCCGGAGGAGATCGCGGCCGCGCAGCAGATGATGAACGACGGCGTGAAGGACCTTCACGACGCGGTGCAGTACCTCGGCGCCCAGGCCGAGCAGCTGAAGGCGAAGCAGCCAATGTCCGAATCCCGCGCCCGCATGTACTACGAAGCGGCCTGGGCCTGTCGAGCGTTGGCCGACCTGGAAGTGCAGGCGGCCCGCGACAAGATCCAGCAGGATTTGTGGCAGAAAAGCAAGGACGAGATGGCCAAAAAGACGCCGCCGGGTCAGCAGCCGCCCGCCGTGCCGCCGCCGGTCGTGTCGTTCACCGCCGTCCCGCTCCAGCCGTCGGAGACGCAGGCCCGCGCCGAGTACCAGAACCTCATCGCGGCCTTCCCCGACCTGCCGATCAACGCCGACGCCCGTTTCGAGTTGGCCGAATTGCAGTCCGAACGCGGCGAACACGACGCGGCCATCAAGCAGCTCCAGGAGGCGCTCGACAAGGAACCGCCGCCGGAATTGACGGACAGGATTCGGGTGCGGCTCGGGGCCGCCCTGCTGGCCAAGGGCGACGCCAAGAAGGCGCTCGATCAGCTGACGCCGATCGCCAACAACCCCAAGAGCGCCACGTGCGCCCAGGCGACCTACCGCGCCGCCGAGTGTCAGCTTCAACTCGGCAAGGCGGACGAGGCGGTCAAGCTGCTGGCCCTCTTCCGCGACAAGGGGGAGTTTCAAAATCTGCCGGGCCTCACCGACCGCGCCCTGTTGCGCTTGGGGTACGCGCTGGCACAGCAGAAGCAGTGGGACGCGAGCCGGCAGGCCTATGAGCAAGTGTACAACCGTTTCGGCAACGGCCCGTGGGCGTCGGAGGCGCGGTACGGGGCGGCCTGGGCGCAGCAAAGTCAGGGCCGCTATGATGACGCCGTGAACCTGTACGCGCAGGTGGCGGCGGCCACGGCGACAGAACTGGGCGCCAAGGCCCAGCTGAACATCGGCCAGTGTCGCTTGGCGCAGAAGCGCTACCCGGAGGCGACGACGGCGCTGTTGGTGGTGCCGTTCACCTACGACTACCCGGACCTGAGCGCGTTGGCCCTGATGGAGGCGGCCCGCGGTTTCGCCGAGAATAAGCAGTCCGATCAGGCCGTGCGGCTGCTAGAGCGCGTGATCCGCGACCACCCGGCGACCGAGCAGGCCGAGGCGGCGAAAAAACGCTTGGCGGAGTTGAAAAAGGGATAACGATTCGGGCGAGCGGCGCGGTCAGCCCGCCGGTGTAGCATCGGTCCCGCGGCGCTGTTCTAAACCGGCGGGCTGACGCCGCGCCGCTCGCCTGTTTCAGAAGGAGGACCACCCATGACGACCCGGCGACTACCCGCCGCCCTCGCGGCGCTCCTGATCGGCCTCGCGGCCTTCCCGCCGGCCGCCCGCGCCTACGTCGAGGCGCCGCACAGCATGGGCATGATCTGCAACCTGTCCACCAACATCGTCCTGATGATGGTGGACAAGGTGGACAAGGAAAAGAACCTTATCATCTACCGCAAGGTCAAGGACCTCAAGGGCGTCCACCCCACCGACCTCATCAAGCACAACATCGGCCGCGGCGGCTACAACCCGCGCGAGTGGCAGTACATCATGGAGTGGGCCGAGGTCGGCAAGACGGCCGTCTTCTGCCACAACGGCGGCGAGAGCGAGACCTGCATCGGCAACTACTGGTATCAGACCGGCAACGGCGGCGAGTGGTGGAACCTGACGCACGGCGAACCGTTCCTGCTGCGGAGCTACTGCGGCAACACCGACAAGCTGGCCGGCCTAATCACCCAAATGCTGGCCGGCAAGGAAGTGGTCGTGCCCTGCCTGGCCGACGCCAACAAGGACCAAATGCATCTCCGTCGGGGCAAGATGGAGCGCATGAAAGCCAGCCTCAAGCTCGACTACAACGAGAAGCGCGATTTCGTCGGCTGGGGCGGCGAGGACTTCCGGCGGCTCAACGGCATGCCCGGCTTCACCCACATCTCCGTCCTGACGCGCGTGGACGCCGATGCCCAGTCGGTCAGCTGCCTCGACTTCGACGGCGACGGCAAGCCCGACTTGCTGCTGGCCGGCGCCGGCCGCGTCGCCCTGTTGCAAAACGGCGGCGATTCGCTCAACGAAATCAGCCTCCCCGGCCTGACGACCGGCTGCCGGGCCGCCGTCTGGGCCGACTACAACGGCGACGGCAAGCCCGACCTGCTGCTGGCCACGCTCAACGGCCCCAAGCTTTACACGAACCTCGGCAACAACACCTTCCGCGACGACAGCCATCTGCTACCTCGCCAACCCGGCTGGAACCTGACCTCGGCCGCCTGGATCGACTACGACGGCGACGGCCGGCCCGACCTCCTGCTCGGCAACGGCTTTTACGGCCTGCGGCTCTACCGCAACAAGGGGCCGGTCGATCCGGGCGCCGCCCCGCTCAGGCTCGGCAAGTGGTCCTACGTCGGCCCGTTCCCGAACCAGAACGGCCAGGGCTTCGCCGCCGTCTACCCGCCGGAACGGGGCGTCAACCCGACCCAGAAATTCGGCGGCAAGAACGGTGAAGAGGCCGCGTGGAAAGAGGGAAAATTCAACGACGGCGAGGTCAATAATCTGGCTTTGTTCAAGCCGGAGAACAACGTCGACGCCGCGGCCTACCTCTACCGCGAGATCGAGAGCGACAAGGCCCGCGACCTGCCGGTGTCGCTCGGCAGCGACGACACGCTGACCGTCTGGCTCAACGGCGAGAAGATCGTTTCGGAGAACGTGCAGCGCGCCTGCACGCCGGACCAGACGAAGGCCGTGCTCAAGCTCAAAAAGGGCGTGAACAAGCTGCTGATGAAGGTCTGTCAGGGGTCGGGCGAGTGGGCCTTCTACTTCAAGGCGTCCGACGGGCTGCCGCCGGCGATCACCTGGGCGTTCGAGGACGTTTCCGACGCGGTGGGCCTCGGCGCCAACGGCATCGGCAGCAAGGTCAAGGGCGACAGCCTCGTCGTCTGCGACGTGAACGGCGACGGCCGGCCCGACTTCCTCTATTCCGCCGGCGCCGGGATGTTGGTCCTGAACACGCCCAAGGGCTTCGTCGAGGCCAAGGACTCGGGCATTTCCTACAAGGCGGGCAAGGTGGGTCCGGTATTCGGCGACTACGACAACGACGGCCTGCCGGACCTGTTCGTGCCGCAGAAGGACGGCTGCAAATTGTTCCACAACGAGGGCGGCGGCAAGTTCACCGACGCGACGGCGAAGGCCGGCCTGGACAAGTTCACCGGCTGGGCGACGAGCGCGGCGTGGGGCGACGTGGACAATGACGGTAAAATGGACCTGGTAATCGGCTGTTTGCGCGGCCCGAACCGCTACTTCCGCGGCAAGGGCGACGGCACGTTCGAGGACGCGACGGAGGCCATCGGCCTGAACCAGAAGATCTTCAACACGCAGGCGGTGGGGCTGGTGGACCTCAACGGCGACGGCGTTCTCGACATGGTGTTCAACAACGAGGGCCAGGATTCGTGCGTGCTGCTGGGCAACCCGGAGTGGGTGGTCAAGCGGACGCCGGTGACGCTGCGGGTGGGCGGGCCGTCCGGCGTCGTCGGCAGCAAGGTCAAGGTGACGGACAAGGACGGCAAGTTGGTGGGCATGCAGCAGATGTCGGGCGGCGACAGCCGCGGCGGGCAGTCGGCGCCGACGGCGCGGTTCGCGCTGGAGCCGGGGACGTACCGCGTCGAGGTGCTGTTCAGCAACGGCGACAAGCGGGCAAAGGAACTGGTCGTGGCCGGCGCCCACGTCAAGGGCGTCCTCGACGAGCAGACGCCCAAGGCGGATTGAAAGAGAAAACGAACCGCCAAGACGCCAAGAACGCCAAGGAAGACAAATAAGAGGACTTTTATCATGCGTGTCGCCGGGAACGGATTGCTTTGTTGTCTTCTTGGCGCTCTTGGCGTCTTGGCGGTTCGTCCCGCCGCCGCCGCCGATCCGGGGTGGACGATGTACCGCGGCAACGCCCAGCGCACCGGCAACGTGGACGGCAAGCCCGGCCCGGCCAACCCCGCCGTGTTGTGGGCCTACCATAGCAAGGAGCACTTCATCGCCTCGCCGACGCCGGCCGGCGACCGCGTCTTCTTCACCGGCCTCGGCCCCTTCAACGTCTCCACCTTCTACTGTTTCGCCACCGACCCCAAGGCGGAAGCCCGGACTCTCTGGACCAAGACGACGCCGTTCATCAAGATGCCCAGCGTCAGCTCGCCGGCCGTCGTCGGCGACAAGCTCATCTTCGGCGACGGCATGCACCAGACCGACGGGGCCACGCTCTACTGCCTCAGCCTCGCCACCGGCCGGCCGCTCTGGCAACTGCCGGTCCCCGGCGAACTCGTTCATTTGGAAGGTTCGCCGACCGTGGTGGACGGTCGCGTCTATTTGGGCGGCGGCAACGCCGGCGTCCTCTGCGTGGACATGAACCGCGTGACGCTGGAAGGCAAGGAAATGGACCTTCCGGCCATCCAGAAAATCCTCGATCAGAAATGGGCGGCATTGCAGACGAAGTACGAGGCGGACAAGAAGAAGGACCCGACGTTCGCCGTGCCGCCGAGCGACGACCAGCTGCCGAAGCCGGCCCCGGTGCTGCTCTGGGAGGCGGGCAAGGACAAGTGGCACGTGGACGCCCCGGTAACGGTGGTCGGCGACCGCGTGCTGGTGGCGTCGGCCTTCCTCGACAAGGAACAGCTCGGCGACCGCGCCCTGTTCTGCCTGGACGCCAAGACCGGCGACATTGTGTGGCGGAAGCCGCTGAAGATCAACCCCTGGGGCGGCCCGTCGGTGGCCGGCAAGACGGTCGTGGTCAGCGGCAGCACCATCGGCCTCGACCCCAAGGCCGTGAAGGGGGCGCGCGGCGAGTTGACGGCGTTCGATTTGGACAAGGGCGATGAGAAATGGCACAAAGAGATTAAGGGCGGCGTCGTTTCCTGCGCCGCCCTGACCGCCGACGCGGCCGTGGTGACGGCCACGGACGGCAACGTGCGCGTGTTTTCCCTGGCGACGGGCGACCGCCTCGGCAATCTGGACCTCAAAACACCGATTTTCGCGCCGCCGGCCGTGGTCGGCGGCGTGGCCTACGTCGGCGACCTCGGCGGCGTGGTCCACGCCATCAACCTCGCCGACATGAGCGAGAAGTGGAAGCTGGACCTGGCGACCGACCCGGCCGTGAAGGCGCCCGGCATGATCTACGGCGGGCCGTCGCTGCAAGGCGGCCGCGTCTACGTCGGCACCTGCAACCTGGCCGACAACGGCAAGGGGACGCCCACCGCCGTCGTGTGTATCGGAGAGAAATAGTCCTCGTTCCCACGCTCCGCGTGGGAACGCCGTCCGCGACGCTCTGCGTCGCGTCCCTTTGCCGGACGGGACGCAGAGCGTCCAGACGTGCGTTCCCACGCGGAGCGTGGGAACGAGAAAGGAGACATTACCTATGCCGCATCGGAAATGGAGTCTACTCGCGCTGGTCGTCGCCCTCGGCGCCGGCGCCTTCGTCACGGCGGACGCCCCGCCGCCGAAATCGGGCGTCGTCGTGGACAAGGACAAGCGCACCGTCACCGTGGACGCCAAGGTGGCGCCGCGCAAGATCGACGCCCCCGGCTACGATAAAATCTACCCTCTGGAGGTCGTCGCCTGCTGGGCCTTCCCCAAGGGCCAAAAGGCCCACGAAACCGTCGTGACCTTCGACGCCAAGCCGAGCGACATCGGCAAAGCGGTCGAATCGTTCGGCCTCAAACCCGGCACGCCCCAAAACGGCGGCGAGAAGCTGCCGACGGGGCCGGAGGTCAACCTCTACATCGAAGTGCCGACGGAGGCCGGCGAGACGAAGCGTGTGCCGCTCGAGAAGGTCATCATCGACAGCAAGAACGGCAAGACGCTCGGCAAGCAGAAATGGCACTTTACCGGATCGCCGATGATCCAGCCCGACCCCAACAAGGACGAGAAGGTTTACGGGGCCGACACCACCGGGACGTTGATCTGCATCTTCCCGGTCACGGACCTGACGGTGTTCCAGGCCAACCTGAAATTCGACGACCAGAGGTATGTGGATCTCCAGACGAACCCGAAGCTGCTGCCCAAGGAGGGCACGCCGGTCAAGCTCGTTATCGAAGTCCCGGAACAGAAGTAATACCGGGTCGCGATGATCTGTTTCCGTACGTCAGGCTTTCCAGCCTGACTCGTGCGGTCCAAAGTCAGGCTCGAAAGCCTGACGTACAATAAGAGATCACCGCGATTAGGTATAAGTCGTCCGAGGGGGAAGTGCCGATGATGCGCCGCCGTCCGCCTGCCCTGTTGCTTTTGCTGTCCGCCGCCGGTCTCGTCGTGGCTTCGGCCGGGTGCGGCCGTCGGGTCGTGTCGCCGACCCAGGACGCCGCCGCGGCCGACCCGGACCCGGCGCCGCATTCCGCTCCCGCCGCGGACGGGCCGCCGTTCCACTTCCCGAACGACGCCGGCGGGGCGCTGCTCGCCAAGACGCTGCCGCCGGCCGAACCGCACGGGCCGCTCGGCGAACCGGGCGAGGCCGGCCCGCGCCGCCTGCCGCCGCCGGCCGGCCTCACGGTCCCGCCCTTGCCGCTTCCCCCGAGTCTGGCGTCAC
>Ga0182024_10017124_pt1 | contig 13657 bp, 12 predicted proteins | sample P32metaG_FD_120480 | JGI IMG/M metagenome (GOLD analysis project Ga0182024, IMG submission 120480) | Permafrost microbial communities from Stordalen Mire, Sweden - P3-2 metaG (Illumina Assembly) | ecosystem: Environmental > Terrestrial > Soil > Wetlands > Permafrost | place: Sweden: Stordalen... | reverse complement strand
CCGCTCGATAGCGTCCAGCTTGAACTCACGCGTAAACTTTCGTCGAGACAATCCCATGTTCCGTTCCTCCATTCCCTGGGTATTGTCTCTTAACTGCTTGTCTCAAAAATGGGGACAAGTCCACGGATTTGCCGTGTAGGTTTTGGCTAAGCGCTTCTCGTCTTCTCCGGTAAGGCGCGTCCGCAGCGCCGTGGTGATCTCCTTGGCGATGTCTCCTTGCAGCGCAAAAATGTCAGAGGACTTGCGGTTATACTCGTCGCCCCAGATGTGGCTGTCGTCGCGGGCATCGATCAATTCCGCGCTGATGGCTAGGTTGTCGCCGACCTGCGTTAGCCGACCCTTGAATACCGCTCGGACCCCCAATGCTTGCCCGACAGTTTGTGCGTCCGTGTCCTTACCCTTGTAACGAAACGCGGAGTCGCGCGACATCACTTTCAAGTGCGGCAACTGCGACAGGCTGTTGATGAGGCTCTCGGTAATTCCGTCGCTCAAGTATTCCGCGTTCGGATCGCCGCTGGCATTCACGAAAGGCAGCACCGCCAACGAATCAATCGTTTCGCCTCCACTTGTGCGCGACATGTAGTAAGACAACCCAGCGGCTGCAAGCAGAACGATCACGATCACCGCTGCAATCGAAAGTGCAATCCTGCTGCGCCACCACAGTTGCGAAGGTGCTTCGGAGATGGGTGCGCCGACCACTGAACGTCCCGAATCCGTATCGCGTTTCAGCCGCTTGAGATCAGCTCTCATCTCCGATGCGTGCTGATGCCGAACGTCCCGGTCCTTCTCCAGAGACTTGTTGATAATTTCTTCCAACTTCGGAGGAAGTTCTGGGTTCAGTCTCGTCGGCGGTATCGGTTCTTGGCCGAGAATTGCATGGAAAATAATTGCCGAGGTGTTGCCTTGAAACGGGAGTCTTCCCGTTGCCATGTCGTACAACACCTCGCCAAAAGAGAACAGGTCTGTCCGTGCGTCCAGTTCCTCTCCTCGCGCCTGCTCCGGCGACATATAAGCCACCGTACCCAGCGTTGTGCCGGGGCTGGTCAGGTCCTCATCGGAAACCGTTGGCAGTTCCGATGTCCCGACGCCCGCCGCATTCCTTTCCTTCCCGCCCAATTTGGCTAACCCAAAGTCCAGAATCTTGGCGTGTCCACGATCCGTAACGAAGATATTCGCGGGCTTGATGTCGCGATGCACAATCCCTTTCGTGTGCGCGGCGTCCAGGGCATCGACAATTTCCGCTCCCAGCTCCAGCACTTGCTCGATGGGCAGAGGCTTTCCGACTATCCGGTGCTTGAGCGTCTGTCCTTGCAGCAACTCCATGGCGATGAAGTGCAGACCGTTCGCTTCGTCGATCTCGTAAATCGTGCAGATGTTCGGGTGATTGAGCGCGAAGGCAGCGAAGGCTTCCCGCTGGAACCGTTCACTCGCAGCAGGATCGTTCTCCATCTCAGGAGGCAGAAACTTCAGCGCGACATGACGATGCAGCTTGACGTCTTCGGCCTCATAGACCACACCCATCCCTCCTCCGCCGAGTTTGCTTAGTACCCGGTAGTGCGAGATGGTCGTCCCGATCAAGCCGTCCATAAGTGGGGCGATGTTATGTTGACGTACTGCCAAGGTCAATCAAGAGTTTGCGGCGGGTCCGGCAAGGCGCTCCAGGCTTAGCCATTTTATAAATACGATATTCGATAATTATGTACAAGGTTCGAAGGGGTAACTCGATTCACTCCGCGAGAAGGACCCGAAGGTCGCGCAGGTTATTTCCGGTCGATCCAGTTACAATCGCATCGTCCAATTTGTGAAAGAACGTGTAGGAATCGCTGCGCTGGAAATAATCGCCGGGGTCGAGCTGCAGCGCATGGGCGCGCGCTAATGTTTCGCCATCTGCGACGGCTCCAGCTGCAGGACTCCCTCCATCAATTCCGTCGGTGCCTACGCTGAGGACAGCAATCCGCTGCCCCGCGATTGCGTTTACGCAGTGGAGGACGAAGGCCGAGTTCCTTCCGCCCACGCCGTCGCCCCGAACAGGAGAACTGACTTCACCGCCGGCGATCACGGCGACCGGACGCGAAGGATTGTCGCGTTTCAATGCCGCCAGTTGTTTCAAGAGAAAATCGGCGGCGGCTTCAACCGGCCAATCGTCCGTGGAGTTGTCGCAAACTGCTGAAAATCCGACTTCTTCGGCAGCGCGATGAGCGGGATGGGACAGGTCATGACGGCCGAGCAAAATCTGGAACGCGGCATCCCGAAACGCGAGATGCCCCGGCTTGGGCGTTTCAGGGATCGTTTCGGGATGTTCGAATTGCATTCGGATTCGCGCGGGCAGCTTTGCAAGGAGGCCATACTGGCTGACGACGCCGCACGCGTCCGCCACCGTCGTCGGATCAGGAAGCGTCGGGCCGGACGCCAGCGCCGACTCCTTCCCTTCGGGAACATCGGTGATGGCCAGAGTGACTTTGCGAGCTGCCGCAGCCGCTACAGCCAGCCGTCCACCCTTGACGGCGGAGAGATGCTTGCGGACGGCGTTGATTTCATCGATGGATGCGCCGCAGGTGACCAGCCAGCGGTTCAGATCCTGCAAGTCGGCGAGTCCGATTGCGGGATCAAGCGGCTGCTCAACCATCACCGAGCCTCCTCCAGAGAGAAGGAAAAAAAGTAACGTTCGCTCCCCGGTTGTAGCGAGCAATTCCAAGATCGCCCGGCCCGCCGCCAAACTGCCCTCGTCCGGCACAGGATGCCCAGCGAAAATTACTCGAAATCCTGCCGGCGAATTATTTGACGACGAATCTCTTAAAACATGCGGCGCGACGATAATTCCTTCGACGCTGAAATCCGGCGAAAGAATTTCGGAAAGCCCGCGCGCGAGTGCAATCGAAGCTTTGCCAATCGCAATCGCGCAAATGCGATCGAACCCGGCAAGATCAAGCAGGGCGTCGTCCACTTGAATGTGTGACCGTGCCCGGGCAAGTTTCCTGTGTATCGCTCCGGGAATATCAATGGCCGCAAAAGTTTCCCGAAAAATTCGCAACGCCGCGGGTTTGAGGTCGGCCATGGTAAAACTATCCTATTGAATGCGCAATACTTCCGGATTCAGAATCGTGGGCGGACGTTTGCCGTCAAAGAAAGCGATGACGTTCTCGACGGCAATCATCGCCATTCGCGTGCGCGTTTCTACCGACGCCGATCCGAGGTGCGGCGCGAGGACGACGTTGTCCCGGCGCAGGCCATCGCTGATCAGCGGCTCGCGCTCGAATACATCGAGAGCTGCGCCTGCGATCGTGCCCTTTTCCAGCGCTTCGACCAGCGCCGCCTCTTGTACGACGGGGCCACGCGTGGTGTTAATCAAAAAAGCGGTGGGCTTCATTTTTGCCAGTTCCGACGGCCCGATCAAGCCACGAGTTTGGGGATTGAGCGGGACGTGGAGGGAAAGAAAATCTGCCTCCGCCAGAACCCGGTCGCGCGACACATATTCCGCGTTCAATTCGTTTTCGACTTCTTCCGGCACTCGCGCCCGGCTGTCGTAAATCACGCGCATTCGAAATCCGGAAGCACGTTGCGCTACAGCACGGCCGATGCGTCCAAATCCAATGATGCCCAGCGTCTTGCCCCAGACATCGGTTCCACAGAGCAAATCGAAATTCCATTGCTTCCAGGCGCCTGAGCGCGCCAGGCGGTCGCCCTCGACGACGCGCCGCGCCACAGCCATCAGCAACGCCCAGGCGAAGTCCGCCGTGGTCTCATCGAGTACGCCCGGCGTATTCGTGACGGCAACGTTTCGAGCTGTACACGCCGGAACATCGATGTTGTCGAAGCCCACCGCCACGTTTGCGAGGATCCGCAGATTCGGTCCCGCAGCTTCGAGAAACGCGCCGTCCACCTTTTCCGTGAGCAGGCAAATGAGGGCGTCCTTTCCCTTGGCACGCTGAAGCATCTCTTCGCGCGAGGGCCTCCCGTTTCCAGTCCAGTATTCGACGTCGAAATGTTCCGCGAGCCGGTGTCTCGGAGCTTCATACAAGACGTGTGTTGAGAATAGTTTAGGTTTGTTCACACGAAGGCCTCAATGAAGAAACCGTCAACGGTGATAACCATCGCAGTCATGTCCGGGGCAACGCGGGACCACGATTATTTTTTCTAGGGTATTTCTATTACGCGTTTTTGTGTTCTCCAGCCTTGCGGGCCAAACCATAGTGTCACCGTCGCCCCGTGCATCAGTGCAGATTCAGCCAGCAGCGGGCCAATCACGCGATACAGAGCCTCCGCGTCGGGGCCGTACATATAAAAATCACCCTCGCTCCCGTCTTCGCGAACATCATGCCCCTCATAAACACCCACTCCAGCATTGGAAATCTGATGCCGCAGCTGGTCTTCGAGCGCGAACATGTGCTGGAAGTTCGTCGAGCCATATGAAAAATGCACCGTAACCTCATGTCCCGGAGGTCGTTTCGGAGCGGTGCTTTTTGGCCCGAATATCTTTGAGAGTATGCCCATGCGTCTTCGCCCATCCTCACACAATCGCGACGAAAAAATGTGCGGGATGATCACTGCAATGTGGAAGTCCGAAATCAGCTTAGCAGACCATGTTTCAGGATCACAACCGCAATTCGCAAATTCTGGTTCCGGTTTCTGCGTCCCGAATGCTTCGAGGGATCAGGGCTGTACGTTAAGGTACGCACTCCGCTCAAATCGCTGGCAGCAAAAAGGTATCGACATCATAGTAGTTAGTAGCGGCAGAGGCCCTGTTCGATGGTTTCTCCGATCCGCCTTTAGTTAGAACGATGGGTGTGGATGCAGTGGAATGGCATACGTTTCCCAGCTGAAGGTAAAAACGCGTGTGATCGTCGGCCCCTTGAATGGCACCCGGGGACGGTGGACGTTCGTTCAGGCCGTCTTGGCGCTCTCCCTTATATTCTTTGGAGCTGCGAGCATTTCGGCGCAGGACCTGGGCGCTCTCGCCAGGGAGGAGCGGGCCCGAAAACAGGCCGAGCCCCCCATGAAGTCCATGTCTACACCAATGATGATCTGGCCCGTCCCAAAATCCTTGCCCCCGAAGACGATTCCCAAATCAGAAACGAGCAAGTGACGCCGGAACCTGCGGCCGCGAAATCCGCCCCCGAAGAGGCCAAACAAACAGTCCCCTCACCGGCGCCACTCGAAGATATCGCTAAAATCGGAAATGAGAGAGGGGCACCGGAACCTGCAAAGTTTATAGCCCCGCTTGCAGAGTCCGCGCAACCGGATTCCCCGCCGGTACCGCTGGGAGATATCGCCAGACAATACCGTGAGCAAAAGTTGGCCCGCGAGAAACAAGCACGGGTCGATGCGCAACCTCCGCGCTCAAGTCATGTTTATTCGAACGAGGATTTGGCTCGCCCCACGATCCTGACGCCAGAGGATCATGAAGTATTCGAGGCCGCGCAAAAAAAGCTGCCTCCGGCAGTGGAGCAGAAGGCGCCGGAAATTGAAGCTATGGAGCAGAGCCATTTCAGCCCCTCTCTGGGCGACATCGCCAGGCTGTACCGGCGGCAGGTCCCGATCCCACAAATAACCCAGCCGAACAGGTTTCCACTCCTGCTGGGCATGACCGCGTTCGCAGCTCCCTCTCTTGCGAGGAGTGTGATCCGTCCTCCGCCGCGTGTCAGGCGTGTTGTCAGTCGCGCTTCGCGCAAGTTTCGATTGCGCCGCACGGCCCAGCGCTTGACCAGAACGGAAAATTTGGCCGATCAGACCATCACCGTAAAGCCCGGTGACACCCTTTGGAGCTTAGCGCGGCAATATTTAGGGCAACGCCGCCGGTGGAGAGAACTTCAAGAGTCTAATTCGTGGATCCGGGATCCACATTACCTTAGGATTGGCAGCCAAATTCGGATTTAGAACGGTGTTTATCAGCCGCGTAACGCCCCATAGCTTTGCGAATTCTGCAAGTTTAACCATTGCACAACCCCACGAGGATTGTGTTTTATCCTGCCGACGCAAGTGAGAAGATCAGTCATCGGGAAGACAGGGCCCCTTGAGGAGCTTGGGAGTCCGGGACGGAAACAATCTCGATGAAGAATCCGACACATATTGCTCGCCCCACGGCTGGCAAAGACCAATCAAAGGCTGGCGTTGAGGAAGCAGACATGCGTTCCGCTAACCGCCAGCCGTTCATTGCTGAGGCGCAGGTCGTTGAGGTACGCTCCGGGACAAGGCTGATGGACCGCACGAGCGATCTAGCCATTCAAGGATGCTATGTCGATTGCCTGAACACTTTTGCTGTCGGGACTCTTGTTCGCACCCGGCTGAAAAAAGGGGAAGCGGCAATTGAGGCTGATGGAAATGTGGTCTACCAGATGCCCGGTTTGGGCATGGGCATTGCGTTTCGTGGTTTGTCGCCCGAAAACCGTTCTGCATTGGAAGGATGGATTTCGCAAGCATCCATGGAAAGTACTTCATCAGAGGCCTCGACTGCTCTGGTAGATCATGGAAAGCCTGGCGTCGCGAAGCAATCGAAAGGGCAGTTCGTCGAACTGGTCCGATTGCTGGTAAAGAAAGCTGTTCTGACCGAATCCGAGGCCTCCGGCCCTCTCAAGGCTCCAGCGGAAGAATAGTCGAAGTGTTTGCCCCTCCCCGGGTTCCCTCTTCCAGCCACTCCCGCCAATACAAGCCGCTGCGCTCGCGTTGACTCCACTCGAATCCACGGACTATAGTGGCTGCAGGGCTCACGAATTCTACGCATGAAAGCTCAACTCATTCGCGAACTGACTGCGCTGCTTGGACCCAAGGGCGTCCTATCTCAGGCGGAAGATTTGATGCTGTATGAATACGACGGCTCCGTGGAAAAGGGATCGCCGGATTGCATCGTTTTCCCCGGTTCGACGCGCGAAGTGGCTGAAATTGTCCGTCTTGCGAATCGCTATGAGGCTCCGCTGGTTGGCCGCGGAGCGGGCACTGGGCTTTCGGGCGGCGCGATCGCGCGCGACGGCGGCCTGGTAATCGCTTTTTCGCGCATGAATCGAATCCTGGAAGTGGACGCTGCGAATCTTCGCGCCGTCGTCCAGCCCGGCGTCGTAAATCTGGACCTGTCGCGTGCCGTCGACCACCTGGGCCTGTATTTCGCGCCCGATCCTTCAAGCCAAAGGGCATGCACGATTGGCGGAAATGTCTCCGAAAATTCCGGCGGCCCGCACACGCTTGCCTATGGAGTGACGGCAAACCACGTCACTGGCCTGGAACTGGTGCTGCCCGACGGCGAAATCGTTCGCATTGGCGGGAAGAATATCGAGACCCCGGGCTACGACCTTGACGGACTGCTGGTCGGCTCCGAAGGGACACTCGCGCTCGTCACGGAAATTACCGTGCGCCTGATGCGCAAGCCGGAAGCCGTGAAGACGCTGCTGGCGGTGTACGAAACGCTCGATGACACGACTGAATCGGTCGTCGATATCACGGTACGCGCGATCACGCCTGCCGCTTGCGAAATGCTGGACGGGTTTACGCTGCGCGCGGTCGAGGATTACGTTCACGCCGGATTTCCCAAGGACTGCGCCGCAGTTTTGCTAATCGAAGTCGAGGGCCTGACGGAGACCGTGGAAGCGCAGGCCGCCGAAATCATCGAAGTCTGCCGCCTGCACCATGCGCGGGAAGTCCGCGTCGCGCGGGACGCCCACGAGCGCGACCTCTTATGGAAGGGGCGCAAGAACGCGTTCGGCGCGCTCGGACGCCTCTCGCCGATGTACTATGTGCAGGATGGCGTCATTCCGCGGACGCGGCTTCCCGAAACATTGCGACGTATCGAGGAAGTCGCGCTCAAATATGACCTGCATATCGGCAACATTTTTCACGCCGGAGATGGCAACCTTCATCCTTTGATCCTGTTTGACGAACGCGATCGCGCCCAATTTGCCCGCGTGGTTGCGGCGGGCGGAGAAATCATGCGGCATTGCGTCGCGGTAGGCGGCGCGCTGACCGGCGAGCACGGCGTGGGTATGGAAAAAAACGAACTCATGCCTCTGATGTTTACGCCAGAAGATCTCGCGCTCATGGGGAGCGTTCGTGCCGCTTTCAATCCTGCCGGGCGGCTGAATCCCGGGAAAGTCCTCCCCATGGGCAAGGCTTGCGGCGAAATCCGCGTGCAAACATCGGCCGTTTCGACGACGGCACCCGCATGAGCCAGCCCGCGCAAGCCTCCCTCACGCGCCTGGAAGAAATTGTCGGCGCCACATACGTCCTTACGGATGCTGCTGAGCTTGACGCTCGCCAGGTCGACGGCATGCGACCTTCGGCTGTGCTGCGACCAGGCGACGCGGCGCAAATTTCGGAAGTGATCCGTTTTGCCGCCTCGGAAAAAATCGCGGTGATTCCTTGCGGAGGCTGCACGAAGCTCGGCATCGGTTCACCGCCTTCGCGGTATGACATTGCGCTGGACCTTACGCGGATGAATCGCGTTCTGGCCTACGACCCGCGTGACCTCACGCTGGGAGTCGAGCCCGGTGCGCGGATTGAAGATCTGTTGCGATGCCTTTCTGAGCAGAGACAATTTCTCCCGCTCGCGGTTCCCTTCTCCGATCGCGCGACCATCGGCGGAATTGTCGCTGCGAATTCCAGTTCGCCGTTGCGCCATTCCTATGGCGGGGTGCGGGACTTTTGTCTGGGGATGGAATTTGTGACCGGCGAGGGTAGCGCCGCCAAGAGCGGCGGGCGCGTGGTGAAAAACGTGACAGGTTATGACTTGCATAAGCTGCTCATCGGTTCGCTGGGAACGCTCGGGGTGATTACGCGACTGAATTTCCGCACGTTTCCAATGCCCTCCGCGCAGGGGACGTTTATCGCGTCCTTCTCCGATGCGGAAGCTGCTTTCGGATTCTGCCGCGAGATTGCCCAATCGGTCCTGATGCCGCACATGGTGGAAGTCGCGGATCCCGGCGCCGCCCATTTTGTTTTTGCGGCGGAAACTCCCGAACGGATCACGGCGGAGCAATGGTCGGTCATGGTCATGGCAGCGGGTCAACCTGCGGTCGTGGATCGCCACGCGCGCGAGCTTGGCCACATGGCGGCTGGCGCGAACGCCAATGAATTTGTGCGGCTCAGCGATGCCGAACAGGCTTCCATCCTTGCGCGCATCCGGGAATTTCCTCGGCTGGTCTTGGAAGCTGCGCCGTCCGCAATGATTTTTCGGCTTGGAGTTGTCCCAACCGCGATGGCGCCGCTGCTCGCGCGGCTGGGCCAGATGGCAGCGCGAGACCAGTTTGATATCGCGGCGCTTACTCGTGCTTCTGGAGTGGCGTATGTAGGCTTTCTTCCGAAGGAGGGTGAGATTGCTCCCTTCGCCGCGCTCGCAACGCTTGCAAGCGAAGTATTTCAGGCTTGCCACACCGCCGAAATCAATGCCAACGCGATGATCGAGTGGTGTCAGGATGAAGTGAAACGCGCGATGGGAGGCATCTGGGGTCCCGTGCGACAGGATTTTGCGTTGATGAAGCGCGTAAAGAATGCGTTCGATCCGCAAGGCGTCCTGAGCCCGGGGCGCTTCGCAGGTGAGATCTGATTTTATGGCCGAGCCAACGTTAGATACGCAAGAGATGGATACGCAAGTTCCACAAGGCCCCACGCAGGCGAGCGGATTTTCCGGGCCGCACAAGCCGTCTCACGATGACTATGCGCGGTGCGTGCATTGCGGTCTTTGCCTGAACAACTGCCCGACGTACAAACTTTGGGGCCTTGAAGCCGACTCTCCGCGCGGGCGCATCCGGCAGATGATTCTGGTGGATCATGGGCGTCTTGAACTCGGCGATTCCTTCGTCAAGCACATTGACCAGTGCCTGGATTGCCGCGCTTGCGAAACCGCGTGCCCCTCGGGCGTGGAATACGGCAAACTGGTCGAGGCGGCACGCGCGCAAATCGAGCAGAATTATCGCCGGCCTTTTTTTTCGCGCGTCACGCGGGATTTCGTTTTTCGCCGCCTGCTTCCTTATCCCCGCCGCATCGCAAGCGCCGCGCGGGTGCTGCGGTTTTATCAGCGCTCGGGATTGCAGTCGCTGGCGCGCGCGACGGGAGTTCTGCGTCTTTTCGGACTGGCGAATCGCGAGCGGCTGCTGCCGCCGATTGACCGCAAATTCTTTTTCTCCGAGTTGGGCAGGACATTTCCGGCCGTAGGTCCCCGTCGCGCTCGCGTGGCGCTATTCGCCGGGTGCATCGCCCAGGTCAGTTTTTCCTCGCTGCACGAAGCGACGATTCGCGTGCTGACCGCCAACGGGTGCGAAGTCGTCGTTCCCGCCGGGCAAACCTGTTGCGGCGCGCTCGCGGCTCATGCGGGAGTGCGCGATGCCGCGCGATCGCTCGCGCGCGTGAATCTGGACGTCTTTCTCCGCGAGGATTTTGATGCCATCATTACCAACGCGGCCGGATGCGGTTCCACGCTGAAGGAGTACGAACAACTTTTCGCGGAAAGTGACGGCGACCGTGCCAAGGCACAGACGTTTCACCGCAAAATGCGCGACGTAACCGAATTTCTGGTCGAGTTGGGGTTGACGGCCCATCTTTCCGTTCTGCCACTTCGCGTCACCTACCAGGATTCCTGCCATCTGCTGCACGGGCAAACAATCCGCGAGGCCCCGCGCAAACTGATCCGCGCAATTCCCGGCGTGGAACTCATCGAAATGGCCAAGGCTGACTATTGTTGCGGCTCGGCAGGCTCGTATAACGTCACGGAAACCGAAACCTCCCTTGAAATACTGGCGGACAAGATGACGCATGCGCGCGCAACAGGCGCTCCTGTAATCGTCACTGCGAATCCGGGCTGCCTCTTGCAAATGCGCGCGGGAGCGGAAATTCATGGAACGGGGCAGGAAGTGATGCACGTGGTTGAGCTGTTGGACCGGGCAATCGCGAAGAACGCTTAATTGATTGATCGTTGAGAGTTGTGTGCATTTCGGAGCGAGCAAAAATCAAATGAGCGCGAGCTGAACAGCTTGCGAAATAATCCCTAGTTCACCTTCAGGGGTTAAAACCCCTGAAGGTGACATAGCCTCTATGTCATGCCTGAAGGCATGACCCACAAAGCGAACGAATTTTTCCGCAGCGTGTAACGCCGATGCCAGTACGGTTGCGGCAAACTATTTTTCACCAATCAGGTACCGGCAGCCGCGCGGACCCATGTGCGCGGAGTGGACCGCACCCGCAGGAACGTCGCAACGCTCGCCCGCAGCATAAGTCCGAGTCGAACCGGCGTGCGTCAGCGCCATTTCTCCGTCGAGGATGATGTGGGCCGTCTCGGCTGGATGCGTGTGATCAGAATAATGCGCGTTCGGACCATCCTGCCAGACGTACGTGTGAAGGAATCCCTCGTCATGAAGCTGGCGTTCCAGCGATTTTATATCGGGACTCAAGTTCTCCCTCCGCGCGCCGGAGAACCGGCATCACTTTTCCTGTGGTCGGAACATTCCGGCCGCGATGCGAGTCACCATGCGGCGCGGCGCCAGACGCAAGGTTTCCGCCCCGAGCCAGTTCTTGAAACCGGAGATCACCACGCTTTTCCCCGCCGCAAGCCCCTGCAATCCAACGTGAGCGACTTTTTCCGCGGTTTCCGGCGCGCGCCTCGTATGATTTCGCTGGCCGGCAACCTGAAAAAATTCCGTCTCCGTCGAGCCGGGGCAAAGCGCGCACACGCGGATTCCGTATGTCCGAACCTCTTCGGCAAGGCCCTCGGCGAAAGACAAGTCAAAAGACTTCGTCGCCGCATATGTCGTGATATAGGGCACCGCCTGGAACGCCGCCGTCGAAGCCAGAATCAAAATGTCGCCGCTGCGACGGGCAATCATCCCCGGCAGGTAAAGATGCGTGAGATGCACGACCGCGCTCACGTTGACCTGCACCATTTCCAGAAGCTTGTCGAGACGGACCTTGGGAAACTCCCCGTACGCGCCGAAACCGGCGTTGTTCACCAGAAGATCCACGACCACATTCTTGCTCTCGGTAAATGAAAAAATTTCCTGCGCCCCAAGCGGCTGGGCAAGATCCGCGACGCAGACCAGCGTGCGGATGTCATGCTTGGCGCTGAGTTCTCCGGCAAGGCCTGCGAGGCGGTCGCGCCGCCGCGCCGTCAAAATCAGGTTCGTACCGCCCGCGGCCAGTTCCCGCGCGAGAGCCGTGCCGATCCCCGCGCTCGCGCCTGTGATCAATGCCCACTTGCCGTGCCATTGGTTCATTTGTGTCTCCAGCCAGTAGAACAGGCTTCAGCCTGTTTGGATTCAATTTCTATCGGATAGAAGATCAAACAGGCTGAACAGGTTGCGGAAAAAGTCTAGTAGCACAGCCACTCTTGACTGTGTGCTGCATGTAAGTGCTGCAAATTCTGCACAGGCACGAGTGCCTGTGCTACTAGAACCCGCTCTGAATCGACTTTTTCCGCGGCCTGTAAAGCCTGTTCTACCCAAACCCGCCTTCATGTGAAGGCGGGGGCCACACTTCGATTACTGCGACTCTGAATAAATCTTCCGGACATCGGCGCCAACGGCATTTCCGGTCCAGTCGGGATACTTGGCCTTGAATTCGGCCGCTACCATCTTCGCAGCGTCGTCCGCGGACTTTCCCTGGGATTTGAGCTCGAGTGACCGCGTACGCAGGTCAACCAGGAATGCGCGCTCCTGCGGAATCAGGGAGGCGTCACCCAGCGTGCCGTGATCGGGCACGATAAATTTCGGATGGAGAGGCGCCAGCTTGTCCAGAACGGCGATCCAGCTTTTCGCGCTGACGTTGTCGCCGATCAAATTGGGAACCAGCTTGTTCTGCACGATGTCGCCCGGGATCAGCGTGCTATCGGGCTCAACGAAGATCGACATATCTCCATCGGTGTGCGCGGGCCCATACCACAGCAGGCGCGCGGTTACGCCGCCCAGATCGAGCTTCATTTCGTTGTCGAAGAGAATGTCCGGCGGGCGCAGCTGAACGTCCGCCAGCAAATCCTTGTCCTGCGCGGACATGTTCCTGAACCGCTCGACCATATCGGGGCCATCCTTGTCGAGCTCCGCCTGCTGTATGTTGGGCCGGATCAGGATTGTATTCGCCGGAAACGCCTGTAATCCCGTCGCATGCTCGGGATGAAAATGCGTTGTCGTGAGGTAGAGGATCGGACTCCAGGCGAGTTTTTGCTCCACGCGCACCACCGTGGCGCCGTTGCGGGCTCCGAGGCCCGTATCGACCACGAGCGTCGCGCGATTTCCAACCACGATCCCGATGTTGGGAAAGCCCATGATCACGTACACATGCTCGGAAACTTGCTTCACATTATTTTCGTCGAGCAGCGGCTGCGCATTTTGGGCGACTGCGCCCGCGGCCAACGAGAGCATTCCGATGGCGACTAACGCAAGCATTACCGATTGCCGGGGTAGCATTCGATTCAAAGACATCTTGCGCCTCCATTACTTGTTGCGCCTCCACTACTTGTAGTTCGTGATTGGAAACCCAGCGATGGATTATACATGGGCCATGCACTTCCCAACCGAGGCAGTAAAAGATTTCGCGACAGCCACGAGTCTGTTGCTCCCCGGCGTTGGCAGTGCGATAATTCGTCAGCGCGAGATCGGGATTCCGGGAACAAAGTAATTTTTGAGGGGGACGCATGGGAGTACGAGATGCTTGGCTGGCGAAGCGGTTGCTTGAGACGACAGCCGCAAACGAT
>Ga0182024_10017123_pt1 | contig 13657 bp, 9 predicted proteins | sample P32metaG_FD_120480 | JGI IMG/M metagenome (GOLD analysis project Ga0182024, IMG submission 120480) | Permafrost microbial communities from Stordalen Mire, Sweden - P3-2 metaG (Illumina Assembly) | ecosystem: Environmental > Terrestrial > Soil > Wetlands > Permafrost | place: Sweden: Stordalen... | reverse complement strand
GCGCGCCCCTCCGCGACGCGCCCGTCGGCGATGCGCGAGCACAGCCGCGAGGCGAGGCACCCCGTCAGGGCGATGACGCCGTCGCCGAAGCGGGCGATCTGCTCCATGTCGACGGTCGGCTTGCCGCGCTGGACCCCCTCGAGAAACCCGGCCGAGGACAGCTGGACGAGGTTGCGGTAGCCGGCGTCGCTGCACGCGAGCAGCGTCAGATGGTTGTGCTCGAGCCGCTGTCCGGGCGAGGCGACGGCGGCGTGGTCGTCGACGAAGTAGACCTCGCAGCCGATGATCGGCTTGATCCCGGCCTTGCGGGCGGCCTGATGCAGTTCGACCGCGCCGTTCATGACACCGTGGTCGGTGAGGCCGATCGCCGGCTGCCCGAAGGCGGCCGCTCGCTCCACAAGCCCCTCGATCTTCGACGCTCCGTCGAGCAGCGAGTACTCGGAATGGACGTGCAGATGGACGCAGCTGGGCTCGGTCATGCGGGTGCGCTTGATCCTAGACGCGGGGTCCGACGCCACCGCGGCGTCCGCAGCGGCGGCCGGCCGCAGATTGCGGGATCGCCGCTAGCGGTTGCGCAGGCGCCAGGCCATCCGCGACTGCAGCGTCCACAGCTCGATGAAGCCGGGCGAGGCGGTCTGCGAAAAGAGGCCGCCTGACTCCGAGAAGGAGGCCAGCGCCTGGTCGTAGACGGCGTTGGGCGAGGAGCGCGTGATCACGCGCGCGGTCCCCTTGTAGAGCTCGAGGCCGATCGTGCCGGTGACGTAGGCGTTGACCGCGTCCATGTAGGCGTCGAGATCGGAGCGCAGCGGCTCCCACCACAACCCCGCGTAGACGAGATAGGCCCACTGGCGGTCCAGACCCGCCTTGAACTGGTTCTGGTGGATCGTGCAGACGAGCTTCTCGAGCTCCTGGTGGGCGGTCAGGATGATCGCCGCGGCCGGCGCCTCGTAGATGTCGCGGACCTTCAGGCCGACGATACGGTCCTCGATGTGGTCGACGATCCCGACCCCGTGGCGGGCGCCGATCTCGCCGGCCCGCTCGATCAGCTCCGCGAGCGGCAGGCGCTCGCCGTCGAGCGAGACCGGAAGGCCGGCCTCGAACTCGAGCTCGATCCGCTGGGGCTCATCGGGTGCCTTGCGCGGGTGCGTCACCAGCTGGAAGACGTCGTCGTCGGGGGCGTGGTCGAGGTCCTCGATCCAGCGACCCTCCGAGGAGCGCCCCCAGAGGTTGTCGTCGATCGAGTACGGCACGATCTCGCTGCCGCCCTTGATCGGGATGCCGTGCTCGCGCGCGTAGGCGATCTCCTCCTCGCGCCCCATCGCCCACTCCCGCACTGGCGCGATCACCTTGAGCTCCGGCGCCAGCGTCGCGACCGTCCCGTCGATGCGGACCTGGTCGTTGCCCTTGCCGGTGCAGCCGTGCGCGATCGTGTCGGCGCCCGAGCGCCGCGCGTACTCGACTGCGAGCTTCGCGATCAGCGGGCGCCCCAGCGCCGTGAACAGCGGGTAGCCGCCGCCGTAGAGCGCGTTCGCCTTGATCGCCGGCGCGATGTACCCGGCCGCGAACTCCTCGCGCGCGTCGACGACGTGACACTCGACGGCCCCGATCTGGCGGGCCTTGCCCTCGATCACGGCGTAGTCCTCGCCAGGCTGGCCGAGGTTGACCGTCAGCGTCACGACCTCGGCCTCGTAGCGCTCCTGGATCCAGCGCAGCATGACGCTCGTATCGAGCCCGCCGCTGTAGAGCAGCAGGACGCGATGGACCTCCGCCGGATCGGCCTGGTAGCCGGCGGTGCGCGGGGCGAACTCGGGCGTGCTCATGGGGGCGCAAGCCTACCGGCGCGCCACGCGCGGGCAACGCGCCGGGCCTGCGCGATCGCTAGCCGGCGATCGTGAACCTCAGCGGCCCGGCCGTGGAGACCACAGCCGGCGCTCCGATCGCCGTCGCCGACACCAGCACGCCGTAGCTGCCGGGCGCCAGGCTCGAGCCGCCAACCCGCCCGTCGAACGCCACCACGTCAGTACCTGCCGGCTCGTAGCGCCGCAGCGATCCCGCGCGCAGCGTCCGCGTGCAGGCCGGCTCGTGGAGGTTGGCGGCGCTCTGGGCGACGCAGCGCCCTGCGGCCCTACGGCCATTGGCCTCGCGTTGGAAGACGAACGTCACGACCGCGGCCTCGTTGGGGGTGAAGGAAAAGCGGGTGCCGCCGCCGATCCGCCAGCGGGGGCTTGACTGCGACAGCCGGGTGATCGTGACGCTGGCATCCTGGGAGGCGCTCACCGAGGGCGGCGCGGCGACGACGGTGTAGCTGACGAGGAGGCTCGCGCTCTCCCCGAAGGCGTCCGTGGCAGTGACCGTGACGGTGTGCCGGCCTAGGTCCTGCGTATCGAGCGCCGCCGGGCCCGCGCCCTGGGTGGCATCGGCACAGCCGACGAGCGCACCCTGGGACTGGCAGGCCGGCTGGGGCGCCTGCGCGAGCGCGCACGGGAGGGAACTGCCGTCGAATGCCGCGCAGGTAGCCGTCGCAGACAGGGGCGTGCCCTGCGTGTAGGTCGCGCCGTTCCCCGGGCCCGTGAGCGTGATCGACGGATCGCCCCCGACCGCGTAGTTCACCGTTCGCGTGACGCTCTGGCCGGCCGAGTCAGTGGCCGTGACCGTAAATGTGTGGCTGCCGAGCGAGAACGGGACCGCCGACCCGGACGCGACGGTGCCGACGCACGAAACGATCGTCGCTCCGCCCGCCGCCGTGCACGAGTAGAGCGCGTCGGCGGCGCCCGGCGAAAGCGATGGGCTGTAGTCGGCCCCGTCGGCGGGCCAGGAGATCGAGATCGTCGGCGGCGGGAACGAGATCGGGGCGGAGGGGGCGGAGAACGCCGCGGCCGAGGAGCCGGATGCGTTCGTGGCTACGACCGCGACCTCGAGGGACTCGCCGTCCTCGTCGACGCCGGGGCTGAAGGAGTCGAGCAGGCTCGAGAAGACCGTGACCGGATCGCACGATCCGGGGGCCGGCGAGCAGGCGTACCACTCGTAGGAGTACCCGGTCGGAGCGCCGCTCCAGGTGCCGCTGGTCGCGGTGAGCGGTTCGCTCGCGCTCGCCGCCGAGAGCGCCGGCGCGCTCTGCACGACCGGCGCGCCCGCCGCCGCCACGATCGCCAACGTCGGCGCGGACCTGGCAGATCCGTACTCGTTGTCGGCGTTGACCGCCGTGATCGCGACCACGATCGTGTGACCGCCGTCCAGCGGCGTGACGGTGTAGCTGAAGCCGGTGGACGCTCCGGGGGCCACGAAGCAGCTGCCGCCGCTTGCGTTGCAGTCGAGCCACTGGTAGCTCAGCTGGGAGGGCTCGGTCCAGCTCCCGTTGGTGGCAAACAGCGTCTGGCCGACCAGCGCCGAGCCGAGGACCTGAGGGTTGTAGGTCGCGGACGGCGTGGCAAGCGGCGTCGCCGGCAGCGACGCGCTGGACGCGGGGCCCGCGCCGCTCGAGTTGACGGCCGCGACCGTGAAGGTGTAGGGGGTGCCGTCGGTCAGGCCGGAGATCGCGACCGGGCTCGCGCTCGCGCTGGCGGTCATGCCGCCGGGTGAAGCCGTCACCGTGTACTGCGTGATCGGCGAGTCCCCAGCCGAGCTTGGCGGCGTGAAGTCCACGCTGGCCTGGCCGTCGCCTGCGCTGACCACGACCCCCGTCGGCGGGCCGGCCGTGGCAGCCAGCGCCGGCGCCGCGCCGAAGACGGCGAGCGCCAGCACCGCGACAATTGACACGCGTGCAGGGAATCGTCTTGCGGCGCCCCACATGCCGCCCAAGCTAGCGGCCGATCTGCGCCTGAGCGGGGGTTTTCCGTCACCCCCAGCAGGTGGTTAGCTCGCCGGGCGCTGGCGCGGCTCCGGCATCAGGAACTCCCACGGGGAGGTCTCCGTGGCGGGGTCCACAGCCACCACGATGAGCTCCGGCTCGCAGCGCTCAAGGGCCTGTTCGAGGGCGCTGCCGAGCGCCGCGGGGCCGGCGACGGCGCTCGCGCGCACGCCGTAGCTCGACGCGAGCGCGACGAAGTCCGGGTTGCGCAGCCGCGCGCCGAGCTCGCGGCCGTCGTAGAGGCGCTGCTGGTCGCGCAGGACGTTGCCGAAGGCACCGTTGTCGAACAGGACGGTGACGACGTCCAGCCCGTACTGGGCCGCGGTGGCGAGCTCCTGCAGGCCGAACTGGAAGCCGCCGTCGCCGGTGATCGAGACGACCTTGCGTTCCGGGTATGCGGCCTTGACACCGAGCGCCGTCGTGAAGCCGAAGCCGAGCGTGCCCTGCGCGCCGCAGGTCACGAACGTCCGCGGCTCATAAACCGGGAACGCGTAGTAGGAGGTGAAGCCCGCCTGGCAGAGCTCCTCGACGAAGAAGCCGTCGCGCGGCAGCACCTCGCGGATCGCGCGCAGGTAGCCGACGTGGGGCTGGACCCGCTCGATCTCGGCGTCCTTGGCCAGCTTCAGCGCCTCGAACTCGCCGGCCCGCGAGGGACGCTCGGCGCCGCCCTCGCGCAGCAGGCGCGTCAGCGCGGCGGTCGTCACGGCGGCATCGCCCACCAGCGCGATGTCGGCGGCGACGCGCAGCGTCTGCTCGGCCTCGATGTCGATGTCGATCAGCTTCGGCTCGGGGGCCTCGCCCGGCCAGCGGAACCACGCGAGCTCGAGCCGGCTGCCGATGCCGAGCACGACATCGGTATGCGGCCAGCGCTCGAAGCCCTCGGCGCAGCTCAGCCCGAGCGGGTGGTCGCTCGCGACGATCCCGCGACCGCTGCGAAAGGCCACCACCGGCGCCTGCAGCAGCTCGGCCAGCTCACCCACCTCGGTGGCCGCGTCGAGGGCGCCGCCGCCGACCATGATCATCGGGTTGCGTGCGCCCTGCAGGAGCTCGGCGGCGCGCTCGAGCGCGCCACCGTCGGCGAGCGGCGGTGGGTCGATCACCGAGGGTTCGACCAGCGTCACCTCCTCGCGCTGGTCGAAGACCTCCCAGGGCATCTCCAGCGCCACCGGCCTCGGGCGGCCGCTGCGCGTCTGGCGAAACGCCTCGGCGACCAGCGCCGGCGCCTGCGCCGGGCGCGAGATCCGCTCGGACCAGCGCGTCAGGGTGCGCATCGTCGCCAGCTGGTCGGGCAGCTCGTGCAGGTGGCCCTTGCCGGCGCCGATGAAGGGCGTCGGCACCTGCCCGGTGACGCAGACCATCGGCGTGCTCGCAGCGTAGGCCGAGGACAGCGCCGCCGCGGCGTTCAGCACGCCCGGGCCCGGCACGACCGCGTAGACGCCTGTTCGCCCGCTCGCCTTCGCGTAGCCGAAGGCCATGTAACCGGCGGCCTGCTCGTGGCGCGGCGTCAGCACGCGCACCTCCTCGCCGGCGCGGGCGAGGGCGTCGAACAGGCCATAGATCTGGACGCCGGGAAGCGCGAAGACGGTGTCCACGCCCTCGCGGACCAGCGAGCGCACGATCGCGTCGCCGCCGGTCATCTGCATGGCCTGCGGGCGCTCGCTCACGTCAGCACGGCTCGCAGCCGTTCGACGCAATCCTCGATCTCGTCCTCGCCGATCACCAGCGGCGGCAGCATCCGCAGCGTCACGGGGCCCGTTGCGTTGACGACGAGCCGCTGCTCGAGCAGCGCGCGGCGCACGAGCCCGGGGGCGTCGATGTCGAGGTCGCAGGCCACCATCAGGCCGCGCCCGCGGATCGCGACGACATGCGGGAGCGTCGCGGCGCGCTCGCGCAGGAGCTCGCCGAGTGAGCGCACGCGCGCGAGCAGTTGCTCGTCAAGCAGGACGTCGAGCGCCGCGAGCGCCGCCGCGCAGACGACCGGCCCGCCGGCGAAGGTGGAGCCGTGATCGCCGGGCGCGAAGGTGTCGCCGTGGCGGGGCCCGGTGATCATGGCGCCGATCGGCAGGCCGCCGCCGAGCGCCTTCGCAGCGGTGATCAGGTCCGGGATGACGCCCGCGTGCTCATAGCCCCAGGCGTAGCCGGTGCGGCCGAGACCGGTCTGGATCTCGTCGAAGATCAGCGTTGCGCCGGTGGCGTCGCAGCGCTCGCGCGCGAAGCGCAGCACCGCGTCGGGCAGCACCTGCACGCCGCTCTCGCCCTGGATCGGCTCGAGGATCACCGCAGCCGTGTGCTCGTCGATCGCGCCGGCGAGTGAGTCGATCGTCGCGTCGACGCTGAGGAAGCCTCCGACGAGCGGCGCGAACGGCGCCTGCTTGGATTCCTGCGGTGTCGCCGAGAGCGCTCCGTAGGTGCGGCCGTGGAAGGCGCCGTGCACCGACACGATCGTGCCTCCCTGCCTTGCCTTGCGCGCGCACTTGAAGGCCGCCTCCACGGCCTCGGTCCCGGAGTTGGTGAAGAACACCTTGCCTCCGAGCGAGCTTTCGGCGAGCCGCTGTGCGAGCCTCACCATCGGCTCGTTGTAGTAGAGGTTGCCGACGTGCAGCAGCCGCCCCGCCTGCTCGCGGATCGCCGCCACGACCGCGGGGTGGCAGTGCCCGACGCTCGAGACGGAGATCCCGGCGAGGAAGTCGAGGTACTCGTTGCCATCGGAGTCCCACAGCCGGGCGCCCTCACCGCGGACGAAGTCGACCGGGAAGCGCGCGTAGTTCGGCGTGAGATGCTCGTCGTAGCGCTCGAGCGTGCTCACAACAGCGTCACCTTGGTGCCGATCCCAGCGTCGGTGAACAGCTCGAGCAGCAGCGAGTGCGGAACGCGCCCGTCGATTATCTGCGCGGCAGCGACGCCGCCGCGGACCGCGTCGACGCAGGCCTGCAGCTTCGGCCGCATGCCCCCGTCGATGCTCGCCAGGGCGCTCCACACACGCTCGACGTTGGCCTGGGCGATCAGGCTCTCGGGGTCGCTGGGATCCTCGAGCCAGCCGCGCACATCGGTCAGGAAGATCGCGGTGCGGGCATTGAGCGCGACCGCGATCGCCGCCGCCGCCTCGTCGGCGTTGACGTTGTAGGAGTTGCCCTCACGATCGGCCCCGACGGAAGCCACGACCGGGATGTAGTCGCGCGCGATGTGGGTGATGACGCCGGCGTCGACGCGATCGATCTGGCCGACGAAACCGATGTCCTCGCCCCCGGGGGCGCTGCGTCGTGAGCACAGAAGCAGGCCGCCATCGTCGCCGGAGAGGCCGACGGCGGGCTGTCCGTGGCGGCCTATGCGCAGCACGATGTCGGTGTTGAGCTTGCCGACGAGCACCATCTTGGCGATCTCGACCGTTGCCTCGTCGGACACGCGCAGGCCGCCGACGAACTCCACCGGCATGCCCAGGCGCTCCATGTAGGCGGTGATGTCCGGCCCGCCGCCGTGGACGACGACCGGGTTCATGCCGACGTACTTGAGCAGCACGACGTCGCGCGCGAATTCCTCGCGCAGGCCGGGGTCGTCCATCGCCGAGCCGCCGTACTTGATGACCACCGTCGAGCCGTGGAACTCGCGGATGTAGGGCAGCGCCTCGAGCAGTGTTGCGATGTCGCGCATCAGGTCGTGTACTCCGCGTTGATCTTCACGTAGTCGTAGCTGAGATCGGAGAAGAAGAGCTCGGCCTCGGCACCCGCGCCCGGCAGATCGATCTCGTAGAGGATCTCCTCGCCGCTGACGGCGCGCGCGAGCGCGGCGGTGTCGTGCTCGACGCCGGCGCCGTCGCGCGCGACCGCGATGCCCTCGATCGCGACGTCGAAGCGCAGCGGCGCGGTGCCGGGCAGCGCCGCCCCGATCGCCTGCGCGACGCGCCCCCAGTTGGGGTCGCCGCCGAACAGCGCCGCCTTGACGAGCGGCGAGTTCGCGACTGACCGTGCGACGCGCGAGACGCTCTCCTCGCCCGCACCGCGCACGTGCACCCGCGCGATCCGCCGAGCGCCCTCGCCGTCGGCGACGATGCGGACCGCCAGCTGGAGTGCGAGCGCGTCGAGCGCCTCGCCCAGCTGCGCCTCGTCCTCGCTGCCGGGCTCGACGTGGACGCCGCTCTCACCGCTCGCCATCAGGATCACAGTGTCGTTGGTCGAGAGCTGGCCGTCGACACTGACGCGGTCAAACGAGCGACGCACGGCCGCGCCGAGCAGGGCGTCGGCCGACGGCGCGGTCAGCACAGCGTCGGTCTGCACGAAGCACAGCATCGTCGCGAACCGCGGCGAGATCATCCCCGCGCCCTTGCAGGCCGCCGAGAGGCTGACGGCGCCCGACGGCAGCGTCACCTGCAGCTGGACGTGCTTGTCGAGCGCGTCGGTCGTCTTGATCGCCGCCGCGAAGTTCTCCAGCCCCTCGGCGCTCAACCGCTCGGTCAGCGCCGGCACGGCCGCGGCGATGCGCTCCCCGGGAAGCAGCACGCCGATCACGCCGGTGGAGGCGACCGCGACCTCGCGCGGCGAGAGCCCGAGCGCGGCGGCCGCCGCCTCCTGCACGCGCACGGCCTCGGCGATCCCGGCCTCGCCCGTCGCGGCGTTCGCGTTCCCCGAATTCGCGACCACGGCGCGGATCGCGTGGAGGTCACAGCGCTCCCTCGTCACCACCACCGGGGCGGCCAGGACGCCCGAGTCGCAGAAGCGTGCCGCGCTGACGGTCCCCTCGCAGTCCGAGGCCACGGCTCCGAGGTCGAGCACCGCCGAGTCGGCGTCCTTGACCCCGCAGCTGATTCCGCCGAGGCGGAAGCCCGCCGGCATCGTCTCGATCTCGAGCACGTGGCTCGGCCTGGGCACGAAGCGCGAATTGAAGAACCCTCCAGTCATCTCAGCCCGAGGCCCTCCTCGAAGCCGAACATCAGGTTGAGGTTGGCGACCGCCTGCGACGCCGTCCCCTTCCAGAGGTTGTCGATCGCCGCGAACACGAACAGCTTGCCCGTGCGCGCGTCGGCGAGGGCGCTGATCGCACAGACGTTGGTCTCGCGCACGTCGCGAACGCCCGGCACCGTCGCCACGAGGTCGATGAAGGGCTCAGAGGCGTAGCGCTCGCGGTAGAGCGCGTCGAGCTCGGGCTGGTCGAGCGCGCGCGTGGGCGTGACGTAGCAGGACAGCAGCTCGCCCTGGTCGATCGGCAGCAGGTGTGGCGTGAACGTCACCGGCACGGGTGCGCCGAGCAGCCCGAGCTCCTGGTCGATCTCCGGCATGTGCCGGTGGGCGCCGACGCCATAGGGGCGGACGTTCTCGGTCACGGACACGAAGTGGTTGCCCTCGCGCGGCTGCTTGCCCATCCCCGAGACGCCGGTCTTGGCGTCGATCACGACGTCGGCGATCAGTCCCGCCTGCGCCAGCGGGGCGAGCGCGAGGATCGCCGCCGTGGGGAAGCAGCCGGGGCAGGCGACCAGCGCCGCGTCGGCGATCTGCTCGCGGTAGAGCTCGGTCAGCCCGTAGACGGCGCGCTCGATCAGCTCGGGATGGGGATGAGCCACGTACCAGTGCTCGTAGGTCGCGACGTCGCGCAGGCGGAAGTCGGCGGAGAGGTCGACGACTCGCAGCTCGCGCTCGAGCAGCGCCGCAACGACCGGCGCCGCGCTGCCGTGCGGGTAGGCCACGACCGCGGCGTCTGCCGCAGCCGCGCGGTCGAGGTCGAGCTCCTCGAGCTCCAGCGGCACCCGGTGCTGCGGATAGAGCTCCGCCAGCGACCGCCCGGAGTCCTCGCGCGCGGTGATCGCGAGCAGCTCGAACTGCGGGTGGCGCCAGAGGATCCTGGCCGCGATCGCGCCTGCGTAGCCGGACGCCCCGACGACGATCACGCTAGGCACGCAACGTACCTCCGTGGCGCTCCGCAAGCGCGCTGGCGATCCTGGCGCGGATGACCGCCACCTCTTCGTCGGTCAGCGTGCGATCGCCGGCGCGGAACTCGAGGTGGAAGGCCAGCGACACGCGCCCCTCCCCCACCTGCGGCCCGCGGTACACGTCGAAGATCTCCGCGCGCGCCAGCTGGACGTCGCCCGCCTCGCGCACGACGCTCTCGATCAGCTCGGCCACGGCGCCCGCCCCGACGCCGTCGCCGACCACGACGGCGACGTCCTCGCGCACGGCCGGGTACTCACCGAAGGCGACGTAGTGCCTCAGCGGCGGCGCGAGCGCCGCGAGCTTGCCCACGTCGAGCGCCCAGGCCGCAACGCGCTCGAGGTCCCAGGCGGCCGCCACCAGGGGGTGCAGCTCGCCAATGAAGCCGATCCGTTCGTCGCCGCTCGACACGGCGGCCGAGCGTCCCGGGTGCAGGAACGGCCATTGCGCCGGGGCGAGCTGCCAGTCGACGCCGGCCACCTCCAGCACCGCTGCGAGCAGGCCCTTGGCAGCGAAGAAGTCCGCCGGCGCCGGCTCGCCGCGCCAGCTCGGCCGGATCAGATCTCCCGCGATCAGCACAGCGAGGCCGTGGTGCTCGACGGCCTGCTCACCCGACGGCGCCGCCCGGTAGACGGTCCCCGACTCGAACAGCGCGAGATCGCGCGTGCCGTGGGCGACGTTGCGCTCCGCGGCGTCGAGCAGCGAGCACAGCAGCGTCGGGCGCAGGATCGACTGGGTCTCCGACAGCGGGTTCTCGATCGAGATGACCTGGCGCATCGGGTCCTCGGGCCCCAGGCGCAGGCGGTCGAGCATCGCCGGGTCGGCGAAGCTCCAGCCGACGATCTCCGAGGCGCCGCGCGCGGCGAGCGCGTCCTCTGCGCGGCGGCGCAGCTGCTGGGCGTCGCTGAGGCGCCCGGAGACGCCGCGGCGCGGAGGCAGCGTCGCGGGGAGGCGGCCGAGCCCATCGATCCGTGCGACCTCCTCGATCAGGTCCACCTCGCGCGTGACGTCGCCCCGGCGGTAGTGGGGAACGCCGACCGAGAGCGCCTCGCCGCCGGGCGGGGAATCGACCTCGAAGCCAAGCGACGCGAGGATCTCCGCGCAGCGCTCCGGCGCGATCTCAGCACCCAGTAGGGCGCTCACCCGAGCCGGGCGCAGCGCGATCGGCTCGGGCTGCTCCCCCGGACCGCCGACGTCGACGGTTCCCTCCAGCAGCCGCGCCCCGCACAGCTCGATCAGGAGCGTGCTCGCGAGCGCCTGGGCCTCGAGCGTCGAGCCGGCCGACAACCCCTTCTCAAAGCGCGAGGACGCCTCGCTGCGCAGGCCGAGGCGGACCGCCGTCCGCTGCACGTTGGCTCCGTTCCAGGTGGCGGCCTCGAGCAACACGCGGGTCGTGGCCTCGCTGACCTCGGAGCGCCCGCCGCCCATGACTCCGGCGACGGAGGTCGGTCCGTCGCCGTCGCAGATCACGACCATCTCGGGGTCGAGCGTGCGCTGGGCGCCGTCGAGCGTCTCGATCGCCTCGCCGTCGCGCGCGCGCCTGACGGTAAGCATGGCGCCGGCGACACGGTCGAGGTCGAAGGCGTGCAGCGGTTGGCCGGTGAGCAGCATCGCGTAGTTGGTGATGTCGACGATGTTGGAGATCGGGCGCATCCCGGCGGCGAGCAGGCGTGCCGCGAGCCACAGCGGCGAGGGCCCGACCGTGACCTCCTCGAAGACGCGGGCGGTGAAGCGCGGACACAGCTCCGGGCACTCGACGGTGATCGCGATCCCCTCCGGGTCGCCCGCGAGCGTCCCCGGGTCGCGCTCCCATGGCGGCGGGGCCAGCGCGGCGCCGCTCATCGCGTGCACCTCGCGTGCGACGCCGTACACCGCGAGGCAGTCCGGGCGGTTGGGCGTGACCTCGAGCTCGAGCACGTCGGTTCCCAGCGGCAGCACCTCGCCGAGCGGCGTGCCCGGCGGCGGGCCATCATCGAGCACGAGGATGCCGGCGTGGTCGCCGCCCAGGGCGATCTCGTCGGTCGCGAGGATCATCCCCTCGCTGATCACGCCGCGCAGCTTCGCCGCCCCGAGCGTGCGGCCGTCGGGCAGCTGCGCGCCTGGGCGCGCCACCGCCACGGTCTGGCCGGCGGCGACGTTGGGAGCGCCGCAGACGATCGTCGAGGGCGCCGCGTCGCCGAGCTCGACCGTGCAGACGCGCAGGCGGTCGGCGTTGGGGTGCGCCACTGCCTCGAGCACGCGCCCGACGACGTAGTGCTCCCGCGACGGCGGGCCGTAGCGGAACCAGCGTTCGGTCTTGACGCCGCTCAGCGTCAGCCGCGACGCGAGCTCCTCCGTCTCGATCGCGGGGTCGCAGTACTCGCGCAGCCATTCGAGCGGGACGAGCACTATCTCGACCCGAACTGCTCTAGGAAGCGCATGTCGTTGTCGAAGTACAGGCGCAGGTCCGGGATGCCGTGGCGGAGCATCGCGATCCGCTCGATGCCCATGCCGAAGGCGAAGCCGCTGACGCGCTCGGGGTCGTAGCCGTAATCGCTGACGTAGGCGAAGACGTTGGGGTCGACCATGCCCGCACCGAGGATCTCGAGCCAGCCCGAGCCCTTGCAGAGCGGGCAGCGCGAGCCGTCCCCCAGCCGGCCGCGGCTGCAGTTGAAGCAGGAGACGTCGACCTCGACGCTCGGCTCGGTGAACGGGAAGAAGTCCGGTCGCAGCTGCACCTCACGCTCCTCGCCGAAGATCGCCCGCGCGAAGGAGAGCAGCGTGCCCTTGAGGTCGGCGAGGGTGATGCCGTCGTCCACGGCGAGGCCCTCGATCTGGTGGAACTGCGGGGTGTGGGTGGCGTCGTTGTCGAGGCGGAAGACGCGGCCGGGCGCGATCACGTACAGCGGCGGCGGCGAGGCCATCATCGCGCGCACCTGCACGGGCGAGGTGTGTGTGCGCAGGACGACTTCGTCGCTCACATAGAAGGTGTCGCTGCGCGCGCGCGACGGGTGCGTCGCGTTGGTGTTGAGCGCGTCGAAGTTGTAAGAGGTCAGCTCGACCTCGGGCCCCTCCGCGATGCGAAAGCCGAGGCCCACGAAGACGTCCTCGATGTCGCGGCGGGTCTCGGTCAGCAGATGCAGATGGCCCGCGCCGAACGCCGGCGCCGCCGGCAGGCTCAGATCGAGGCTGTCGCCGAGAAGCTGGGCGTCGAGCTCGGCGCCGGCGAGCGCCGCCTCGCGCGCCTCGATCAGGGCGGTGAGCGCCTGGCGCGCGGCGTTGGCGCCCGAGCCGACCGCCGCGCGCTGCTCGGGCGGGAGTTCGGCGACCGAGCGCAGCAGCTGCGGCAGCTCGGCCTTGCGGCCCAGGTATGCGATCCGAACCTGCTCGAGGGAGGCCGTGTCGCCGGCCGCGGCGACGGCGGCCTCGCCCTCGGAGCGGAGTTGCGCGATGCGGTCGAGCGCGCTCATGCCGCGGCCATCCTAGTCGCCTCGTACAACGCCACCGTGGCGGCCATCGCGACGTTCAGTGAGTCGCCGTCGACCTGTGGAATGTGGCGGACCTCGTGACACTGCGCCAGCAGCTCCTCGGGCAATCCGTGGCGCTCGCCGCCCAGCAGCAGCGTCGCCGTGCCATCGAATCGGCCCTCGAGCGGGCGCCCGTCGCGGGGGACCAGCGCGACCAGCCGTCCGGGTAGCTCGGCGATCGCGGAGAAGCCGGCGATCTTCGCGCCGAAGATCGCCCCCATCGACGCGCGCACGGCCTTCGGGCCGTAGGGGTCGGCGCAGCCGCCTCCCAGCGCGACGGTCGAGGCACCGAAGGCCTGCGCCGCGCGCACGACGGTGCCAACGTTACCGGGGTCGCGGACGCCCCAAAGGGCGAGTGCGAGCGGCCCGGCGGGGGTGCTCCAGCGCTG
>Ga0182024_10017122_pt1 | contig 13658 bp, 15 predicted proteins | sample P32metaG_FD_120480 | JGI IMG/M metagenome (GOLD analysis project Ga0182024, IMG submission 120480) | Permafrost microbial communities from Stordalen Mire, Sweden - P3-2 metaG (Illumina Assembly) | ecosystem: Environmental > Terrestrial > Soil > Wetlands > Permafrost | place: Sweden: Stordalen... | reverse complement strand
GATCTGTCCGAAACCGTGCCGGTAAAACTCGCGTTCGCCTGGCCGTACACTCTCGGAGAGACGCACAGTGCGGCCCAACAGGCCAACGTCACAAAAAGCATTCTCTTTCTCATCGTCGACACCCCTTTTCGGCACCCAAAAGTTGTTGCCATCATGCAGTGGCAACACAAAACTGGCGGCCCTGGCTATTCCCCCACAAGCCCAGCGCCCACTGAAAACACCTAACCATAGCTATCATCTTGGAATTTTCAACTCTTCCGGTTTATGGGCCCCACTGCTCACCCCAACTCCAGATCCCCAGAAAATTATTACGCACGTTACTTCGCATTGGCAGTCGTGTCAAGACAGTTGTTGGAGCTCCCGGCGGAGTGGCTGCATCACGTTGCACGAACAGTTTCGGGGGGAACGTTTGCGGGTTTTTGTGTTACTTCGCGCGCTCTCCAAACGCTCGACAACACATTCTGTACGGCTTCTGTACGGCTATCCGGTCACGGCCTATGCTCGATCGAAGCCCAAGGCCTGCTCACCGCATGGATGCGAGTATGCCGGTTGCCTAGCGGGTGTCGCGGCACCACAAATCTGGCTGCGCAGGACCCCGACCACAAGAACTCGCCAACTCACTCAGAAAGTTTCGGGTTATAAACGGAAACCTCACCGACAACCAATGGCAAGACGGCGGGCCGGCTTGGCAGCGACACAAGCCGGGGCCTTCCGCCGTTACGGCTGACTCGAAACGAAAGCGTTGATAGCGCGACAGATCGCTAAACGCCGATCACTGTGCCGCAGGTGTTGCTACTGAACCTCCGCCGGCACTGGCAGCTCGTCCGCGGGGCTCGCGTATGATTGATGGAAATTGTGCCGTCTGCATTTCGATGTTTTTAGCGTGCGTGGCGGCGGCCCCGGCCGCGGGCTTCGGCGCTGCGGGAGCCAGTGCGATCTGCTCCTCCACCGCTTCGCGCAGAATGGCGTAGCTGGTCGCTCCGCTGAATACGTGCTTGTTTACAAAGAGAGTGGGTGTGCCGCTCAGTCCGAGCCGGCTTCCCTCTTCGAGATCCTGCTTAATGGCGGCCGCTTGATCGCCCGAGTCCAGGCACTTATCGAAAGCGCTGCCATCGAGTCCGACGGTCCGCGCATCTTCCTTCAATTGGCTCACCTCAAGTCCGTTTTTCCCTTCAAAGAGAGCGTCGTGATATTCCCAGAATTTCCCCTGGCCACCAGCGCAACGTGCCGCCTCAGCGGCCTTCTCTGCCCGTTTGTGCATCGCTAGCGGATAGTCCTTAAAAGCAAAGAGTACTCGTCCGCGAAATTCCTCTTCGAGTTGCTTCAACTCGGGATGAATTTTCTGGCAATACGGGCATTCGTAGTCGGCAAACTCAATGATGGTTACGGTCGCATCACGAGGTCCGCGCGTCGGCGCATCTCCCAAGGCAACGTCCGCGGTGGGCGGCATCAACATGAATTGCACGTCCGCGGCAACCCGCAGCGATTGCAGGTACTCCGCGCGGGCCTTATTGATGCGCAGCGTGTGGATGGTTTCCAGAATCTTGAGGCGCGCTTCCGAGTAGGGAGTGTCGGTTTGCAGGCCTTCGTAGTAAACGCGTAGTTGGTCTTCGCTGGGATCCTTCACCTGGCTGGTCACGTGAAGGTCGAGCAGCTGGTCCACGCCAACGTCCTCCTTGCGCGCCTGCGTTTCCAATAGGGTGTCGTCGATTAGCTGGTTGAGCGCATCCCGCTCCGCCACGAAATACTGACCCCGGGCCTTCAGCAACTTCGCGGACTGCTTCTGCTCCAGGTCGGTCTGGGTGATAGCGACGTGGTCGACGACCGCGACTACGTCTTTGCTTCCTCCCTGGCCTTTGGTTTCCTGAGCTTGGCAAACCGAGAAGCCTCCGATGACCGCTCCAACCAACAACCCAACGATTACTGGTGACACGCGCATCTTTCTTCTCCTATGACGGTTCCTCCCGAACGCCGCAACTATGGTCAGCGCCCGGGAGGAAACCCTTACTTGATTGAACCGAATTAAGCTGCGGCTTTTACCGCAGCGCTACAGTAGTGGTGGGAATCAAACCTATTCCCTCGCAACTGCAGATCCCTGTCCCGCTGTCGTTGGTCATAATCACCGCACAAATTGACGCCATGTCCGTTTCTTCGCCGCCAGTGAGAGTGGCGTCGATCGCCTCAGTCTCAACGACCGCAGCGTTCACCGCGCCCGTTCGGTTGACGCCCGGGGCAAGATGCGTGCCCCAGACTTTAAGACCGGCAGCTGGAGCCGGGTTGCTGGGATCGCAAGAGCCCCCGGCGGGAAGTGTGCCGGGAACCACCGCGATCGTGCCGGAAGTGAATGCCACGCCATTCCCGGGATTATTGGTCAAACTTCCAGACACCGAGAGTCTGAGGGTTCCATTTGCGGTGATATCGCAACTGCAGCACTCCTCGAGCTCCTGACTCGCGTCAAAAACGTAGATATTGGCGCACATATCCGGAGTCGATGTTGTCGTGCTCTGTACTCCCGGATTCACGATGTGAACCGTTTCGTCCGGGGTTGGAGTTGTAAGGGATGTATCGAAATACGTCAGCGCGAAAGACGGATCGCCGATGGTCTGCATAGTTACATCCATGGAATGGGTAATGGAGTCGGCCGCGCCGGTGAACGTCAATGTAGTCGAGCCAGGTGGCGCCTGGATCGGCACATTAAACGTCACCGCTGAACTGGTACCCGCGGGAATCATCAACAACGCCGGCGACGCCGATACCCCAGCAGGAAGGCCGCTGACTGAAACGCTAACGTTGCTCGTGAAGCCGTTAATTCCAGTCACTAGCACGGTCACGGGACGACTCAGCTGGCCTTGCGTAACCGCCACCAAACCTGGCTGAACCTCCAACCCGAAGTCCGGTGTATTGGCGGCCTGCACCTGAATGGTTGCGCTGGTCGTGTGCGTGAGGGACCCGCTGGTGCCCTGTAGCACCAAATTCGCTGTCCCGGGAGAAGACGAACCCGACGCGGTGAAGGTGATACTTTGCGAGCCGCCCGCGGAAATATTGAAATGACCTCCCGTCGACGCCGCAATCCCTGCCGGGAGCCCAGCTAGAGACACCGACACATTGCCGGAAAACGAGTTCAGGGGCGTCACCACGACCGAGATCGGCTGACTGCTTCCGCCCTGGGTCAAGCCCACCGAACCGGGTTGAATGGCTATGCCGAAATCCGCTAACGGATTCACGTTCAGAGCTGCGGTCGCGGAGTGACTCAACGATCCTTGGGATCCCTGAAAGCTCAGCAGAGATGGACCAAGAGGCGCCGCTGCCGCAGCCGACAATGTCACCGTCACGGTGGAACCCACCGCAGCCGAAAACGGAGACTTTGGCGAGCTGTTTACCCCTGCCGGCAACCCACTTATCGCCACGCTGACGTTTCCGGTCAAACCGTGAACCGGGGTTACCGACACGGTGAGCGGAGAACTTCCACCCTGGGCCAGCGAAACGGCGCTAGGGCTCGCGGCGAGGCTGAAGTCGCCCGAGGGCCCGGCGGGCGGGTTCGGGTTAGTTGTTTGAGATGAACTACCGGTCCCGGTACAGCCAACTAACGAGAGCCCCGCCATTAGCAGAATCACTAACGGAACGAGACGTTTTGGTGCTGTCATGAAAAAATTCCTCCTGCGCCACCGCGAAGATCGCGCGCGGAGCGCCTTTCTCCTCGGGCATTCGCATCCGGAGGAGCAATACAGTCGAACGAGATCGATAGCCTCATCGTTCGGAGGTTTCGTTTAGGTCCCTATCGCGCACGGCCCGGCCCGAGGCTCAGATTTGCGTTGATCCCCGATTGCCTTGCCTGGAGCCGCCGACCGGTCCGCTTATTTCTTCACCTTTTTTACGGATGCTACCGGGGCGCCGCAGATGGCGTCGCACAGGCCAAAACTGCTGCTGTTCATTTGCAGGAACCCGCACCGGGCGGCAGCCTCGCTCTCTTCCCCGGAGCTCAGCACGGCATCCAGAAGCGGCGTCTCGGTGACGTCGAATGCGTTCTCAGTGGTGGGCCCGATGGTATCGGCGTTCACGTGAGTCGCCCAGGCCCGGAGGGTCGGGGTTGGCGTGGGACTCGCGGCGGCGCCGTCACCGCACCCAGCGGTGCTGTCGGCGATAATGTCGATCGAGCCGGACGTTGCAACCACACCGCCATCGCCAGGGTTGGCCGTCGCTGCAGCCACGGTGAAGGTCAACAATCCGTTCACCGAAATCGGGCAACTGCAGCACTCCGTCAACTCCTGATCGGCCCGCCATACGTAGATATCCGCACACATCGCGCCGGCGCCAGGGTTAACGACGTGGATGACAGCTCCCGGAGCTCCAGCCGTTCCGTTATTGTCGAAATAGGTGACCTTGAGGACATCTGTGGTCTGGGCCCAAGCGGACCCTGAATAAACTAGCGAAGCCACCGCGATCGCGGTGCATACCAACACCCGAAACGCAGTGATTCCAATCTGTTTCTTCATCGCATGCATTGTCTTTATCCTCCAGGGCCTCAAGAGTTTGCCTTCGGAAGCGTTTACCTAGCCGATACCTCGTCGGCCGGATACCCATACCTGCAGCATCCACACTCCCGCGAACAACTGATTCCGGCTGAACTACTTGGGCTTTCGTGTCATCGGTTATAGAGGGTTTTCTGGCGGGCGCAACTACCCAGATGGGGGTATCCAAGTGACTTAGCGCAGACGGCTTAATGCTTTCGGGCTAGTCCTCCAGCCCCAATCAGAATTGCCAGCGCAGTCGAACCCCGATGCAGCGAAGTCGATGCGACGAACCGCAGTGGCGCCGGCACTTCTCGCGGCGAGGATCCAAACTTCCGGAACCTACTCCGAGCAGAACCGCGTTCGTGAAAAGAAGTAAGACGGAGAGAAAAATAAAGCGAGGAGAAAACTAGCTATTTCCGGTGATGGTCTTCCCGACAATACCCGCACGAGTGGAGACGCTCATTTTGATCATAATCAACCGCAAAAACGCCTTCACCGTGTTGGTACTTATGGTCATACGCTCGGCAATTTGTTTGCTGGTTAGTCCTTCCAACAGATAGGGCAGAAGCTGCTGTTCTCTGCTGGTAAGACGATATTTCTCCGCGACACGCGCGGCTGAATATGCGGAACCAGCCGCGCCGCGCTCCAGCAGCACCGCAATTGCAGTCGGTTGGTATCCCTTGACCTCGGATCCGACGCGAAAGGCGCGGCACGAATAAAGCCTTTTCCCCGATCGGAACTGCGCAACGAAGGGTGAATCGTCGGTGCCGGTCCGCGCCAGCAAAGTGGACCGGATCTTTCCCAGCACGAATTCGTCCACCCGCTTCGCGGGCTCTGGCTTCTGAGGGTAGCCCAGCACTTCAACTGCGACGCGGTTCACCACAATCGGGTTCATGCGCGAATCCAATAGGATCAAACCCGCGGTCGTAGCGGGTGCTGGTATGCCCACGTTGCGGATTCTTCTCTCTCTCTTCATACTGCAGCCAACCTCTAGCTACCGTCAGAGTGAGGAGGCCGAAAGTCCGAGGGGCCCAAAATCATAGAACCGAGAGTCTGGGGACCGCTTTTTTGGAGCGCGCCAGCGTCAATTTCGGGTACATATGTTGAGTCGCCGCGGAGACGGAGCTTGCGCTGGCGTGACCCAAAAATCAAGTATTAAATACTGATAGTACTACGACCACCGGGACGCTACCCTGCAAGGCGAAAACGAGGGACAGAACCAGGAGAGGAACCACCAACCGATGCGCATTCCTTTGATTGTACTCACCCTCGGCCTCGCATTTGTTTTTGCATCCCGTACATCCTCGCTAACCGAGTCGAAAGTTGCGGCCAGCAGCTTGGATCAGGGAACCCAGGGCCATACGTCGCAAACAGCGTGTCGTACCCGGGATCATCTTTCTTCAGACGACTTTACCGGTGTGATGCAAACCATCCAGAGCGGATGGAGTGAAGGAAATGCCCGGAAGTCCGCGGACTGCTTCGCCGAAGACGCACTTTATTCATCTCCCCCCTCCCGAGGCCATCAAGGAAGAGAAGATCTGTACCAGCATTTTGGAGGAGCCAAGGGACTTCCGGTGCCGATGAAAATCGAATGGCATCACCTGGTCTTCGATCCAACCCGGCAGTTGGGCATGGGGGAATTTACGTTTCAATACCACTTGCAGACGTACGGCGTAGTCGTAGTCCAGTTTTCGCACGGGTTGATCAGTAATTGGAGGGAGTACGATGTCCCCTCCGATCTCATTTGGAGCAGGTTCGTGGGACCTAACGACTTTTGAAAAGCCTGAACGCTGCCGGAAAAACTGCGATCGGAATAGGGTGGATTCTTGCGAACTCGAGGATTAGTTGGATGGCTAGCTGCTTCGCTGGTCCCGGCTTGGATTGTCTATTCTTCGGTTGCCTCTGCGGGGCCGGCCTCGCAGCAAGCTACGAGTACCCTACCGCCGCCCGTACACCTGAGTGCCGAGCAGGATCATCAACGGACTTTGGATCTGTTGCATGCCACCACGCTGCGACGCGGTCCCGACGGCGACCCGCAGTCACCAAACGCCGCAAACTTCGATGAGTCCAAAGCCAGTCCTTATCCGAACCTTCCGTATCCGCTGGTTTTGAAAAGCGGAAAAAAGGTCAAGACGCCAGCGACGTGGTGGAAGCAGCGGCGGCCGGAAATCGTGGAAGAGTTCGACCTCGAAATCTACGGCCGAGTTCCCCAAAATGTTCCAAAAGTAAATTGGCAAGTGACCAGCACGAGCAAAGAAGTGAACGGCGGCATTCCAGTCATCACCAAAAACGTTGTGGGCCACGTAGACAACTCTTGGTATCCGCTCATTAGCGTGGACGTTCAGTTGACGTTGACTACTCCGGCCAACGCCGCCGGGCCCGTTCCGGTGATGGCGGAGTTCGGCTTGAGTGCCGAGGCTATTGCTGCCATGAAGAAGCGTTCCTCGGACGCTCAATGGGCCGCTTTTGCAGGCACGGGTCCGGCGTGGCAGCAGCAAGTCCTCGCCAAGGGCTGGGGTTATGCCACTCTGATTCCGGTCACGGTTCAAGCCGACGGCGGCGCGGGCCTCACAGAGGGAATCATCGGTCTGGTCAACCAGGGGCAGCCTCGCCATCTCGAGGATTGGGGAGCTTTGCGCGCGTGGGCCTGGGGTGCAAGCCGCGCACTCGATTATTTCGAGACCGATCCATCCGTAGACGCGAAGCAAGTGGGCATTGAAGGCCTTTCACGCTACGGAAAAGCAGCGCTGGTAACTATGGCCTACGATCCGCGTTTCGCGATCGCCTTTGTCGGTTCGTCCGGCGCGGGTGGCGCGAAGATTCTCCGCCGCAATTTCGGCGAACAAGTTGAAAACATCGCATCCACCTCGGAATATCATTGGATGGCCGGCAACTTTTTGAAGTATGCCGGTCCGCTGACCGTCAATGATCTGCCGGTGGATGCTCACGAGCTGATCGCGCTGTGTGCCCCGCGACCGGTGTTCATCAGCAGCGGTTCTCAATCGGTTGAAGGCGGCTGGGTGGATGCCAAGGGCATGTTTCTTGGCGCGGTCGGCGCGGGCCCCGTATACCGTTTGCTGGGTAAGAAAGATTTGGGAACGAGTGAGATGCCCCCCATGGAAACCGCGCTTATCGCCGGCGACATAGCGTTCCGCCAGCATAGCGGCGGGCACACCACTGGCCCAAACTGGCCGACCTTCCTGACGTTCGCCAGCCGCTACATCGACGCTCCGCCGGTTGCGGCCACCATGCCAGCACAGCCCCCACACTCCACTCATGAATGATAGAGGCCCGTCGTGAAAAAGAAATGGGTTTATGCCTTGCTCTTTCCCGCCTTGCTCGCGGCTTCTGCCGTAACGGCGCGGCCAAAAGAGAGACCGCACGCCAACAACAACGAATGGGTGGGCACCTGGGCATCCTCGCCACAACTTGGAGATGCAGGAAACGCCCCGCCCGCACCCGGATTCGTCGACTCCGCTCTGCGGCAAGTCATCCACGTCTCCATCGGCGGGAAACAAATACGCGTTCGATTCTCAAACGCTTTCGGGGCCACTGCACTGACAATCTCCTGCGCCCACGTGGCCCTATCGACGAGGGGCGGTTCGATTCGTGTGGAAACCGACAAGGCGCTCACTTTCCACGGCGAGTCATCGGTAACCATTCCGCCCGGCGCGCTCATGTATTCTGATCCTCTCGACTTCGATTTGGCTCCCCTGTCCGATCTTGCGTTAACAATCCACCTGAACGGTGCGCCGGACGGAGTAACCACTCACCCCGGCTCCAGAACTACCTCGTATTTCCTGACGGGCAACTCGGTCTCGGCAGCCGATTTACCAAGCTCAACACACGCCGACCACTGGTATTTTCTAAATGGTGTGGATGTGAACGCGAACCAGTCCGCCGCAGCGATAGTGACGCTGGGCGACTCGATCACCGACGGAAGTAAATCAACGACCAACGGAAACGGGCGCTGGCCGGACGACCTGGCGCGCCGCCTGCATGCCAACCGGCGTACCGCCGACATCGGAATATTGAACGAAGGAATCGGCGGCAATCGCTTGGTGCACGATGGCGCCGGCCCCAACACGCTCGCGCGGCTGGATCGTGATGTGCTAGCACAGAGCGGAGTGCGATGGCTGATCGTACTCGAAGGCATCAATGATCTGGGCACTCGCGCAACCGCCGCCAGCCGTAACGAACAGCCCGCGGCCGCCAACGATCTGATTACAGCGTACGAGCAAATCATTCTTCGCGCCCACGCCCACAACATCCTGATCTACGGAGCAACGATTCTGCCCTGCGAAGGAGCGGCCTACTTCAGCGCCGACCTGGAAGCAAACCGCCAGACCATCAACAACTGGATTCGAACCAGCCACAAGTTTGACGCTGTGATCGATTTCGACATGGCAACCCGCGATCCGCAGCATCCGTCGCGCCTTTTGCCGGCGGCTGACAGCGGCGACCACCTGCACCCGGCAGATGCGGGCTATAAAATAATGAGCGATCAAATCGACCTGAAATTATTCGAGTAAGATGCGCCCTGCGGTTCGACGCTTTTATCTTTTCCGGATGCCCACTCTTCCCCGGTTCTGGGAAGGGTGGGCCTGCGGCCCGCCGTGGCGTGTATTTTGACTGTGCGCAGCGCGCAGTTCACGGCAGCAGCGCCGACTGACGCTGCTGCAGAAAGCGACGGACAGAATCGTCACGCTCCAGACCGATTGCCATTTCATACGCCTCGCGCGCCTCACCGTGCGCCCCCGTCTTGGCCAGGAGCTCCGCGCGTGCCGCCCAATAGGGCTGATATTCGGCGAGCCGCGAATCAGCGGTGACCTCCGGCATGGCGTCCAGACCCGCGCCGGCGCCATGCAACTCCGCCGTGGCTAGCGCGCGATTGATCCCCACCACCGGTGAGCCGACGAGCGCGAACAGCGCGTCATACAGCTTCACCACGTCGACCCAGTTGGCGCAACCCGTGCGGCAGCGATAAATGTGCGCCGACTGCAATGCGCCTTCTAACTGATACCGCCCGATCGAGCCCAGCACGCTGGCGCGCCGCAGCAGCGCCTCCGCCTCCAAAATCATTTCCAAATCCCACAACGCAGGATCCTGCTCAGCAAGCGGCACGTACTCACCGTTCATGCCGCGCCGCGCACAACGCCGGGCTTCCGCGTGAAGCATGAGTGCGAGCAGCCCCAGCGCCTCCGGCTCCTGCGGAAGCAGTTCGCTCACTAACCTGACCAGGAATAGCGCCTCCTCGGTGAGATCGCGACGAGCCACATCCGACCCGCCAGGGTCGGTCCAACCTTCCGCGAAAGCAGCGTAGATCGCGTCCAGCACAGTGTCGAGCCGGCCAGGAAGTTCCGCGCGCTCCGGTACCCGAAACGGGATCCCCGCCTGCCGGATTTTGTCTTTGGCGCGGACCAGTCGCTTACCCATGGCCGTCGGAGATGTGAGGAACGCCGAGGCGATGGTCTTCGCATCCAGCCCCAGCACCACCTGCAGAATCAACGGCGCTCGCACGCCAGCGTCGATGGCCGGGTGCGCGCACGCGAACATCAGCGCCAGGCGCTGATCGGGAATCCCCGCATCGGTCGCGGCAACATCCAAGCCTTCCGCCAGAACCCGCAACTGTTCGCCAGCAATTTCATCGCGATGCCGTCCGCGAAAAACATCGATCATCTTTCGCCGGGCCACGGTCAGCAACCACGCTTCGGGATTCGAAGGACATCCATTTCGCGGCCAATCCGCCAACGCCGCAGCGAACGCCTCCGACAGAGCGTCTTCGGCAGCCGCCACATCCCGCGTACGGGCCGCGAGGAATGCGAGTAGCTTGCCGTAACTGCGGCGCGCCACCGCGTCCGCCGTGCTGCGCGCCTGCGCGTCGGCTTCCTGCAAGTTCATGCCCTCACCGGATCGGCTCGTAGCACAGCAACACGTTCCCATTGTCGAACGCCCGTGTCTTTGTCCGCTTCAGCGGCAACCTCGCGCGGATGCCGTCGAACATCGTTCTGCCCTTTCCAATAGCCAGGGGAACCACAGCGATCTGGAACTCATCGATCAGTCCCTCTTGGGCCAACTGCGCAGCAATGCTGCCGCTTCCCAGGATTGCCATGTCCTCTCCGGGCTCTTTCTTCAGCCTTCGTACTTCCTCCACCATGTCGCTTTTCACCAGCGTGGTGTTTTTCCACGACGCGCTATCCAGTGTTCTCGAAAACACCAACTTCTGAAAATTATTCATTCCTTCGGCAACTGCCGGAAGCGTCTTCATCGCTTGCGGTGTAGGCCAGAAACTGGCCATCATCTCGTAGGTAATCCTGCCGAAAAGTAGCCGCCCCCCGCCACTCGCATTACCACCGATAAATGCAGTCCACTCCGCATCCGGCTTGGTGTTATGCGCCCAGCTCATATCGCCATTCTCGCCGGTGAAGTAACCATCGAGCGACACCGAATTGAAAATGATCAACCTAGGCATGTTTCCGCTCCTTGTTTCTCGCTTTTTGTTTCCTTCTTATGCCTGTGGTTATGCCGATGAACCGCAGCTACTAAAATTCCCACTGCCTCCGAACCCACGTGTCCCGCAGGCCCGAGTGGACCCGCGGCCTGGCATAGCCACCCATGGCTGTGGGGCTTCCAAATACAAGACCTCTCACTTCACAAACTCGCGGACGACCTCAGCTTGGCCGGTTGTGGCACAACCCCCGCCGCGGCGGGGTTGCGTGGAACCCAACCCACTAACCTTTTTGCAGTCACCTGCGCCCGCCCGAACGATAGTCACTCCAACGACACCGTGATTGACGCTCGGGCAGCTTCCGATTTCCACCCGCGCACGATTCACTCCGCTACGTAATCGGCGATGTCGTTGCTCAGCAGTGTGCCCTCCCGCACCGGACGCACTTCGACCACACCGTGCAGCGCCGTTGGCGAGCGCGCTGCCCACGCAATTGCAGCATCGAGATCGGCCACGTCGATGATATGAAAGCCGCCCAGCTGCTCTTTCGAGTCGGCATAAGGACCATCGAGCACCTGGGTCTTGCCGTTCTCCACCCGCACCGTCGCCGCTGCCGAAGTCTGCTGCAGGCCTTTGCTATCCTTCAGCACGCCCGCCTTCGCCATTGCCTCCATGTAAGCTCTATAGGCGCCCAACCAGTGCAGTTGCTCTCCCTTCGTCAGCAGGGGCCAGCCCGCTTCGCCCACATAGTCCATCAGGATGTATTTCATTGCGAATCTCCTTCGCGGGTTTAGGTAAGCATTCATCTCGCGCGACTTACTCGCCCATGGCCCAGATCGGACGCACCTCCACAACTCCGTGACCGGTGGCCGGACAGCGCTTTGCGCACGCGATCGCCGCATCCAGGTCCGCCACATCGATAAGGAAGTAGCCGCCCAGTTGCTCTTTCGTGTCCACATAAGGGCCGTCCAGTACCTGGGTTTTGCCATTCTCTCCCCGCACCGTCGTCGCCGCCGCACTCGGCCGCAGGCGATTGCTGCCTGCGAGGACACCCTCCTTCGCCAGTCCCTCCGCATACGCCATATATGCCGCCATTCCCTGGTCCTGTTCGGCCTTGGTCATGTTGGGCCAAGCGGTCTCGTTCACGTACGCCATCAGAATGTATTTCATCGGGATTCTCCGCCGTCCTGGATTTACGCGCGCATTATGCGCCGTCACTACAATGACGTTCGAGGACCGGCGATTTGGACATCCGCCGCTATTGTCGCGCCGCCTTCCAGGCGGCGCGGCGCCAAATCCAAATCCTCGCCCTTAGCCTGATGCACACGCACGGCCGACACTACGGTCCGCTAGCAGCCGGGCCCCCCCTATCACCTAGTGGGATCGTCTTTCCGGACGATGCGGAGCGCCGGGCCGCATCTAGGATTTCCGCAACCACCACATTCGTTTCCAACGATGAAGGTCCATCCGGCACCACTTGGCCCAGAATCACCGCCCGCAAGTACGACAACGAGTCATCGTAGGGAGCAGCAAGCGGTTTCGCCGCGATCTGCTCTTCCTCTTTCCCCTGCAGACGCACCCGCACGTCGTCATGCCGGACAGTCATGACGTAGCCAGTCTGCCCATAGACCTCGATATCCTTGCGGTCGAAGGGCCAATTCCATGATGCCTGCAGGATCGCTTGCGCCCGCGGATAGGTGAGCACGATCGTCGCCTCGTCATCCACTCGCGGATATATCTGCGGTTTGATTTGCTGGGTGACAGCAGTCACGGCCGTCGGCCGCCGCCCATCCATCAACCACGTAATCAAGTCCGCGCCGTAGCAACCGAAATCGAAAAGCGCTCCTCCCCCGTTGAGCTTGGGGTCGTTGAGCCATGCCAGAAACTCAGGACCGACGCCGATTTCCTGCGGTCCTGAATGGCCATCGTGAGCGACAAACTTACGAATTTCCCCCATCGATTTCTCATGCACCAGATCGTAAGCCGCGCGGTTGCTGCGATACCACGTAGTCTCGTAGTTCACCAGCACCTGAATCTTGCCCTCACGCGCCGCCCGCTCGATGCTATGCGCGTCTTCGGCACTAACCGCCAGGGGCTTTTCCATCATAACGTGAACGCCGTGACGCGCGCAGATTTCCACCACCCTCCGGTGGCCGTAGGTGTTGGTATAGGCGAGCACCGCTTGTGGGTGCGTCTTGCGCAGCATGTCTTCCAGGTCGGCAAACATCAGTGAAGAATCCAGCCCAAACTGCGCGGCGTATTTCGCGGCGAGCTTCTGGTCAGCCTCAGCGATTCCGACGATCTGAATGTCAGGCCGATGCAGAGCGTGTTCGAAAAAGCCCTCGACATGCCCGTGCACCAATCCAGCGATCGCGACGCGTATCGGCGTAGCGTCACCAGTGGTTTGGGCGTGAGAAACCAGGGGCAGCGCGGCGAACCACAAGGCGGCGACGATTGCTGGTGAGATATGCTTCATTTAGACCTCGGAGATCGGTAGAAATCGCCGCCATCGAGAAAATGACAGCCGGCGATTGCAGACGTGCGGTGAAAATCTAACCTGAAAATGGAAAGGGTGCCTAGCCTGCATTATTCACGAAAGTACAACGGACGAAGAGTTTTTGTGAGAGCGAGATAAAGAGTTGACGAGGGCACCACGTTGTCAGACCGGAGGGCTGATTCCAAAGCTCTTAGCGAGGTTC
>Ga0182024_10017121_pt1 | contig 13658 bp, 7 predicted proteins | sample P32metaG_FD_120480 | JGI IMG/M metagenome (GOLD analysis project Ga0182024, IMG submission 120480) | Permafrost microbial communities from Stordalen Mire, Sweden - P3-2 metaG (Illumina Assembly) | ecosystem: Environmental > Terrestrial > Soil > Wetlands > Permafrost | place: Sweden: Stordalen... | reverse complement strand
TTTCGCTTCATGCCCAGCATCGCCGAAGACGCCAACGGCAACGCCGCCGTCGGCTACAGCGTTTCTAGTTCGAGCACGCACCCCGGCCTGAACGCCTCTTATTTCAGCCTGGCCAACCCTGGAACTCCGACAGAGATTACTCTCTACGATGGCGCCGGCGACGAAGAGAACAGCTATCACATGGGCGACTACTCCAGCATGACGGTCGATCCCGAAGACGGCTGCACTTTCTGGTACGTGAACCAATATTTCCCCACCAATCAGGTGGGAGGAGAAATCTCCTGGGGAACGCGCATCTCCAACTTCGCGGTTCCAGGATGCGGCAATGCCACGTTGTCTCCAGCTAGCCTCAACTTCGGGTCAGTCGGAGTCGGCGGAACAAGCGCGGCGCAAAACGTCACCCTGATCAACAGCCAGAGTGTGACGCTCAACATCACCAGCATCACCTTCACGGGAACGAACTACACCGACTTCGCGCAAACGAACAACTGCGGATCAAGCCTGGCTCCGGGCGCCACCTGCACCATCAGTATGACTTTCACACCCGGCGCTCTCGGCGTTCGCACCGCCATGCTTAACGTAAACGACGACGGCATGAACAGCCCGCAAACCGTGAGCTTGACGGGCACAGGAATTACGCCAGTCACTCTATCGCCCACGGCCCTCAGTTTCGGCGCGGTGCTCATCGGGGCCAAGAGCAATAAAACCGTTACGCTCACCAATAACCAAAGCGTGACGTTGACCGGCATCAAGGTCTCGATTACCGGGTCTTCCGCGTACAGCCAAGTCAATACTTGCGGAACCAGCATTCCCGCGAAGGGTCAATGCACCATTACCGTAAGCTTCGCGCCAGTCTCCAGCGGCAGCCAGCCCGGAACTCTAAGCATTACTGACAGCGCCAGCAATAGCCCACAGACTGTCGCGCTTAGCGGCTCCGGCCTTGCGCCACTTACCCTGACTCCGGGCAGTTTGAGTTTCGGCGGACACAACGTGGGCACCACCAGCGCCGCCAAGAACATCACCGTCACCAATCACGAAAAAACTACGGTGACCTTTGCAAGTATCGTGATCAATGGCAACGATCCCCAGGATTTCGCCGAGACCAATGCCTGCACCAGTCTGGCCCCCGGCGGTACTTGCGTTATCTCGGTCACGTTCGCCCCCACAGCCAAAGGATATCGCAGTGCAGCGGTCACGCTTACTGACAGCGCTGCCACCAGCCCGCAGACAGCAATGATCAATGGCACGGGATTGAATTAAACGGATGAAGACACGCGCGCTCGTTCCGCTTGTGCCTTCCCTCACTTCGACAGATTGCGCTTGACACTTTCATTCTCCCCTCGACAGACTGAATAGCGCAGCCGCCATCACTTGCGCTTCACACGGCAACTTCACCGCGCTTGGATTGGCAGAAAGGCGAGCATTTGTCAGCACCTCAGAATTCAATCCTGGTAGTGGGCGGAGCCGGTTACATCGGATCGCACGCCGCACACGCTCTGCGCCGTCATGGCTACGACGTTCTCATTTACGACAATCTCTCCCGCGGCCATCGTTTTCTCGCGGAAGGTTTTGAACTCATCGAGGCCGCCATCGCCGACCGCGCCCAACTCACGCGCGCGCTCGATCGCGTCGCCGGCGTCATGCACTTCGCCGCCGATTCCCAGGTCGGCGAGAGCGTGGAAAATCCGCGCAAGTATTTCGACAATAATGTGGAAGGCGGTCTGAGCCTGCTGAACGCCGCGCTCGATGCCGGCGTGAAGCGATTCATATTCTCCTCCACCTGCGCCGTTTACGGCATTCCCGCCAAGGTTCCCATCACCGAGGACACTCCCCGCCAGCCCGTGAATCCCTACGGAATGTCGAAACTGTTTTTCGAAAACGCCCTCGAATCCTATGGTTGCGCCTATGGCCTGCGATCGATCAGCCTGCGGTATTTCAACGCCGCCGGCGCCGACGAGGGCGGAACCATCGGCGAACTGCACCACCCTGAAACTCATCTCATCCCTTCCGCGCTGAAGGCCATCACCGGGGAACGCGGTCCGCTCGAACTTTTTGGCGAAGACTATCCCACACCCGACGGCACCTGCATCCGCGACTACATTCACGTCAACGATCTTGCCGAAGCGCACGTGCTCGCGCTCAAGCAACTCGATGCCGTGACTACATCGGCGCGATTCAACTTAGGCACCGGCCACGGCGCATCCGTGAATGAAGTGATTGCGGCCATTGAAGAAGTCACGGGCGCAACCGTGCCGCGCCGCATGGGCCCGCGCCGTCCCGGAGATCCTCCGGAACTTGTTGCCGATCCTTCGCGCGCACAAGCCGCTCTGGGGTGGAAGGCCACGCGCTCATTGCGTGACATTGTTCACACCGCGTGGAAGTGGGAGCAGAAACTTCGACGCCAAGCTGGCGCAACCAGAATGGCGCCGGTCTAAGATACACTCAGACGAATTCAAAGCGCGCAGCCGCAGAGGTAGTGGTGGAGTTTTGGAGTGCTCGTTGTTCTTCGCGAACTTTGCGGAAATTTCTTTGCGGCCTTTGCGGTCAAAAGCTTCAAAAGCTCTTAACCGCAAAGCGCGCACAGGTATCGCCAAGGGCGCAAAGAAAATAAACTGCACCACTACCGCCGCAAACAGCAGGCGAGCACAGGAAGCGAGAAACAGCTTGAGCAAAAAGATCGTGGCAACCACTCTCTCCGGGAAAAAAGTCGCCGTACTCGGCGCCGGCAAAATGGGAGGAATTCTGCTGCAGGCCCTGCTAAAAAATGGCCTGCTTTCCGCCAAGCACACCACGGCCACCGTGGCCCACGAAGACCGCGCCAAGGCGCTCGGCCGCAAGCTTGGCGTCTCAGTCGGCACGGACAACGTAAAGGCCGCCGAGGGCGCCGACATTATTCTTATCGGCGTCAAGCCCCAGGTTGTCGAAGAGGTGGCTTCTCAGCTTCGCGGACATCTTTCCCCGAACCAGCTCGTTATCTCCGTGGCGGCATCGGTTCCCAACAGTTTGATCGAGAAGGCGCTCGGCTCCGATATTCCCGTAATTCGCGCCATGCCCAACACTCCCTGCTTCGTCGGATGTGGAATGACCGCCATCGCCAAAGGGGCGCATGCCACCGCTAAACATGTCGAGCTTGCGACCGCGATGTTCAACGTGGTGGGACGCACCGTCGTCGTCGATGAAAAACACATGGACGCCGTGACCGGCCTCTCCGCCAGCGGCCCGGCCTATATCTACATCATTATTGAGTCGCTCGCTGAGGCCGGAGTAAAAGTCGGCCTGCCCCGCGACATCGCCACGCTTCTCGCGGCCCAAACCACCATGGGTGCGGCGCGTGTGGTGCTCGATACGGGCGACCATCCGGCTTTGCTAAAGGATTCCGTCACCACCCCCGCCGGCTGCACCGTCGATGGCCTGATGGAGCTCGAGGAAGGCAAACTGCGGGTCACGCTGATTAAAGCCGTCGTCAAGGCTACCCAGCGCGCCAAAGAATTGGCCTACACCTCTTAATAGAATGGAGAAGTCTATCGGGTGTTGAAAAGGTGCGACTTCAGTCGCGCCTCAAGAACTCACGGATATCAACAAAGGCTTCAAAGGTGGCGGAGTAATCACGAATCCGACCAGTGACGTGGAAGCCCGGCGCTTCCAGCGCCGCGTAGTTTCAGGTCTCGTAGGGACGATTGATAGTAGCCCGGCGCCTTCAGCGCCGGGTTAAGGCGGAATATCGAGACGCGCCCCGTAGAGGCGCCTGAAATTCTCACGCAGACTCTTCCGCTCTCGTGGCCGCTTTCCTATCCATCGGTCCAGGCAAACTGCGCCCAAGCCTCCAGACTCAACTCTCTAAGGAGACTTCGGTCATGGCACTGCGGTGCTATTGGCCCTCGGCCAGCCCGGTACTATTATCTCTACAAGCTGCTTGGTCGAGCTCACACTCGATTCCTCCCAAGTACTACAGGAGTTAAGACCAACGTTCGCAAGGTAAATAACCCCATTTACCCGGCCCCATCAAACACCCATGGCTCATTCGATCGCTCTGCCCGACGTTTCGCAGTCTATTCGTGTCTTAGCCGCCGACAGCACCCGCATGAACAGCCAGTTGCTGGCGAATGCCCTGGTTCGCGACAAGAAATTCCAGCTTTTGGAGACTGAGACGACCGCGGCCGGCGTCCTGGCCGCCGCCAGCGCACAAAAGCCCGCAGTCGTTCTTCTTAGTCCCCGGCTGGAAGATAATCCGTCGCTCGGCTTTCAGGTAGCCCGCCAATTAATAGCGGCGCATCCTCATATTCGCGTTGTCATGCTGCTCGACGCCGCCGATCGCAACTCCGTTGTGGAAGCGTTTCGCGCCGGGGCCCACGGCGTCTTCTGCCGCACCGAATCTTTGAAGTCGCTCTCCAAGTGCATCCGCTGTGTGCACGAAGGGCAAGTGTGGGCCAATAGCAATGAGCTGCGATTTCTGCTCGACGCTCTTTCGCAAGCCATGTCCACGCGCATCGTAGGCGCTGCCGGAGTCTCGCTCTCCAAGCGCGAGCAGGATGTAGTGCAGTGCGTCTCCGAAGGTCTCTCCAACCGTGAAATCGCCCACCGTTTGAGTCTCACCGAACATACGGTAAAGAATTATCTCTTTCGTATCTTTGATAAGCTAGGCGTCTCCAGCCGGGTTGAAGTCGTGCTTTATGCCTTTAACATTGGCCGGCCCGCCCTGCCGATCGCCGCGCCCGCCGCCGCGCCTGCGATTGCCAGCGGCAGAGTGCGTCCCTTGCCGGCCCCACCCCTGCGTAAACCAGCTTCTGCTCAGCAGGACGGTTCACGCTCCGAGGTTGGCATCGTATGACCGGGACCATCCGGTAGTGGTGCAGTTTCGGAGTGCTGGCTGTGCTTCGCGAACTTTGCGGAAATTTCTTTGCGGCCTTTGCGGTCAAAAGCTGAAGACACTGCCGACCATTCCGCACGGTTGACAATTTCAGCTCGGCTAATTGTTGGTTGGCGACAACTCTTCTTTCGCCGGTTTTTCCACAGCAGTTGAGTTAACAGGCCTGTAAATCTCCGTCGACGATTCGCCTCAGAAACCGCCAGTTCTGTCAGGACAACGCCAGTCCAAAAGCCGCGCCCATATTGGGATTTACCCGCTCCCTTTAGTTTTTGGGCATGCCCTTCTGTGACCTGTCCAAAAGTCCCTATGTGTAGTCTCCTTGAACCACGGGGGCAATAGGGTCGTTACCTGAGGTCCTCGCGTCGAGTAAGCAATTCCAAGAGGTGTATATGTTTCCCCTGTCCTCCCCCCAGAGGCAGTCCTCGGTTAGGGCTGTCTATGTCTCAATCGCTTCAATAGCCACTGTTTTTTCTCTGTTGTTGGCCTTTTCGGCTTCTTCTTACGCGGTAGAAACTGCAGTTCATCTTGAGGCTTATCCTCCCGCCGGAACCGTCGGCACTGTATATACCACTACGCTCTCCGCCTGGGGCGGCACCGCTCCTTATACGTACGCAGCCACGGGCTTGCCCGCTGGACTCACGTTAAATGCCGCCACCGGCCTCATCTCCGGCACGCCGGTAAATACTGGAACGTCCTCCGTAAGTGGCACGGTAAGCGACGCCATGGGCGAGCACGGCTATCTCACATTTTCGATGACGATGTACAAATCAGGCAGCGTGAGCGTGACCGTTACGCCTGAGACCTCCTTACTGCTCTCCGGGCAAACGCAACAATTTCACTCCACCGTCTACAACAGCTCGAACCATAGCGTAACCTGGAGCTGCTCGGCCGGAACCATCACCAGCAGCGGTTTGTACACGGCTCCGGCGGTAAACGGCGGCACCTGGTCGTACCGCGTGTGGGCGACCAGCGCGGCGGATTCTTCCAAGACCGGCGGAACTCTGGCCCTCGTCAGCCCCAACATTCCAGCGCTTCAAATCACTACCACTTCCCTGCCAGAGTTCATGGCCGGAAGCGCCTATTCGCAAGACGTAAACGTTACCGGCGGCAAAGCACCCTACCATTGGAAGCTCACCTCCGGAACGCTTCCCGTCGGCATCACGCTCTCCGCCACTACGGGCGCGATCGCCGGAATGAGTTCGCAGACTGGGCCATTTCCCCTGACCGTACAAGTCACGGATTCTTCCTGGCCGACGAACCTGACCACAACACAGTCCTACACGCTGCTGGGCTCGAGCACGCTGCAAGTGACGACTCCCCTGCTGCCGGAAATTACCGCGGGCGAAAGTTACGACGCATCAGTTGCGGTCCTCGGCGGTATGACCCCTTATCACTGGAGCCTCTCCAGCGGCAGCTTTCCGCAGGGCATCACCTTAAACACGGGCACCGGAGTAATCTCAGGAACAACTCAGCAGACCGGCACCTACACGATGACCGTTAAGGTCACGGATTCCTCTTCGCCCCAGCAAACTGTCAGCCAGAAATACACAGTGCAGGCGGTACAAGGACAAAGCAGCCTCGCTGATTTCTATGTAGCCACCGATGGCAAGGACACCTGGAGCGGCAAACTCGCTGCGCCTAATTCCGGCAACACCGACGGTCCCTTTGCCACCATCGCGCGCGCGCAAACCGCGGTTCAGGGAATCCTGCAGAATCCCAAAGGCCGCACCAATCCAATCCAAGTGCTGGTGCGCGCAGGAACCTATTACCAGACCCAGGCTTTGAGCTTCACGTCAGCTGATTCCGGCACTGCAACCCTGCAAGTGAACTGGGCAAATTATCCCGACGAAATTCCCATCATCAGCGGCGGCATGAAAGTTACCAACTGGGTGAAGAATGGCGAAGAGTGGACGGCAACTCTTCCCGCCAGCGCACAATATTTCGAGCAGCTGTTCTATAACGGCCAGCGCCGCCTGCGCCCGCGCCTCGGCGGTTCCATCGGAACTTACTACCGCATCGCCAGCACGGTTTATCTTCCGGGTTCGGGCAGCGGGCCTGCTCCTAATCCGAATTGCAGCGTCTACATTGCGGGATTGGGCTGGGAGTGCTTTGACCGATTCGTCTACACCGCAACCGATCCCATCAGCAGCGCCTGGCAGAATTTGAACGCGCCCTATCCTCAGGGAGACATCGAACTCCAGGTCTTCGAGAAATGGGCCGCGTCAAAGCTGCGCATCAAATCCATCGACACCTCCACCCACATTATTTATCTCACCGGGCCCACCAGCCAGATCGATTTCTATTACGGCATGATTCCCGGCCACCGCTATCTCATCGAGAATCTAAAAGACGATTTCAATCAGCCCGGAGAATGGTTCCTCGACCGCTCCAAGACTCCGTGGTCGTTGAGCTATATTCCGAATTCCGGGGAGAATCCGCCAACGGATACGATCATCGTCCCGCAAGCGGCGCAGGTGTTGAGCGCTACCGGCTTGCAATACGTAACCTTCCAGGAACTCACGTTCGAGCATGACAACTGGACCATCCCCTCGCAAGGCTATGCCTCCATCACTTCCGATCCCGACGTCTCGGGCGCTATCGGCTGTTATAACTGCTCGTACGTAACCCTGAACGGAGTGACCATTACCCAAACTTCCGGCGGCGCAGTGGAGTTCTACACCACCAGCACCTCCTCCACAACGTCGCACAACTCCGTCGAAAACTCCGCGCTCTACGATCTCGGAGGCTTCGGCATTCGCTACGGCTCACTCGCGGTCTACACCGATACCGACGCGAACGTCGCGCAATTCGGCACCTTCGAGAACAATGTGATCTCCGGCATCGGCCGCGTGGTTCCAAGTTCAGATGGGATCATCGTGGGCGACAGCCACGACAACCTCTACACCCACAATGAGATCTTCGACGGTTACCACGACGGCATCCACGTCTGCGATTTGAATTGCCCGCCCGGCACCAAGAATTCTCACGGCGCTTTCAACAACATCTCGTCCTTCAACCTGGTCTACAACCTCGGCCAGGGAATTCTTGACGACATGGGCGCCATTTACTACAACACCGATCCCGCAGCCACCGGCAATCAGGTGTTGAATAACAAAATCCACGACGTCAGCGACGCTTCTGCGCTCGATACCGATGGCTACGGAGGCCAGGGCATTTACGTCGACAACAGCACCGCGAACATGCTGGTGCAAAACAATCTGGTTTACCGCATCTCTTCCGCGACCGGCGCGCAGACCTGCGGCCCAACCACGCCCGGAACGGCGAATAACTTCGTAAATAATATTTTTGCTTTTGGCCGTCTCGGGATCAAACAGGAAGGCTGCGCTCCTCCCGCTGCGGGCGTGCTGCAATTCAATTTCACCAACAACCTGATCTACTTCGATCGCGGCAAGGTGCAGAACGGCGCGCTCGATTGCACTGGCTCCAACTGCCCAGAAGTTCAGATGTACGCCAATAATATGTACTGCTACGTTCCGGGCAATTCGTGCGCTCCGCCCGCGGACATTTTCTACACCACTAACTCCACCGGCAAGTACGGCTCGGGGCAAACCTTTGCCAGCTTCTCCGCGTGGCAAAGCGGAACCGGCGAGGACAAGGGCAGCGTCGTGCAGAACCCCGGCTTCGCCAATCCCGCATATCCCGACGACGACTACACGCTCACCGAATCTCCCGGCGTGGGTTTCGTCCTATTCGATTCCAACCTTGCGGGACGGTCGAATCCAGTGATTCCATCGCCGACCATCCAACCCACTTTCCCCATCGCTCCGTTCAATCCGGCCACCGATTTCTAGGCCGGATTGAGCAACCACAACGCGTAAATAATTCTCCTCTTGCTGAGAGCGGCGGCCTTCGAATGGGATCGCCGCTTTTTTTACAGCACACTCTGCGGTGGAAAGAAAGGGAAAGAACCCGCGCCCCGGAGGGGCGTCTGATAATAGCCCGGCGCGTTCAGCGCCGGGTGAAGTGAGAAGTGGACTCGCGTCCCGGAGGGACGCCTGAAGTTCTCACACCGCCACTTCAGCGCCGCCATAGGGCGGGATTTACAAGATGGCTTCTAGCCTGGCCATTCCTGTCATTTCCCACGCGCCCCCTCCACCAGTACCGGCTTCGTCCCAATCGCCATAACCCCGTCCGTAACCGCCGCCTCGTGCCCGCTCAAATCCCGCACCTGATTAAACTCCGCGCCCACCTTATACTTCGACGTAAAGCTCGCATCAAACGACCGCGCCGCGTTCCACACAATCCTTCCTTGCTTCCCGTCCGCCAACGTCAGATCGCAACTCCACACATCCCGGTCCGCCGAACACGCCTTCGTAAACGTCGCCCCCACCAGCCACTTATAAACCTGCCCGTAAGCGACGCCCGCCTTGTAAGTCCCGCGCGCGTCGTCCCACAACCCGCCCCACCCCTGCGGATTCGTCCCCGTATCCCACATATACCAATACGCGCGCTGCACGCCCGCCGAAGCCTGCAGAATCAGCCAGCGCGCCACATACGCCGCCTGCGCATCCGCGTCCGTCATCTCGCCATTCGTTCCCCACCCGCCTTCCGTTGCCCACAGCGGCTTTCCGCCCATTCCGCCCTGCTCCATGATCGATCGCATCGTGTCGATCTTTCCCAGCAACGTATCCGGACACACCGGCGACCGCTTCTCTCCCGGACATCCACTTCCCGCAAACGTATCCGGAAACGGCGCAGGATTTATTCCATGCGTCCGCGCCGCATACGGATGAAACGCCCCCGCATCCGGATAATTTCCATACTGATTGTAAACCGCCAGAAAATTCTTGAACCATTCGTCATACGAACGGCTGTCGCCGTTATCTTTCGTATCGCCCGAAGTCGCCGCCGAAATATCCGGCGTCAGCGTCACGCAATCCTTGCACTGCTCCTTCACCACGCGCACCATGTCCGAACACATGCGCGCGCTCTCCGCGTACGTGCCAATCCAGAAGCCGTCCAGGTTCGGCTCATTCCAGCAGGTAAACGCAACAATGCGGCAGCTCTTGTTCGGAGCCTTTCCCGTGCACACGTGGTCGAGCATGCTGGTGACAAACTCTTTGAAGTAACAATCGGTCGTGACCGTCCCCTGCAGCGGCCCCTGGCACGGAGCCGACGTCGCCAAATCCGCCGGAGGAGAGCAATCCGCCTCGTCGCGATTCGGCCCGCAAGTCGAGTGCGGATTGCGCGCCGCCCACGCCGGCGTCCGGCTGAACGTGTACATCACATCGACGTTGTGCGCCCGCGCCGCATCCAGCCAGCGGTCGAGCATACGCCAGTCATAGCGCCCACGCCCCTCGCCCTCAATATGAAACCACGTCGTCAAATTCCCCAGCATCCGCAAACTGCCAAACGGCGCCTGCGGCCACGGCGTCGACAGCCGGTTAATATGCATCCCAAAAAATGTCGGCTGGATGGGGGCAGCAGAGGCGTCCGGAGCCGCGTTCGCCGCATGAGTGGCGCGTCCTGAAAAAAGAAAGAAAGAAGAAAAGAAAAGCAGCAGAAGCACCGGCAGAATTGCGAAAACTCTTTTCATAAACGTTCCCCAGCCGTATCTTACAGCGCCCCGAGCAAATCCCCGCCGGCGTCATCCCGAAGCCCCGCGTCTTCACCAGCGGGGCGAGGGATCTCCCACTCATCGGACGCCGGGCGTAAGCCAACACATCCGGGGATAGAACCTAAAATGCGATTCGTATCAGGGCACGCATTCATGCGTGCCGAAAAAAGCCATTGATTCCACCCGCCTTTAGGCGCTGATCCTTGACAGGGGTCCCGGTGCGTGGGCCAACCCCTACATGCACCGCAATCCGGTCGCACGCGCTGGCGTTGAAGCCGGAAGAGTGGCAGTGGAGCAGCTATCGCCACTACGCCACGGGAGAGCGAGGACCGGTTCTGATCAACGAACAACAGAAAAGGAGAACTACGCGTGCGCCAGATCCGGGGAGCTATGTTGCTCGTGTGGGAACGGACGCATTCGTCCGTTCCGCGGGCGCAGCCCGCGCCTTACTTGTGCTCTACCGCGTCGATGACACACATCGAGCGCTGATCCGCATACACCCGTTGCCAAGCACGGCGACCCATCTCTCGCGCCCTTTGCGACAAGTGGGCTGGGCCATTTTCTGGTGGTGTATGACAATTCTAAGGTTATGTGTGGGCCAGCCCCTTATATCTTGCTCGACTCGCGGGCTACAATGGCAGTTATGCAGCGATGGAGGTACTGGCAATGGCCGCTCAGGACGCAGCTTATCCCACGGAAGCCCGGAAAACCATTCCGGATGAAAATTTGCAGAAGATAAATATTCTCCTAAGAGAGTATGACACTCTGCGCACGGAAATTCTGCAACGCACGGCTGCCGGGTTTGCAGTTCCCGCAGTTGTAGTGGCGATTGCAGGCTGGTTGTTGTCGCCCTTTTTCGAACATCACCCTTACATCGCAGGTGCATTGGCATTAGTGGTGGTCGCTGGACTGGCACTAGGAGCTCGATTCATGAATGTTCAAATCCGGTGGTGCGCGGCACGTGTAACGCGGATAGAAAACCGGATAAATTTCCTAGCCCAGGATCATTTGCTTGAGTGGGAATCGCGATGGGGGATTGGAGCAACAGGACACCATATGTTTAAAGAGGATTTTCCTCCCGACGCTCACGCAGACCAAAGAGTTCTAGCTACCGGTTCTGGCAAATAACCCACCCTTCTGGGCCCTAGGAAAAAACTGGGAACAGACGGGACGTGCCCCGGGGAAAAACTGACGTTCCGTCCGTTTTCCGTACAGCGGTTGCTATCACTCTCTCTGTTCCCTATTCTTAACGAGTGAATGAACCAGAGCCCAACAACCCGGACTTCTTCGAGGCTGTTTACTACTCCAACGCGGTTCCGCGCAGCCTCGAAGCTCTTACGATGCTCGGTCTCGTGTTCGACAGGATCTACTTCCCAGCCGTGTACATGCCGAGCGGATTAGATGAGAACGGCGTCGTCGCCGAAATTGAGCGAATTTCGAAGCTGAATCTCCGAGACCCAAACACAATCCAACTGGTGCAATGTCTGGGATTTGCCCTGCACTACAAACACCTTGCTGATTTCTGCGTATTCTCTGCGGATTCACGTCGCCTCATGGAGAGGCTGGAACCGGGCGCATACAAGGTTGTTGACACATTAGAGGAGATGGTTTTCGGGCCTAGGCCAGAAGGCAACATCCCGATGCACAACGGACCGTGGGTAAAGGGACTTCCGGGCGACGATGAGGCAAAGTGCCTGATCATTTCTCCCGATACCATCACATATCCCGCGAACGCGCTTCTTTTTGCCTCACTTAAACGGCTTCCGCTAATCAACGACGTTCCGTGGCTTCCCGTTCCTGGAATACCTGGTGAGGTCAAGGGGAACGCGAAACTGCTTGCAACAATTCTAGCGATGGAGAGCGTCGCGCTTATCCTCCCCAGGATAAAGCCACTCACGCCAGAGGCACTCAAGGACTTCCGCGAAGAACTATCTCCGCATGTAGGGCCGTTTAGGTTGGCGATGCTCAGGCTCACGAAAGAACTGAATGCAGCAATCGAACATGGCGCAACGTTTCCCGATGTACAAAGTCACGCAAAGTTCCTGGCTGAAACCGAAGTGTTTCCAAATCTCGCTGAGTTGGAATCCGTGATTCAGAATCCGAAGAAGCATTGGTATCGTAGAGCCGCAGACCTCGCGAAGGATGCTCCCGTATTGGTGGGGAACTTTTTCAAACTACCAATGGGTCTGGCTCTCACTGGCGTCTTGATCAAGATTTTAGGAACTCTTGTTGAGATTCGCGACGAGCAGCTTTCGACGGAAAATCAAGTTGCGAAAAGCGGGCTGTATTACCTACTGAAACTCACAGAACGTGGCTAAGGACGGGGCAGACGGGTCGCACCCCGCTTTTCCCTGGATAGAACACCATCACGCGCTGTTCCACCTCTACAACCTGCACCCTCATTCATGGGCTGGCCCGCCTTTGGCCGGCACCATGCTAACTGAGGCTGCCCCAGCTTTGCTGGTTTTGCAAAGCTGGGCACCACTGGCCCCAACTTCAACGGGCGGGCCGCACTCGCTGTCACTGAGTAGGAACCTATCGCCAAAAAAATACTGTGAGGTGCCTCAACTCGGGCCCTCCGCCCCACCTGCTCAAGCATAAGAAATGTCCACAGCCCCCATGTGACATCCAACCTTGCGCCGCACCCACAATCCCTTCCATGATTGTCCCAGCACAGGCAGTGTATCGACTTGAGCGTGTTCGCAAAAATTCGGCCGGCAAAAAGCCGCAACTCTTTTATCCGACGTATTTTGCCTCTAAGCCCTTTAAACGGCCAGATTTGGAAGGAATTTCTTGCTAAGGTGATGATTCCAATAGGGGGTGGGGGAGGGGGGTGGGGGTACCAACCAGTAAACATATCGAACGATGGGCCCAAGGACGAGAAAGATTATTTCTTATGCCGCTTTTGAACACCGAGAAAAAGAAAGGCGCGGCAACCTGAACGGTCGCCACGCCTGAATGATCCGGTTACAACGCGCCTGATGTTAGGCGCAATATGAAACGCGCCGACTCTACGCCGTAATCCTCGAAAGCCCCGAGGTCGTCGTCTTCGTCTCGCGCGCCGGCACCACAGCCGAAGCCATCGGAACTTTGGTCAACAAAAAGTTATCCATCAGCAGCGCGTCGATGCCCGAGCACGCATAGCTGCGGATCGCATCCAGCGGGCTCACCACCAGCGGCTCGCCAAACAGATTGAACGAGGTATTAATCAGC
>Ga0182024_10017120_pt1 | contig 13659 bp, 11 predicted proteins | sample P32metaG_FD_120480 | JGI IMG/M metagenome (GOLD analysis project Ga0182024, IMG submission 120480) | Permafrost microbial communities from Stordalen Mire, Sweden - P3-2 metaG (Illumina Assembly) | ecosystem: Environmental > Terrestrial > Soil > Wetlands > Permafrost | place: Sweden: Stordalen... | reverse complement strand
GGTTGCCGGGGTTGTGGCAGTAGTCATTCTGGTGATCATCATTCAACGCCGCCGCACCCGGGTGAAGTAAGCGGCGAGGCTAGTGTCCGTGGAGGTCCTGAGCAGAGCAGGCGCCACGGCTTGAGCAAGACACTTCGCAGATCCGGAGAACCTGCCCGGTGCGTCAAGCGCCGGGCGGGGATGCTCGGAATGCGAAGCGGGAGAGTTGTTTTCTTTTGCGCCCGGACGGCCGCGAAAGGCGAGGACCTGGTTGTATGGAGCTTCTGGAAAGATTTGACGGAACGGGTGAGACGCAGAGAGGCAGCGGCGCCGCTGCGCAGCCGTCACGGGACAAAAGAACCATGGAATCGCGGACGCATTGCGCTTATAACCAAACCCGGGAATGCTTTCTTGGCCTGGAGGTCAAGGCTGCGGATCTGCCGTCAACGCGCGTGGGCGAGTTGATGTCGGCGCGGCCGCTCAAATCGGGCGAGGGCGTATGGATGGCGCCCTTCCGCGGGATTCCCGCGGCGGCAATACCGGCGCCACTGGACCTGATCTACCTGGACGAAGATGGCCGGGTGATCGAAACCGTGGAATCGTTCCCCACCTTTCAGGTGAGTTCCTCAAGCCCGCGGCCGAATAGTGTGCTGGCACTCCCGGCGCATTCCATTTATTCCTCGCAGACACAGCCCGGCGATCAGCTGGTGCTATGCGTGGCCGAGGAGATGGAGGGGCACCTGCAACGGCTGAGCAATCCGCGCGACGAGCTGAGCAATCTGCAGAACGAGCTGAGCAATCCGCAGATCGAGCTGGGCAATCCGCAGAACGAGCTGAGCAATCCGCCGAGGGAGACGGGAGCCGTGTCGCCGACCATTGCAGGCGCGGTGCTGCTGCGCGAAAAGCCGCTATGGAGCGGCGGCCCGGGATTGCTGGAGCTGGAGAACCGGAACGGACACGGAACCAACGCCGCGCAAGAGACCTACGAGATGGATTTGACGCAGGGCGGCGCGAAGACGTTCGAGCGGCCGCGCAACTGGTTGCAACGCTGGTGGTCGCCGGATCCGCGCAAGGCGCCGCGGGATGGGGTGCCGGGGTTGGCCGCGTATTACTGGAACGGCGAGGCGCCCATGGCGCACGGCATTCGCAACATCAGTTTCTCGGGACTGTACGTAGTGACAGAAGAGCGCTGGTATCCCGGGACCCTGGTTCTGATGACACTGCAGAGGAACGATCTGGGCGAGGAGATGGCCGAGCGCTCGATCGCAGTGCAAACGCGGGCAGTGCGCTGGGGGCCGGACGGTGTGGGTCTGCAGTTTATTCTGCCCGATGAGCAGGACCGGGTCAGTGCGCAGCTGCCGGATGCGGCAGACAGGAGAGTGATAGGGCGCTTCCTGGGGCAGTTGAAACGGACCATGTGAAGGGTGCCCGTAAAGCGAGGGCTGCACGGCCAAGGTGAAGTCACCTAAAGGTTTCTGTTTCTGTCGCTTCACATCCTATCCTCATCGGCTTTGTGGAGGACGAGCAGAGCGGACTTGCCGGCTGGAGATACGGATATTGGTCTAAAGTTGACAATTCGTAGCACTAAAGAGGAATTTTCACGCGATTGAGAGATCGACGATGATGAAGATAAGGCTCACTATCCCGAGAGGGCAGAGTGGCGGAGTTCCGAAGCGAGGAATCGCCGCGCCAAAGGCAGGACGATGAAAATTCGCAAAAGTATCACCAGGCAAGCTCTCCGGCTCGCGCAACGGCTCATGCGGGCGAAGTGCGTAAAAGGCGAGGAGGGGACCTCGCTGGTCGAGCTCGCCATTTGCCTACCGATTATGTTGTCGCTGCTGACCGGAGCCGCCTCGTTCTCGCTGGCTTTCTACTTCCTGCAGCAGCTTGGCAACGCAACCACTAGCGGCGTGCAACTTGCTGCCGCAAACCAGGGGCTGGTCTCCGATCCGTGCGAGACCGCCGCGGCAGCTGTTGAGGGCGGGCTGCCGAACTGGACGACGACGAAGCTGACCTTCACCATGTCCTGGACAGACTCTTCCGGTGGTTCCCATAGCGCGGGTCCAACCGCGGAATCGTCGTCAACCGCGTTTTCTTGCCCGTCGGCGGGCGATGGCTCCTCCGACACTTCGACCGCGATTGGCCCGAACACGCCTGTCGTTCTTAAGGTCAGTTATAGCTACTCGTGGCTGCCCATCTATAAATTCAGCGCGAGCAGCCCACTGACGTCGACACAAGCGGCGCTTGCTTATTAAGGAGCCGGCTCATGAAAAGGAGAGATTTCACCATGAAACACCACGGACTTTCGTTTCTGTTCAAATTCTTACGGGATCAGCGCGGACAAACATCCGTTGTCCTGGCGCTTACCGTGTTGGTAACGGCGTCTCTGGGCGGAGCAGCGATCGAGGCGGGCCATGTCTATTACAGCTACGAGAGGCTGGTGGCATCGACCAATGCGGCGGCGGTGGCGGCAGGAGAAGCCATGCCGAATATCGGCACCTCGGGCAGCCCGGCCGCGGGCACGGCGTATTACAACCTTTACAAATTTAGCTCCGACACTTCGAGCACCCCAGTCGGATTAAACGCGAATACCCTGCTTTCGGGTGCCGCGATCTCTATGACGTTCGATTGCTCCAGCACCGTATCGAGCTCCCTGAACGTGGGGTGCCAGGCTCCCACGTCCGGCTCCTGCGGCAGCGGCCTTTTAACTTGCAACGTGATCAAGGTAACGCAGACGGCGTCGGTGAATTTGTGGTTTGGAGGGCTGGTGGGAAAGTCTACGATGAACCTCAGGGCAGTCTCGTACGCGGCCATGAGGGGCGGCTCAGACACCCCGTATAACATTGCCGTCATCATCGACACCACGAGTTCGATGACCAGCTCAGCACCGTCGGGCGACGGTTGCGGCAGCGGGGCAACGCAGATCAATTGCGCGGTTTCGGGGCTTAAGTCGATGCTGCAACTGATGGATCCGTGTCCGCTGAACCAGACCTGCCCCGGGAACTCGGTTTACGTTGACGGCGTGTCGCTGTTCGTATTTCCGGCGGTTGAGATCACCACATCCACGAATTACAGTTCGGACGACACCACTTGCCCCACCTCGAATCCCAAGATCACGCCTTACTCGTTTCCCAATGTGAAGACAAGCGGCAGCAATCTGGTCATGAACTCCACGCCGACATCGGTCAACAACCTCGCGGGAACCTACGAGGTGAATGCATTCGATGACGGGTACAGGGCCAACGATAGCTCCAGCACGCTTGACAGCGGCGATGGTCTTGCCTCGGCGGTCGGCTACAAAACATCCGGCGGTTGCACAGGCCTTCAGGCGCCGGGTGGCGAGGGAACCTACTACGCACAGGTAATCTACGCAGCGCAAGCGGCGCTGGCAAGCCAGCAGTCTTCGTTCCCTGGCTCGAAGAACATCATGATCATCCTGAGCGACGGCGACGCAACTGCGTGCAACTCGCAAGCCTACACAGCGGACGGCGGAAATAGCAGCTGCAGCAATGGCAGCCAGATAGTCGCGGCGAATTGCCCGGCAGTGAACTCGTCGGGCACCTGCGTCGCGAACACTACCGCTACATACGGCGGTGCCGCCATAAACGGCAGTGCCACCACACTCTATTGTCCGGGGTACACCAGCGCGGCGAGTCCCGGCACTTGTAGCGGCCCACCCCTCAACGGAACCGGAACTTCGACGACCAATGCCAGCGGCTACAAGGTGGCCACATATCCATCTGCGCTGGGCGAGTGCGGGCAGGCAGTGCAAGCGGCACAGGACGCAACAGCGGCTGGAACGACCGTTTACACGATCGCCATGGGTTCGGAGACTTCAGGAGGGTGCCTGACGGACAAGACCGTCACGGTTTCGTCCGGCTCCACGAATGGCGCAGAAGCATATCCGTCGGGGACCTATTCCGGCCAGCCCTGCAACGCGATTGCTGCGATGGCCTCGACTCCAAACACATTCTATTCCGACAATACTGGCGGATGCCTCGCACTGGTGAACACCGAGGTGGAATTCGAAACCATAGCCGGAATCTTTCAGGCGATCGCAAACAACCTTACGAATGCCCGATTGATCCCGAGCAGCGCGTTTTAGAGCGGCGAGCCATCACGCAATTGACGCAGATTTTCCGCGCCGTCGCCGGCAACATGAGCGCGCCGCGGCTGATTCCCAACGGTACGTCAGCGGCGCAGGGAGCATGAAAGGTGAAGATCCTCAGCGACGAGCGCGGACAAGTGCTGGTGATGACCGCCCTTTGCCTGTCATTGCTGATGGGCTTCACGGCGCTGGCCGTTGACGTTGGGCTCCTCCTCCGCGACAAGCGAATCATGCAGATTGCGGCCGATGCAGGCGCCGTTAATGGCGCGGCGGAACTCACCCCTGGAGACTGGGATGCGGCGGCCCTGGCGGCCTCGGCACAGAACGGTTTCACGAACGGAGTGAACGGAACTACGGTTACTGTAAATAATCCGCCTCTCCACGGTGCCTACGCGGCCAGTACAGACTATGTTGAAGTGATTGTTTCCCAGAGCGAGCCCGTATTTTTCATGAAGGTCTTTGGCTTTGGCGCGATGAATGTAAGCGCAAGGGCCGTAGCTACCAATGTACCCAGTCCGGCTTGCATTTACACCCTGAGCTCCGCTGCCGCGGGCAGCAGCGACTCTCCCGTGGGCGGCATCTACGTGACTGGCTCGGCGGATCTTGACCTGCCAAGCTGCGGGATTATCGATGACGGCACCGGCTCCGACGCTATCCATGTAACCGGAGGAGCCACATTGACGGCGGCGTCCATCGGCGTCGTGGGCAATGACACGGTCCATACTGGCGGGGTTCTCACGCCCTCCCCGGTCACCGGAATTGCAAACGTGAGCGACCCGTTGGCCGGCAAGGTAAGTCCGCCTCCTGCTTCCGATTACAGCTCGGGCTGTACCAGCGCCAGCTATGGCACGGGCACTTATACGATTGGGCCGTCCTCGCCAAGCGGCTATGTGTGCTATAGCTCTCTCTCCGTTTCGAAAGGCAGCCCCACCATTAACCTCAACCCCGGTCTTTATATTTTCAACGGTTCGGGGGGCTTGGATATTGCCAGCGGAACAATTCTCAATGGAATGGGCGTCACCTTTTACTTTGTCAACGGTGCCTCCTTCACCTTCTCCAATGGCGCTACGGCTAATCTTTCCGCTCCAACGAGCGGTGCCTACAGCGGACTCCTGTTTTACGAGGATCCGACCGACTCGGCGGCGGACTCCTTTGTGGGAGGCAGCACCGAAGGCGTCGATGGGATCTTTTATCTTCCGGGTGCAAATCTGACTTTGGCGAACGGCACCGCTACGACGTTTAACACCGATCTCGTCGTCGGTTCCCTCACGATGTCGGGTAACGCCACTTTGGCGCCTTACGCCCCACTGAGTGGAACGTCTCCGCTGTCTTCTCCGACGCTGGCGGAGTGAAAACTATGAAGAGCATCAAGCAATCCAATTCGCCAAACACCAGAGCGTCGCGGGGCAATGGCAATATGCTCCGCGCTGCCTTCGCCGACAATCTTGGGGGCGCGCTCGTAGAGATGGCCATGGTCATGCCGATTTTCGCGTTGCTGCTGGTTGGAGTGGCCGAGTTTGGGCGCATGGAATACTTCTCCATCGAAGTTTCCAATGCTGCGCGGGCAGGAGTCGCTTACGCCGCCCAGAGCACGGCCACCGCTGCTTCTTCAAACAACGCTGCAATTGAGACCGCGGCGCAAAATGACGCGCAAAATCTGACGAGTATTACGACACTGACGGTTACGCCATCTACTGTCTGCCAATGCGACAACGCGGGGACATTTACAAACATGGCTACATGTGCCTCGGCATGTGCCAGCCCTGGCAACGTCATCACGTATGCTCAGGTAAACACCTCAGCCACGGTGAGCACTCTCTTGGCGATCCACGGGCTTCCAAGCTCGTATACTCTGCAAGGTCAGGCGATTATGAGGATTAAATAGCCATCGTCCCCGAACCTTTATCGCGGCTTGAAGTTGGCCGGAAGACGAAGCCGTTTCTGCGTTTCTCGCGTATTCTGACCCGGCCAATGCGCAGCTTGCCGCGCCGAGGCGGCCTTAAGCGATGTTTGAATAGCGACCAGGGCCAAACCTTGGTGGAGACTGCCCTCTCTATCTCCATCCTTCTCGGCTTCGTATTTGGCATTCTCGTAGCTGGAATGACTCTATATTCCTATAACTTTGTCGCCGAGGCAGCGCGCGATGGGTCTCGCTACGCCATGGTCCACGGTTCCTCTTGTTCCGGCTGCATTGCGACCAACGCAAGCGTACAGACCTATGTAAAGGGTCTGGCATACCCCGGAATTAAATCCGCCGATTTGACCGCGGTTACCACCTGGCCAGACTCAGGAGCAAGTTGCACGCCGTCATTGAGTCCCTGCAACAATCCTGGAAACAACGTGATGGTGGTCGTGACATATCAGCTCCCCTGGAATTTCCCATTCATTTCATCGAGCACACTCTCGCTAAAGAGCACCTCTGAAGTCATCATCGCGCAATGAAAGGCGGCGCGCAGCGTGCCAATGACGCTTTGACAGCCCGATAATCTGAATGGCGATGGGCCTTGCGGTCAAGCAAGGCCCAATTTCTTTCTTACGCTGCGGGATGCGAAGGCACGCGACTTGCGATGGTGCGGGGAAATGTTTTTGGCACGGATTGCACGCTATACATATGCCTTGTTCGTTCCGTTGCCGGGAGCCGCAGCATCGCGATGGGTCGTAAACAGGGTCATGGATAATCGAGAAAGCGCGCCGTGACGGCGTAGCTGTTCCCTGCATCTTGGGGTTGGTGGCGCAAAGCAAACAGCCAAATTACGGAATTCACTCCAGCTCCTCGGGCACGATAAGCAGTACTTCAACCCTGACAGCTTGTCCATTCTGCAACGCAGGGCGGAATTGCCATTGCTGCAATGCGGCGAGGACGAACTGGGCGCTCGAGAAGGGCTGCGGGAAGACGATGGAGAGGTCTTCAAAGCGGCCGGACTCATTGACAAAGCCGCGGATCATCAAGGCGTCCGCGTCGATGGTACCGGGCGCGAGGTTGGGCCGCACAATGTTATACGGCCACGGCGCTTCAAGCCGGGAGGTGATCCCGGCTGCGGCGGCCTCCGCGTTGCGCGGCAGCGAGTACTGCAAAATCCAGCTCTTCGACAGACCTACGTGTAGATATGCGGTGTAGGCGATTCTGCCTTTCCATTTGTCTGCCAATTCCGGGAATTGCTGCTCGAGGGCGTCATTGACAATGACGGAACCGAAGTGCCCGTCTTTGGGCAGTGGAATGGTAGTGGTGGTAGCCCGAGCAGTTCCGTCAGACCCAGTTTCCGGCCCCGACAGCGATGAGGACGTTTCCGGCGTACCCGAGCCCGAGGCAGAATGATTCGCCCCCGCGGCGGGGCTCTGGCCAGCGCCGCCCAGGCCCGGCTTGGCTGCAGGAGGGCCGTTGCCGGCCTCCGCAGAGGGGTTCTTGGTCTGGCCGGGAGTCAGCGCGCCTTGCGCGTTCGATGCCTGGGACTCGTTGACAGGAGGCAGCGCCGCGCTTCCATCTTTCATCTTGAGATCGGAGAGAGAAACCACGGCAGCGGGCGTGGGCGGCGCCGTTTGCTGCGAGGCCAAGGTTGGAGGCTGCTGTACCTGTGCCGGAACGTGAACGGTGACTGGCGATGTGTTGCTGGGTGCGACGGGCGATTTAAACGAGGGCAGTTTGCTGGACGCGATGTTGACGTCCGCGAGAGTAAGTTCCTGATTGGGCCGGTCCAGAACGGGAATGACATCGGCAGTGGTGGGTTTTGTCGGCAAGGGTGGAACGATGTGTTTCACCACCGTCTTACTCGGCGACCAGATGACGACCTGCGGCACAGGAATGAGCTGGGGCATCTTGACGGGGTTGAGAAGGTCTGCCTGGATGAGCGTTTGCGGGCCCGGCTGCACCTGGTTCACGGGGCGCGGAAGAGTCCGCGATTGCTCGGTGCGGCCCGCGGGAGCCGCCGCGCCGGGACGAGATTTCGGGTAGGGAACGCGTGCAGCCTGCTCCGGTCGCTCAATTGGCGCGCGCAAATCGAGTTGGCGAACCGTGTAATGCTCTTCAACCACTCGGGTCACAGGAGGCTTGTAGCCAAAGCCGACCCAGACCACTGCCGCAGCGATGACATGGACGAGGACGGAACCCACGAGAGATGTCGGCCTCTGACCTGGAGGGGACAGGGTTGCGAAGAGCATGGTGCCGGAGGAAGGCATCATCAACACCGGAGCAATAGGAACGGCATTCTCTTGAGGGAGAGTGCTTGGCTTCGTGTCGAGGTCAAGTCGACCCTGAAGGATTGTCCATGCCGGTGAGTCCGAATTCAATGTGCCCGAATTCAGGGTGCCCGAATTCAATGGGTTTGTTGCGCGACGAGCCAAGAGTAACCTCCGACTGCGAAATCACGACGGATGATTTGCAGCCTCTAATGACCATGGCCGCGTACGGAATTGCAGCGCGCCATAGGACCCCGAGTGAATTCTAACCTGCTTCAAGCATCGCTCAATCCGAAGATTTGCCCCATAGCTCTCTTGATACCTCACTTAAGTAATATCGACAATTCCCGCGCGAGAAGATAGGTTGGGTAGGACTACACTGTATTCGCACTTACCGCTGCGACGCAGCGGCGATGGCCCGGCTGGCAGGTCTTCACGGCAAGCCGGCGGCCCGAAAGATGGGGCAGGTAGAGAAACGCGGAGTTGGCAACCTGCAACTCCCACGGAGTAAGGATGAACCGAAGGCTGCTAACGATCCTCCTCATCGCATTCTTCATCGCCGGATTCTGCGCGTGGCTGGTTTATCGCCTCGTGGGCGGGCGTATCACGGCTTCAAAGCCCATGGCAACGACGCAGGTGGTCGCAGCGGCAAAGGACATTCCGCTGGGAGCCGTGTTAACCAAGGCCGACCTGACGACCATCACGATTGCCGGCGGGGCGCCCAAAGGCACGATTCAGAAGATGGATGAAGCGTTGGGCCGCGGCGCGATTTCAGAGATCTTTCAGGGAGAGCCGATTCTCGAGAGCCGCCTGGCCGGCATCGGCTCCGGGGGCGGACTGGCGCCGACCATCCCCCAGGGCATGAGGGCGTGCGCGGTAAGGGTGGATGAAGTGGTGGGCGTGGCCGGATTCGTGATTCCCGGCTCGCGCGTGGACGTTCTGGTTTCAGGCAATCCTCCGGGCCCGTCGGCCAGTACGGAAGGCGTGGAAACGCAGACTCTGCTGCAGAACATTCAAGTGCTTTCGGCGGGCACAGACATTGCGAAAGACGCCGAAGGCAAACCGCAGCAGGTGCAGGTTGTCAATCTGCTTGTGACTCCGGAGCAGGCCGAGACGCTGAGCCTGGCCAGCAATTCGCTGAAGATCCAGTTGGTGCTGCGCAATCCCCTGGACACACAGATGGCCAAGGTACCGCCCACGGCGATGAACAACATCTTTACGAGCACCGCTCCGGCGCCCGCGCCACCGCGCAGGACTGCGGGCGGCGCCCACAAGCCGGCGCCGAAGACCTATTCGATCGTCATCAGCAACGGTACGAAGACCACAGAAGAGAAATTCGCAACACCCGAGGGACAGCATTGAGATCGACGACGGGGATTACCATCGCATATTGCGGCGCGCTCATCGTGGCTCTCTGCACCGGGCAATTGGTGCGGGCTCAGGCCGCGCCGCCTTCCTCGCCATCCGCGGGAGCCAGGTCCGAAGACTCCACGAATGAGCTCAACGTAGAAGTAGGCAAAGCCGTGCTCGTCGACTGTGCGCAGCCGATTGAGCGCGTGGCAGTGGGCATGAGCGAGGTTGCGGAAGCCACGGCAGTGAACCCCACCGAGATCATGATCACCGGCAGAGGGCCGGGCGCCACCAGCCTGATTCTCTGGGATATTCATGGGGGACGGCAATTCTTCAACGTGACAGTGCGGCCCAACGCAGGACTTGCGGGCGACAACCTGGATAACATCCGGCGCGAACTTAGAAGTGAGCTGCCGGGCCAGGAGATCAGAGTCACCTACACCAACAACAGCGTCTTTCTGCGCGGCACGGTGAAGGATCTGACCAGCTCGGCGCGCGCGGTGCAAATTGCGTCGACAGCCGGCAAGGTCGTGAACCTGATGGATGTGACGGTGCCCGCATCGGATCCGCAGATTCTGCTCAAGGTGCGCTTTGCCTCTGTGGATCGCGTCCTGGCCCGCCAGCTTGGCGTCAACCTCTTTGATCTTGGTCTGGGAAATGCGCTTGGCGGGGTTTCGGCCGGCCAGTTTAGTCCACCTAGCATCGGCAGCACCAGTAGTAGTGGATCAGGGGTCACCGGATCGGCTGGATCGGCATCCTTTAGCCAGGAGGGAAGCATTTTTGCCTACTTCCCCGGCCTCAACGTAGGCGCGGATATTCATGCTCTGATAACCCAGAACGTGGTGCAGGTGCTAGCGGAGCCGAACCTGCTAGCCACCAACGGCAAAGAAGCCAGCTTTCTTGCCGGCGGCGAGTTTCCGTATCCGGTAGTATCCGGCACGTCAGGTGGGACGGCCGCGGTCAGCATCGAGTTCAAAGAGTACGGCATTCGGCTCAATTTCATTCCCACCATTACGCCTCGCGGAACCATCCGGCTGCAGGTAGCGCCGGAGGTGAGCGCGCTGGACTACACCAACGAAGTGCAGATCTCGGGATTTGAGGTGCCGGGCCTCACCACACGCAGAGTGAATACCGAAGTGGAGCTGAAAGACGGCCAAACCTTTATTATCGGCGGCCTGCTTGACAAGACCATGACGGATAACTTCTCGAAGATTCCGTTTCTTGGCGATATTCCGATCATTGGCAAGCTGTTCCAATCTCAGTCCAAGACCAAGAACGATACCGAGTTGATCGTGCTGGTCACGCCGGAGTTCGTATCTCCGCTGCCGGCGGGTGCGCCGACGCCGAACCTGAAGTATCCGGAAGCGTTCATGCCGCCTAATTCGAACATTCCCATGCATCAGCCGGATGAGAAGACGGCGGATAACACGTTGCCGCCGCCTGCGCCGGAAGTTCCGGTGGAGACGCTGATAGACAGCATGAAGCCGGAGAAGCCGCTGGTCATCGAGAGCGGGAGCGGTGGATTCGGTACGTCGAGCCAGTCCATCAATAGCGGCGGCGGCACCTCGTCCACGAGCACTACATCGACCGGTACGCAGTAGCATTGGCCGCTGCGGTACGGTGTTGGCAGTCGAGACAAGCGGATGAATCCGTTGCATAGTATGGCGAAAGCGGTGCGGGACTGGATTGCTCCGCGCCCCGCCGCGCCGGAAGTGCCGCAGAAAGTTCTCAACGTGACGCGCGGCACGGTGCTGGCGACCCAGCTCACCAAAGCGCATACGGGAGCCACACGCAGAAAAGGTCTGCTGGGCCGGGAGGGACTTTTGCCCGGTGGGGGGCTATGGATCGCTCCCTGCGAATCGGTCCACACCTTCTTCATGCGCTTCCCCATCGATCTCGTCTACCTGGACCGCAAGCTGAAAGTGAAAAAGGTGCGCCACAGCGTCGGAGCGTGGCGCATGTCGGCGTGTTTCGCGGCGCACAGCGTGCTGGAGTTGCCGGCCGGAACGGCTGCGGCGGCGCGCACGGATCGCGGAGACAGCGTAGAGATCGTACCCGTCGATTCTTCATTGGAAAGCTGAAAGCAGTCGTCAGAACGCAACCCGATTGAGGCAACGTAGAGCGCGGCTGAAAGGCCAAAGGCTGTCAGGCAGCGTTGCCGTGGCCCGCTTCAAGCGCAGGCGCGGCGCTCCATTGTTTACCGAGCGCAAGAGCCACTGCCGCCACCGTCAATCCTGCCAGGGAGCGCGTAACCACGGGATGCGCGAGCAGAGTCATGTAGGCGAATCGCACTCCGAGCGACCAGGTAAGCGTAAGGGCAAGAAACCAACCCGCGCGGCGGAAGTTGCGCATTCCTACGGCCGAGACAAAAATCCCAAAGGCCAATCCGGGAATCAGGTCGATGACGTAATGCTCTCCAGTGGACAGGATTGCCAGGCATGTCACAGCGAGAAAGACAATCGCTATCGCCTTCCAGATTCTGCCCGGCGCAAACATCAGAAACACTAGAGCGGTGCCCACGTGCAGGGAAGGAAATGCGTTGGGCATTCCCGCCAGGCGCACCGCCTCGGGCGCAACGGCTGGCGGATGCAGCCACTGTTTACCGAATGCATAGATGGGTCCGCATGCCGGGACGATCATGTAAAGCAACGGCCCCGCAACAAGTTCCGCAACGTAGGCCAGAATGATTGAGCCCGGGCTCCGCCGGTATCGGGTCAGCAGAAACCAGGCGATCATCATGGGAACCATCGACTGGTAGACGATCCAAAGCGGAATGTGCAGAGAGCCTTGCAACGGCCGCGCAATGGAACCGGCTTGGACGCCGAGGGAGGCATCCAGGCGAAACAGGACGTAGTCGAACTTCCACGGAAAGACGGCGCCTTCGCGACCCATGAAGATGTTGAGGAGCACCCCGTAGAACAGATTGAGGACAAGCGCGAAGACAAGTTCAATTCGGGCCTTGTCTTTCTCGTCCCTGAGCATCCAGATGACGGAAAGAAAAAGAGCGATGATGGCGACGGTGGAGGGATCGAGAAGGATGTGGATTGCGCGCATGGGCCACCTTAGCTCGATGAGCTAACCGAAGGAGAAGGCGAAGCGGGCATGGGCATCATGCTCGGCTTGCGGCAAGAGGCGCGTGCGAAGAGATACCAGGCGAGCCATGCGGGTGCGGGCCACAGATACGCGGCGGACGCGAGCGGGAACGGCGAGACGATCTGAACCTCAAGCAAAAGATAGAGGATGGCGAGCGCCGAGAGCGCGGCGCGGGAGGGCGTGCGGGCGACGGCAAAGAGGATTGCTGGAATGGCCAGCGATTGATCGAAGATCCAGCCGAAGGGCGCGACCAGTAGCGAGACGAGCACGAGCAGGCTACCGTGCTCGAACCAATCCCATGCATGGCGGCGAGGCCAGAAGTAAGCGAGGGCCCAGAGGCAGCCGAGGACCGCCGGCACAAAAGCCAGCCACTCCGCCGTGGGCCGAATGGAATCACGTAACAGATCCCCGAAACAGGGAGTGAACTCGCGCGTGACGACGGAAGTGCGCATGTAATACGCGTACTGGCTCCAGGCCGCTGGGTCGATCCATGTCGTCACCAGGCTCCCTGCGGCCATGGCCGCTACACCTCCGGCGAGAATCCGATAACCGCGCGTGAGCACGATCCAGAGCAGCAGGACGAGAACAAAGGGAAGAAAGAGATGCGGCTTGATCGAGCAGAGCCAGAGCGCCGCGCCGGCCGCGAAGGGATGGGTTTTGTGCAGACGCAGAAAAAGAGCCAGCCCGAAGAGTAGAAAGATGGAGGTCTGGCCGAGGAGCACGCACCAGAGCGCCGGCGGAAAGCAATATCCAAGCCATTCGCGATGGTTTCCGGGCGAGCCAAGCAGCTTCCAGAGGATGCGCACCGAGGCGATCAGCAGGCCCAGCATGAGCAGCGACCATGGAAGCGCCGCCGCCATAGGTCCCACGAAGCCCAAAGGCAAAGCCAACGGCAACGCCCAGGGAGCATTGCGCATGTAATACGAGGCGCTGCCGGAAAATCCCGCATCGTGCTC
>Ga0182024_10017119_pt1 | contig 13659 bp, 9 predicted proteins | sample P32metaG_FD_120480 | JGI IMG/M metagenome (GOLD analysis project Ga0182024, IMG submission 120480) | Permafrost microbial communities from Stordalen Mire, Sweden - P3-2 metaG (Illumina Assembly) | ecosystem: Environmental > Terrestrial > Soil > Wetlands > Permafrost | place: Sweden: Stordalen... | reverse complement strand
GGTAGTGTATCAATTTGAAATTATTATCTGCCAAGTCTTGTCCCAAGATGTCTCTCGAATATGCTCTTGAGACGCCCTTCCCAACCTCCATTGCCATAATCAAAAGCGTATCTCGGAATGCGCTCCAAATCCGAATCTGACAATGATAATGCGCCTGTTGCGCGGTTTGTCTTCTCCTGCAATTTAACGAGAAAGCTCTGGTACCCTCCATTTCTCCGAGTTCTCGAGTCCTGAAGGAATAGAGCATCCATCTCTCCGGCACTTAATGTGACATTCATAATTTTCCTCTGGCATTTTTCCCCGCATCGTCTATAGTTTGCCTCATGCCTACGCGCCTAAGCAAGAAAAAGTTGGAAGAAGCCGAAAGCCTCAATTCGCTCGCGGCCAGCATCGCGGCCCAAACAACCGGCCAAGAGCCGCCAAAAGCAGTGCCGCCGCCAGTCAGGATGAAAAACCCGTTCGCTGTTGCCTTGGGCAAGCTGGGAGCCAGCAAGGGAGGGCAGGCGCGAGCCAAAGCCCTTTCAAAGTCCAGAAGGCAGGAAATCGCAAAAAAAGCGGCTGAAAAAAGATGGTCTTCTGCAAGGCATTGATAATAAGAGAAATGCAATGGAATAAAAAATGGAATAATTTCCTTTACATTTTCGGATAGGGCGTCCATACTGTGGGTGTGAAAATTAAAAATAAATTCAATCTGTTAAACGGTATGGTTCTTCCAAAGCAGGAAGCCAGCAAGCTTCTTGGCCCTCATTACGACTCCATCATTCTCTGTTTCAAAGACGCTTGGAAGTCTTGGGAAAAATTCGGCGAACTGGCGCCAACCTGCAAGAAGCCGTTGGACTCAACAACGAGGGCAAATTTCATCTGGAACCATGTAAAGGAAAACGTAAAGAAGCGATTCAAGAAGGTGGCCGGGGCTATTATTCGAGAGAGGGGCAGACTTTTTGCTTTGGATGTTAATGGGGTTGCGCTGCTTCGATTTAAAAAAGTGGATTCTAAACATCGGGCATCCAATATCCCAACAGACCAGCAACTGGACCTTCAAATGCATTTTAGAAAGACCCAATCCGTGCTTCCTGGTTTTCCAGATGAAGCAACTTGGTTGACGTGTGGCTATAAGCTTGATGAACTCGAAACAAAGATTACTGATTGCGTGATCACATGTTTTGTTGGAGGAATACTCGAATACGTTATTCCGCTCGGTTCACAAAATGTCATTGCTGATATATTCAAAGCCGCAGAACCCGTTTCCAGCAAAGCAAAGGTGTCTCCGATTTCGGCTGCTCAAGAAGTCAAGAAAAACAAAAAGCAAACCTGATGAAATGAACGAACAAGAGGTCAACCGCCAAATGTTAATTTTGGCGCGGGATTCTCGCGGTCTTACTCAACAGGAATTGGCAGAGGCTTTGGGTGTAAACCAAAGCTTTATCTGCAAAATTGAGAGCGGGCAATTGGCCGTCTCAACTGAATATCTTGAGAAGATTGCAAGGATTCTACGCTATCCTATAGGTTTTTTTTACCAAACCGACAAGGTAAGAGGCGTCGGAAGCGCCTGTAATTACCATCGGAAAAGGGAAAGCCTCTCAAGGCGGGATTGGTATAAGATTACCGCCCGTTTGAATATCTTGAGGCTCCACACCTCCAAACTTCTTAATGGAGTCAAAATGGAGCATGAAAACAGATTTCACTACTTGGACAGTGATGACATCGGAAGCCCCGAACGTGCAGCGAAATTGATCCGAAGACATTGGAGAATGCCAGACGGGCCAGTGGGAAATCTTATCGGCGAGATTGAAAATGCTGGCGGTGTCGTCGTAGTAGTGCCTTTTGGCACAGACAAACTGGATGCCATAAGTCAGGCCGAACAAGGCGTTCCACCATTGTTTTTGGTTAATTCCGAAATACCGGGAGATCGTTTGCGGTTCACTTTGGCCCATGAAGTCGGGCATATCGTGATGCACAGCATAACGCCCAGCGATGACCCGGAGAGAGATGCAGACCGATTCGCCGCTGAATTTTTGATGCCCGAACAGGATATTGCCGATGACCTTGAATCTATTACTATAAAAAAAGCGGCCAGCGTTTTAAAGCCATATTGGAAAGTGGCGATTTCAGCTTTAATCAGGAGGGCAAGGGATTTAAAAATAATTGATTCAGATAAATATGTGCAGTTTTGCAAGCAATTAAGTTATTACGGATACCGAAAACACGAACCCGTTGATATTCCACTGGAAACCCCAACTGTATTGAAAGATATGATTGGGATTTATCTATCCGATTACAATTATGGGGCTGCGGAGCTTGGAAACCTTTTACTTCTACATTCTGATGAAGTCACCGAGGAATATATTCCGCCAGAATATCCACTTTTGAAAATGAGAGTTGTTTAAAACAGGCGGAAAAATAAATGAAGGTTTTCATTGACAATGCTTGCGCGGGCAAGCATATTACACACATGAATAAATTAAGCATTGAAAAACGGGCGCAAATCCTTCATTGCATTGTGGAGGGAAACTCGCTTCGCGCCACGGCCAGGTTGACCGATACAGCCATTAACACCGTCGTAAACTTGATGATTGATGCTGGCAAAGCATGTTCCGATTATCAGGACAAGGCCATGCGGAACCTGAAATGCAAGCGGCTCCAGTGCGATGAGATTTGGTCGTTTGTGGCCTGCAAGGAAAAGAACGTCACTCCTGAAAAAAAGCTCAAGGGCAATGGAGATTGCTGGACATGGACAGCCTTGGACTCGGAAACAAAGCTCGTGCCGTGCTGGTTCATCGGAACGCGGGATGCGGGCGCGGCATACCACTTTATGCACGATCTGGCCGGACGGCTGGCAACCCGCGTCCAGTTGACCACGGACGGCCTTAAATCGTATCTGAGCGCGGTTGAGGATGCCTTTGGCGCGGACATTGACTACGCGCAACTGCAAAAGATTTACGGCACGGAGATTGGCCCAAAAGTCAACGCGGAGATTCGATACAGCCCGGCACAGTGCATGGGAGCGCGCAAGGCTGTCATTTCGGGCCAGCCTGATTTCAAACACGTTTCCACCAGTCACACTGAGCGGCAGAACCTTTCAATGCGCATGGGAATGCGCCGGTTTACACGCCTCACGAATGCCTTTTCAAAAAAGTTGGAGAACTTGGAAGCCAACGTCGCCCTGTATTTCATGCACTACAATTTTGCGCGGGTGCATCAAACTTTGCGTGTCACCCCAGCGATGGAAGCCGGGATTGCCGATCACGTCTGGACAATGGCCGAAATTGTGGCTTTGATTGATAAAGATTCAAATTGATACACTACCAGAAAAAGGGCTGCCTTTCATCCATACATTGGACACAATTAAACTCGCCAAACCTCGGCTGAGGCCGTCAAGATCGCTCCGTGGGCTTTCCCGGCTGTGATGGTCCGGGCGCTTTAGCTGGAGGGACGATCAGAAACCGGTCGGCGTATGACCGGCGACGGCTTGAAACTTATGACACGGACGAAAGCAAATGCGGCAATAATCGTCGGCGTCGGTGTATTCATCTCGGGAGTATGTTTGTTCCTCCACCATGCATATCCAAATCTTATTGCGGACGCCGCTGGAAAGCGAATGATCGCTAATCATGTGGCCACGCCGGTGGACCTGATTGCGAATTATACCACCCCCGTTTCTTATTTTGACCAGATAACCTCCTTCCCGGCATGGAAGACGGTTCCCCGGGGATTTCAGACCTTCGCGCATGTGCCTCTGCAGATAGAGGGGATGATCTGCCTTTGGGGGGCGGGTAACGCGAATCAATTGAAGATAATCTTTCCCGAAGAAATTCTCGGAATTGAAGTGAAACACAAGTTTGAGACTCTTTATGTGTATCATGGCGCTTTTTTTACATCGCCAAACAAAACCCCAGTTTGCGAGATCGTGTTCCGTTATGAAGATGGCTCGTCCGTGACCAATCAATTGCTTTACGGCGACGATGTTCTCGATTGGGTGGCGAACGCTCGAGGATCGATTATCGGACCCAGAGGGCCGCATTCCAAGCTGGCTTGGGTTGGCGGCTCTTTCTCACCGAAAAAGAAGCAGCCGTTGCGCCTTTGCCTGACGGCGATTGCAAACCCGCAACCGTCGATCGAAGTAACCACCATTGATTTGTATTCCTGCAAGAACAAAACCGCCGCCTGCATCATGGCGATGACAACCGGGCGGTCGGGGTTGCTGAAGTAATCAGGCCAGGAAGCGACCTGGGTTCACTCTATAATTGATCCCTCAGGACATGGCGGACAAGTTGGGGGACAAGTCTGCGTACGGGTTGGCGGACAGGCGGGCAAGGATTACGATTATGATTATGATTAAGACCGGGAAAACTGAATGTGATCCGTCTTCGCCAAGCCTACCGCGCGATAAATGTGACGGGTTGGGGCAGTTTGTGACGCCTTTGTGACGGTTTTTGTGACGGGCTAAGTACCTGACTGACAATAGTTGTGACGGTGTGACGGCTTTTTGGGGGGGAGAGGCTCTTGAGTGCAGAGTGAGGAGTGCAAAGTGAGGAGTGGGGAAAAGCGGAAAGCAGAAAGCGGAGAGCCGAAAGCAGCAATATGTTGCTGGTCTGTTGCTGCCGTGTTGCCGATTTTGTTGCCGGTTAAGTCATTGGCTATAAACACTTGTTGCCGTGTTGCCGATTTTCCGGACCTATCTATCAAGTGGGGAGTGCAAGAGTGAGGAGTGGGGGAAAAGCGGAATGCTGAAACACTGAAATTCTGAAAAAACGCCATGGATGCCTTGCTATCAACCTGTGGTGGTTCTTCCTTTGCGCTCTTTGCTTTTGTGGCAAAATCCGGGTTCGCGGTAATTACAGGTAATTCGTGGCATTTCGTGCTATGCGACTGAGCCGCGAATGCGTTCGGGGTTCCGCATACTTCCGCATACCCTCGCTTAATTCCGGATACTTCCGCATTCTGGCGAGGAAGGGTTGCCAAAACGGAGATGGCTCTGCCACTCTGTTGGACGATGTCCGATGTGAAAAGAAGCGAGCTTGTGCGAGGGTTGAATTTGAGCGCGACTACGTCGCTGGTCGTGGGCACGATCATCGGGACGGGCGTCTTTCTCAAGTCGGCAAAAATGGCCCAGGCGGTTGGGACGCCGGGGCTGGTCTTGCTGGCCTGGGTCGCGGCGGGATTGCTTTCGCTGGCTGGCGCGCTCAGTTATGCGGAGTTGGGGGCCATGCTGCCGGCTGCGGGGGGCGAATACGTCTATCTGCGGGCGGCTTACGGGGACCTGCCGGCCTTCCTTTTTGGCTGGATGCGTCTGGTTGTTGGTTCGACGGGTTCCTTGGCGAGCATCGCCGCCGGGTTTGCAATTTTTCTTGCGGCCCTTTTTCCGCTGAATGCGGTCTGGGCGCAAAAGTCCTTCGAATTCCTGGGGAGGAAGATGGTCTGGACTTTCGGCGCGCAACAAATCGTGGCGGTTTCCATCATTCTATTCTTGTCGGCGATCAATTGTCTGCGCGTCGTCTTCGGCGGTCGTGTGCAATCGTTTTTCACTTTGGCCAAAGTGCTGGCGATTTTGACCATCATGGGCGGGGCGTTTTTCTTTGCGCCGTCGGCCACTTGGGAACATCTTCGCGCCCCGGCTGATGCCAGGACGTGGAGCGGGCTGTCCGCCTTTGGCGCGGCCATGCTGGCGGCATTATGGGCTTACGATGGCTGGAACAATATGCCGATGGCCGCGGGCGAAGTGAAGGATCCCGGGCGAAATATTCCCCGGGGCTTGATCATCGGAATGTTCGTCGTGCTGGCCATTTATCTGCTGGTCAATCTGGCCTATTGTTATGCGCTGCCTATTTCTGAAATCGCGTCGTCCAGCTCGACCTTGCACGGTTCGGCGCTGCCCGTGGCGGCAAAAGCCGCGCAGACTTTCCTGCCGCGCTTTGGAGTCGGACTCATGGCCGTGGCCGGCGTCTTATCGACCGTGGGGGCGTTGAACGGCTCGATTTTGACCAACGCGCGCATTCCCTTTGCCATGGCCCGCGACGGATTATTTTTTTCCCGCTTCGCTGATTTGAGTGTCAAGACGGCGGTGCCCGTGTCGGCAGTCATCTTTCAAGGACTTTGGGGCGGCGTATTAGTGTTGTCGGCCAGTTTCGACCAATTGACCGATTGCGTGGTGTTCGCCGGCATGATTTTTTACGCGGCCACGACGGCGGCGGTCTTCGTTTTGAGGCGGAAAATGCCCGATGCGCCGCGGCCCTACAAGACGCTGGGATATCCGTTCGTGCCGCTGGTGTTTATCATGGTTGCCGTGTGGCTGTTGGTGAACACGCTCCAAACCAGCACGGTGGAATCTGTCGCCGGACTGATTTTGATCGCGCTGGGATTGCCGGTATTTTTCTGGCAAAAAAGCGCGAGACGCAGTCTGGCCGCGCCGTCATGAAAACCTCCTCCGTCGCGCCGCTGCTTGCCTTGTTCCTGGCCATGATGGCGGCACAGGCGGGGCCGGACCGCTTCGAATACCGGGAAGGCGGGATCATTCGCGGGCCGCGCGGGGAAAAAAAGCTCGCGCTGGAATTCACCGCCGATGAGTTCACCGAGGGCGGAACAACCATTCTCGACCAACTGGCGGCGCGGCATGTCAAGGCGTCGTTCTTTTTGACAGGACGATGCCTGCGCAATCCGGACATCCAGCCGCTGGCGCGGCGAATTATCGCCGACGGCCATTACCTTGGGCCGCACTCCGATACGCATCCGCTGCTATGTCCATGGAACGGCCCGAAGAAAACGTTGGTGACCAAAGAGTTTTTCATGGGCGAAATGGAATGCAATATCGAAGCGATTGAAAAATTTGGAATCAAACGGCCGGCCATCCAATTCTTCATCCCGCCTTACGAGTGGTACAACGAGGAAATCGTACGGTGGGCGCGCGAGTTGGATTTGCGCCTGATCGATTTCACCCCGGGGACGCGCTCGACCGCCGATTACACGGAAAACGGAGCCTCAAACTTTGTCAGCTCACAAGTGATTTATAAGAGCATCGTGGCGAAGGAAAAGAAGGATGGACTCAATGGCTATTTGCTTTTGTTGCATATGGGCTCGGGCCCATTGCGCACGGACAAAATGGCCGATCATCTCGGCGAATTGATCGATTATTTGCAGGGCAGGGGGTATCAGTTTGTGCGAGTGGATGAACTGCTGTCCGACAAACCATGAACGCAATCTCACCCTGCATTGGCCAGCGGTTGCGAGGAAATCTGCAACATGCGCTCGATGGGCAACCTGGCCCGTTGCATAATCTCAGCGCTCAATTCCACCCTCGGATTGAGATTGACCATGCAATCGTAAAGTTTTTCGAGCGTGTTCATCTTCATGAATTTGCATTCGTTGCAGCGGCAATTCGCCACCGGCACGGGGATAAACCGTTTGCCCGGGCACTCTTTGCGCAAGCGATGAATCATGCCGGCCTCGGTGGCAATCAGAATCGCTGCGGCCGGCGTGCGTTTGCAAAAGGCCACCATCTGTTCCGTCGAACAAATTTCATCGGCCAGCAGGCGCACGGCTTTGGTGCATTCCGGATGGGCGACGAGCGGGGCGTCGGGAAATTCGCGGCGAATGCGCATGACCCCGGCGTGGGTGAATTCAACATGCGCGTAACAACTGCCCGTCCACAACGTCATTTTGCGCCCGGTCTGTTCCATGACCCAAGCCCCGAGATTTTCGTCCGGCACAAAAAGGAGGTCGCGGTCACTGGGGGCGGCGTTGACAATTTTGACCGCGTTGCCGCTGGTGCAAATGACATCGCTAAGCGCCTTCACCTCGGCGCTGCAATTGATGTAGGTCACCGTGTAAAAATTGGGATTGGTCGCCTGCAACGCCTTCAATTTCGGCGCGGGGCAGCTTTCCTCCAGGGAACAGCCCGCGTCCTTGTCAGGAAGAATAACGATCTTCGCGGGATTGAGGATTTTGGCCGTTTCCGCCATGAAATGCACACCGCAGAAAACGATCACCTCCGCCTTGGTCTTGGCGGCTTGTTGAGAAAGGCCGAGGGAATCGCCCACGTAATCGGCCACATCCTGGATTTCGGGCACCTGATAATTATGGGCCAGGATGATCGCGTTCAGGGAGCGCTTCAGTTTGACAATATCGCGCGACAGGGCATCCAGCCGTTCCGGCGGCAAGGGAATGCGCGTGACGAAATCCTCCTGCTTCCCCGTTTGAACTTCGGTCAGATCAATCATTACGGCAGCTTACTCCGGTGTTCTCCCCGGAGCAACTTCCGGGAGTTCATCATCAACTGCATCCGAGGCTTTCGCCGCAGTTCAGGCACTTGTAACAGGCGCCGTTGCGCACGGCGACATGGCCGCAGTTCGGACAGGTGGGCGCGTCGCTTTGAAAACGCGCGAGTTGCTGGCTCAACGCCGAAATGCCGTGACCGCTGCCCGGAACCGGGTGATCGCCATGGCCGTTGCCGTTGCCACCCGGGCCGTGCGCCGACTGAAGCAGAATGTCCGTGTCTTCCGAAAGCGGCAAGTCAGGCACCGGCCGGTTTATTTTTTTTTTAACCTCTTCCAGGAGGCCGGGCATGGCCAGTTCGGGCTGGGTGCGCGAGACGGCGTTGGCCTCGCGGTAGCCCGGGATAAACTGCAGGGCCAGCCAGCGGAAGACGTAGTCAATAATAGAAGCCGCGTTGCGGATTTCCGGATTTTTGGTAAAGCCAGACGGCTCGAAGCGTTGATGCGCAAACTTCCGCAACAACGCTTCGAGCGGCACGCCGTATTGCAGCGCGAGGCTGGTCAGCGTGCCTATGCTGTCCATCAGTCCCCCGATGGTCGATCCCTCCTTGGCCATGGTTATAAATAGTTCCCCGGGTTGTCCGTCTTCAAACAGGCCGACGGTCAAATAACCCTCATGCCCCGCCACGTCGAATTTATGCGTGACAGCCGTGCGGGTGTCGGGCAGGCGGCGGCGCAACGGCTGGCCCGCCTGGGTTTTGAGCCGGGCAATTTCGGCTTCCAGTTCCCGGAGGCGGACGGCTGGGACGGCCTCTTCGCCGCCTTCGTTGGTTCTCTTGGTATTGAGCGGCTGCGAGCGCTTGGAGCCGTCACGATAAATGGCCACGCATTTGAGGCCCATTTTCCAGGCTTGCACGTAGGCGTCCTTGATGTCCTCGACCGTGCATTCGTGGGGCAGGTTGACGGTTTTGGAAATGGCGCCGCTGATGAAGGGCTGGGACGCGCCCATCATTTTCAAATGCGCCATGTAACTGATGCTGCGCTTGCCGCGATAGGCCTTGAAGGCGCAATCGAACACGGGCAAATGCCCGGGCTTCATGCCGCAAGATATCGTCGCTCCGTTGTCCTCGACATCCTCGATGGTGTCATATTTTTCAATATGCGCGATGATGGGGGTAATTTCCTTCTCGCCATAACCCAGGCGGCGCAGGGCGTCCGGCACGCCGCGATTGACAATTTTCAACATGCCGCCGCCCGCCAGCAATTTATATTTGACAAGAGCGATGTCGGGCTCGACGCCGGTGGTGTCGCAATCCATGAGAAAGGCGATGGTGCCGGTGGGGGCGAGGACGGTGACCTGGGCGTTGCGATAACCCGCATCCCGGCCGCGGTTCAAGGCGCGGGTCCAGCAAAGGCGCGCTTCCTCTTTCAGGTAGGCGAACTCGGTGCTGGGATGAATGCCTTCAACGGCGTCGCGATGCTGTTGGATGACCCCGAGCATGGCGGCAACGTTGTCCTTGGCCGCGGGCTTGCTGACGTGGGCGCAGTGCGCATCGTTGTAACCTTTGAACGGTCCCATGACGCCGGCCAGGTCGGCGGATTGTTCGTAAGCGTGGCCGGTCATGATGGCCGTCAGGGCACCCGCCAAAGCGCGGCCTTCGTTGGAATCGTAAGGCAGCCCGTAGCTCATGATGAGGGAGCCCAAGTTGGCGTAGCCCAGTCCGAGAGTGCGAAAGATATGCGAATTTTCCGCGATGGCTGGGGTCGGATAGCTCGCGTTATCGACGATGATTTCCTGGGCGGTGATAAAAATGCGGACGGCGGCCTTGAATCGTTCAATGTCAAACTTGCTGTCGTCGCGTTTGAACTTCATCAAATTGAGCGAGGCAAGATTGCACGAGGTGTTGTTGAGAAAAACGTATTCCGAGCACGGATTGGTCGAGTGAATCGGCTCGGTGCCTTTGCAGGTGTGCCATTTTTGGATGGCGCCGTCATATTGCAAACCGGGGTCGCCGCAGGTCCAGGTTCCCGCAGCAATTTTATGCAGCAATGTGGCGGCATCCTTCTTTTCCAACGGAGCGCCTGTCACGGTGCGGGTGGACCATTCTTTGCCGTCGAGGGCGGCCTGCAGGAATTCATCGCTGACGCGCACCGAGAGGTTTTCATTTTGATACATGACGCTGCCATAGGCGTCGCCGTTGTAGGAACCGTCGTAGCCCTGTTCGATCAAGGCCCAGGCCTTCTTTTCCTCTTTCTGTTTGGCGTCAATGAATTCCTCAATGTCGCCGTGCCAGTCGCGCAAGGTATTCATCTTGGCGGCGCGGCGGGTCTTGCCGCCGGATTTGACCACATTAGCCACCTGGTCATAGACCTTGAGGAACGAAAGAGGGCCGCTGGGACGTCCGCCGCCGCTCAGTTTCTCGCGGCTGGAACGAATCGGACTGAGATCGGTGCCGGTGCCGGAACCGTATTTGAACAGCATCGCCTCGCTATACGCCAGGTGCATGATGCTTTCCATGTCGTCGTCCACGGACTGAATGAAGCAGGCGCTGCCTTGGGGATATTCGTATTGGGTGCGGGCCCGCTCGGTGGATTGGGTCTGGCGATTGTAATACCAATTGCCGCGCGAGGATTGACGGCCCACGCCATATTGATGATACAGCCCGACGTTGAACCAGACCGGCGAGTTAAAAGCGCCGTACTGATTGACACACAGCCAGACCAATTCATCGTAAAAAATTTCCCCGTCGGCCTTGTCGAAATAACCATCCGCCACGCCCCAGTCGGCAATTGTCCGGCAAACCCGATGAATCAACTGGCGGACGGATGTCTCCCGTTCCGTCGTATGTTGTTCGCCGTAGAAATATTTTGAAACGACCACCTTGGTGGCCAGAATCGACCAGGTTTTTGGAACTTCGACATTCTCCTGTTTGAAAATGACTTTCCCGGCGTCGTCCGTGATTTCGGCGGTGCGGTTCTCCCATTCGATTTGGTCGAAAGGTTTAACCGTTGCGTCGCTGAAAACCCTTTCGATGGGCAGGGATTTCTCGGAGGCCGCTTCATTCAGGCGGCCACGAATTGCGGCAGGGGCCGGGGTCTTTGAACGCCGCCGACCTTGCGTCGCTGCGGCCGAGCTAACTTCTTCACGCGCGTCAATCATAGTGCATGCCTTTTTTTCATCTTTCCAGTTAAATATAGTCCAAAATATACAAAAATCAGCCCTGCTTTCGGTAGAAGGCGGCCCTTTTCTACAACCGCCAGCCCCATTCAGTAGGGAGTGGGACGAACTTTAACACCACATATAGTGGCTGCAAGAGAATTTTGAAAAAAAAGTTATTGGCGGGGTTATTCACGGAGAAAGACATCGATTTAGGCCCAAAAATCGGCCTTTTTTTGAACATTGTGAACAAGCCTCGGCGGCCTTTTGTGAACAAGTTTCGTCGGTTTTTGTGCAGGTTGTTGGTTATTTTGCTCTCCGCAGGTGTCGATTTCGGTTGGTTTTGACGGGTTTGGGGTGGGTTCTGCCCGGTTTTAGTTTGCGGACGGGCTCAATGGTCTTGGCCCGGGCCCGTCCCACCAGCACGATAGGGCACCCTTCAAACCCGAATGCCCGCCGCATTTCGCCGGCCAAATACTTCTTATATTGGTCCGAAAATAAATCCTCGCGGTTCACGAACAGCAGAAAAGTCGGCGGCGATTGTTTGACTTGTGTAGAGTAGAAAAATTTTAAACGGTGCCCAGCCGAGCTGACGGGCTGGCGCCGTTCAATGGCATCGTGCAAGGTCCGATTGAGGATGGCAGTGGGAACTTTTTGCTGCAATTGGGCGGCCACGTAGCGGATCGATTCCAGCAGCCGGTCCAGATGAAAACCCGACTTGGCCGAGGTGAAAATGACCGGGGCATAATCGAGGAAAAACAAATGTTCCTGCACCCATTCGGCGAATTCCGACAGGGTGGTGAGCGGTTTCTCTTGGCCTTCGCGCCTGGTTTTCCCGTCCTCGCGGCGCAATTCCCGGCGCGCCGATTCCAGCTCCGGCATCATCAGATCCCATTTGTTGACAACCAGGATGCAGGCCTTGCGCTCCTCCACGATTTTGCCGGCGACTTTTTTGTCCTGGCTGGTCATGCCGGCTTCTGCGTCCATTACAAAAACGGCAATGTCGCAGCGGGCGATGGACTCGTCCGTTCGTTTGACGCTGAAGAATTCGACGGAATCGTCAATGCGCCGCTCCTGGCGCACGCCGGCTGTGTCAATCAAAATGTATTTTTGCCTTACGCCCTCAGTTTCCACTTCAAACGGAACATCGACTGAATCGCGCGTCGTTCCCGGAATGGGGGTGACAATGACGCGTTGCGAATGAGTGAGCGCGTTGATCAGGGAGGATTTGCCGACATTGGGCCGGCCCACGATGGCCAGCTTGAGGGCGGGTTCGGCTCCGGGGGCCTTCTTCTCCCCCTCGGCGGTTTCGGGCGGCAGCAGCGCCACGGCGGCGTCCATCAATGCGTCGATGCCCCGATGGTGAATGGCGCTGACCGGAAAGATTTTTGGAAACCCCAGCCGGGAAAATTCATCCGCCCCCGCTTCTTCGCGATCATTATCGGTTTTGTTGACCGCCACCAGAATCTCCTTGCCGGAACGCTGCAACCGTTGCGCGACCTCGCTGTCCAGCGGCACGATCCCTTCCCGCACATTGACAACGAGGATGATAACGGCGGCGGCGGCGATGGCCAGTTGCACCTGCTCGATGGCCGCTTGCGCAATGATCGATTCCGCCTTTTCCCGCCGCGACAACCCGATGCCCCCGGTATCCACGAGGGTAAAGACGCGCCCATGCCATTCGGCCTCGGCGGTGACACGGTCGCGCGTGACCCCCGGCTCGTCGTGGACAATGGCAATGCGCTTGCCGACGATGCGATTAAACAGCGCGGATTTTCCGACGTTGGGCCGGCCAACAATGGCGATTAAACCTGACATTTTAGACTTTCGATTAGTGGACTCGCATGACGGGGCAATTCAACGAATCCCGGCGGGTTCCTGGGGATATAGTCGTTGCTCGGGGCGGCAATATCAAGATCACAATGCGCCCGGGAGGATGAGACTCTTTCGCGCGCCAAAGCATTTAGCGACGGCGGGGGTCGAACACTGATTGGTCTGACCCACCTTGACTGAGCCTGACTCGCCTTATCATTGGTTTTTGTTGCAAGTGATTTATTATAAACAATTAACATTTATTTTAAGCGTCGTCGAACCTCATTGGATCGGTTTGACTGCGGAGGTTCACTCCCTTTATTTTTTAACACGAAATAACACGAATTACCCCAAATCAGCCAGTTGTGATTGGCAGGGTATGTGCTTGGACCTATTTCAACGCGAAGCGGCAGTGAGGGAGCATGAGAGGGGCGGGAAAATGAGAACGATTTATCAATGGGGCCCAATCAGAGCAATGCGCAG
>Ga0182024_10017118_pt1 | contig 13660 bp, 14 predicted proteins | sample P32metaG_FD_120480 | JGI IMG/M metagenome (GOLD analysis project Ga0182024, IMG submission 120480) | Permafrost microbial communities from Stordalen Mire, Sweden - P3-2 metaG (Illumina Assembly) | ecosystem: Environmental > Terrestrial > Soil > Wetlands > Permafrost | place: Sweden: Stordalen... | reverse complement strand
TCACGCCAAACAGCAGCCGCAGGACCGCGACCGGCGCGACGACCGCGGCGAATGCACCCGCCGTTATCGCGCCGGTCACGATTAGTATGGCGCCGGTTTGAGCGGCGATCATTCGATCCCCATCATTGCATTCCAGAGAAGCGCATAAGGAGAGTCTTGGCAACTGCGTAGGGGAGCCCTTTGTCCCAAAAACCCAAGCCTTGCATTTTTGGGATACCGCCGCGCTCGCGTCCCGGCGTAAACTAGAGCGATGAAGGCTTCGATCTGATTCAATCCAACCGCGAGAAACCGGCGACCTAGCGCGAATCCGAAATGAAGAGCTCTGGAATAACCACCGGGCTACTCGCGCTAGCGCTTGCGGTGCCGATCGCGGTTACGGCTGCGCCGGAGCCGTCACCGAGCCCAACAGCGCAGGCGTCGCCGCCGGCCGCGCCTGACTCGAGCACCGGCGGGTTCGACGTCAGCAAACTCACGCCGGCGCAGCAAGAAGCGCTTCGCCTGGCCATCATCAAGACGTCGCAGAATCCGGTCGGCAACATCACAATCGTTCCCTTCCAGAACAACTTCAACTACGGCGTCGGTCCGTACACGCGCTTTCAGTATATCCTTAACGTGCAGCCGGTCGTACCGATCATGCTTTCGACGAATATGACGCTGATCGCACGCACGATATTTCCAATCCTCAACCAGCCTTCGGCCGCGCCGCCGCCCGTCTGCGCGTCGCCGAACGGGTGCCCGTCAACCTTCGGAATCGGCGACACGCAAGAGCAGCTCTTTTTTGCACCCAAAACCAAACCGGGTCAGCTTATCTGGGGCGCGGGCCCGATCTTCCAGGCTCCAACGGGCTCACCGAGCACGCTCACGTCGGGTAAATGGGCGGCCGGTCCAGATGCCGTCGCCTTGATCATGCCGGGGAAGTTCGTAATAGGGACGCTCGTGACGCAGCTCTGGTCGGTCGCCGGACCGTCGAGCCGCCCCGACCTAAGCGTATTCTTTCTTCAGCCGTTTATCAATTACAATCTCAAGAACGGCTGGGCTCTGTCGACGTCGCCGAACATCACCGCGAACTGGAGCGCCGCGCAGAATAGGTGGGCCGTTCCGCTCGGCGGCGGCGTTGCAAGAACGTTCAAGGACGGCGATCAGTTGATGTCGCTCGCGGTGTCGTACTATACGTACGTAACGCGACCGCTGGGCTCACCGCAAACGAACCTCAAGATCTCGTGGAGTCTGCTCTGGCCCGTTAAACGCGGGATCGACATCGGCCAATTATTGAAGGAAGCGCAATAGGGACTTATAGGTTGAACGTGTAGCCCAAGAGCGGCCCGCTCATGTTGAACTTTTGAACCGCGACGTTGGGCGGAAACGCGAAGTAGTTCAGCGTACGGTACGTAAAGATCAAAGTTTGGCCGTGATTGAATGCATAGCCCGCGCCGGTATAGCCCTCCCACGTCTGATTGTTCGGACCGGTGCTCGTTCCGAAGTCGATATAATACGGCACAAAGATGTGGCCGTCCCCGAAGAACGCCTTCCCTCGCAGCCCGGTGATAACGTCGTTTGTGAGCGTCGAGGCAACCACGGTACCATTTGTGGTGAAGGTTCCCCGCCTGCCGGTGATCGCGGCGTTATAGCCCAACGTTAGGTTTATCGGGAACTCACGCACGCCAAGGAAGATACTCAGATCGGCGTCGTGACCCCGCGCCACGGTGTAGCCCGCCGCAGCCTCCCAAATCCTGGGCACGAGCCGAGCCGACGTGCCGAGAGTAAGCTGGAGCTGACGCCTGCCCAATGGCCCGCTGATCGACGCGGTCGTATTCGCGCTGGCCGTAGCGTTCGTATAAATGTAATCCCCGAAAACGTCGAAGTCGCCTTTGCGCAGATCGAGCGCCCCCATCGCGGCAGAGTTCAGCTTCGATATGTAGTCGGCCGGGGTAGTTGTAAAGTTGATTACCCCGCTATGCCCGGCATGCAGCGGAAGCTTGGGAATGGTGTATTGGACCGAACCGTGCACGGTGGGAAGCCAGATGTACGGCGCGAGCGTTATATGAGTCTGTCCGTCATACTCCCTGTCCATGAGCGTCGGACTCGCCGCCGGCGCGGGCGTCGGCGCCGTCACATCTTGCGCCAAAACCACGGTTGTCGCACCCGAAAAGGCCGCTACTAATAGAACCACGGACGAAGCAAAGCGCTTCGTCGAAGTTAAAGCATTCATCGCGCTAGATTCTACCGGGGAGCGTGCGGAGCGTCAATCCCAAAGGCGCAAAACCTCTGCTCGGGCTGCAGATTGCGTTAATGGGACAGCAAACCGTCCCCCTCGGCGCTATCATGGATCATGGCCGTTAATGCGCCCGCTCGCTATACGGCGCGCATGGAAGAGTCCGTCAACATCGCCGAGGACGTCGCTTACGAGCGGCTCTCGACCGGCATTCTGGAGTTCACGGTGCGCGCCGCTGTAGCGCGGTCTGAGGACGAAAGCGAATGGGAGCACGAAGAGCTGCGGCGGCGAGGATTAAGCGGCATCCAGATCTTCCGGAACGGCAAAGCCATCTGGACGGATCGCGATATTTTTGAGGCCGAGCTGGCAGAGGCCAGGCGCTCGAAATGCGAGGGCCGTTTCGACGAAAGAAACGAGCTCGACCCGACTTTTCTCGAAGAGCTCGATCGCAATCTACGACAGCGCTGGCGGCTCGCCGGCTACGACGTCTCCAGTCTGTTGGGAAGCATGAAAGCGCTTTTCTCCGAACTCGAGTCGGACGTGAGGGATCGGATCGCCGACGCTCGCCAGGCTTTGACCGATGAGATCCTCGCGTCCGCCTGTCCGGACCTCTACGAGGTGCTCAGCGTTTCCGACGGCGACTCCCCGAACATCTCGCGGTAGTCGGCGGTGAAGTGTCCCATGTGCCAAAACCCCCATGCGGTCGCGACGTCGATCACGCGAATCCGCGGCGAGTGCGGGCGCTGAAGCGCCTGCCGAACCCCGCTGAGTCGCTCCCGCTTGAAATAGGCCATCGGGCTGAAGCCCGTGACGGCTTGGAACGCGTTGATGAGCGAACGCAAGCGCAACCCCGAAGTTTCGCTCAAATCCACGAGTGTCACAGTTTTATCCAGGTGTTCGCGCATGTACGTTTCGCAGACTCGTACTGCGGCGACACGGCGGCTCAGCGATGGTGGCCGCTTGGCGGTCGTGCCGTCGTGGCCGCCCAGAGCGTCGGCCAGCAGCGGAATCAGAGCGCGTTCGGCCATCTCGCGCGCCCGAACGAGTCGCAAGAAACCCGACGATTTCGTGGAGTCGCGCGACAGCCATCGCAGATAGTAGCGAAGCCGCTTTGCAAAGAGCTCGTTGCGTCCGAGCAAAGCATCGCCGGCGTTTTCCAGCAAAGTCCGCGCGTCGGGCGAGTGTGGGAAGTCGCGCGCGAGCCGGCGCGCGTCGATCGTCACTGAAAGGAACGCCGAAGGCCCCGTGGTGCTAAGTCGGATGGACTCTCCGGTTGCGGCTACGTGCCCTTCGTCCACGCTAGCGCCGAACCAGCGCGCGCATGTCGAGTGGCTCGCGAGCATCCCAATCACAGACGTGCCGGGGCGCAGACTGGCCTCAAGTTTGAATCCGAGGTTGGAGCCATACCAACCGATCCGCATCGCATCGAGCCTAACGATGCGGCGGTCGGCCTCGAACGAGCCAGGCTCCATCTGAGTCCAGGTGACGGACTCGGGTACCAACGCCCCTCTCGTAACGCCCGGCATACGCCTTTACGCCGCGCTCTCGCCTAAATCGGCGATGTCTCGACCCAGAAAATAATTGAGCAGCGCGCCGACGACGATAAAGAAAACGGCAACAATCTCTGTTAGCGTAGCCGCGGTCCCCGCCATGCCCGTGAACGCGTCCGTAAATGTAGTCATGAATTTGCCCCGGCTGAGGCCATACTCGCCGTGCGGACGCTCGCCCTGCAGTCAATCGAAGGAATTCTCGCGAAGGCTCCGAGAGGAGTAGGGCCCATGCAGCCACGCCTGGCCGCTCTCGCCGCGTTTGCTCTCGCGTTTGCATTCGTGCCCGCGCAAAGCCGCGCGCAGCAGATTCCCGCCACGCCTACTCCGACTCCGGCGCCGCCCGCGCCGTATGTTTCGATAGAAGAGGAGGCGTCGCCGAACTATGACGACGAGAGCGGTTCGAGCAGCCTCGTTAACCTTCGCGGGCAGATTCCGTACGTCGCCGGCTCGCAATACGTTGTTCGTCTCAAGCTTCCGATCGTGACATCGGCGCCCGCGACCGCGGTGACGGGAGCTGGAGATCTCGCCCTATACGACTTGGCCGTCACCGATGTTGCGCGCGGGCGGTGGCTCGAGGGCGTCACGATTCGCGTACCGAGCGCGCAAAATGACTCGCTAGGCAGCGGGAAATATTCCATCGGTCCCGCGTTTGGTTACGAGACACAGCACGGCCCTTGGACGCTCGGTTTTTTCCAACAGGACTTTTTCTCGGTCATCGGCCCCACATCGCGTTCGCCGGTCGGACAGTCGAAGATCGAACCTTCGGTTACGTTCGCGCTTGCGAGGGGCTGGAGCATCGGTCTCTCGAGTATGACCATCACGTACGATTGGGTTCGCAATGAATGGACCGAAGTTCCCGTTGGCATGCGCGTCGCCAAACGGTTTAGCGGCGGCCTTAGCCCGCTGGAAGCGTCGGTTGAGATGGAGCAAAACCTTGCCGACGTCAAAGGCGCGCCGGGTTGGACGATTCGGACGCTGCTAAAGTGGACGTTGCCAAGATAGCGGCGAACGAAACTTCAGGATGAGTACGGATTGATGGAGACCTGGGCGAACGGACTACCCGACGGCGTCTTCTTTACGCGTTTAGCGATCGCCACCGCTCTCGGCTTGGCGATCGGATTCGAGCGGCAGTGGCGGCAGCGGACGGCAGGTTTGCACACGATGACCCTCGTTGCGGTCGGCGCGGCGCTGTTTTGCGCCCTTCCCGGACTCGGCGGAAAGGTTTCGGACCCCTGGCGCGTAGCGGCGCAAGTCGTGACGGGCGTAGGTTTCCTCGCCGGCGGCGTTATTTTGCGCCAGGGGTTCGACGTGCGTGGGCTGACCACGGCTGCCACGCTTTGGGCGACGGCCGCAGTCGGCGCCTTGGTTGGCAGCGGCTTCGAACTGCAGGGGGCGGTGGGGGCAGGCGTCATCGTTGTGGTCAACGCCTTCGTTCAGCCACTCGCGAATGCCATTTCGCGGATACCTCGGCCGGCGGCGGAGAACTTCACGACCGCGTACGTTCTGCGCGTGACCTGCGCGGTGCCGGCGCAAAAATCCGTACGCGAATGCATTATTGGCGAGGTCGGAAAAACATCGCTCACGCTGCTCGAGCTGAACACATCGGCGGCGACAAATGATTCCGTTGAAATCGTCGCCAACTTGAACAAGCCCGGCCGGGACGACGGAGTCTCCGAAAGAATACGTGGCCAGATCGCCGCCCTTTCCGGCGTGACCTCCTCTAGCACGGAATCCGCCGAGCATGTCGCATGAAGCCGTCAGGGCCAATTGTAAGGTGGGGCGGGACGCTCGGAGTTCTGCTGCTGACCGCCGTCGTTTTATCATTTCCACGTCGCTACGAACTCGGACCGCCTTGGGAAGAGACGATCTTTATCATCACACTGCTGATCGTCGTTCTTATATCGGTGACGAGCAATCTCGTCAACGCTTCCGGACGGGTGAGCAACGCGGCGATCCTGACGGTCGTCGGCCTCATGTCGGCGTACAATGCGCTGGCCCTCTGTCAGCTCGTCGTTTTCTTAGTCTTTCCGGAGGCTAATCGGGCCGGGATCGAGGCGCCGCGTCTTCTCGCTTCCGCGGTTTCGATCTGGCTCACCAACGTGCTTACCTTTGCGCTGCTCTACTGGACGATCGACGGCGGCGGTCCCGAGCGGCGTTTGCGCGATCCTGTGGGCCCTCGCGATCTTGCGTTTCCCGGCGACCTAAGGAGACCGCGTTACGCAGAGTATCTCTTTCTGGCGTTCAACACGGCGACGGCCTTTAGCCCGACCGATACGATGCCGTTAACGACTCGGATACGCATGATGATGATGGTCGAATCGGTGGTTTCACTGCTGGCGCTGGCGATCGCCGGCGCACGAGCGATCAATATCATGCACTAGAGACCTGCCGCCCTGATCGCGGTCGTGAGTCCGACGATCAGAGAGTCCCTATGGTGCCCTCTTTAGAATGCACCTTGCGTTTACGGGATAGAGCGCGAGCCTTCCGGCGAGGTATGCTATTTGCACGATCGAAGCCGATGGCTTCGATATTTTCATCTTCCGAATTAGCAAGCAAGCGCAACCGAGAAAGGCTTCGAAAAATGCCCGCCAAGAAACCGAATATCCTCATTCTTTGGGGCGACGACGTCGGCATCTGGAACATCAGCAAGTTCAGCAACGGCATGATGGGCTACCTGACCCCCAACATCGACCGCGTCGCCAACGAAGGCGCCCTCTTCACCGACTACTACTCGCAGCAGAGCTGCACCGCCGGCCGCGCCTGCTTCATCACCGGCCAGAATCCGATTCGCACCGGCCTCACGAAGGTGGGCATGCCCGCCGCCACCGTCGGCCTGCAGGCAGAGGACCCGACCATCGCCGAGTTGCTCAAGCCGCAAGGCTACGCCACCGGCCAGTTCGGCAAAAACCACCTGGGCGACCGCAACGAGTACTTACCGACCGTGCACGGCTTCGATGAGTTCTTCGGCAACCTCTATCACCTCAACGCCGAGGAAGAACCCGAACTGCCCGACTACCCTAAGGACCCCAAGTTCAAAGCGATGTTTGGCCCGCGCGGCGTGATGCATTGTAAGGCGACCGACAAAGACGACCCGACGGTCGACGCGCGCTGGGGGCGCGTCGGAAAGCAGACGATCGAAGACACCGGGCCGCTCACCAAGAAGCGGATGGAGACCATCGACGAGGAGATCACCGACCGCGCTCTCGCGTGGATGGAAGCGCAGGCCAAGGCCGACCAGCCCTTCTTCCTTTGGTATAACTCGACGGCCATGCATTTCCGGACGCACGTTGCGGAAAAGAATCTCGGCAAGAGCGGCCAGGATCCGTATAGCGATCGCATGGTCGTGCACGACGAACAGATCGGCATGATGCTGAACAAGCTCGACGAGCTAGGCATCGCCGACAACACCATCGTCATGTACTCCACCGACAACGGCCCGGAGAACGACACCTGGCCGGACGGCGCCAATACCCCGTTCCGGGGGCAGAAGGACTCCAACTGGGAAGGCGGTTGGCGCGTGCCGTGCTTTATCCGCTGGCCCGGCACGATCAAGCCCGGGTCGGTCTTCAACGGCATCGTCTCGCACATCGACATGTTCCCGACGCTGTTGGCTGCCGCCGGCAATCCCGACGTCACCAAACAGCTTCTCGACGGTTGCACGGTGGGCGGCAAGAAGTTCAACGTCCATCTCGACGGGTACAACCAGATTCCGTACTTCTCCGGCGAGGCGAAAGAAAGCCCTCGAAACGCCATTGTGTACTTCAGCGACGACGGCGACGTCATCGCTGTGCGGGTCGGCGACTGGAAGTTCAATCTGGCACTGCAGCGCGCGAATACGATGGAGCAATGGGCCGAGCCGTTCGTGAAGCTCCGGCTTCCGCACATCATGAGCTTACGCCGCGACCCGTTCGAGCGGGCCGACTTCAACTCGAACACCTACTTCGACTGGATGGTCGATCACGTGCCCCAGATGTACGAGATGCAGGCGGTGGTGGCTGGACAGATCGCCGACTTCATCAAATTCCCGCCGCGGCAGAAGCCGGCGTCCTTCAACCTGGACGCGGTAATGGAGCAAATAAAAACGCCCCACAGCTAAAATAGGACCACGTTGGCAGAGCCTTTCCGTACCGTGTTGAAATAGCACGGTATGGGAGGCTCCACGCCCGCCGACGTCACCGCGCAGGTGAGCCGCTTTTACGAAAGCCACCCTTACCCGCCGCCGGTCGACGACCTAGACGCCTACCGCAAATCCTGGGACGATCGGCGGCGGCGCGCCGAATCGCTTCTCTTCTGGCCCAACGAGCCTTATCGAGAAGACAGAAGCATACTCGTAGCCGGCTGTGGCACTACCCAGGCCGCTCACTACGCGTTGCGCTGGCCGCGCGCGCGGATAACCGGGATCGACGTCAGTGCAAACAGCATCGCGTTTACGCAAGAGTTGAAGCGCAGATACGCACTCGACAACCTGGAGGTGCGTCAGCTTCCATTGGAACGCGCGGCCGAACTCGGCGAAACCTTCGAGCACGTCGTCTCAACCGGAGTGCTACACCACCTGCCCGACCCCGATGCTGGACTGCGTGCGCTGCATGGCGTGCTAGCGCCAAACGGCGCCCTTCATCTGATGGTCTACGCGCCCTATGGCCGCGCAGGAATCTATATGCTGCAAGATTATTGCCGGCGCCTCGGTATTGGTCACAGCGACGCCGAAATTCGCGACCTCGCTGCGAGCCTCAAGGCGCTGCCTCTCGACCATCCCCTCGCGCCGCTGCTGCGCAACTCACCCGACTTCGCGACCAGCGCCGGGCTTGCCGACGCGCTGCTCCATCCTCGAGACCGCTCTTACTCGGTCCCGCAGCTCATGCAGTTCCTCGACCGCGCCGGATTGGAGTTCGGGCGCTGGCTACGCCAAGCGCCCTACCTGCCGTGGTGCGGTGCGCTTGCGTCAACGCCGCATCATTCCACGTTGATCGAGCTAACGGCAGAAGAGCAATACGCCGCGATGGAACTCTTCCGCGGAACGATGGTCCGTCACAGCGCCGTCGCTTACAGGAAAGGTCGACTCGCTCAGAACGCCCCCCTCGATTTCGACGGCGATGCGTGGGTGCGCTACACCCCGGTTCGCCCGCCCGACACGATCGTCGTGCGGGACCGGCTGCCGCGGGGAGCGACGGCGGTCCTGATCAATCGCAATCACATCTACACAGACCTCTATCTGCCGATCGACGATCGGCAGGAGCGGCTCCTGGAAAATATCGACGGAACGCGCACCATCGCGGAGATCTGCGGCCGGAGCGATCGCGATCTCGCACGCGACTTTTTCCGCCAACTCTGGCGGTGGGATCAGATCGTGCTCGATACGTCTACGGCCGTCGTGTCGTCTTGACGCACCAAGGCTGGTTTACATGGGACGCGAGTTGGACGTGGGGCATCACGCTCATCGCGTGCACCGTCGCGCTCCACGTGAGCTGCGTCGTGGTTGCCGCCTTGGGATTGCGCAAGCTCCGAATCACGCGGACGCGCGGAACACACCCTTTCCTCGATACGACGGCGGGCGCCATTATCGTGATCGTAGCGGTGGCGTGGTTGTTGGCCGTCGCTCACGCCGTCGAGTGCACGATTTGGGCGACTGCCTACCTGCATCTCGGCGCGGTCGAGAGCCCCGCGGATGCGATGCTCTACTCGATCGATTCGCTGACGACTCGCGGCACGTCGGGTTTGGTTTTGCAGCATCATTGGCTTATGATGGGTGCGATCGAGTCCATCGATGGTCTGCTGCTTTTTGGCATTAGCACCGCATTTTTGTTCCACGTCATGCGAGCTTGGCTGCCGGACTTCACGATACGGCGTTCTTAAGCATTGCGAATGGTCACGACAAGGAATGCCACACAGGAAACCGTGACGATGACCGTTACGGCCCAACCGGCGTATACGAGCCAGCCTTCGATCCGGTTCTCACCCATAACGTCGCGGTTTTGCGCGATCGCGACGAGGAGGCAGAGCGTCAACGGCGTCGCCAAGCCTCCGGCAACCGACGCCCAGTAGAGAAGGCCGATTGGGGAAAATCCCGCGAATGCAAACGCCGCCGATATGCCGAGCGATCCAAGAAGAACGCCGTAAAAGATTCGCGCTTGACCGATCGGCGCGTCGAGACTTCCGCGCCAACCGAAGGTTTGCGTCACGACGTAGGCGCTCGTGCCGGCGAGAACCGGAACGGCAATGACGGCCGAGACCAGCAATCCAATCGCAAAAAGCGCCGTTGCCCCGCCACCGGCGAGTGGCCGAAGAGCGGCGGCGGCATCGGCCGCGGTTTGAACGGGTGTATGAGTCTTGCCCAGCGTCGCTGCCGTTGCAACGAGAATGAAGAAAAAACAGATCCCGGGTGCCAGCGCTCCCCACGCGGCATCGGCCTTCATCGCGCGCCTCTCCGACGGCGGCGTGCCGCGCTCCGACACCTCGATCGACTCCCAGTAGTAGACGTAGCTCGTCAACGTAGTTCCCAGAAGTGCGAGTGCTCCGGTCGCGACGGGAACCGTAAAATCAAAATGTGGCGTCGCAAGCGAACGCGCAAGCGCCGCCCAATCCGGTTTTGCGAGTACCGCGCTTATCCCATAGCAAATAAGAATCAAGGGAAGAAACGAGAGAAAACGCTCGATGCGCAAATAGGATCTCGACACGAGAAGCCACGCCACGGCGCCGGCAAACGGGAGTACGAAGTATTCTCGTGATATGCCGGTGAGGAGTTTGAGCGATTCCGCGCCGGCTTCGAGGTCCGCGGTCAGCGTCATCAGGTTGACTGCCAAGACGGCGACGAGCGCCGGCAACGCCCATCTCAAACCGTAGTGAAGCCGGATCGCGCCTTGGATACTCGTCGGAGATACCGCGCCGATTGCGGCGGCGATGCTCTGGACGACCGCGATCATCGGCAGCAGCAGCAGCACCAACCAGGAGAGAGCGTACCCGGTAACCGCACCGACCACGGCCAGGCTCGCCACCGTCGTCGGATCGGCAGCGGAAGCGCCTGCGACGAGACCGGGCCCAAAACCGGCCGCTTTGCGAGTCATGAGATCCTACTTTCTTAATAAAGTGGCAAGGCATCCCCTCGGTCCCGGCGTAACGTCCCGACTATGGCAAGCGTAATTACAGCACGTGAGTTCAAGCTTCTGCTCAAGCCGGGGCGCTTCCAAACAAAACGTTCCGTGCTCGAGTTCAACAATCAATTGGCGAAAATGGCCGACGATCTCGGGGCCGAGTACGAAGGGTTCGATCGCATCGATTCCGAGCTTCGCGAAGTACGCTTCTTCGATACGCCGGATGCGGTCTTCCGCAAGAACCACGTCATTCTGCGGCTTCGGCGCGACCGATCCAGCGGTTGGCCGGACGAGACGTGGGAAGTAACGTTCAAACGACGCTCTCCTGAATTTCGCGAGTCGGCCGATTTCGACGTGACGTCGTCGATGAAAGATCTGCCGGTCAAAATGAAGTTCAAGGAGGAGATCATTCGCGGCGACGCTCCGCGCACGATAAAGAGCATCTTCTCGAATAACTACATTGCCTACTACCCGGTCCAAAACTTCGAGCTACCAATGTCGCGGATTATCGAGCTTTTCCCGGGCCTCAAAGCACTCGATCTCGACCCGACTCAGCACGTTAAAGCGGTGAATAATGCGCGGGTGCTGGAGATTGGGGCTCGGCTGGGAATCTTTACGTTTGGAAAAAACGCGGTTGCCCACGCCGATCTTGCGGTCTGGACGCGCCCGGCGACCGATAAAATGGACGTGCTAGTTGCCGAGTTCGGCTGGTCGTACCACATGCGTGGCGAGGCCGCCAAGGATGAGAAAGCGCACGAAGCTGCCGATAAGTTTTTCAAGGAGATCCAAGAGCCGCTGAAAGATGAACTCTTCGACGGCACTACCAAAACGGCACTCATCTACGGTTACGCGGAGGTATGACGCGCACGATGAAAAGCGAGCGCCCGTAAAGGGCGCTCGCTTCTGAGGTGATTCGGTAGTTACGCGCCGGCGGCGTGCGCGGCCGCAGCCTTTGCGATTTGAGCCTTGACCTCGTCCATGTTGAAGGATGCGCCCTTCTGCATGGGCGGAAACTCGATCGCCGTTTCCGCGACTTTCCCCACGACCTCTTGCACCAGCACGAACCGCCAGAACTGGTAAACGAAGAAATGGTAGTAGTTCAGCGAGCCGCTCATCCCGGTCCGCTCGAACGGGTCGAGCCGGAGGTTGACGAGAATCGGCCAGTCGACCTTTACCGTGCCTCCCAGCCAACCATTGGGCTGATCCACAAAGCGGTATTTGTAGTCGTTGACTCGCACCGCGCCAAGCGTGCCCTCCGCGAAGTAGAAGATCTCGTGCCGGTTCGACGGACCTTTTCCGGTAATGAGATCCATCTGATTGTAACCATCGAGGTGCACTTTAAAGGTCCGGTCGCCCAGTTGTTTTCCTTTTTTGAGCTCGTCGACGATATTAGGGTTTCCCGCTGCCGCCACAAACGTTGGGAACCAATCCAGACCGGAGAAGATCCCATTCTCAACCTTACCTGCGGCAACCTTACCTGGCCATCGCAAGATGCACGGTGCGCGAAAACCGCCTTCGAGCACGGTCCCTTTGCCGCCGGCGAAAGGTGTCTGGCCGCCGTCCGGCCACGTGAAATTCTCGGTGCCGTTGTCGGTCGTGAATACGACGATGGTGTTCTCGTCCAGGCCGTTGTCTTTTAGCTTCTTCATGACTGCGCCGACGATGTCGTCGAGCTGTGCCATTCCGGCTTCAGACTCCGACCAACCGTTTTCCGGCGTGCGCATGCCTTGATATTTCTTGGAAAGGTGCGTCACAACGTGCATACGCGTCGGGTTCAGCCAAACGAAAAACGGTTTGTTGGCTGCTTTGGCTTTGTCGATAAATTTGAGTGTGTGATCGAGTATCTCATCGTCGACGGTTTCCATACGATCCGGGTAGAGCGTGCCGGCATCCTCGATCCGCTGCTTGCCGACTTTTCCCCATCGTGGGTCGACCGTCGCATCGTCCGTATCTGTGGCCCAACAATGCAGCATGTTGCGCGGGCCGATCTTGTCTTTGAGCTCTTGCGGATAGTTGGGGTGCGACGGATCCTCCATCGCGTCCAGATGATACAGATAACCGAAGAATTCGTCGAAGCCATGAAGCGTCGGCAGATATTGATTTAGGTCGCCGAGGTGATTCTTGCCGAACTGACCCGTAGCGTAGCCCATCGCGCGGAGAGCCGTCGCGATCGTGGGTGCCTCATCCGGCATCCCGACCTTGGCCCCCGCCTGACCGACGGTGGTCAAGCCAGTTCGAATCGGCAGTTCACCCGTGATGAAATTTGCGCGGCCGGCCGTGCAGCTGGCCTCCGCGTAGTAATCGGTGAATCGCATTCCTTCGGCGGCGAGCCGATCGAGATTCGGCGTTCGAGCCGCCATCATTCCCTGATGATAGGCACCGATGTTAAACCAACCGATGTCGTCGGCCATGATGGCCACGATATTGGGTGCACTTTGAGCAGGCATAGCCGGCTCCTTTCCCGCAAGCGCGAGCGAAAAGTGAGTTATCCTTTACCAATGTTGTCGAGACGTTAGATTAGGTTCGCGGCCTCAAATGGGCCTTCTTTTGGGTGCTCCGGCATAATTTGTCGCACAACCTTAATACTCATAAAACACGCGCCCACGTCGCGCGACGATCCTGGCCCGGCCCGGCTGAGGCGCCGGAGGGGGGCGACGTAATCCAGGCCGCGAAGCACGCTGCTTTCCGCCTGAGGAGACGCGCGAATGAACCCGGAAAAGATCGCGGCGATCGTGATGCTGGTCTCGATGATGCTAAACGCCGGGCTCGAAATCAACGTCGAGCACTTGCTGGCCGCGTTGAAGAACTAC